>ENA-UERZ01002477-UERZ01002477.1-human-gut-metagenome-genome-assembly--contig:-NODE-2477-length-10274-cov-42.168383_pt1 | contig 10274 bp, 7 predicted proteins | sample MGYA00242997_ERZ507998 | MGnify/ENA primary metagenome ERZ507998 (study PRJEB26167, sample SAMN06115470) | human gut metagenome | host: Homo sapiens | place: China:Henan | collected 2016-06-23... | reverse complement strand
ACTGGGCTGAGAGCTACATCAACTACTGCTACAGCCTGGGCATCATCGCCGGCCGCGGCAACGGCAAGTTTGACCCCGCCGCTACCGTTACCGGCAACGAGGCCGCCAAGATGCTGCTGGTGGCCGCCGGCTACGACGCGCAGCTCGAGGGCCTGACCGGCAACGACTGGGCCATCAAGACCGCCTCCCTGGCCTCTACCCTGGGCATCTTTGATGACCTGACCGCTCCCACCGGCGATCCTCTGACCCGCGACAACGCGGCGCTGCTGATCTACAACGCTCTGGACATCGAAATGATCCAGAAGTACGAGAACGGCTACGCAATTGCCTTTGGGGATCACCGTACCCTGCTGTCCACTAAGTACGGCGTGTACAAGGTGGAGGGCGTGGTCACCGGCAACGAGTGGGCCCAGCTGGAGGATACCGACAGCGAGGATTCCCTGGCCACCGGCAAGACCAAGATGGATCACGTAAAGGTCTACAAGTCCACCACCAGCAACACCGTTGTGGGCGAGTATGAGGAGGAGAAGAACCCCGTTATCTTCAACGTGTCCACTCCCGTCGACATGCTGGGTCAGACTGTGACCATGTATGTGCGCAAGACTACCGTTCTGGCCAACTCCGAGGTTCTGGGCGTGTATGTGAACGGCAACAACAACGTGGTCAAGACCACCGCCGACACCCAGGACACCATGAAGGACTTCCTGAAGGGTACCGGCCTGAGCGTGGACGGCGATACCGCCTACTACGTCAACTACGGCGTAATGAAGGACGAGGCTGCCGCCACCAAGGCCATGGGCTTCGAGTCCGGCGACCGCTTCAACAGCGTGAAGGGCAAGACCAACGGCTACGGCGTGGAGCTGACCGCCATCGACAACGATAACGACGGCGAGGTTGAGTACGTGCTGTACCTCCAGGAGACCCTGTCCCAGGTCATCGCCAAGAGCGACTCCAAGGAGACCACCACTCTGAACACCTTCAACTCCAACAAGGCCATTGACAACGAGGACATCGTGACTGAGGCCGACCTGGCTGAGGGCGACCTGGTTCTGACCGTCTCCTACGGCGGCCGCTACTATGTCTCCGAGCCCCAGGTGATCACCGGCCAGATGGAGTCCTATGCTGCCAACAAGGAGAAGGAGCAGACCATCACCGTGGGCGGCACCGAGTACCACCCCTCCTACATCCAGTACAAGGCTGACACCGCTGACAACACCTATGAGTTCGACGTGCTCAAGTGCGACAACGGCGGCGTGGAGTTCGACTCCGACTACGACTTTATCCTGGACAGCAACGGCAACGTCATTGCCTACCGTCCCTCCGAGCAGGGCCTGTACGACTACGCCCTGGTTCTGGACTCCGGCTATGAGCCCGGCGCCTTTGCCTCCGATGCCTCCGGCAAGATCAAGGTCCTGCTGGCCGACGGCACCGAGGGCGTCTACACCCTGAACTTCTCCGCCTCCGCCAAGAACGTGGGCGAGCAGGTTGCTGACGTTCTCACCACTAACAGCCATACTGAGAAATACAGCAAAAATCAGGGCATTCAGGAGCTGAAGGGCTTCCTGGGCACCTCCGACTCCGACAACTCCGCTACCGCCCCCTGGAAGACTCCTGTTGAGACTGGTAATACCGGCGCCTTTGTCAACAAGAACATTGATACGACTGGTACTGCTGGTATCAACGACGCCGACTACAAGGACGGCCGCGCTGCTGGCTATGTCATCGCCTACTCCCTGAACGATGACAATGTGCTGACCATTAAGTCCATCGTGGGCAGCAACGACGAGGTTTCCGTGGTGACCGACGTCTTCAACCCCGCCGACGTGAAGCAGCAGACCATGAGCAGCGCCTATGAGACCGGCGCCGCCCGTATCCGCTACAACAGCAACAACAGCCAGATCACCGTAGACAAGAACACTGTGGCCTTCTATTATGACAACAGCACTCCCAGCGATATCACCTACGGCGTGGCTGTCGGCTACAATGAGATGGCTCATGTGGATAACAACAAGATTGTTTCCGCCCGCTTCCTGGACAGCAAGTCCACCCTGGCCTCCACCGTGCTGTTTGACGCCAAGGGCGTGGCCGTGGAGAAGGACTATGCCTTCGTTCTGAGCCGCAGCAGCGTGGACAGCAAGTATGCCACCCTGAACGTGGTTCTGATGGATGGCACTGTGACCACCCTGAAGATCACCCGCAACGACTACAACAGTATCTTCAACACCTCCGACGATTTCAGCATTCCCTATGCCTACACCACTGACGGCAACGGTGTTTCCGACCTGACCAAGCCCAACTTCTCCAGCGATGACAACCAGGCCAGCAACCTGGAGATCGTCCGCGGCTATGCCCGTCAGCTGCGCACCGGCACCGTGGCCCTCTACACCGACAAGACCATGACCAACCTGGTTACCGGTACTTACGGCGACGGCACCTTCACCTATGAGAACAACATCTGGAACGTGGAGGACGTGGACAACAGCTATGAGAAGGCTCCTGTCGGCTCCTTCTCCGAGAACGTGGGCCGCGAGGTTGTCATGGTCATCGACAGCGACAAGAACATTGTCCGCGCCGCCTACATTCTGAGCACCCTGGACGGCGTGTATGCCGCCAATGCCAACATTACTGTTCAGCCTGCCGCGAACTCCAATATTACCGAGAACCAGGCGCTGACCCTGTCTGTGACCGCCACCGCTCCCGGCACTCTGAGCTACGAGTGGTTCAAGAGCGCTGACAACAGCACCAACACCCCCAACGACGACACCTCTCTGGTCAATGTGGCTGGCTACACCGGCGCCAAGACCAACACTCTGAGTGTTGCCGCCAACACCCTGTCTGCCGGTTCCCACTACTTCTATGTGAAGGTGACCAACACCGAGACCGGCAAAATCGAGAGCGTCGTGGTCAGCAATCTTGCCACTGTGACCGTGGGTACTTACACCGCCAAGACCATCAGCTACAGCACTGCGGATGCCGCCAAATTTGCTGTTTATGCCGGCAACAGCCAGACTCCTCTGACCGAGGAGGACAGCCGTTCCGGCAAGCAGGTGACCATCCCCGCTGATGCCACCACCGTTGCGATCCAGAACTCTGACTGGAATGCTGGAGAAAACTACGCCTTTAATGGCAAGAACTACGAAGTGGATTCCGACAAGTGCATCACTGTAAATGTGGGTGATCTTTCTAACGGTGACACCCCGATTAGCTCCAGCAATTTCACTCGGGTGTATAAGGCTACCTATGAGGTTCCCGGCGCTCCCTATACAAGCGCTGCGGCTCCCGATGCCGAGTTCGATGCTACCTCTGTGACCGCTCCTGCGGTACCTGCTGCTGAGACTGGCTACCAGTTCCTGGGCTGGTATGATGCCACCAACAGCAAGGTTTACAAGCCCGGCGCTACTGTGACTCTTGGCGGTAGCGATGTTACTCTGACCGCTGTGTACGGTTCCACCGTCATGGAGGCTGGTGCTAACGATAAGAGCGCTTCCGACGGTCTGGCCACCGCGCAGTTTAAGTTTGACATCTCTGCTGACATCAGCGCCAAGATTACCAAGCTGACTGCAACTGCCAGCACTGTTGGCGGTGCGACTCTGGGAGGTGGCAAGGACACCAATTCCGTTGCCTTTGCTTCCAACGAGATTGCCCTCACCTTCACGAGCGATGGCGTTGACCTGAGCGGAGCCGCTACGGGCAATACCATTACCTTCAGCATCACTATCTCCTATGAGGCTGGCGGTACGCTGACCCCTGGTGATATTACCTACACTTACGCCTGACCATATTGAAACATCCCCCCGGGCTATGCCCGGGGGGATGTTCTATTTCACCGCGAAATAATGGTATTTGGTGCCGCTGTAGTTCATATAGGAGCGGTTCCGGCTGTCCTGGGTAACGGCGAAGCCGCTGGCCTGGATCTGGATGGCGGGCGTGCATGGTCCGTTGATGTCCTGATAGAACACTGGCCAGCCGTCTACCGCCAGGCCGCCGCTGATGCTTTCGCCGCCGTTGCTTCCATAGCGGTTGCCAAGCGCCATCTCCACCAGAACCGCCCTGGGCCGGAATCCCAGGTGAATCGTGCGGCTGGCGGCATTGTCGCCGGTATAGGCTCCTGTGCTGATCTCGGCCTTCTCCCGTTCCAGCCGCTCCGCCTGGGCCTTGGCGGCCCGTATGCCTGTGTCGATCCTGGCAAAGTCCTGATTGAAGTCCGTCCGCAAAAAGTTGTCGGACGGCTCCCATTGGTGCAGTTGATAGTGTTCCGTATAATTTGCCATATTTTTTACATCTCCTCCCCACGTAGGGACACCCCACTATCCGCCGCATGCCCAAACCCGGACAGTCTACAGCCGTGTTTGGAGGTTCCGTCTACCAAATGTCTACCACCTGAGGCCCTGAAACCCTTCTGGTTTCAGGGCCTCAGCCCTTTTTCCCTGTCAGGATTGTCTACCAAATGCCTACCAAGTAAACCTTTTCATGCCGTCACCGAGTTTTTTAGGTGAAAACGAGCAGATATTTGTACCTATTTCTCCTTTGTAAGGGGCGTCATACTCCCCTTTCTGTTGTACCACAGACCAACACTTCTGTAAAGCCTCTGAGTAAAAATACTGATATCCGACATCGCCACGCCGGATATCTTGCACAGGAACAAGGTCATGCAAGTGGAGCCCAAAAACTATCGCATGGTAGTGAGGGCGGAAAGTCGTGGAGCCATACTCACCACAAGCAAAATAGCGAATGTGGTCATCGGGAAAAGCTTTGCGAAGACGCTTCCAAAACAGCTGCAAATCTCTTTTACAGAGCGAAAGTGACTGCATCGCCTCTCCAGTCTCCGGATCAGCATACCAATGGCGGGGTACATGTTCTTCATCATAGGTCAAGGTCAAGAAGTAGGCGGAATCGTGATATTCGAGTTCCATCATACAGCGGTTAGCCCAATCACGGGAGCGGGCTATACGGCAGCCTTCACACTTGCCGCAGGGAATCTCAACCCAGTCAAGCCAAGTCTTTTCAGCGTAAGCGGAAATCTCAGGAACATCGGAAGTACAAATGCGACCTTTTCGCAATTCTAGGTGGTGGACACCATAGGGGACTATCTTCATTTCGGCCTTGCCATTCTTCGTGGTGCCAATTCTAAATCCCTTCAAGGGGTGAAAACAGGCTATAAAATCACCCTCTCCGTACTCGGTTGGTCTGGTGGTGTCAGTGGGAACCAATATATCAAGATAGTATTGGTTCCCACACCCTCCACCTGACAGCCTCAGTCGTCAGCGCTTTTTGCGCTTCTTTGAAGCATCCTTACCAGAAGCAGCACCGGGCAACACGTTGGCAAAATAATCAAAGATGCTCTTACCCCAAGGTAAATTAGCATTTTGAATATCCTCAACAGCCTGAGTACCAAGACCACCAAAAGCATTCCAAGCATTATTCGGGAAAGCTTCTTTGATATCAAACTCCTGTTTAAAGCCTGCCTGCTGTAAATCTTTATTCACCTCAGCATTAAAGGCGGCAATCTCCTTTTGCGTCATAGACTGCACGTCATAACCATACTTTTGCGCAGCAGCATGGATAGAGGCGGCAACCTTCTGAGCGGCGGCAGACTGGTCTGCGGCATACTTTGTACCAGCTAAATGAGCATCAGCAGTATAACGTTGAGCAGCGGCAGAAATAGTAGCCGTATTAAGCTGAGTTTGTGCCTGAAGTTCGGAAGTATATTTGGACATAGCCGTATATTTATCCGCGATAGCCTGATTAGACTGAGCAGAAACACGGGTGCCCTCAAGGCTTAAAAAAGAACTAAGCAAACTCCCAAACAAGCCAGCAATAGCACCAGTGGCACTATTATCAACGCTGCCCATAGCACCGGACGGGGCACCGGAGCTAGCAGTTGCGCCAGAAGTAACAGCGGCACCGCTACCACCAGTGACAGAAAGAACGGGATTAAGGCCAGCAGCAATTAAGTCACGCACCTCTCGTTGATGGGCGGTGGAGCTCATACGCTCCTGCCAATCTCTATTTTTTTGGGCCTCTTGACTGTTGTACCGACGCATGGTTTCGTACTGCGCTTCCTGCCACTTCCGGAGTTCTTCTGCCTGTTGAGCGCTGGCGGCGGTATTGCTGCCCGCAATACCTTGAAGGGCGCCAGTTATAGATCCAGTAGTGTTAAGTCGATATTTATCAAGAGACCCTGGTCTTACAATAGCACCAGGGGAGGCAGTAGTCAAGGCCGATTTGGCCGAATTCATCGCCATAATCTCACCTCTTAGTGATGGTCGATAAGGCCAGGGATACTATACATAGGCATAGGCCGAGTAGCCTTACACTGGACGTAGAGGTCGGCAAACATTTGGTTAGACACAGAACTTGTAACAGCAAGTACACGGTCAACATTGGTCTTATCCTCGCGAATCCACGCATCAGAGAGCTTAGGGAGCTGGGTATACTCGTCGGCAAGATGCCAGACATCCAAAGAGGCCGGAGCCTTAGAGCGCATTTCACCAGCAACGCGAGACGGCTTGTAACGGTAGTCGGCCCAGGCTTCTTGGTAGCCAAAAACTTCATTGTCCTGGGCGGTGCCCTGGGCGTAAATCTCCTTATTCAGGATAGGCTGCTCACCAATATTGGCGAAAACCGGGAAATAGTAGTCCAAGCGATCACGGCGGGACCAGAAGCGCTCAAGGCCCTGCTGGTAGGTATGGTCATAACGGGCAACCATAATACCGATCACAAAACCATGCTCAACAAAGGACTTAATAAAATCACCATGAACGTCAGTAGTAACAGAGAAAGCGGCAGTATCGCCGAGAGGAGTGCCATCAGCCTGGGTCGCGGAATTCTGGACAACCTGATTGATATTAACAGGTATACGGTTGCCGCCAAGATACTCAGGGCGCTGAAGACGAGCGTCAGGAGAGGTAACACCGAAATGAGACTTAAGGATTTCAATATACCGAGTGCCTCCTCTTGCATCCTTCTCATAAAGCTTCTGAATCTGAAAGGCCATACGAAGCTGATTGATAGTAGCCGCAGAAACGGAGCCATCATCAATCGCCCAAAGATTAGACGGAATGACAGGCATAAAATCAGAGGTGGGAGAAGGAGCGGTAGCTCGAGCCTCAAGGCCATACTCAGTCGACGAACCAGAACCTTGCACGCCGACATAAGGGCCGAAATTATTTTTGTTATACGTCTGCTGCACCATACGCAAAGTTTGAGTGCCGGGGGAAGGCACCAAGGTATCAAGGGCAACGACCGGAAGATTGGCACCCTGAGAAACAGGAATGGTTACATCAGGGCCTTTCTGCGGAGCGGGAAGGGCAGAGGTGAAATAGTCATGGAACTTGGCCGCCTTAAAGGGCATACCGCCTTTGACAACATCGGTGATATAGTTTGTACCGTTGGAACCTGCGAGGGTAGCATCATCCACAGGGATGTTGAGGGGGTCAGAAAGATTCTCATCGCGAAACCACTCATTCATGATGAGGGCGTAGGCACGGAAGGGGAGGGCATTAACAGAGAGGTTGGCAACACCAGTAGGGATGCCCATGTAGTCAGCAATGGAGCCAATAGACCAGCCACCAGAGGGCGCAGTCACCTGGGGCACGGAATACTCCACGGAAGGAATCCAGGCGGACTGAGTGTTCTCGCCCATGAGCTCACGCCAATGCTGCCATACGATACGGTTGGGCACGAAATAAAAATAGGTGTCCAAGTAGAGATTATCCATCATGGGGGTAAGCAGAGTTTGCAGGCGGGCAACCATGGATGTCTTCACCTGGAAAGTATCGCCGGGAAGAACTTCATCCACATAGAAGGGGATAACGTCTCCAACGTTGAAACTGAGTTTAACACTATGGTCACGCCGAAAAGTGCTACGAGCAATATCAAGGTTAGTAGGATTAAGAGCAAATCTTGTATTTTCATTGCGAGACAAGTTAATACCTCCAGTCTGTAACGGTTGTTCAAAAGGAGGGGCCCATGGGGCCCCTCGCTCTCTGTTGTTCACACGGCCAGGGCGGCCGTGTAGGCTGCTTTAATCAGATTCAGCCAATGTCAGGAATATGAAATTTAACCAGCGGGTGAGGCTGGGGCGGGGGTAGATGCATCACCTCCTTCACTGGAATGGCCCTGGGAGGCCGTAGGAGGCTCACCAGCGGGATTTTGAGAGGCGGGTGGTGTAACCATACCCATAGCCTCTAACCAGCTCTCAGAGCCTGCCTGAGCGAGCCAGGCGTGGAAAGATTGGCCGAACTTCTCACGGGTTTCAAGGGGTAAGCTCATAAACGTCTGCTCGGCCTCTATCATGTGATTGAGCAACCCGGCATAGGTCTGGGGCATCTGGCTGAAATCACCAAACATACCTTGCACCTTTTGCAGGGCGGCAGTATCACCGGCATTGAACCTGTCCATGATTTTATGGAGGTCAACAGAATCCTTGTGGGACTGAATGAAGGCATAGAAGTCTTCCTTGCCACTCTCCTTGAGGGTCATAACGCCGGAGCGGTCGAACTCGGGGGAATAGAGAATCTTTTCGCCGGAGCCGGGCTCAGAGCAAAAATGCTCCTGATCGCGGTGCCAAGTCTGGAACATCAGACATCCTCCTTCTGCTGCATAGAGCGAAGAACCTCCGCGCCGTCGGAAATGAGCTCATGAAGCTGCGCCGGAATGAGAACGCCCTTATCGGAATCGAACTCACCGATGCGGAAAAGCTGAAAATCGGAAGCATGGGTAAAGAGCACGCCTTTGGATTCCATAATGGCGTTAGCAAAATTGCGAGCGGCGATATAGTCGTTCTGCTCAGTGTTGAGACCGAAGAAACCGGAACGCAGGTCACGAATGGCGTAAACGTTAAGCATCATTTTTATCATCCTCCAAAAAACCAGAAATTTCAATCAAACGGATTTGAAGCTCCAAGGCCAGAAACTAATAAAAATCGAGGCCTGAAACTGGTAAAAATAAACTAGTAAAAATCGAGGCCTGAAACTGGTAAAAATAAACTAGTAAAAATCGAGGCCAGAAACTAATAAAAATCGAGCTCCATGTTGAGGGAACGCCAAACTTTATTCACATCCTAATACCTCCGCGATAGATTTTAGGGTTCACGTTGATACGCTTGGAATTGACAGCAGTATGACGGAATACCTGTCTGTCTTGAGAACGCTTCATTCTTTTAGCCATGATTACAACTCCCTTCTCAAATTTTTTATACGGTTATGGAGCACGCGCTCCTGGGTCTCAAGGATTTCCTCATAAGTCATAGTAGACTGGGCCAGCTTGGCCTTCTTGCCTTCCTCGGCAAAGTGCTTACGCTTGGCCTTAATCTCAGCCATAAGCTCCGGTTGTTCCAGGTCAAACAGCTTATCGAAATACTTAGGGGGACGAATCTTACGGCCACCATCTGGGGTGGAGATAGAGATAGTATCATACTCCATGCACTCGGGATGATCGTCATACCATTGACGGCCAATACCAGGGCGGCGGGACATGTCGACATACTCCGGGTCGATATTAAACGTCTGGTAGACATCGGCCTCGGGGCCAGAGGCTTTCTTGAGGACGTACCGGGCGACGTAAGCGCATGTCTCCCAATTGACTTGACCAACCAAGACATAGCCAATAGGCTTCCGAATGCAAGGGGTGTCATACGCCCCTAGGCTTCAAAATTCAGAAGGAGGAAATCCAAATGAGAAACCTCAAGCGGACTCTCAGCCTGGTAATGGCCATGGCCCTGATTGTGGGCATGATGGTCGTCTCCGCCAGCGCTGTGAGCAGTGATTTCAACGACTCTGCTGAAATCACCAACACTGAAGCGGTTGATGTGATGACCGCCATCGGTGTGTTCGAGGGCACCGACAAGGGCGCCTTCAACCCCACCGGCATCCTGACCCGTGAGCAGGCCGCCAAGATCGTGGCTGTCATGCTGCTGGGCGAGGAGGACGCCAATAAGTTGAGCACCAACTCCACCACCTTCAAGGACGTGGCGGCCAACCGCTGGTCCGCGGGCTACATCGGCTACTGCGTGCAGCAGGGCATCCTGGCGGGCACCGGCAACGGCAACTTCGACCCCGAGGGCGAGCTGACCGGCCTGGCCTTTGCGAAGATGATGCTGGTGGCCCTGGGCTATGACGCGAAGGTTGCCAACTATGTGGGCAACGACTGGGCCATCAACGTGGCCGCCGACGCGGTGAACGCGGGCATCGCCCCCAAGGGCATCGTGCTGGCCGACGCCATGACCCGTGAGCAGGCCGCCCAGATGGCGTTCCAGACCCTGACCGCCGACA
>ENA-UERZ01002469-UERZ01002469.1-human-gut-metagenome-genome-assembly--contig:-NODE-2469-length-10311-cov-4.462869_pt1 | contig 10311 bp, 6 predicted proteins | sample MGYA00242997_ERZ507998 | MGnify/ENA primary metagenome ERZ507998 (study PRJEB26167, sample SAMN06115470) | human gut metagenome | host: Homo sapiens | place: China:Henan | collected 2016-06-23 | study... | reverse complement strand
ATGATGCCAATAAAACGGCTGTGTTTGGCAATGTGTATCAGACAATTCATGTCTGGCACAACAATCCAAGACAGAGGGGAACGGTGTCAAAAATGCTGCTGGCGATCAAAAGCGCATGCAGAAGACTGGATCATACCGAAAATTTTGCATGGAATGTCCGGAATGTAAATCAAAGAATTTTACCGGACACAACAACAAAGCAGCCTCTTTTACACGGGTTGTTGGAAATAGAATTTAGTTTTAGTTAGAGAGGAGAAAAAGCATGTTTGAGACAGGATTACAGTTATTTGCAGAGGCGGTATCTGGCAAGAAAATTGTATATTTGTACCGCCTTGCAGAAAAAGCGAAACAGGAAGCAGCAAAGAATCTTGCGTTCACAACGGAGAATGGAAGAACTAAGAGTAAGGATGCAGATTCTACTGCAACGAAAGACGGTACAATCCGTACACCAGGGGCTGCGGAGACAGAAATTACAGCCACTGCGGTTTTGGCAAAAGGCGATAAATTGATCGCGGAACTTGAGGATGCTATGGATTTCGATAAACTTCTTGAAATTTGGGAAGTAAACCTTGAAGAAGCAGCGGGAGCGGGTCCGAATAAATTTAAGGGAATGTATTTCCAAGGATATCTCACAGAAGTTGAGGTCACGTCTTCTGCAGATGAGAATGTGGAAGTATCCCTTACTTTTGGCATCAACGGATCAGGTAAACGCGGAGATGTAACCGTGACAACGCAGCAGCAGGAAATCGCGAATTACGCGTTTAAGGACAGCGTGAAAGAGGGGTAGTACCCTCTGACGATGTAGCCTTAATCGGCAGAGGTAAAGTAGGAAAGGCAAAAGTAGGAAAAGAATAGATCATGTACATAGAGGGCGGCAAGACCGCTCTCTTTTTAATGGAGGAATAAAAAATGATGGAATTAACAATTAACGGACAGGTGTACCAGTTTAACTTTGGAATGGGATTTTTGAGAGAGATAAACAAGCAGACAAATGTGCCGATAGATGGAGCACCTGGTGTTAAAAAAGATGTGGGGTTCCGGTACGCGCTTATGAATTTGATGGATGGAGATCCAGAAGCTCTTGTGAATATTCTTGATGTTGCGAATAAAGGGCAGAACCCAAGAGCAACAAGAGATCTGCTCGATGGTTATATCGATGACGAGAATACAGATATCGATGAGCTTACAGATACAGTAATGGGTTTCTTAAAGAGTGCGAATGCTACGAAGAGGACAACGAAAGAACTTCTGGATGCTGTGGAGAAAGAGAAACAGAGAGTAGAAGAGGAAGAAGCACGGAAAAGAGAGCTGATGGCGTAGGGTTTGAAGAATACTACAAAGAAGCAGCTTTGAATTGTTTTCGGTATCAGGGTTTCAAGAGCTTTGAAGAAGTGGATAGGTTGACAATTCCAGAATACACCCTGCTCATGGAGGCTGTGCAGCTAAGAGAAGTAGATAAGGACTATCGAAATCATCTGCAGGCGTTCTTAAATCTTGCTGTAAAAGCGGAGAAAAAGGCTGGAAAGAATAAGACTAAACCAGTTTATCAGAGATTCAGAAAATTCTTTGATTACGAAAAAGAAGTAGATCGTGTGAGGAACCGAAAGCAAAAAAATGAAAGATTGGACATAATCGGCAGAATGATGAAAGGAGAGTGATGGCATGGCAGAAAGTTTTTCCGTGAAGGCAATATTGTCTGCGCAGGATAAGGGATTTACGTCTGCTTTCAAATCTGCAATGGGCACTGTGAGTAATCTGAAAAGCACGCTCACGAGTGGAATCGGATTTGGAATCATGGCCGGAATTGGACAAAAGGCATTTGGTGCTGTCACATCCAGTATTGGCGGTATGGTGTCGGAATTAAATTCTTCCAGTGCTGCATGGAAAACATTTAACGGAAACATGTCGATGGTTGGCAAAGGCGCTGACGAGATTGCATCTGTAAAAAAGGAATTGCAAGAGTTTGCAGAAGATACGATTTACAGCGCATCTGATATGGCGAGTACTTATGCTCAGCTGAGTGCAGTAGGTATTAAAAGCACGAACAAGCTTGTAAAGGGATTCGGAGGGCTTGCGGCGGCGGCTGAGAATCCAAAACAGGCAATGAAGACTTTAAGACAGCAGGCTACACAGATGGCAGCAAAGCCAACAGTTGCATGGGCGGACTTTAAACTCATGATTGAGCAGACTCCGGCTGGTATATCGGCAGTCGCAAAAGAAATGGGCATGACTACCACGGAGCTAGTGCAGAATGTGCAGGACGGAAAAATCGCGACAGAAGATTTCTTTGATGCTATCGCAAAAGTCGGCACAAATGACGCATTTACGAAGCTTGCTACAGAGTATAAGACTGTAGATCAGGCAATGGATGGTCTGACCGAAACAGTAAGCAATAAGCTGGCACCGTCATTTGATGTTTTATCCGGTCGAGCGATTAAATCTTTGGACGGGATAATTAATAAAATTGGAGATCTTGATGGAGATGCAATCGCAGGGAAATTAACTGGATTTCTCGATAAAGCAAGTGGGTACTGGAATGTTTTAAAAACAGAAGCATTGGAAGTGAAGACCGCTTTTGGAGATGCTTTTTCCGCAATTGGAGAAGATCTCGGAAAGATTACTGGTGCGTTTGGCTCCACGGAAAGTATCAGTTCTTTTAGCAGTGCAATGGATTCTGCGAGCGGAGCATTGAAAACCTTTGCCGGATTCTTGAAAGAACATTCTGAGATCATCGCGAAAGTGATATCAAAACTCCCACAGCTTTTTGTAGCGTATAAGGGATTCAAGATTGTTAAAACAGTCGCACCATTTTTAGGCGCATTCACGAGTGCGATTGCTGGACTTGCCGGAGCTGGAATAAGTAAAATTGCTGGAAAATTGTTTGGAATCTCTAAAGGGCAAGAAGCGGTCGGTAAAAGCAGTGCTGCAAGTTCCAAGAAAATGCTTGCGTCCGCTAAAGCATTCATGATGTTGGGTGCCGGAGTTGCTTTGATTAGTGGTGGATTTTTCTTATTGGCGCAAGGCGCAAAAGCAGTGGCGGATTCAGGTCCGTTGGCAGTAGCAGTACTTGCCGGCATGGTTGGTGCAGTTCTAGCATTAAGTTTTGGATTTATGAGTTTTTTGAAAAACATTAAAACTTCTCCAGCGAAAATGAATGCGGCGTCTAAATCGTTCACAAAGATGGCTTTCGCAGTGTCAGCAGTAGTACTTTCTTTAGCAGGTCTCGCTCTTGCGCTTACACCTCTAGCAAGCCTCGGAGATACGGCTGTTGCTCCACTTGCTGCATTCGGAGTTGTTGTCGGTGGTTTAGCAATCATACTTGGAACTATGGGAAAGAAACTTCAGGAAAGTGCAGTTGGCATTGCGGTGTTTGCTGGTGCGGTATCAGCAATGGCATTATCCATGACACCTCTTGCTAAAACTGGTACAGACGGGGCTGTTGCAATGGGAACATTCGGAGTTGTTGTCGGTGGTTTGGTTGCAGTATTTGCGGTATTTGGGACGGCTCTGACAGCTGCTATACCAGCGATGCTTGCTTTCGGCGCAACCATCCTTATGGTTGGTGCTGGAATGTCTCTGGCAACGCCTTTTGTTGAAGCACTAGGAAGCGTAATTCAAATACTTGGAGATGTTGTTGTTCAAGTAATAGGGGTAATTACTGGTGCTATCGTAGCTATCTTCCCAGTATTCGGAAATTTTGTGTCAACTGTTTCTGATTCAGTTAGCCAAATAGTATCAGTTGTTGGCAATACACTTGTAAATATTTTTAAAACTGCCGGGGACATCATTACAGGTGTTATTGATTCATTAGGGGATGGGTTAAAAAAAGTCACAGACGGGATTTCTAAAGTTATAGATTCAATTAGTGGTGGATTTTCCAGTGTTTTGGATTCTGTTGCTGGAATCATTGACTCAATCGGAAACTCTGCCCAAAATGCTGGCAAAGGATTCGAGAGCGTAGCTGACGGTATCAACACGATTGCTAGTCTATCTATTGTAGATATAGCAAAGGCACTCGGATCGGTAGCTATTGGTCTCGGAGAAATTTCTGCAAAAGGAAAAGGAATTGGTACCGTTGCAGATGGACTTAACGGAGTTATTGGAGCAATTACAATTGCATCGGCGCAGATTTCAATGTTTTCAGGAACTCTTACGCAACTAAATTCAACGGCCGTTCAAATTCCTACTAGCATGGCTATGATTAGCGGAGCATTAGCAAGCTTTTCAATTCCTGTTATAGATACTAGCAGTATCATGGCAGCATTTGCTTCTATTAGTGCAGGTGCGGCGGCACTGGTAGCACAACTGGATTCTTCGGCCGCGAAAGCGGGGGCGCAATTTTCAAAATCACTTACTAATGGTATGAATTCAGCTGCTAATTCCGTGCAGCGTGGTGTTTCTAAAATTACGTCATCTGCTAATAAACTTATTTCGGCGTTGACGAATATTGCAACGCAGGCAATGAGCCGATTTAATTCCGCTCTATCCTCTGGTGCAAGTAGAGCAACTTCTACGGCAAGATCAATGTCAACGTCCATTTTGTCAACGCTTAATAGCACTTCTTCTGGTGCTTATTCTTGTGGCGTGTATATTGGACAGGGACTCGCAAGAGGAATGGAATCTACACTTGGATATATCAGATCAGTTGCGGTGCAAATGGCTGCGGCTGCAGAAGCAGCAGTCAGGGCAAAAGCGAAAATTCACAGTCCTTCAAGAGTATTTGCCGGGCTGGGTGTCTATGTAGGAGAGGGATTTGCACTTGGAATTGAGTCGATGTCCAGAAAGGTTGCAGAAGCTACGCAGAGCATTGTGGAGATCCCAACATTATACACAGATATGAGGATGCGAGCTTCAGGTGCTTTGGATTCTGAACTTTCCGGTGATTATTCCTATAACAGAAATGTTACATACACAATCGTTGTGCCGGTTGAATATAACGGCAGAGAAGCAGCGCGTGTTACGGCGGAATTTACGCAGAAAGATCTGGAAAGACGTGAGAGCATGAAACTGAGATTGAAAGGGGAGAGAAGCCATGTATGAGTTTGTTGATACAAATAAAGCGGGGAGCAAAAGTTCCCTGCCAAGTGAGGCCCTGCAGATTGATGGAGAGTACATCGAAAATCTGATCGATGGATACCGAACCTTATATGTGAGTGGTCGTGAACTTTTGGAGTCCGAAATCACGGACAGGGAGATTGATGGAATTAGCGGATCAGAGTATTTGTATAGTCGTATCTCAACAAGAGAAATCACGATCGGATATCAGATGCTCTGCGCATCTCCGATGGAGTTCCGCGAAAAATTCAACAAACTTTCCAATATTTTAAGTAAAGAGCAAGTAAAGCTGATTTTCGCGGATGAGCCGGATAAGTATTTTGTTGGCACAAAATCGAATGTCGGAGATATAGAGCCGGGAAGATTAAGTGTGAAAGGCGAATTCACTTTCTATTGCTGCGACCCGTACAAGTATTCTCTCGCAGAAAAACAGTTTTCTGGTATCCAACAGAACGGCTACCAGACAATTACTATCCAAAACAACGGCACCGAATGGGCGGATGTGGACTACGAGATCACGCACCAGCACGAAAACGGCTTTATCGGACTGGTAAGCCAGTACGGAGTGGTCCAGCTAGGGAAAGAGGAAGAAGCAGACGGAGAGAATTACAAAGCGTCTGAAAACTTATTTGATGGATACAGCCTGTTTCAAGATGATCATGGCACCTCTTATCAGAATCCGGAAAACACAACACAGGGAACGATCGAAGTCAAGGACGTTGCCGGATACAACGTAATGGCATTAAAAGGTGGACAATCCACATCCGGATACTGGAACGGTGGAATGAAAACACTTACTATCCCGGTGGACAGCGAGGGCAGACGTGGAGCGAAAAACTTTTACTGTTACACGCAGCACTGGTTCGAGACTGGATTGATGGGAGAGACGGGAGCACAGACTATTGCGTTTCTTACAGGGAAAAATGAAGTGATCTGCTCTATGTCCATAAATAAAAGCGATTCTGTTGGTAATACGGCACATGTGGACTGGTTCGCACCACAAAACAAGAAGATCAAGACACTGGATTTCCAGCCGACAGCTTATGAGGGAAACCCATTTAATTTAAAGATGGGTGGCGGGCATAATGATTTCTTAAAAGAGGGTGACCGGCTACGGATTTTTTGGTACGGTCAGTATTATTACTTTACTATCCCGGAAATTAAGGACATGGCGTGTGAGAAGATACAGGTCTGGATCGGGCAGTGGGGAGACAGAAACCTCACAAACCAGTACGTTACGCACAATTATTTAAAAAGCATCCGATTCAGAAAGGACAATGTCGATAAGTATAAGGATGTGCCGAACCGGTATCGTGCCGGAGATGTGGTGTCTATAGACGGAGAGAGTACAAAGGTCTATGTAAACGGGATGCCGGCAAAAGGAGATGAGATTAATGGATCCAATTATCCAAAAGTTCCACCGGGGACAACGGAAGTCCAGTTCTGCTATTCTTCCTTTTCATCTCCACCGCCGCATATTAAAGCAAAAATACGGGAGGTATATTTGTAATGGATAACATCAGAATTGCGATTCTAAGCACAAATAACACGCCAGTAGCGTACATGGACAACGGGCATAAAAAGTCCATGCACTACTGGAATGATGATCTACACGAATACTTACAGGGTACGGCGAATGCTTACACTTTTACGGTAAATGCAAAGCATCCAGACGCACAGCATATCAAAGCTGGGAATAAGGTGGCATTTACTTACAAGGGGAAATCATACTACTTAAACATTGTAAATACCGATAAAACGGAACAGACGATTACTGCTACGGCATGGTCACTGTCGTTTGAGCTTATTAACGAGGATGCTGGAGAATACAAAGCTGGAAAAGCAATGAGCTTTGAAGAGTACCTTACCGTATTTGACGCCGAGAGAACACTAAAATTAGGACTTAACGAGGTATCAGATAAGCGGATCACCAACGAATGGACAGGTACAACGTCCGTATTAAAGAGATTATTCTCCCTGGCTAATGTCTTTTCTGCGGAGATCGAATTTGAGACAGTACTGAACAGAGACTACTCTTTAAAAGAGATTGTCCTAAATGTATATCGGAAACACTCCGATACAGACAGCGGAGTCGGAGAATACCGGAATGACATTGTACTGCGGTACGGGAAAGGAATTACCGGAATTCGAAAAACCACAGATGCCGAGAAGCTTTACACCTGCATCCAGCCGACCGGAAAGGACGGTCTGACAATCACTGGTCTTGACAAGAAAGAATACGATGAAAACGGCAATATCGAGTACTTTACAGACGGTGCGATCATCCGCGCACCACAGGCAAGGGACCGGTTCCCATCCAACATCGTAAATAAGGCTGATGCTTATATCCTGATGCGTAAAGAGTACGATACAGACAGCAAGGACAAGCTCTATAGCATGGCTCTGTCTGATCTTAAAACAGCATCTGAACCGGTGGTGACTTACGAGGTGGACGGATATTTTGACACCAACATCGGGGATACGGTAAGGATGCAGGATCAGGAGTGGACACCAGTCCTTTATCTACAGGCAAGAGTATCAGAACAGATCAGGAGTCTTACCAATCCCAAAACTGCAAAGACGGTATTTACAAACTACAAAGAGCTGACATCGGAAATTTCGGACAGCTTATTACAGAGGATGCAAGACCTTATTAATAAAAATAAGGTTTATACTTGCTCTATCTCAACAAACAACGGCGTTATCTTTAAAAATGGCATCGGTAGCACTACTCTGACCGCTTACGCTTACGATAACGGCGTGGATGTGGCAGACAAGCTACAATTCCGATGGAGCAAAGATGGTACAGAGTTTTATGTCGGTAAGAGCGTTACGGTAAATGCAACTGATGTTGATACAAAGGCGGTGTACTCGTTTGAGGCTCTGGAAAATGGGATAAAACGTGGGTATTACGAGGTTACGATTACCAAGGTAGATGATGGGGAACCGGGACCTGCGGGACCACAAGGACCACCTGGGGAACAAGGGATTCCCGGGAAGCCGGGGGCAGACGGAAGAACACAGTATACCCACATTGCTTATGCAAACAGTGAGGATGGAGCGAAGGACTTTTCCGTTTCTGACAGTAATCGGGAATATATCGGAATGTATGTTGATTTTACGCAAAATGACAGCGCAGACCCGACAAAATATGCATGGAGTAAGATCAAAGGCGCAGATGGGGCGATTGGAACACCCGGAAAGCCGGGAGCTGATGGAAAGACCCCATATCTACATATCGCCTATGCAAACAGCGCAGATGGCAAGACGGGATTTTCCACCACGGATGGTACAAATAAGCTCTATATCGGGCAGTATACAGATTATACACAGGCAGATAGTACAGATGCTGCGAAGTATACATGGACAAAGATCAAAGGCGAACAGGGGGAACGTGGTCCACAGGGAGTTCCCGGTCTGCAAGGGGTACAAGGTCCCCAGGGTGAACAGGGGATACAGGGTCCCAAAGGAGATACTGGAGCTGCAGGTGTAAACTACTGGAGATCATCAGCAACGATAGACTTATCTGATACCAAAACTTACGATGTAAATAAATGGTATCCCGTTGTGGGGAGTCAGCTTCCAACGAGTGTTTATAATCGTATTTTGGTTAATGTGTCTTTAAATAGTGGAACAAAACCATCCTGGAGTACACATGATAGCGGATTCTCGGTGAATTTAGATCTGGCTTCCATTGGATCTGGGTGGGGAACTACTTCTGGCGAATGTATTATTTATGCAGACACGTATTCATTCTGTTCAGTGTCGCCTGCCAGCTATACACAACTGACTTATGGATCAATCCCTGTATTATATTTAAGAGGTGGCGGTAAATATTTTGTAAAGACTGATTTTGTGGTCAACTGGACACCTAAGCCAACAGGATATACATGGCAGGAAGGAAATTATAAGCAGACAGCACCTGTCTTAGATAGCAGACCTGTACCAAGCGGAACCAATATTAAAGGGAAGAGCACCTATTTTCACATCAAGTATTCCGCAGTATCGAATCCAACCACATCTAACCAGATGACAGAGATACCTAACACATATATTGGTACTTACGTAGACTTCACACAGGAAGATAGCACGGATCCAAAGAAATATACCTGGTCACGTTTCCAAGGACTTCAAGGACCGCAGGGAACACAGGGGATTCCGGGGACGAACGGTACAAACGGCAAGACAAGCTATCTGCACATTAAATATTCCAACGATGGAGGGAAAACATTTACCGGAAACAGCGGAGAAGATGTAGGAACGTATATTGGTACTTGCGTGGATTACAATCAGTCCGATCCTGCAAGTGTTGGATCTTATAAGTGGGCGAAGATTAAAGGAGAACAAGGTGCGACAGGACCACAAGGAGCAACGGGACCAAGTGGCATAATTGTATCTTCTACGGCTCCGTCAAATCCTAAAGTTGGCCAGTTATGGCAGACAGCATCCGGTCAGCCGATCAAGCGGTGGGATGGAAGTAGGTGGGTGATCCATTATATCGCAGTCGAGAATCTGGACGTGCAAACGCTCAGTGCGATCGTTGCCAACCTTGGAACTGTAACAGCCGGACTTATTAAGAGTAAGGGTGGACACTTTTACATAAATGTAGACACCGGAGAGATCGTGTCTAAAAGCAGTGACGGTACAATTTCCGTTTTTGTAAAAAAAGAGAATATTGACATGGTAAGATCGTTTACAGCGTCTAGGTACTGGGGGAGTCGATTAAACTACTCTGGATTAGAATTTTATTCCGGCGGCAGTAGCATGGCAGATGATATCGCGAATGGATCTATGGTATGCTCTATTCGCGGAGATGAGGAGATGCGTGACTTTTCGGTGACAAACATAAATGGAGATAGCATATGGCTTATTAAGACAATTAAGCAGCTTACAAAATCTATCTCTTACGATTCCGGTACCGTGAAAGGTCCATATACAAGTACAAACTCCGCTAATAACATTCGCGTGGAGCTGAAAAGAAGAGGATGTATGGTAACATGCAAGATCACAATGATTGCACAATTTCCGGGAAGTGGCGAATACGGGCCATTCAACGAAGTGAAAATTCCAGTAGGATATCGACCGGTTATGGATTTCTTTGCTCCCTATAGTGAAGTTTCAGGACCTAACATATTTGGAACGGGAAGATACGGCATAAGAAAAGATGGGGGGATCAAGATTTATGTGGAGAATGCCGCATTTACAGAACGTCACGCAACGTTCACGTGGATTACAGATGATTGATTAAAGGAGCGA
>ENA-UERZ01002449-UERZ01002449.1-human-gut-metagenome-genome-assembly--contig:-NODE-2449-length-10384-cov-3.013486_pt1 | contig 10384 bp, 8 predicted proteins | sample MGYA00242997_ERZ507998 | MGnify/ENA primary metagenome ERZ507998 (study PRJEB26167, sample SAMN06115470) | human gut metagenome | host: Homo sapiens | place: China:Henan | collected 2016-06-23 | study... | reverse complement strand
CAATGTCAGATCACAGCAACAGCGTGAAGCTGGGGGAGATCATTCAGGAGTTCGGCCTGGAGATCCTGCATCCCGGGGCCAATTACGCATCCATTCCCCTGACCACTCTGGACGTGAACCGTCCGGGCCTGCCTCTGACCGGCTTTTTTGAACATTTTGATCCCCGCCGCCTGGTCGTCATCGGGCTGGCGGAGACCACCTTTCTGGAGCAGATGGACGCGGACCTGCGGCGGGAGCGCTTTGACCAGATGCTGGAGTATTCGGTCCCAGCGCTGATCCTGACCCGAGGCCTGGAGCCCTGCCCGGAGTGCATGGAGATGGCGGAGAAGCACGACCGGACGGTGCTGCGCACCCAGGCCCATACCTCCGCCTTTATGAGCGCCCTCATCGGCAGCCTCTACAACTATTTGGCGCCACAGATCACCCGTTCCGGTGTGATGATGGAGATCTACGGCGAGGGCGTTCTGTTCCAGGGGGAGTCCGGTGTGGGCAAAAGCGAGGTGGCCATCGAACTGATCCAGCGGGGCCACCGCATCATCGCCGACGACGCGGTGGAGATCAAGCAGACCAACCACGGTACGCTGGTGGCCACCGCCCCGGAGCTGATCCGCCACTACATGGAGCTGCGGGGCATCGGCGTGGTGGATGTGCGCCAGCTGTTCGGTATGAGCGCCATCAAGATCTCTCAGGAGATCGACATGGTCATCAATCTGGAGCCCTGGGATGACCACGCGGTCTATGACCGGCTGGGCCTGGAGGGCGCGGTGACGGAGATCCTGGGGGTGTCGGTCCCCTCCATCACCATCCCGGTGAAGCCGGGCCGGAACCTGGCCAGTATCGTGGAGGTGGCCGCCATCAACAACCGGAACCGGAAGATGGGCCACAACGCGGCCCTGGAGCTGACCCGCCGGATGGACGAGCACTTCAAAAAGCTGTCAGAAGAGGAGGACGGGGCGGATGTATATCGGACTTGACGTAGGCGGCACCAATCTGGTGGCCGGTCTTGTGGACCGGGAGGGGAAGATCCTCCACAAGGCCGTCTGCCCTGTGGACCGGAGCTGGACCGCGGAGGAGCTGTCCGCCCGCCTGGCCCGTCTGGCCCGGCAGGCGGCGGAGGAGGGCGGATGCCCGGTCTCGCAGCTTCAGGCGGCGGGGGCGGGGCTGCCCGGCCTGGTGGACAACCGGGAGGGCGTGGTGGTCAAAACGCCCAATATGCCCTTTCGGAACACCCCGCTCCGGGCTCTGTTCCAGCGGGAGCTGGAACTGCCCCTCTATCTGGGCAACGACGCTGACTGCGCGGCCATCGGAGAGTACTGGGCCGGCTCGGCCCGGGGCTGTGACCCGGCGGTGGTGGTCACCCTGGGGACCGGGATCGGCAGCGGCATGGTCCGGGGCGGCAAGCTGTACACTGGCTTCGGCGGCGCGGGCCTGGAGGCGGGACACATTGTGATCCACCCCGGCGGACAGCTCTGCGGCTGCGGGAACCGGGGCTGCTGGGAGCAGTACGGCTCCGCCACCGCTCTGATCCGCATGGCCCGGGAGGAGATGGAGCAGAGCCCGGACAGCGCCCTGTGGCAGCTGTGCGGGGGAGAGAAGGCGCGCGTGGATGGCCGCATCGTGTTTCAGGCGGCCCGCCAGGGGGACGCCGCGGCCCGCCGTGCGCTGGACCGCTATCTGGACGGCCTCTCCGGGGGCCTGATCAATTTGGCCAATATACTGTTTCCAGAGGTGATCTGCCTTGGAGGTGGGATCAGCGCCGCGGACGACGATCTGCTGCTGGATCCCCTGCGGGAGCGATTCCATCAGGGCTGCTTCAACAAAGACAATCCGCCTCAGCTGGTGAAGGCCAGTCTGGGCAACGACGCCGGCGTGGTGGGGGCCGCCCTGCTGTGCGACATGGTATGACGGGCCCTTCCCGTGCGCCCAGTAAAACCGGCCGCCCATGAGGCGGCCGGTTTTACTGGGCGGACATTTTCTGTTTCCCCTATTCTATTTTTTTCTGGAATTTGCTATAATAACATGATACCTGGAATTTGACCTGAGGATCAGGAGGAAATATGGATCGATTTGAAGCATTGGCCGCCCTGCTGGCCCAGCGGTGCGGTACACTGGAAGTGCGGAATGAGGAGCCCATGTCCCGGCATACCACCTTCCGGATCGGCGGCCCGGCCGCTCTGATGGCACTGCCCCGGACGGCGGGGGAGGCAAAGGCGGCGGTGAGGGCGGCCCGGGAGCTGGACATCCGGCCCTTCTTTCTGGGCAACGGTTCTAATCTGCTGGTGCCGGACGAGGGGTACCGGGGCTTTGTGGTGAAGCTGTGCGGCCTGGATCAGACCCGGGAAGTGAACCGCCGCCTGTGGGCGGAGAGCGGTATCTCCCTGGCCCGCCTGGCCAATGCGGCCCTGGGCCGGGGGCTGGCCGGGCTGGAGTTTGCCCACGGGATCCCGGGCACCCTGGGGGGCGGCGTGATGATGAACGCCGGCGCCTATGGAGGCGAGCTGTCCCAGACAGTCACCGCCGTGACCTATCTGGACGGAGAGGGGGAGGAGCATACCCTCCCCGCCGCCGGGTGTGAGTTCGGCTACCGCAGCAGCATCTTTGCCCGGTATCCCGACTGGCTCATTCTGAAGGCGGAGTTCTCTCTGCCCCAGGGGGACCCGGAGGAGATCCGGGGAAAGATCCAGGAGCTGGCCCGCCGCCGCGGCGAGAAGCAGCCGTTGGAATATCCCAGCGCGGGCTCCATGTTCAAGCGCCCGGAGGGACACTTTGCCGCCGCCCTCATCGACCAGTGCGGCCTGAAGGGACTGACCGTGGGCGGGGCCCAGGTGTCGGAGAAGCACGCGGGCTTTGTCATCAACCGGGGCGGGGCCACCTGCGCCGATGTGCTGGCCCTGGTGGACCAGGTGCGGGAGCGGGTCCTGCGGGAGACCGGCGTGACCCTGGAGCGGGAAGTGCGGCTTCTGGGGTGAGTCCTGCGGTGTGCAGAACAAGAGAGAGAAAAGCCGTCCGGCGCACCGCGGGCGGCAGACGAGGTGGTTCCAATGGAATTTGTCATCATATCCGGCCTGTCCGGCGCGGGAAAGAGCCGCGCCGCCTCCATCATGGAGGACATGGGCTTTTTCTGTGTGGATAACCTGCCCGCCCCCTTGATCCCTAAGTTTGCCGAGCTGGGGATGGCGGGAAACGGCGAGTATGACCGGGTGGTGCTGGTCACCGACATCCGGGGCGGCACCAGGTTCGACAGCCTGTTCCAGGCTCTGGACGGGCTGCGGGCCATGCAGTGCGCGTACAGCATCCTGTTTATGGAGGCTACGGATGAGGTCATCATCCAGCGGTATAAGGAGACCCGGCGCAGTCATCCTCTGGCGGATGAGTGCGACTCGCTGGAGGAGGCCATCGCCCTGGAGCGGCGGATGCTGTCCCCGCTGCGGGAGCGGGCGGCCCACATCATCGACACCTCCGGTCTCACCGCCCGGGGGCTGCGGGCGAAGCTGCTGCAGCTGTTTGCCCGGGGGCCGGCGGAGCGGTCCATGGAGGTGCGGGTGACCTCCTTCGGCTTCAAGCACGGCATCCCGATGGAGGCTGACCTGGTCTTTGATGTGCGCTTTCTGCCAAACCCCTACTATGTGGCGGAGCTGCGGCCCCGCACCGGACTGGATGACGGGGTGCGGGACTATGCCCTGTCCGCCCCTCAGAGCCAGGAGTTTCTCCGCCGCCTGATGGACTTTGTCGCCTATCTGCTGCCGCGGTATGTGGAGGAGGGCAAGACCTCGCTGACCATCGCGGTGGGCTGCACCGGGGGGCGTCACCGCTCGGTGGCGGTGGCCCACGCCTTGGCGGAGGCCGTCCGGCAGGAGGGCTATCCCGTGGGGGAGGTCCACCGGGACCTGGGCCGGATCTGACCGGCAAGAGGAGGAAAATGCCATGCTGGAACCCATTCCCAACAGCCAGCAGTGGGAGCGCGGGCCGCGCATCGTCGCCATCGGCGGCGGCACCGGCCTGTCCACCATGCTGCGGGGGCTGAAAAACTATACCCGGAACCTCACCGCGGTGGTGACGGTGGCGGATGACGGAGGCGGCTCCGGGATGCTCCGCCGGGACATGGGGATGCCCCCTCCGGGGGACATCCGCCACTGCATGGAGTCTCTGGCCAATGTGGAGCCTATCATGCAGCGGCTGCTCACCTACCGGTTCACTGAGGGGGCGCTGGCTGGGCAGTCCTTCGGCAACCTGATCCTGGCCGCCCTGAACGGGGTGACCGGCTCCTTTGAGGAGGCGGTCTCTCAAATGAGCCAGGTGCTGGCCATCACCGGCCAGGTGATCCCGGTGACCAGCGCCGATGTACAGCTGGAGGCTGTCGTTGAGAACGGCACCCGGGTGGTGGGGGAGTCCAAGATCTATGACTTCAAAAAGCAGCAGGACTGCCGGATCCACCATGTGGCTCTGATCCCGGAGCGGCCCAGGGCCCTGCCCTCCGCGCTGGAGGCCATCCGGGAGGCGGACCTGATCCTGCTGGGGCCGGGGAGCCTGTATACCAGTGTGATCCCCAATCTGCTGGTGGAGGGGGTGCCAGAGGCCATCGCCCAGTCGGATGCCCTGAAGATCTATGTATGCAACATTATGACCCAGGACGGAGAGACGGAGGGCTACACCGCCGGCGACCACCTGGAGGCGCTGATGAACCACGGGGCTCCCGGCTTGGTGGACCTGTGCCTGGCCAATTCGGCCCCGGTCCAGGCGGGACTGGTGGAGCGGTACCGGGCGGAGGACGCCGTGCCCCTGGCGGTGGACCGGGAGCGGGTCGCCGCCATGGGCCTGGAGCTGGTGGAGCGGCCGGTGGCCTCGGAGGGAGGCAACTTTGCCCGGCATGACCCGGACAAGCTGGCGGCGGCGGTGCTGGAGATCTACCGCCAGCGGGCGGTGCGGATCTTCCAGGGGAAGGAGCGCTATATCATTGAGGAGTGAGGGCATGACCTTTGGCGGAGAGGTAAAAAATGAGCTGTGCCGGGCGGGGCTGAGCCGGAAATGCTGTGCCCAGGCGGAGGCATACGGGGTGCTGCTGTACTGCAATACCTTCTGCGGCAGTGAGATACGCATCGTTACAGAGCACGAGGCCTTTGCCCAGCGGCTGCCCGCCCTGTTCCGAAAGGCGTTCCGCCTGTCCTTTGACCGGCTTCCGGAGGGGGAGGGCAAGCGGGTGTTTTCCATCCAGGCGCCGGACAAGCTGCGGCTCATCCACCAGACCTATGGGGTGGACCCGGAGGCCCTGGCGCTGCATATCAACTTCGCGGCCCTGGAGGAGCCCTGCTGCCGCGCGGCCTTCTTCCGGGGCGCGTTCCTGTCCGGCGGCTCGGTGACCGATCCCCGGAAGGGCTACCACCTGGAGCTGGCCACCTCCCACCGCAGCGTCAGCCGGGAGATGCTGGCCCTGCTGCGGGAGGAGGAGTTCGCCCCCAAGGACGCCGACCGGAAGGGAAACTCCGTGATCTATTTCAAGCAGAGCGAGTACATCGAGGACTTTCTTACCGCCATCGGCGCGCCGGTGGCCGCCATGGACGTGATGACAGCCAAGCTGGAGAAGGACCTGCGGGGGAGCGTGAACCGCCGGGTGAACTGCGACGCCGCCAATCTGGACAAGGTGGTGGAGGCCGCCCAGGGACAGCTGGAGGCCATCCGGCGGCTGGAGCGCTCCGGCAGGCTGGAGACCCTCCCGGACAAGCTTCAGGAGGCAGCCCGGCTCCGGGCGGCCCACCCGGAGGACACCTTGGCCCAGCTGGCGGAGCAGTGCAGTCCCCCGGTGACAAAATCTGCCCTGAACCACCGGCTGCGGAAGCTGGTGGAGTTGGGCGGTCAGGTGGAGGATATATAAAGGGAAGATGCTTCACATCCTTTGCTATTCAGCGGCGATACTGGTCAATCTGGTGTGGCTGCTTCTGGGCGGCCAGTTGGATATGCTCCTCCAGGCGGCGGTCCCGGCGGGCACCGTGCTTTTAGCGGGGATAGGGGTGGCCCTGCGGCTCCGGTCCCTGCCCCAGGGAGCGAGGGGCCGGTATCTGCGGGGGGCGCTTTGGGCCCTGTTCCTCTATTATCTGGCCATTCTGTCCGTCCTCCTGTTCTTCGGAGGGCTGTTCCAGCTGGACCGCGTGTGGGGCGGAAGCGTCAATCTGGAGCCCTTCCACACCATCCGCAGCTATGTGCGGTTTTACCGCAACACCGGCAGTCCGGTGAGCATCATGAATCTGCTGGGCAACGTGGTCATCATGGTCCCCCTGGGGATGCTGCTGCCTGTCCTGTTCCGGACCATGCGGCATTTCTGGACCTGCCTGCCCCTGTGCGCCCTGACTGCGGTGGGGGTGGAGTGGCTCCAGTGGGTCACCGCCACCGGGGCCGCCGATGTGGACGACTCCATTTTGAATTTCCTGGGGGCCGCCCTGGGGTATCTTCTGGTACGGCTGTGCCAGCTGGCGGCCGGATGGCGGAAAAACAGTTAAATTTCAAGTGATAAACAGGAATATACCTTTACAGAGACAGGCGGCGTCCGCCGCTGCGCGGGAAGGAGAACTGCACCATGTCCTTTGTCCATCTACATCTGCATACGGAATTTTCCCTTCTGGACGGAGCCTGCCGGATCAAAAAGCTGGTGGAGCGGGTGAAGGAGCTGGGGCAGGACGCGGTAGCCATCACCGATCACGGCGTCATGTACGGGGCGATCGACTTTTACAGGGCCTGCCGGGAGGCGGGGATCAAGCCCATCATCGGCTGCGAGGTCTATGTGGCCCCCCGGGGCCGCACCCGCTTTCAGAAGGTCCACGAGTTTGACGCCGCCTTCTCCCACCTGGTGCTCCTGTGCCGGAACGAAGAGGGCTACCGCAATCTGTCCTACATGGTCTCCCAGGCGTTTCTGGAGGGCTTTTACATTAAGCCGCGCATCGACCTGGACCTGCTGCGGGAGCACTGCGGCGGACTGATCGCCTGCTCCGCCTGCCTGGGGGGAGAGGTCCCCAAGCTGCTGATGGCGGGGGACTATGAGAAGGCAAAGGAGGCCGCCCTGGAGATGCGGGAGCTGTTTGGGGAGGACGGCTACTATCTGGAGCTCCAGGACCACGGCATCCCGGTCCAGCGGCAGGTGAACGGGGGGCTGCTGCGCCTCCATGAGGAGACGGGCATCCCCCTGATCGCCACCAACGATGCCCACTACCTCCGGCGGGAGGACGCAGAGATGCAGGACATCCTCATGTGCATCCAGATGGGCAAGACCTTGGACGATCCCGGGCGGATGAAGTTTGAGACCCAGGAGTTCTATGTCAAGAGCGAGGCGGAGATGGCGGGGCTCTTCCCCAATGCTCCTGAGGCGCTGGAGAACACCGTCCGCATCGCGGAGCTGTGCAATGTGGAGTTCGAGTTCGGCAAATACCACCTGCCCCATTTCCAGCTGCCGGAGGGCTATGACGACGGGGAGGCCTACTTCCGGGACCTGTGCTGGAGGGGCTTTGCCCGGCGGTATCCGGGGCAGCCGGAGCAGTACCGGAAGCAGCTGGAATATGAGATGGGCATGATCAAGAAGATGGGCTTTGTGGACTACTTCCTCATTGTGTCTGACTTCATCGCGTACGCGAAGGGAAACGGGATCCCGGTGGGGCCGGGGCGCGGTTCGGCGGCGGGTTCCATGGTGTCCTACTGTTTGAACATCACCGACCTGGATCCCATGAAATATGGCCTGTACTTCGAGCGCTTCCTCAATCCGGACCGCGTTTCCATGCCTGATATTGACATCGACTTCTGCATCCGCAGGCGGCAGGAGGTCATCGACTATGTCAACAGAAAATACGGCAGCGACCATGTGGCCCAGATCGTCACCTTCGGCACCATGGCGGCCCGCGGGGCGGTGCGGGACGTAGGGCGGGTGCTGAATATGCCCTATGCCGATGTGGACGCCATCGCCAAGCAGATCCCCAGCGGGCCGGGGGCCCTCCATATCACCCTGGAGGACGCCCTGAAGCTGTCCAAGCAGCTGAAGGATTCCTATGACGGGGATCCCCAGGTGCGCAAGCTGATCGACACCGCCCGGGCCATCGAGGGGATGCCCCGGAACACCTCCACCCACGCCGCTGGCGTGGTCATCACCAACCGGCCGGTGGTGGACTATGTGCCCCTGGCGACCAATGACGGCCTGCCGGTCACTCAATACATTATGACCACGCTGGAGGAACTGGGCCTGCTGAAAATGGACTTCCTGGGCCTGCGGAACCTGACCATCCTGGACGACGCGGTGCGTATGGTGCGTGAAAAGGAGCCTGGCTTTACCCTTGCTGATATTCAGGAAAATGATCCCGCTGTCATGGCCATGCTGGGAGAAGGCAAGACCTCGGGCGTGTTCCAGATGGAGTCCGCCGGCATGACCGGCGTGTGTGTGGGTCTGAAGCCCCAGACCATCGAGGACATCACCGCCATCATCGCCCTCTACCGCCCCGGCCCCATGGACTCCATCCCCCGGTTCATCGCCTGCAAGCATGACTCCAGCAAGATCAAGTACCTCCACCCGTCCCTGGAGCCGATCCTCTCCGTCACCTACGGGTGCATCGTCTACCAGGAGCAGGTGATCCAGATCTTCCAGCAGCTGGCGGGATACTCTCTGGGGCAGGCGGACATGGTGCGCCGGGCCATCTCCAAGAAAAAGGCCGCCCAGATCGAGAAGGAGCGGGAGGCATTCCTCCACGGCGATCCGGAGCGGAACATTGCGGGCTGCGTGGCAAACGGCATCCCGGAGGAGACGGCCCAGGCCATCTATCAGGATATCTACGACTTTGCCAACTACGCGTTCAACAAGGCCCACGCCGTGTCCTACGCGGTGGTGGCCTATCAGACCGCCTGGTTCAAGTGCCACTACACCCGGGAGTACATGGCGGCGCTGCTGACCAGCGTGCTGGACAACTCCGACAAGGTGGCGGGCTACATCAGCGAGTGCCGGGACTGCGGCATCGCCCTGCTGCCGCCGGACATCAACCGCTCCGCCGACCGCTTTACTGTGGAGGAGGGGGGCATCCGCTTCGGGCTGGTGGCCATCAAGAACATCGGCCGGGGCTTTATCCAGGCGGTGATGCGGGAGCGGGAGCAGGCGCCCTTCACGTCCCTCTACGACTTCTGCGACCGAATGGCGGGCAGCGACATCAACATCCGCTCCGGCGCCTTCGATGCCCTGGGGGCCAGGCGGTCCCAGCTGATCCAGGTGTACGAGTCCGTCATGGACGCGGTGGCGGACAGCCGCCGCCAGAACTTGGAGGGGCAGATGGATTTCTTCTCCCTGGCGGACGGCGGCAGCGGCGGGAGAAAGAATGTGAAGGAAATCCCCTTGCCGGACATCGACGAGTACACCCCCGAGGAACGGATGCTGATGGAGAAGGAGACCACGGGCCTCTATCTCTCCGGCCACCCCATGGACCAGTACCAGGAGGCGGTGCGGCGGCTGGGGGCGCCCACTATCGGCTCCATTCTGGGGGACTTCGCCCAGGAGGGCGGCCCCACACGGTTCGCCGACGACCAGCGGATCACCATCTGCGGCATCGTCACCTCCAGCAAGACGAAGACCACCCGCAACAACTCCCTGATGGCCTATGTGACGGTGGAGGACGACACCGCCTCCATCGAGCTGCTGTGCTTCGCCCGGGTGCTGGAGTCCTGCGGGCCGTACCTGAAGGAGAACCAGGCAGTGGTGGTGAAGGGGCGGCTCTCCGTCCGGGAGGAGAAAGCGCCCCAGATCCTCTGCGACAGCGCGTATCCGCTCTCTGCCGCAGGCGCTCCGGCGGCGGAAGGGCAGGCCGCGAAAGCGCCGGATCAGGTGCTGTACCTGAAGTTCCCCAGCCTGGACCACCCCAGCGTGCGTCACATGAAGCTGGTGTTCCAGATGTTTCCCGGCAACGCCGCTGTGAAGATGGTGATGGCGGACACCCGCAAGGTCTACGGCACCCATGCAAGCCTCCACGAGGCCCTGCTGCAGGAGGCCCGGGAGACGTTGGGAGAGGCCAATGTGGTGGTGAAATAGAACGGAACGCCCGTGTCCAAAAGGACACGGGCGTTTTTCGTTCACAAGCGCCGTTTTAGCTTCAAGACCAGCTCCACAACCCCGGCGCCCAGGGTCAGGCAGGCGGCCTGGATGGCCCGGAGTCCCGGCCCTTCACTGCCGGGGATGGGGATTGTGCTGGCCCAGAGGAAAAGGATCAGGGCCAAAGCTGCCGCTCCCGCTGTCAGCAGCCAGCCGCGCCGCCAGCGGCGCAGCAGCCAGCGGAACAGCAGACCGGCCAGAAGGGGGAAGACCGCGACGAGCATCCAGTTCCATACAATCTGAAGCAAGAGAATCCCTCCTTATCTCCCAAAACGGGCCGACAGG
>ENA-UERZ01002435-UERZ01002435.1-human-gut-metagenome-genome-assembly--contig:-NODE-2435-length-10431-cov-4.386421_pt1 | contig 10431 bp, 9 predicted proteins | sample MGYA00242997_ERZ507998 | MGnify/ENA primary metagenome ERZ507998 (study PRJEB26167, sample SAMN06115470) | human gut metagenome | host: Homo sapiens | place: China:Henan | collected 2016-06-23 | study... | reverse complement strand
CTCCCCGACGGGGAGCACGGCGCAATCGTCGCCGATTCCTTCGAACCCGTTGTCGGGCAGAGCGGCGAAGAGTTCTTTTATGTGGTCTATGAATCCGAATTCGGTCATGGTTCTCGGGTGTGTCCGGCCGCGGCGCCCCGCCGGCCGGTGCGGGTTTTCGGGTTTTTCACGTGCGGCTGCCGCCCCGGGGGCGGAGTCCCCGCCTGGGGACGGGAACGAAGCCTGTGCGAACCGCGGCAGGGGCGTGGGCGGCGTTTGAAATCATTATTTAACGGGCGATGTCGAACAAAGGTATTAAAAATTCTTTAAAATCACTATCTTTGCCTGCGGATTGCGCCCGGGTATGCCGTGCGTGTCAAACAGTCTCGAAGATGAAGATATTGATTCTTAACGGCCCGAACCTCAATTTGCAGGGGCGGCGCGATACCGGGGTCTACGGCACCCGGACTTTCGAAACCTTTTTCGGGGAGCTCGAAGCACTCTATCCGGCCGTCGGGTTCGGTTATTTCCAGTCCAACCTCGAAGGCGAGCTGATCGACGCCGTACAGCAGGCCGACGGCACCTACGACGGTGTGGTGCTCAATGCCGGCGGATATACCCATACGTCGGTGGCGCTGCGCGATGCGGTGTCGGCGGTGTCGGTGCCGGTCGTCGAGGTGCACATCTCGTCGATCCTCGCGCGAGAGGAGTTCCGCCACGTCTCGCTCCTGGCTCCCGTGGCCGTGGGCTCGATCATGGGTTTCGGGTTGGATTCCTACCGGCTGGGCGTCGAGGCCCTGTTGCTCCGCGGCAGGGAGTAAGCCCCGGGTTCCCGGAGCGGCCCATTCCCCGGCCCGGTACGGGAGGGCGTGCGGAAGTTTCCCGGGGCTGTCCGCGCAGAGCGTGTGCAGGAGCGGCACCGGGCGTAACGTAAAATGTCGAAATACTAATATTTTAGCATCATACTTGTATGTATAGAATGAAAAAAACCAAGATCGTCGCAACAATGTCGGATTTCCGTTGCACCGAAGAGTTTGTGAAAAACCTTTTCGATGCCGGTATGGACGTGGTTCGTGTCAATTCGGCGCATGTCTCGGAAGAGGGCGCTACGCATATTGTCGAGACCGTACACCGCGTTAACCCGGCTATCCCGATCATGATAGATACGAAGGGCCCCGAAATCCGTGTCACGACGATCGCCGACGAGTACGGCAACAGCATCAATTTCCGGCCGGGCGACCGTGTCGCCGTGCGCGGCTCGGACGGCAGCGACAAGACGACCCGCAAGGTGGTCTACATGAACGTGCCGAACATCGTGGATGACATACCCGTCGGGGCGCGGATGCTGATCGCCGACGGCGAACTGGAGATCCGTGTCGTGGAAAAGACCGCCGAGGAGCTGATCTGCGAATTCGTCGTGGGCGGCGCCATGCGTTCGCGCAAGAGCGTCAACGTGCCGTCGGTGTCGATCAACCTGCCTTCGGTGACGGAGAAAGACCGCCGGTTTATCGAGTGGGCCGTGAAGAACGACGTGGATTTCATCGCACACTCGTTCGTGCGCAGCGCCAGGGACATCAAAGCCGTGCAGGACATCCTCGATGCCCACGGCAGCAAGATCAAGATCATCTCGAAGATCGAGAACCGCGAGGGGCTCGACAACATCGACGAGATCATCGAGGCGTCGTACGGCATCATGGTGGCGCGCGGCGACCTGGGGGTGGAGCTTCCCGCCGAGGCGATTCCCAATACCCAGCGGCGTATCGTCGAGAAGTGCATTTGCGCCAAGCGTCCGGTGATTATCGCCACTCAGATGCTCTATTCGATGGTCAAGAGCCCGCGTCCGACGCGCGCCGAGGTGAGCGACGTGGCGAGTGCCATTTACGAGCGCGTGGACGCCGTGATGCTGAGCGACGAGACGGCGATGGGCGACTTCCCCGTGGAATCGGTGGAAACGATGGCCCGCATCGCCCGCGAGATCGAACGCGACGAGACGCATTTCAAACCGATGATCGACATGGACATGGTCTCGGTGAACCACGAGATCACGGCGCAGCTGGCACGTTCGGCCGTGCGTGCCTCGACCAACCTGCCGATAAAATATGTGGTGCTCGACACCAAGACCGGCCGTACGGGCCGTTATCTGGCGGCATTCCGCGGGCAGAAAACCGTGATGGCCGTATGCTATCAGCTGCATGCGCAGCGTATCCTGGCCCTGTCGTACGGCGTGGTGCCGATCCTGCGCAACCAGGAGCTGAAGGACAGGTACCACTTCCTGATCGACGCGCTGGAGGTCATCGAACAGCACCAGAAGCTCGACGGGCAAGACCTGCTGGCAATCGTGGGCGGCAGTTTCGGTCCCGACGGCGGTGCGGCGTACGTCGAGAGCGCCAATGTCCGCAATATCCGCAGGCGTAACGAAGAGATCGTTGCCGCGCAAAAATCTTAGGCGGTGGACGGGCAGCTCAGGGATAAGGTAGCCAGCGGCGTGGCGTGGAGCATGGCCGAGAAAGTCGGTACGATGCTTCTCCAGCTGGCCGTGAGCCTTACGATCCTGCGGCTGCTGAACCCCGCCATCATGGGTGTGATCGCGATCCCGACGGCCTTCCTTGCCGTGGCGATCGTGATTGCCGACAGCGGCTTTTCGCAGGCGCTGATCCGCAAGGGGACACCTACGGCCGACGATTACAAATCGGTCTTCGCCTTCAACGTCGGGGTTGCGCTCGTGCTTTACGGGGTGCTGGTAGCGCTGGCGGGGAGCATCGCGCGGTTCTACGACATGCCGGAAATCACGCGGATAGCACCGGTATTCTTCCTCCAACTGCCGCTGAGCGCCGCATGTGCGATCCAGAATACGATTTTTGTCCGGACATTCCGCTTCGCACTGCTCTCGAAGGTCACCTTCGCCTCGTGGTTCATCGCCGGGATGGTGGCTATCGGCCTCGCATTGGCCGGGTTCGGGATCTGGTGCATCGTGGTGCAGCGCGTATTGCAGGCCTCCGTGCGGGCCTTGCTGTTGTGGTGGCTGAGCGACTGGCGTCCCTGCGGGAAGTGCAGCCGGCGGCCGCTGCGCGAAATGGCGCCGTACAGTTTCAGCCTGCTGGCTACCGATTTCATCTCGACCCTCTATAACAAGGTGCCCCAGATATTTCTCGGGAAACTCTATCCGCAGGAGACACTCGGCTCGTACGAGCAGGCCGTCAAGCTGAAAGACCAGCCGGCGACTTCGGCCATGCAGGCCGTGCAGAACGTGACCTTCCCGGCGCTGGCCAAGATCAAGGACGACGCGCCGAAACTGGCCGAAAGTTACCGGCAGATCGTCATGGTCGTGGCCTATGCCATGTTCCCCGTGATGCTCGGTCTGTCGGCCATCGCCGAGGACATGTTCGCCGTCTTCCTGGGCGGGGAGTGGATGGCGACGGTGCCTTATTTCGAAGCGGTATGTCTGGCCGGGCTTTTTTACCCGCTGGGATTGGTGGCCTACAATGTGTTGAAAGTCAAGAGCGGCGGTGCGCTGATCGTAAAACTGGAGGTCGCCAAGAAAGTGATGATGTCGGTGGTGTTCGCCGTGACGATTCCGGTCAGCGTCCAGGCCGTCATCTGGGGGCTGGTGGTGATCGCCTTCTGCGAGATGGCGATCAACTTCTTCGCCACGACCCGTTTCACGTCATTCGGCGCAGGACGCTTCGTGCGCACGGTGCTGCCGATGCTGCTCGTGGCCGGGGCGATGTACGCTCTTGTGCGGGTTACGGCGCTGGCGGTGCCGGGCAATGCGTTGTTGCGGTTGCTGGCCGAAGTCGCCGCGGGCGTGGTCAGCTACGTCCTGCTTTCTGCACTGTTCCGGCTCGAAGCCTTCCGCGAGGTGGTCGCACTGGCCAGGCGCCAGTTCATCCGCAAATAGGCCGGCTGCCCGGGCTGGCCGTCACTGCCGGATATACACAGGAAAAACGTCCGCCGGATCAATATCCGGCGGACGTTTCTGTTGCGGCGCGGTTCCGTTTTGCAGCCCGGTTTCTGTTTGGCGCGCGGTTCGCCGTTTCGCACGGCGTATGCGGTGTCCGGGACTTGCTGCCTTGGCGGTCGCTGCCGCTCGGGCGGCTCCGTCGCGTGCGCAGCTCCTTTACCCGTCAGGCGTAGACCTTCGGGACGATGGTGCCGCGGAGGACGACCAGTGCGTTGGCGACCAGCGATTCGAGTTCGTTCTCGCCGGGGTAGACCGAAACGGGGGCGATGAACGAGCAGTGCTGTTCGATGTACCGCACGACGAACTCGTTGTGGGCGATGCCCCCGGTGAGGATGACGGCGTCGACCCGCCCGCACATGGCGGCGGCCATGGCGCCGATCTGCTTCGAGATGCCGTAGCACATGGCCTCGGCCACGAGCCGGGCTTTTTCGTCGCCCTGCGCGATACGCTCCGAGACCTGCATCATGGAATTGGTGCCCAGGTGCGCAACGAGCCCGCCTTGGCCGGCCAGCATTTTCTGGACTTCGCGGCGCGTGTAACGCCCCGAGAAGCAGAGGTCGGCGAATTCGCCCGCAGGCAGGCTGCCCGCCCGCTCGGGGGCGAAGGGACCGTCGCCGTCGAGCGCGTTGTTGACGTCGACGACACGTCCCTGTTTGTGCGCGGCGACGGAGATGCCCCCGCCCAGGTGCGCGACCACCAGGTTCGCCTTTTCGTAGACGATGCCGATGCGGTCGCAGTGCAGGCGTGCCGTGGCTTTCTGGTTGAGTGCGTGGAAGATCGACTTGCGCGGGCAGTCGGGATGGCCGCTCAGGCGTGCCACATCCTCCATCTCGTCGACGACCACCGGGTCGGCGATGTAGGCTTTGACACCCGCCATGGCGGCGATCTCGGCGGCCAGTAACCCGCCGAGGTTCGAGGCGTGTTCCATCGTGGCGTTCGTTAGGTCGCGCCGCATGGCTTCGTTGACTTCGTATACGCCGGCCGGGATGGGGCGTACGAGCCCGCCGCGTCCGATGACGGCCGACAGCTGCATGATGTCGAACCCGTGTTCGGACAGCGCCGTGAGGATCATTTCCCGGCGCCAGCCCAACTGGTCGATGATGTTGGTGTAACGTGCGATCTGTTCGGCCGTGTGGCGCAGGGTCAGATCCAGCGAAGGACGCTCCTCGTCATAGAGGGCGACCTTGGTGGACGTAGAGCCGGGATTTATCGCTAAGATTTTGAAGCCCATAAATTCGGTTCCGGTTAGTAGTTGGTAGGTTGGTGTAGGTGTGTGCCTATTGTTTTACGGCCAGGCAAGCCAGTGCGATCGAGTAGAGTTTGGTCTTGCTCGTGTCGCCGCGCGAGGTCAGTACGCAGGGCACCTTCGTGCCTGCGACCATGGCGGCCAGTTCGCCTCCGCAGAGGTGCGTCACCGACTTGAAGAAGACGTTGGCTGACTCCAGGTTGGGGAAAAGCAGGCAGTCGGGGTCGCCCGCTACGGACGAACCTTTGACTTTCTTGTGCTCGGCGACATCCTTGTAGAGTGCTACGTCGAGCGACAGGGGGCCGTCGATGATGACGTTGCCCAGCTGTCCGCGGTCGCCCATTTTGGCCAGCAGGGCGCCTTCGGTCGACGAAATGACGCTGGGAAGCAGCTGCTCGGAGGGGGCGATGCAGGCGATCTTCGGAGTTTCGATACCCAGCAGGCTGGCAACGTTGGCCAGGTATCCGATCTGCTTGATCTTCTGTTTGAAATCGGGCAGCGGGATGACCGCGACGTCGGAGATGACGAGCAACTTGTGGTAGCAGGGCATCTCGACGATCGACACGTGGCTCAGCACGCCCTTCGGGGGGAACAATCCGGCTTCCTTATTGAGGATGCCGCGCATGTATTTGTCGGTCGAGACCAGTCCCTTCATCAGCACGTCGGCGTTGCCTGCCACGACGGCGGCCACGGCCTGCTGCACGCATTTCACGTCGCTGGCCTCGTCGACGATGTTGAATGCCTTGATGTCGATGTCGTTTTCGGCGCATACCTGCTCGATGACTTTCTTCTCACCGAACAGCGTGGGCTCCACGATACCTTCCTTGTAGGCTTCGTAGACGGCTTCCAGCGTATGCGAATCCTGGCCGTAGGCTACGGCCAGCCGTTTTTTACCCCTTTTTCTCGCCTCGTCGACGATTTCTGTAAGATGTTGGATCATTGTGGTGTTTTGCTTTTATTTATTTTACCAGATTGTACGTGTCGGTGGCGATGACCAGTTCCTCGTCGGTGGCGATGACGGCGACCTTGACCCGCGAGGAGGGTTTCGAAAGGATTTTGTCCACGCCGCGGGCGCCCTTGTTGGCTGCGCGGTCGAACTCGACGCCCATGAATTCGAGCCCCGTGCAGACCGTCTCGCGCATCTCGCACGAATTCTCGCCCACGCCGCCCGTGAAGACGATCAGGTCGACGCCGCCCATTTCGGCGGCATACTCCCCGACGAATTTGCGGATGCGCCCGTAGTGCATATCGCGGGCGAGGATGGCGCGGGGGTTCCCTTCGTCGTAGGCGCGGTCGATGTCGCGCATGTCGCTCGAAAGGTCGGTGAGCCCCCAAACGCCCGATTTCTTGTTCATCATCTCGTTCACCTCGGCGTAGGACATGCCCTCCTTTTCGCCGATGAAGGTGATGGCGCTGGGGTCGACGTTGCCGCAGCGGGTACCCATCACCAGCCCGTCCACGGGCGAGAAGCCCATCGACGTGTCATGCGACTTGCCGTTGAGCACGGCCGTGACCGATGCGCCGTTGCCGATGTGGCAGGTGATGATCTTCGAATTCTCGAAGTCGAGGCCCGCGAGCCGGGCACCGGTCTGTGCCACGTATTTGTGGCTGGTGCCGTGGAAGCCGTACTTGCGCACGCGGTACTTGTCGTAATAGGCGTGGGGCAAGGCGTACATGTAGTTTACGGCCGGGATGGTCTGGTGGAACGAGGTGTCGAAGACGGTGACCTGCGGGACGCCCGGCAGGACTTTCTCGATCGACAGCACGCCTTCGAGGTTGGCCGGGTTGTGCAGCGGTGCGATTTCGAACAGCGAACGGATCTTGGATTTCACCTCCTCGGTCACGATGCAGCTCTCGGGGAAGAACTCTCCGCCGTGTGCCACGCGGTGGCCGACGGCCTTCACCTCGTCGAGCGAGCCGATGACGCCGTGTGCGGGGTCGGTCAGTGCGTCGAGCACCAGCTTGATGCCGGTGGTGTGGTCGGGGATGGGACGGTGCAGCTCGAACGGTTCTTTGCCGACGGGCTTATGGGTGAGGTCGCCTTCCGGCAGGCCGATGCGTTCCACGATTCCTTTCGCGAGCAGTTTGCTCGATGCGGCTTCCATGTCGATCACCTGATACTTGATCGACGAGCTGCCGCAGTTCAATACCAAAATTACCATTTCTCTTTATAGTTAATTTCTAAATGTCGTTCCTATCCACATGCCGGCGGCTGCAAAAACAATGCATACTGCCACGCTCAGCCCCACGTAGGCCGCCGCCGCCGTGTAACATTCCGCACGCAGCAGGCGCACCGCGTCGGCCGAAAAGGTCGAAAAAGTGGTGAACCCGCCGCAGAAACCCACGATGAGCAGCCATCCGAGTGTCTCGGAGCTGGTAGCTTCGAGCAGAATGCCGATCAGCAGCGAACCCGCGGCATTGACCGTGAACGTACCCGCCGGGAATCCCAGCAGCGTCTGCCCCGCCATTATCCCGCCGGAAAGCAGGTAACGGACGATGCTGCCCGCCGCGCCGCCGAATCCCACGGTCATAAGTTCACGAATCATAAGTTAAATATACGCCAAATTTTAAGGATATGCAAATTTACAGAAAAAATGCTTACGGATTGTTATTTTTCCTGCCGTTTTTTCGAGGTTTTTTGTCGTATCGGGGTTTAAGGTTGGCGGATTTGTCCGTCGCCCGAGACGATATACTTGTAGGTCGTGAGCTCGGGCAGTCCCATCGGGCCGCGGGCGTGGAGTTTCTGCGTCGAGATACCCACTTCGGCGCCGAAGCCGAACTGCCCGCCGTCGGTGAAGGCGGTCGAGACGTTGACGTAGACGCAGGCGGCGTCGACGCTGCGCGTGAACTGCGTGGCGGCCTGCTTGTTTTCGGTGACGATGGCCTCGCTGTGGCGCGACGAGTAGCGGGCGATATGCGCCAGTGCCCCGTCGAGCGACGCGACGGTCTTGACGGCCAGTTTGTAGTCGAGGAACTCGGTGCCGAAATGCTCTTCGGCGGCATGTTCCAGCAACCCGGCGGGGTAGTGCCCGTCGAGGGCGGCGAAAGCCTCTTCGTCGGCGTAGACCGTCACATGCGCCCCGGCCAGCGGTGCGCACAGCTCCGGAAGGTCGGTGAGGCGGCCGCGGTGGATGACCAGGCAGTCGAGGGCGTTGCAGACGCTCACGCGGCGCGTCTTGGCGTTGCAGACCACGGCACGTCCCTTTTCGAGGTCGCCGTCGATGTCGAAATAGGTGTGGACGATGCCGGCGCCCGTTTCGATGACCGGGATGCGGGCGTTCTCGCGGACGAAGCGGATCAGCCCCGCCCCGCCGCGCGGGATGACTACGTCGACATAGCCCACGGCGCTCAGCAGCGCCCCCACGGCTTCGTGCCCCGCGGGGAGCAGCGTGAAGGTGTTTTCGTCGATGCCTTCGGCGCCGAGCGCTTCGTGCAGCAGCGCCGCGATCGCCTCGTTGGAGTGGCGGGCGTCGCTGCCCCCTTTCAGGACGCAGGCGTTGCCCGTCTTGACGCAGAGGGCGAAGATGTCGGCCGTGACATTGGGGCGGGCTTCGCAGACCATGCCGACCACGCCGAACGGTACGCGGCGCTTGACGATGGTCATGCCGTTGGGGCGCGTCCAGCGCGCCAGTTCCTCGCCCTGAGGCGAGCGCAGGTGCGATACGGCTTCCATGTCGGAGGCGATGGAGCCGATTCGCTCCGGGGTCAGCCGCAGGCGGTCGAGCATGGGTGACGAGGCGGGCATGGCCTCAATGTCGCGGGCGTTGGCTTCGAGCAATGCGGGCGTATGCCCGCGCAGGAGCCTTGCGGCGTGTTGCAGGATGCGGCCGAGGCGTTCGGGTTCGACGTCGGCCAGCGCCGTCCCGGCCTTCCGGGCGGCCTTGAACAGGGATTCGTATTCCATAATCGGTTATTCCAGGTAGAGGTAATCGCAGTGGACGAGGGGCTTGAGCCCTTTGCGTCCGATATTGCGGCGGGCGGTGGCGCTGTCGCACGAGATGCGTCCCACGGCCAGCTGTGCCCCGTCGGGCGAGAGGATGCGCACCAGGTCGTCGCGTTCGAAATCGCCTTCGACGGCTGTGACGCCCACGGCGAGGATGCTGGCGGCCTTGCTGGCGCGGACGGCTGCGGCGGCGCCCTGGTCGATGCGCAGGATGCCCTTGGCGAAGCCTTCGCTGCTGGCGATCCATTTCTTGACGCCCGAGGCTGCCCTCGGAGCCGGTTCGAAGCGGGTGCAGGGCACCTCTTCGCCGGTCAGCACCAGGTCGGTGAGGATGCCGTCGCGGCGGCCGTTGGCGATGATGACCTCGATGCCTTCGGCCGCCGCACGCGACGAGACGCGGCTCTTGGTGGCCATGCCGCCGCGGCCGCGCGACGAGCGTACGGGGTCGATGTACTGCGAGAGGTCTTCCGAGGGTTTCACACGGCGGATGACCTGCGATGCGGGGTCGGCGGGCGAGCCGTCGTAGATGCCGTCGATGTTGCTCAGGATAATGAGCGCCTCGGCGTTCATCATGGCCGCGACGAGCCCCGAGAGCTCGTCGTTGTCGGTGAACATCAGTTCGGTGACCGAGATGGTGTCGTTCTCGTTGACGATCGGCAGCACGCCGTTGGCGAGCATCGTCTCCATGCAGTTGCGCTGGTTGAGGTACTGCCGCCGTGTGGAGAGGCTCTCCTTGGTGGTGAGCACCTGCCCGCAGACGATGCCGTATTCGTTGAAGAGGTCGTAGTAGCGGTTGAGTAGCTTGACCTGCCCCACGGCGGAGAAGAGCTGCCGTGCGGAGACCGAATCGAGCTTCCCGGCGCGTTGCCCGAGGATGCTGCGCCCCGAGGCCACGGCTCCCGACGAAACCAGGATGACCTCGGTGCCCGCGCGGTGGAGCCGGGCCACCTGGTCGACCAGGGCCGAGATGCGGGTGGTGTCGGGACGGCCGTCGTCGCGCGTCAGCACGTTGCTGCCCACCTTGATGACGATGCGCCGGTATTTGTTCTGTGCGTCCATATGCGTTTCATTCGCCGGGAATGGCCCGGCTCAGGGTTCGAATTTGTAGCCCACGCCCTTGATGGTGACGATGCGTTCGTCGCCGATCTTCTGGCGCAGTTTGCGGATGTGCACGTCGATGGTGCGGTCGCCCACGACCACCTCGGTGCCCCAGATCTTCGTATATATCTCTTCGCGCGAGAAAAGCTTCCCGGGCGACGAATAGAGCAGGTCGAGCAGCGCGAATTCCTTGCGCGCAAGGGC
>ENA-UERZ01002433-UERZ01002433.1-human-gut-metagenome-genome-assembly--contig:-NODE-2433-length-10441-cov-6.087225_pt1 | contig 10441 bp, 8 predicted proteins | sample MGYA00242997_ERZ507998 | MGnify/ENA primary metagenome ERZ507998 (study PRJEB26167, sample SAMN06115470) | human gut metagenome | host: Homo sapiens | place: China:Henan | collected 2016-06-23 | study... | reverse complement strand
GTTATTATATCAGACTCTAAAAAAAAATCAAGTGTTTTTTTAAAAAAAATGAAAAAATGAAAAAGTTGTAACAATTCAGCACGCGCCATTCGCAAAACCGCACCACGTGCTTATTGTGGCTGACGCCACTGTTTTACTCATAAATGGGCGCTTAGCGCATACAGATGTCCGTTAGCAAAAACATGCAGACATGTTTTGTGCTTCCCGTACACTGTATGGCTGAACTGTTACAAAAAATTGAAAATTAAGAAAACGGTACATGGAAAAGCTTCCGATGCACCGTTTTTTAAGTTAGTTAAATCCGATCAGGCGTCTTGCAACGCTGTATGCAAGAGAAGATACTTTACGTCCGGATCTTCCCGGGAGATTCATCGTCTGTCCGAGTATACCGTAGCGGATCTTCATATAAGTTTTGTAATCTTTTCGTTTTAAGTAGCTCCACAGTTCTTTCTTTTTAGTTAAGTTCTCCGGTTTTTTAGAGCGGATACATAAAATGGATGAAACAGTCATCATGATCGCAAGATAATTAACCATATATTTTCGCAGTTTTTTACTTGAGATCATCCGCAGTTCATACATGGAGATCATTGTCTTGGTTACAAATAATTGCTGATCTATCCTTCCGATCATGATTTTTTCGTTGACGGACTGATCTTCCCGCCCGATAAAATAGCGGTAGAAATCGACATTCAGGTAATAAAGGGTGCGTACATGCGGAAGCGGATAATACACGTAAATATTATCAACATAAAAAGTGTGCTTCGGTAATTTTAACTGGCACAGTTTCAGCATCTCTGTCCGATAAAGAACGGAGTGCATCAAAATATATTGGTCGAGCCGGAAATGTCCGATCTCATCCCAGTGAAAAATCGTATTTTCGGGAAGCACATTGTCATAGCGGATCACTTTTTTATGTTCCATGCCGACTTTTTCGTAAACATAGTTTGAGATTACCATATCGACAAGTGTGTCTTCTTTCACAAATGTTTTTACTGTTTCAAGAATTTTAAACAGAGAGCTTTCGTCAACCCAGTCGTCGCTGTCTACTACTTTAAAATATTTTCCTGTGGCATGAGAAAGTCCGCAGTTGACTGCATCGCCGTGTCCTCCGTTTTCTTTTTGGATCGCCTTGACGATCGTCGGATATTGAGCTTCGTACCGTTCGGCGATTTCCTGCGTTCCGTCTTTTGAACCATCGTTGACGATAAGAATTTCGACATCTTCTCCTCCGATAAGGATTGAGTTGATCGCTTTTTCCATATAGGCTTCTGAGTTATAACAAGGAATTGCAAATGAAATGTATTTCATATCATACCTCCTGATTTTATCTGTCATGTTGTCTAAGGTGTAGTATACATTAGTTATTCTATATTGTAAAATTCAATTTTTTCATATATAGTAAAAGTGTTTTTATAATAGCGAAAAGCTAAAGGCCGGGATTATCCGAAATCTTGGCAGATGCTTACAATCCCGGAATGTGATTTTTGAACTTTCGGTGATTAAAATAAGGAGGAAGAGATGAAAAAAAATGTGATCGTAGGACAGTCGGGCGGACCGACGGCAGTTATCAACGCAAGCTTATACGGAGTTGTCAATGAAGCGTTGAACAGAAAAGATTCTTTTGGTGCAGTGTTCGGCATGATTAACGGAATCGAAGGGTTTGCCGAAGGCCGGGTCATGGATATGGAAGAATTGAAGCGCTCGGGAGAACTGGAATTAGTAAAGACAACGCCCGGTTCATATCTTGGCTCTTGCAGATATAAATTACCGAAAGATCTAAACGACGAAGTATATCCGAAATTATTTGAAAGATTTAAGGAATATGACATCGGTTATTTCTTTTATATCGGAGGAAATGATTCGATGGATACAGTGAGCAAACTGTCGCGTTATGCGGAGATGGTCGGAAGCGATATTTGCTTTCTGGGTATACCGAAAACGATCGATAACGACCTTGTCAATACAGATCATACGCCGGGGTTTGGAAGCGCGGCAAAATATGTGGCTTCAACCGTGCGGGAGATTGCAGTTGACGCATCGGTATATGATAATAAAAAATCAGTGACAATCGTCGAGATCATGGGGCGTCATGCGGGATGGCTTACAGCGGCAAGCGCATTGGCACGAAAATTTGAAGGAGATAATCCGGTTCTGATCTATTTGCCGGAAGTGGCGTTTGATACAGAACGGTTTATACAGGATGTGAGCGCGTCTCTTGAAAAAGTGTCAAATGTGATCGTTTGTATCTCGGAAGGAATTAACGATGGCAAAGGAACGTTTATTTGTGAACTTGCAAGCGAGGTAGGAGTGGATACTTTCGGGCATAAAATGCTGACCGGATCAGGAAAATATTTGGAAAACCTGATAAAAGACCGTCTCGGCGTAAAGGTTCGTTCTGTTGAATTGAACGTAAGTCAGAGATGTTCTTCGGCAATGCTTTCTGCGACGGATTTGCAGGAGGCGGTTGATTCGGGAGCGTATGGCGTAAAATGTGCTTTGCATGGCGAAAGCGGAAAGATGATCGCCTTTGTGAGAGCGGACGGTGAAGAATATAAACTTAGTTACGAGGCAAAAGATGTGAATGAAATCTGCAATCGTGAAAAAGGTGTGCCTGCCGGGTGGATCACTAAAGACGGATCAGACGTAAGTGATGAATTTATCCGTTATGCGAAACCGCTTATTCAAGGAGAAGTACAAGTTCCGCAGCAGGACGGACTTCCGCTGTTTGCATACAGGAAGTAAACGGACAGAGGAACTAAAGAAAAGGAACTAAAGAAAAGAAAATCAAGAAAAGAAAATAAATAGACGACGTAATAAAGAAAAAAGAAGATCATGGTCTTTGCCGGAGATAAAAAGGTTGGTAAAGATCATGATTTTTTATGTTGAAAGTTTCCTGAAGTACATATAATGCAAAAAATGAATGTGCTGCAGTCATAGGAGAATGAATGAGTCAAAAACTGGAAAATCTTTTAAATCTGGCTCTGGATGCCGATCAGGGAGAAAGAGAACGCTCCGAAGAGCTGGATGTTGGATATGATAAAGAAGAAAATGTGTGGGAACTGATCGTAAAATATTCGGGAACACTTGAAGCGGTCAGGCAAACGGCGCGATCGGTTACGGAACTGTTGAACGGCTATGCGGTTATTGTCATCGAGGAAGAACGGATCGGACAACTGGCTCAGCTCCCGGAAGTGGAATTTATAGAAAAACCGAAAAAGCTGTATTTTCAAACTGATGTAGGCAGGCAGGTGTCGTGCATAGATATTGTACAGGATATGCCGTTATCTTTGAGAGGAAAAGGGACTCTTATCGGAATTGTTGACAGTGGGATCGATTATGAAAATGCAGAGTTCAGAAATGAGGATGGAACAACGCGGATTGTGTCTCTTTGGGATCAGTCTGTTAATGGGAGGCCTCCGGCAGGATATTCGGCAGGAACAGAGTATACACGGGAGCAGATCGATGCGGCGTTAGCAACAGAGGACAAAGAGGTAAGGCGGCAGATGGTGAAAACATCCGATGTCAGTGGTCATGGAACAGCGGTGGCGGGAATCGCGGCAGGGAATGGCCGGGGAAGTGAGGGAAGAAGGTTTCGGGGAGCTGCGCCTGAGGCGGAACTGATCATCGTAAAGATGGGAGCCCCCAGAGAAGGCGGTTTTCCGAGAACAACAGAACTGATGCGGGGAGTAGATTATATTGTCCGTAAGGCTGTAGAACTTCGTCGTCCGGTGGCGATAAACATCAGTTTTGGCAACACATATGGATCTCATGACGGAACTTCTCTTGTAGAACGTTTTTTGAACGATATTGCGGACATGTGGAAAAATGTAATCTGCATCGGAAGCGGAAATGAGGGGGCGTCGGCAGGTCATGTGTCGGGAAAAGTGCGGCGGCAGATATCTGAGACGGTAGAACTTGCCGTTCAGCAAAGAGAACCGGCGCTGAGTATTCAAATATGGAAATCGTATGTTGACGAGATGGGAGTTTCGGTGATCAGTCCGTCGGGAAGGCAGGCAGGACCGTTTTATGAATTTTTGGGAGCTCAGCGGTATATACTCGGAGATACAGAACTTTTGATTTATTATGGAGAACCGAAGCCGTACAGCGTGAAACAGGAGATTTATCTGTCGCTTCTTCCCGGAAAACAGTATATAGAAAGCGGCGTGTGGAAAATTGTTTTAACTCCCGGCCGTATTGTGGACGGGGAGTATCAAATGTGGCTTCCGACACAGTCGTCATTAAATATGGGGACAGCGTTTTTACAGCCGAACAGTATGTCGACATTGACGATTCCATCTACGGCGTCGCTTGCTGTTACCGTGGCGGCATATGATGCCCGGACATTTTCGTATGCGGATTTTTCGGGAAGAGGTCCGGCGGGGATGTACGAAGGTGAGAACGTGCTGAAACCGGATATTGCCGCACCTGGAGTGCGCGTTACAGCGCCTGTCCCGGGAGGCGGATATCAGTCTTTTAGCGGAACTTCTTTTGCTGCTCCTTTTGTGACCGGGAGCGCTGCGCTTTTGATGGAGTGGGGAATTGTCAGAGGAAACGATCCATATCTTTATGGAGAAAAAGTAAAAGCTTATTTAAGAAAAGGCGCAAAGCAGCTTGCGGGATACGAGCGATGGCCGAATGCGCTGCTTGGGTATGGAGCGCTGTGCGTGCGGGATAGCCTGCCGGGATTGGGCTCAAGTTAAGTTTCGTTAGTCAGGCGCTGTCCTCGATAACTGATGATATATAAAATATTGCAAATATGACGATGAAGTGCGGAACATTAATAGAAAAGAGTAAAAAGTTCTGATACAATGGGAATGAAATATTGCATTGAATCTGATCTGTATGAAATAAAAGGAAGTATTAATTGTAAAACTCCAAGTGTGTTAATAACAAAAGTGAAGAATAAGGAAGACTGATAGACGATGAATGTTATGCCGATAACGGAATTGATTGATAAAGTTACGGAAATTTGTAAAGCAAATGGTGTAAAAAGGTTGGATCTATTTGGGTCTTTTGCAACAGGGACTGCAACCGATACAAGTGACGTTGATTTTGTTGTATACAGATGCAAGTTGACGGATTATAAATAAGGAGAAGATAAAAGCTGCATGAAAAAGCGAACCGAAGAAATTTTGAATCTTTTAGATGAACAATATGGACGGGAATATATTTGTTATCTGAATTATGAGACGCCGTGGCAGCTGCTGATCGCAACGATGTTGAGCGCTCAGTGTACGGATGCCAGAGTGAATATTGTGACGAAAGATTTGTTTCAAAAATATACATCTGTGGACGCATTTGCCGACGCGGACTTAAAGGAGTTGGAGCAGGATATCAAGCCGACAGGATTTTATCGCAATAAAGCGAAGAACATCATTGCCTGTATGAAAGATATCAGGGAGAAGTTTGGCGGTGAAGTGCCGAGGAGTCTGGAAGATCTGACCTCTTTAGCAGGCGTCGGACGGAAGACGGCGAATGTGATCAGAGGGAACATCTATCATGATGCCAGCGTAGTTGTGGATACGCATGTGAAAAGGATTTCTAACAGACTGGGATTTACAAAACAATCTGATCCCGAAAAGATAGAACAGGATCTGATGAAGGAACTGCCAAAGGATCATTGGATATTGTATAATATTCAGATCATTACGTTTGGAAGAAGTATCTGTACAGCAAGAAATCGTAAATGCGGGGAATGCTTCTTAAAGAAATGACATGAGATCACTTTTTATTTATTTAAAAAATTATAAGAAAGAGACTATCTTGGCTCCGCTGTTTAAAATGCTGGAGGCATCTTTTGAACTTCTTGTTCCTCTTGTTATGGCTGCGGTGATCGATAAAGGAATTGCTCAAAAAGACAGCCCGTATATTATAAGAATGTGTCTTGTTTTGATTGTATTGGGAATCGTCGGGCTGATATGTTCTCTTACAGCTCAATATTTTTCGGCAAAAGCGGCGGCTGGGTTCGGAACAGGACTGCGGCATGCGCTGTTTGAACATATTCAACATTTCGGTTTTTCGGAAATGGATGAAATCGGCAGTTCTACGCTTGTGACCCGAATGACAAGTGATGTAAATCAGGCGCAGGCAGGAGTGAACCTTGTCCTTCGTCTTTTTTTACGTTCGCCTTTTATTGTATTCGGCGCAATGGCAATGTCTTTTATGGTAGATGTCAAAGCGGCAATGGTTTTTGTTGTTGTAATTCCTCTTTTGTCGGTAGTTGTATTTGGGATCATGCTGATTACAATGCCTCTTTATAAGAAAGTGCAGTCATATTTAGATGAAATTCTTCTAAAAACGAGAGAAAATCTTATCGGTGTAAGAGTGCTTCGTGCTTTTAATAAAGAGGAAAAAGAAAAGGCTGAATTTGAAGAAAACAATCAAATGTTGACAAAGGAACAAAAATTTGTCGGAAGTATCTCCGGGCTTATGAATCCACTGACGTATATTATCGTGAACGTGGGTATTATAGTTCTTATTTATGTCGGCGCGGTTCGTGTAAATATGGGGAGTCTGACTCAGGGGGAAGTAGTGGCTCTTGTCAACTATATGTCGCAGATTCTTGTGGAGCTTGTGAAACTGGCGAATCTGATCATTACGGTGACGAAAGCGGCTGCATGCGGAAAACGGATCGAAGCTGTGTTGGCAATAAAACCGGAAATGCAGTCGGGAAGTTTGTTGTATACAGAAGAAAAAAGGATTCCTGCGGTGGAATTTTCCAATGTGTCATTGACATATAAAAATGCGGGAGCGCCTTCGTTGAGCAACATCTCGTTTCGGGCAATGCCGGGAGAGACGATAGGGATTATCGGCGGAACAGGGGCTGGAAAATCATCGATCGTAAACATGATCCCTCGGTTTTATGACGCGTCGGAAGGAGAAGTGAAGGTTTTCGGACATGATGTAAGAGAATATGAGATTGAAAGTTTGCGCAGTCATATCGGCGTGGTTCCTCAAAAAGCGGTGCTTTTTAAAGGGACGGTTGCGGAGAATCTTCGGTGGGGAGATGAAAATGCATCGGAACAAACACTGGAAGAAGCGCTTGAAATTTCACAGGCGAAAGAGTTCGTTGATTCAAAGCCGGGAAAGCTTGAATTTATGATAGAACAAAACGGGAGAAATTTGTCCGGCGGGCAGAGACAGCGTATGACGATCGCAAGAGCGCTTGTAAGAAAACCAGATATTCTTATATTGGACGACAGTGCGTCGGCGCTTGATTTCGCGACCGACGCGGCTTTGCGTGACGCGATTAAAAACATGAAAGAAAATCCGACAGTATTTCTTGTCTCTCAGCGGGCGGCATCGGTCAGATATGCAGATCGGATCGTTGTGCTGGAAGAAGGGAAAGCTGTGGCGGTCGGAACACATGAGGAGCTGATGCAAAACTGTTCGGCTTATCAGGAGATTTATTATTCACAATTTCCGGAGGAGGCGGTTTTACATGCTTAAAAAACAAACAGTCAATGAAGATAAAATACAGAAGTCAAAAGTGCAGGCAGAGCAGAGTAAGCCACAGAGCAAAGATCGGAAAATGAGCCGGGGAGAAATATTAAAAAAAGTATTCGGGCATCTTGGGAAGTATCGTATTTTTGTTGTTTTTTCTGTTTTGCTGGCAGCAGTCAGCGTCGCCCTTACGCTCTACATTCCGAAACTGATCGGTTATGCGGTAGATGAGATCATAGGAAAAGGAGCGGTAAACTTTGCCGGGATATTCCGAATTCTGTTTCAGATCGGAATATGTACGGGTATTACGGCGCTTGCGCAGTGGCTGATGAATGTGTGCAATAATAAAATGACTTATCAGGTCGTGCAGGATGTGAGAAACGAAGCTTTTCGGAAGATTCAGATCCTTCCGCTGAAATACATCGACAATCATCCATCCGGAGAAATAGTAAGCCGTGTTATTGCGGATGTAGATCAGTTTGCGGACGGACTTTTGATGGGATTTACCCAGTTGTTTACAGGAGCTGCAACGATTATCGGCACGCTGGGATTTATGTTGTCGGTTGATGTAAATATTACGTTTGTCGTCGTTTTGATCACTCCGATTTCATTTTTTGTGGCGAACTTTATTGCCCGCAAAACATTTGCGATGTTTCGTCTTCAGTCTGAAATCAGAGGAGAACAGACAGGTCTGATCGACGAAATGATCGGCAATCAGAAAGTAGTACAGGCGTTTGGGCAGGAAGAAAAAGTGACGGAGCGGTTTGATAAGATTAATGAAAAATTAGGAAGCGCATATTTGAGAGCGACATTTTTCTCTTCCGTTACAAATCCGGCGACCCGTTTTATAAACAGTCTCGTATATACGGGAGTCGGGATCGCAGGTGCGTTTGCGGTAGTAAACGGAACGCTGACAGTAGGGCAGCTTACAAGTTTTTTGAGTTATGCAAATCAGTATACAAAGCCGTTTAATGAAATATCCGGAGTTGTGACAGAGTTCCAAAACGCGGTTGTATGTGCCGGTCGTATTTTTGAGTTAATAGAAGAAATTCCTCAGCCGGAAGATGCAAAAGATGCGGCGGTTCTGACTCATGTCCGGGGACATGTACTGGCAGAGCATGTTGATTTTTCGTATATGCCACAACAGAATCTGATCACGGATTTTAATTTGAAAGTTATGCCGGGACAAAAGATCGCTGTTGTAGGACCGACGGGATGCGGAAAAACAACGCTGATCAATCTGCTTATGCGGTTTTATGATGTAGACGGCGGCTGTATTTCAGTAGACGGAAAGGATGTGCGTGAGGTTACGAGGGAAAGTCTGCGCTGTGCATATGGCATGGTGCTTCAGGAAACGTGGCTGAAAACGGGAACGATCCGGGAAAATATTCTTTTAGGAAGGTCCGACGCGTCAGAAGAGGAAATGATAGAAGCTGCAAAAGCATCTTATATTCACAATGTAATCCTGCGTCTGCCAAACGGATATGACACGTGGGTGACAGAAGACGGAGACGGGCTGTCGCAAGGACAGAAACAGCTTTTATGCATCGCGCGTGTTATGCTGTGCAGACCGCCTATGCTGATCCTCGATGAAGCGACGTCATCGATCGACACAAGAACAGAAGTAAAGATACAGGCGGCTTTTACAAAATTGATGGAAGGGCGGACGACGTTTATTGTGGCGCATCGTCTGTCAACGATCCGCGAGGCGGACGTGATTCTCGTTATGAAAGACGGAAAAGTTATTGAGCAGGGCAATCACGAGAGCTTGATGGCTGCAGACGGATTTTACAGACATTTGTATGAATCGCAGTTTCTTAGGGGAAAAGATGAGGATAAATGATAAAAAGTGAAGAAAATAAAAAAGTCTGAAAACGGATAAAGATACAAATATAGAGACCGTATTAAGGAGGATGGCTATGACAAAATTAAGTACATTATGCTATATAGAAAAAGACGATAAATATTTAATGCTTCACCGTACGGTGAAAGAAAATGATGTGAATAAAGATAAATGGATCGGTGTCGGCGGACATTTTGAATATGGAGAAAGTCCTGAAGAAACGGGATATACGCTGACTTCGTGGGCTTACCGGGGAATCGTGACATTTGTTTACGGTGAAGATGTTGTAGAATACATGTCGCTTTATACGGCTGACGGGTTTGAAGGAGAACCGATCGACTGTGATGAGGGCGAGTTGGAATGGGTTGAAAAATCAAAGATCGAGACGCTGAAGTTATGGGAGGGAGATAAGATTTTCTTTGATCTGTTGGAGAGAGACTGCGGCTTCTTTTCTCTGAAACTTGTTTATAATATAGAAGATATTTTAAAAAGCGCTGTTCTTGACGGGAAGCCGCTTCCTCTTACCGAGGATGGAAAGTGGATTGGAAAATGAACCGGAAAACAGACTGAAAAATGAAGTGAAAGACAGATAGAAAAAAGAAGCAGGCGTAAGCGGACGCGGTATGAAAAGTCATGGATTTTGAAACAGGGCAATATCCGGCTGAATAAAGGTAAATATAAAGAAAAGGATGGAATATAATATAGTCAGTCCATATATGAGGAAGCGGAAACGTGCGATATTTTTCTGCTCATATAATTTGGATGCCATTGAAAAAGTGATTCCGGTACAAAGGTAAAAAATAGCAATATCGATCCAGACAACCGTAAAGCCGAGTATGCCTGAGTAAGTATAAAAGAAAACAGGGATAAGTGTCGTTCCTGTCAGAATGCCGGATAAAAGTGGTAAAGATACGTTTGGAACGGCGTTTTTATATATTAGTTTGAAAAGAAAGCAGTAGAGCAGAGCCGGAAAGAACAAAAGTTTCATATGTTCCCATGCAGATTCGCTGATTGGGCAGACAAGACCTATAAAAGTTGAATCGCCGGACCATTCATAGAAAAAGTGCGACAGTGTTCCGAGAACAGACGTGAACAGAAAACCGGAGATAAAGATGTATTTATCGGAAAGTTTATAGGAAGCAAGCATAACAAGTC
>ENA-UERZ01002423-UERZ01002423.1-human-gut-metagenome-genome-assembly--contig:-NODE-2423-length-10492-cov-4.489774_pt1 | contig 10492 bp, 10 predicted proteins | sample MGYA00242997_ERZ507998 | MGnify/ENA primary metagenome ERZ507998 (study PRJEB26167, sample SAMN06115470) | human gut metagenome | host: Homo sapiens | place: China:Henan | collected 2016-06-23... | reverse complement strand
GAACAACGCCCCGCCGATATAGATATAGGGCTGTGCGAACCATCCGGCGTAGTAGTCAGCGGGCGAGACGTAGAAAATCCAGCCTCCCTGCATCAGGGCGTTGAGCGTGTTGAAGACCATGCCCATCACGACGATGCCGAGGGGCATGCGGCCCTTGCCGCGGATCAGCAGCGGGAAGATGAAGGCCCGCTGGAGGTAGTGGGCCTGGAACAGGCAGAACAGCGCCAGCGGCCCGGCCTGCCACATCCTTTCGGACGAGGCCCACAGCACGCACATGAGGATGAAAACCGGAGATTCCATCACCATCCAGCCCACGCGGTTGGGCACGGGAGGTCCGTAGCGGCGGTCGAAGAGATAGCCGTAACCCGCCTCGAAGAAGTGCAGCGCGGCGTAGACCACGGCGGCCAGAAGGGCCATGACGATCAGGAAAATGTCGAAATTCTCTTTCATAGACGTTGGGGATAAAACGCACGAAAGATACGTATTTTTTCCGGTCCCGGCAAGTCCTTTGCGCCCTATGTTTTGTTCGTTGCGTCGTGTCGCTGCGGGGGCGTTTTTCCGGTCCGTGGCGGCAGCGCCGGGCTTGCGTAGGCCGCCGCCGAAGGTCCGGAAGAGCCTCCCGCCGCAAACGAAAAAGACGGCTCCGCTTCGGGGGTGAAGCGTGAGCCGTCCGGCGTTCTGCCGCCCGGAGGGGGCGCGTGTCGCGGGGAAGGTCCCTGAATGTTCGGTCAGCCGTTGCCGGCCGCGAGAAAGCGCCCTTCAGGGGCGGCTTGAGAAGCCTCTTTTGGATGCTATGGCCGAAATTGCGGTCCGAAGGCCGCTTTTCCCGCCAGCGTTCCGGCAGTCGGAGGTCCGGTGATCTCCGGCCGCATCAATGCGTGTAGACCTTGCCTTTCTGGTGCTCCTTGTTCTCGTACTTGATGCGCGAGGGCGTGGGGTACCGGAGTTTCTCGAACTCGGCCACGGCGTTGCGGATGTCTCCCAGAAGCATGTCGGCCATGTCGCGCGACATGCCCTGGCGAACCACGATGCGCATGACGATCATCTCGTCGATGTTCTTGGGCATGGTGTATGCCGGGACCATCCAGCCGCTCTGCTGCAAGGCGGCCTGCAGGTCGAACAGCGTCCATTTGGCCTTCTTGTCGTATTCGGGGTCCATCATCCAGATGAACAGCGGGTTGACGACCTCTTTGGCGTAGTTCCGGAAGCACGGCATCTTGCCGATCTGCTCGTGGCAGTATTTGGCGATGTCCATCGAGTTCTGCTGCACCTCCTTGTACCCCTCGAATCCCAGGCGGATGAAGTTGTAGTACTGGCCGAGTATCTGCGCTGCGGGGCGCGAGAAGTTGAGGCCGACCTGCGTGATGTTGGCGCCCAGGTAGTTTACCGAGAACGACATTTCCTCGGGCAGGTATTTCTTGTCCTTCCATACCACCCATCCCAGGCCGGGATATACCAGGCCGTACTTGTGGCCCGACGTGGAGATCGACAATACCCACTTGAGGCGGAAGTCCCACTTCTTCTCGGGTTTGAGGAACGGCAGGATGAAACCGCCCGACGCTGCGTCGACGTGGATCGGGATTTCATAGCCGGTCTTGGCGTTGTACTCGTCGAGCGCCTTGTCCAGCCCCTCGATGTCGTCGTCCAGTCCCGTCCACGTGACGCCTGCGATCGGCACGATGCAGATCGTGTTCTCGTCGCACATCTCCAGCGCCTGCTTGGGGTCGAGCGTGATGTGGTCGAGCGTCAGGGGCACGGTGCGCATTTCGATCTGCCACAGCTGGCAGAACTTCTCCCATACGACTTGGAACCCGGCGCTCATCACCAGGTTCGGTTTGTCGAAGGGCTTGCCTGCGGCCTTGCGGCGCTGGCGCCAGCGGAGCCATGCGGCCACGCCGCCCAGCATACATGCCTCCGACGAACCGATGCCCAGCGCACCGGTCTTCCATTCGGCCTTCTCGGGGGTGTTCCACATGTTGGCGACGATGTTCAGGCAGCGGCCGCACATCACCGCGACACGCGGGTACTCCGTTTCGTCGATGTAGTTGATGTTGATGGCCTCGTTCATCAGCCGTGTGGCGTAATCGTCCATGTAGGTCGTTACGAACGTGGCGAGGTTCAGCCGCGGTTGTGTCTGCGGATAGGTCTCGTCCTTGACTAACTGGTAGGCGATCTCGGGAGCCGTCTTGCCCTTGGGGATGAATTCCGTGGGTGCCGGACTGCGCATTTCCTCCGAACCGAAAATGTCGGTCAGCGTGTCTTCGTTGGTGTGTCTTTGCTGATTCATGATGTAAATTTTGTTTTGGTTTACGCCCTCCAACCTTGCATGAACTGTGCCACGGAGCGGTTTCTTTCGGCCTAAACCGGGCTGCGGGGCCTCTTTTGCTTCGGCCGAAGCCGGTTGTGAAAAAAATGTCCGGAAAATTTGCAAATCCCAAAATGTTCGATATATTTGTGATATCAAAATAATATCACTAAAACTGTACGGATATGGAAAATGGAAATTTCGTTTACAAAGGCTGGAAATGCAACGGTTTCCTGGCATTGGTGCTGATCCTCGGCGGGTTGGCCTTGGGGGTTTACGCGATCGTCGCGGGCGCGCAGCGCATCGACGCCGGGCTGGCGCTCGGCGGCGGGCTGGTGGCGGCGGGCGTCGTCTGGTGCCTTTGCATGCTGATCTGCATGGCGGGATTCATGCTGCTCGAACCCAACGAGGCGCGCGTGATGGTCTTTTTCGGTAAATACAAAGGTACCTTCTACGAAACGGGCTATTGGTGGGTCAACCCCTTCATGTCGGCCAAGCAGATCTCGATCCGTGCCCGCAACCTGAACGTCGACCCGATCAAGGTCAACGACAAGACGGGCAACCCGATCCTGATCGGGCTGGTGCTGGTCTGGAAGATCAAGCGCGATGATATTTATAAGGCCGTTTTCGAGATCGACGCCCCGACTACGGCCGGGCAGACCGGCGTTTCGGCCTCGGCGCGCATGAACATCCTCGAGAACTTCGTGGGCGTGCAGAGCGATGCCGCACTGCGCCAGGTGGCCGGTTGCTATTCCTATGATAACAATGGTGTTGCGGACGATGAGCTGACGCTCCGCTCGAACAGCGAGCAGATCAACGACCAGCTCGAACACACGCTCAACGAACGCCTGGCGATGGCCGGCATCGAGGTGGTCGAGGCCCGCATCAACTACCTGGCCTATGCGCCCGAAATCGCCGCCGTGATGCTGCGCCGCCAGCAGGCCGATGCCATCATCTCCGCCCGCGAGAAGATCGTCGAGGGTGCCGTGTCGATGGTGCACATGGCGCTCGACCGCCTCGGCAACGAGCATATCGTCGAACTGGACGAAGAGCGCAAGGCGGCCATGGTGTCGAATTTGCTCGTAGTGCTCTGTGCCGACGAAGCCGCGCAGCCCGTGGTGAATGCCGGAACCCTGCACCATTGATTTAACTGGGGATGGCTAAAGAGAATAATAACAAGAGTTTCGTACTGCGTATCGACGCCGCGACGATGGACGCACTGGAGCTATGGGCTGCCGACGAGTTCCGCTCGATCAACGGCCAGCTCCAGTGGATCATCGCCGATGCCCTGCGCCGCAGCGGCCGCCTGAAGAAGCCGCGTGCGGCCGCCGGGGCGACCCTGCCGGCCGCGGATACGGGCGTTGCTTCGTCGGGCAGGGACTTCCCGCCGGCCCCGGCGGCCGTTTCTCCCGCGGTTGCCGCCGCTCCTCCTGCTGACGTTGCGTCCGGCGAAAGCACGCCCCCGCTGCAGGATGCCGTCCCTCCCGTTGCCGCTGCGGCAGCCGGGGAGGCCGGCCCGCTGCCTCCGCACGCCCGTATGCAGTCCGACGACCCGCAAAAAAATAAAGCCGATATAAAAAAATGAATCCGATGTTCAGGATGTGGAGATGCTATTTTTCCGGCCTGCTCGATGCCGGACGCTGGCGGATGTTTCTGCACAGCCGCATGTGGCTCGGCCTGCCCGTGGCAGCCGTTGCCGCGTTCGTCGTAATTTTCCTGCTGCGCCGTTTCGGTGAAGGTCTCCCGACTGCCGAGGCGTTCTGGAAGGGAGCTGTCTATGCATTGGTGATTGCTTTTTGCTGGGCTTTGGGCGTGTGGGCCGCCGTCGGGCCCGAACCGTCCGATGACGACGGCAGGCAGGACGGGGAGGCCGTCGGTAACGTGGGATCCCGTGCGGCGTGGCGGGGCAGGGTGCTCTGCTTCGTATTGCTGCTGGGGGCGTTCGCCCTGGTTTGCTCGTCCCAGATTTCGGAAATGCTGGGCGGCGAATGTTCGCTGGCCCGCGGGTTCGGGGGGATACTGCTCAAGGCGATGGCGGTTGCGGCCGTCGTTGTTCCCGTATGGCTTGATTCGAGACGCAGTAAATGGTAGGATCAATAAAAGCCGGTGCTATGTCGATCCCGATGTTTATAAAAAGGATGTTGCTATGAATCGGAAATGGATTTTTGCGGTTGTTTCGGTGCTTGCGGTTGCGCTGGTGATGTTTCCGCTCAACCTGCTGTGGGTCGGGCAGTCGCCGTTGCATGCGGCAGTGAGTTCCCTGCTGTTCGGCCTGCCCGCACTGCTCACGGCATGGACGCCCAAAGGGCGGTGTGCCGGCGGCCGGGCCGAATCCCGCAGGGCTGCCGGGAATACGGGATTCCGCACCCGCACCGGGCGCCCGGATCGCACTGTGCCTGAGGATCGCGCGGTGCTCCCGGATCATACTGTCCCTGCAGATCGCACCGAACCAGCCGGGCGAAAGTCCCTGCTGGCGAAAGTCGCGCTGGGGATCGCTTTTTTCGTGCTGGCGGCGATGCTGGCATACGATATTTCGACCGAAGGCATCGCCGTCGGAGTTACGAAGGCAGTCGGATTCGGTCTTTTGATACTGCTTGCTGCCGTTGGATATAGATTAGGTTATCTAAAGTTATAGTTTATGAAAAAAATCGTCGTTTTTACGGGTGCGGGGGTCAGCGCCGACAGCGGTCTGGCGACCTTCCGCGATTCCGACGGGTTATGGGCTTCCTACCGGATCGAGGATGTCTGCACGCCCGAGGCGTTGGCGCATAACCGTGCCATGGTCATCGGATTTTACAACATGCGCCGCCGCGAGATGCTCGCCGCGCAGCCCAATGCCGGGCACGAGGCCATCGCGGGGCTGGAACGGGATTTCGAGGTCGAGGTCTTGACGCAGAACGTAGACGACCTGCACGAGCGTGCCGGCTCGTCGAAAGTGACCCACCTGCACGGCGAACTGACCTGCCTGCGCTCGTCGCGCAATCCCGATCTGGTCGTCCCGATCGAGGGGTGGGAGCAGAAGCTCGACGCCACGGCGCCCGACGGGGCGCTGCTGCGTCCGCACATCGTCTTTTTCGGCGAGGCGGTGCCGATGTTCGAACGTGCCGCGCAGATTGCCCGGACGGCGGATATCATGGTGGTCGTGGGGACTTCGCTGGCGGTCTATCCCGCCGCGTCGCTGGTGCGCTGCGTGCGCCCCGGAATCCCGATCTATGTCGTCGATCCCGGTAATCCCGATACGGCGGGCATCCGCAATCCGCTGACCCTGATCCGCAAACGCGCCGCCGAAGGTATGCCCGGCCTGGCGGAGCTGTTGCGGGAAAAGTATGCGGCGGGGTAGGGACGCCTGCATTTCGCGCCGGCTTATTCGCCCGCTTATTGCTTCTGCATTTCGCGCCCGTTTTTCGCACCGGTATTTTGCTTCCGGATTTCGCCCCGGTATTTTCTGCCGGCGGATTCCGCTTCGGCGATTCGCGGCCCGAGGGTTGCAGTGTTGGCGCAGTGAAAGAAAACCGCCTTCGGATTCTCCCGAAGGCGGTTTCGTTTTGGAGAAGGGCAGTCGGCCGAAAAGTGTTGAAACAGGGGGCGCCGTTTATTTCAAATCCTTGAAATAGATGTCCAGCAGCTCCTTGGCGGCGATGAACGACGATATTTTGTCCTCCAGCACGCGCTTTTCGTACTCCGCGACGCGCGCTTCGACCGCCGGGTCGTGGTAGAACGAGTTGCGCAGCACTTCGTTGATCGACTCGTACATCCAGTATTTGTTCTGGCGGTTGCGGTTGTGGCGGAAATAGCCGTTGGCCTGGATGTGGTCGAGGAACTCCTCGACGCCTTTCCATACCTCTTCGAGCCCCGTCGCGGCCACGGCCGAGCAGGTGTATACTTTGGGCCGCCAGCCCGATTCGGGCACGGGGAACAGCCGCAGTGCCCCCTGGAACTGGGTCTTGGCCAGTTCGGCCTTGTGGATGTTCTCGCCGTCGGCCTTGGTGATGACCATGATGTCGGCCATCTCCATGATGCCGCGCTTGATGCCCTGCAACTCGTCGCCGGCACCCGAAATCTGCAACAGCATGAACATGTCGACCATCGAGTGCACGGCCGTCTCGGACTGCCCGACGCCCACCGTCTCGATGAATACCACGTCGAAGCCCGCGGCTTCGCACAGGACGATCGTCTCGCGTGTCTTGCGTGCCACGCCGCCCAGCGACCCGGCCGAAGGGGAGGGACGGATGAAGACGTCGGGGTTGCCCGAAATGCTCTCCATGCGGGTTTTGTCGCCGAGGATTGAACCCCCGCTGCGTTCCGACGAGGGGTCGATGGCCAGCACCGCCAGTTTGTGCCGCAGCGAGGTGACCATGTTGCCGATGGCCTCGATGAAGGTCGACTTGCCTGCCCCGGGGACGCCCGTGATGCCGATGCGCACCGATTTCCCGGCGTGCGGCAGGCAGCGTTCGATGATCTCTTGCGCCTGCGCGTAATGGGCGGGGTTGTTGCTTTCGACGAGCGTGATGGCCTGCGACAGGGTGGTGATGTTGCCCGCGAGGATGCCCTCGACGTATTCGTCGGTCGAAAGCCTCCGCTTCTTGCGGCGCGTGAAGTAAGGGCTTACGATAGGCTGGTCTTCAACGCCTTCGGTGACGTTGAGCGCCGTGTCGTGATGGGTATCTGCGTACTCTTTTTCGTAATGGTTTATCTTCGTGAAGGACATGGTGCTATTTACTTGATTTTTCGATGATTTCGGGTGTCAGCTGCAGTGAGTTGCCCATCCACAGCGCCCGGTTCCGGCTGTCGACCAGCACCCCGAACGGGACGTACTGCACGTTGAATGCCGAGAATATCCTGCCTCCGGTGTCCAGTGCGACGGAGATGTGCCGCGAGAGGAACGGCGAAAGCAGGGGGGATATTTTCTCCTCGTTTTCGCGCGTGACGACCACGACGCGGAGTTTGGCGCCTAATTTGTCGGTTATCGCCCGAAGTTGTTCGAGCGACGCGGTGCAGGCCGGATTCGACGAGTGGAAAAACTCGACGTAGGTCAGGCGCGGGGTGGCGGCGGGTTTCTCTCCCCCGAGCCATGCCGGAACCTTGACCTCGGGTACGCGCTCGCCGAGGGCGATGTTTTGTGCCACGGCCGCCGCAACGGGGAGCGCCAGCGCCAGGAGTAAAGTGAGCAAAACTTTCTTCATAAAAGGCAGCCTTATTTTCAGCGAAGATAACAATTATTTGCCATATGGACGAAAAATTTTACATAGAGTTATGAAAATCGGATTCGAAGAGACCCCGGCCGCGCCTGCCGGGACTTACTCCCGGCACCTTGCCAAACTTTTGGCCGAATATGCCCCCGAGCACGAGTATATCGTTGACGGGGCGCGTTATAAGGAGCTCGACCTCTACCACGGCTTCCGCCCCGGGTTGCCCCTGCCGCTGCTGCGGAGGATACCCAGCGTGATGACCGTCGACAACCTCAATTTTCTGCGCTACCCGCATCTCTATTCGCTGCCCGAGCGGCTGGTGCTGCTGCGGCTCTACCGTCGTGCGCTGCGCTCCGCCAGCCGTCTGATTACGGTCAACCGCGATGCCCGCGAGGAGTTGTCGGAGCGGTTTCGGATCGACCCGGGGCGCATCGAGGTCGTCATGCCCCTCGCCGCGCGCGTCCCGCACGAACCGCCTGCCGGTGCGCAGCTCGAGGCGGTGCGGCGCAAATACATGTTGCCCGCCGAGTTCATCCTCATGCTCGGCACCGTCGAAGAGCGCCATAACCACAAGGTGCTATTCGAGGCGGTCGGCTCGCTCGGCGAACGCGAACGTGCGATCCGTGCAGAGGGGCTCGGCGCGGCGCAGCGCGAAGCCGTGGCCGCAGACCCGGAGCTGCCCGGGCTGGCTGCCGGACGTGCCCGGGGGTGGGGAGCCGCCACAGCGGCAGGGCGGGGCGGCATCGCCACGGGCATGCGCGGCGAGACCCCGGCGGATGCTGCCGTGCCGCCTGCCGCATCTTCCGCCGAGCGGGTCGGGATCGTGGTCTGCGGCCGCCGTACGGTCTATGCGGATTCCCTGCTGGAGTATGCTCGCGGGCGGCATATGGCCTCGCGTGTCGATTTCATCTACGAACTCAGCCCCGACGACCTGCCGGCGCTGTTCCGCCTCGCCCATGCCTTCGTCTACCTGCCCGATGCCGGGATCGAGGCGTCGATCGTGCCCGTGGTGGAGGCGATGCGTGCCGGAGTGCCCATGGTGCTGAGCGACACGCAGCTCAACCGTGAGGCCGCCGGCGACGCCGCGGCCTATGTCCGCCCTGAGGCGGCGGGGGAGGTGGCCGCTGCGCTGGAAAACGTGCTGTCGGACGTGAATTTCCGCCGCGAGATGAAAGCCCGTGAACGCCGCCGCGCCGAACTTTTCTCGGAATACGCCGTCGCCCGCCGGCTGATCGACATTTACAGTTCGCTGTGAAGCGCTTGGCCTTCCCGAAAGGAGCATAAATCCGGAAAAAAATACCAGAAATCTCTTGGGTATTTCCAATTTAATACCCTATCTTTGTGTTCGCAAAATAACAAGCTGGTATTTGACGCGAAATATTCACTAACTTAAATTTTATATTTGCTATGAAAGTTTCTCATATCGAGCATCTTGGCGTCGCAGTGAAGAGCCTCGATGAAGCAATTCCCTACTGGGAAAACGTATTGGGCCTGAAATGCTATGCCATCGAAGAGGTCGCTGACCAGAAGGTGCGCACGGCGTTTTTCATGTTGGGGCAGACCAAGATCGAACTGCTGGAACCCACTTCGGAGGAGTCGACCATCGCCAAATACATCGAAAACCGCGGCGTCGGTATCCACCACATGGCGCTTGCCTGCGAGAATATCGAGGAGCAGCTCGCCGATGCCGAAGCCAAGGGCATCCGCCTGATCGACAAGACCCCGCGCAAGGGCGCCGAGGGAATGACCATCGCCTTCCTGCACCCCAAATCGACCCAGGGCATCCTGACCGAGCTTTGCGAGAATAAGAACAAATAGTGTAACAAGGAATATTGCGGAATCTCCGAATTCCGCCAAAGGCGGAACAGAAGTCCCTCCCGAAGGAGTGACTTAGGGTGGGGTCAGACCTGTAAACGCGGCCGCAGGCTGCGGGCGATACCTGCCGGGAAATTCCGGGGTTCGGAAAAATTACAAACCTACATACTTATGAGTGAAATTCAGAACAAGATCAACCAGCTGATCGAGAACCGCGAAACCGCGCGTCTCGGAGGCGGTCAGAAGCGTATCGACGCCCAGCATGCCAAGGGTAAGTACACGGCCCGCGAGCGCATCCAGATGCTGCTCGACGAAGGCTCCTTCGAGGAGTTCGACATGTTCGTGACGCACCGCTGCTACGACTTCGGGATGGACAAGAGCCATGCCTTCGGCGACGGCGTAGTGACCGGTTACGGTACGATCAACGGACGCCTGGTCTATGTTTTCGCACAGGACTTCACCGTGACGGCGGGTTCGCTGTCGCTGTCGATGTCCGACAAGATCTGCAAGGTCATGGACATGGCCCTGCGCAACGGCGCCCCCTGCATCGGCATGAACGACTCGGGCGGTGCGCGTATCCAGGAAGGCGTGAACGCGCTGGCCGGCTATGCCAACATCTTCCAGCGCAACGTGATGTCGTCGGGCGTCATCCCGCAGATTTCGGCCATCTTCGGCCCCTGCGCCGGCGGTGCCGTTTATTCGCCCGCCCTGACCGACTTCATCATCATGAAGAAGGAGACCTCGAACATGTTCCTCACCGGCCCGAAGGTCGTAAAGACCGTGACGGGCGAGGACGTGACGCAGGAGCAGCTGGGCGGTGCCACGATGCACACCACCAAGTCGGGCGTGGCGCAGTTCGCCGTCGATACCGAGGAGGAGGGCATCGAGCTGATCCGCAAGCTCATCTCCTACATGCCGCAGAACAACATGGAGGATGCTCCGCTGGCCGTCTGCAACGATTCGATCACGCGCCTGGAGGATTCGCTCAACGACATCATCCCCGACAACGCCAACAAACCCTACGACATGGCCGAGGTCATCCGTGCGATCGTGGACAACGGCGAGTACCTGGAGTCGGCTCCCGGATACGCCAAGAACATCATCACCTGCTTCGCGCGTTTCAACGGCCAGTCGGTGGGCATCATCGCCAACCAGCCCAAGTTCATGGCCGGCGTGCTCGACA
>ENA-UERZ01002417-UERZ01002417.1-human-gut-metagenome-genome-assembly--contig:-NODE-2417-length-10512-cov-4.003737_pt1 | contig 10512 bp, 9 predicted proteins | sample MGYA00242997_ERZ507998 | MGnify/ENA primary metagenome ERZ507998 (study PRJEB26167, sample SAMN06115470) | human gut metagenome | host: Homo sapiens | place: China:Henan | collected 2016-06-23 | study... | reverse complement strand
GGGGGCCGACCTTCTTAGTCGGTCCCCTGTTCTCTTTTCACCACTCGCCCGTCTGCCTGCTCTTTCCTGCTACTTCCTTATAGGACACAGGCAAAGCGTCCGGGGCTCCTCCTCGCAAAGAGCGATTTTACTTGGCCTCGTAGACCGCCTTCATGCCCTTGTAGGTCATGTAGCAGTCCAGCTTGGAGACCGTCTCAAAGGGAGCGTGCATGGAGAGCACGGGCACGCCGGCATCGATTGTGTCGATGTCCCGGTTGGCCATGAAGCAGGCCACGGTGCCGCCGCCGCCCGCGTCCACCTTGCCCAGCTCGGCCATCTGCCAGAGCACGCCGGCCTCGTCCAGAGTGCGGCGGACATAGGCCACCACCTCGGCGGCCGCGTCGGAGGAGCCGGACTTGCCCCGGGCTCCGGTGTACTTGGACAGGCCCATGCCGTAGTTGATCCGGGCGCTGTTGCGCTTCTCGTAGACCTCGGCGAAATTGGGATCATAGGCCGCGGTCACGTCGGCGGAGAGGCAGAAGGATTTCTCGTAGCAGGCCTTCAGGGGCACCTTCTGGGTATCGCACAGGTCGGACATGAAGGTGTCGAATGCGGCGGACTGCATGCCGGACACGCCCTCGGAGCCGATCTCCTCCTTGTCGGCCAGGATGCACACGGCGGTACGCTCGGGCACGCCCAGCTCCAGGATGGCGGCAAACTCCGCATAGGCGCACACGCGGTCGTCATGGCCGTAGGCTCCGATGAGGGAGCGGTCAAAGCCGATGTCGCTGGCCCGGAACGCGGGGACGGCCTCCAGCTCCGCGGAGATGAAGTCCTCCTCCACGATGCCGTACTTCTGGTTCAGGATGTCCAGGATGGCCAGCTTGACCCGGTCGGCGCCCTCGTCATCCTTGAAGGGACGGCTGCCCACCAGAATATTCAGGCTCTCGGCTGGGATGGCCTCGCTCAGGGGCTTCTTGGACTGCTCCACGCCCAGGTGAGGCAGCAGGTCGTCCACGGTGAAGAGGGGGTCGCCGGCGCCGGCGCCGATGGCCACCTTGAGGACGGTACCGTTCTTCAGGGCGATCACGCCGTGGAGCTCCAGGGGAATGGTAACCCACTGGTACTTGCGGATGCCGCCGTAGTAGTGGGTCTTGAGGAAGGCTATCTCGCTGTCCTCATAGAGGGGGTTTGGCTTGAGATCCAGGCGGGGGGAGTCGATGTGGGCCGCGCCGATGTTCACGCCCTCAGCCAGAGAGCGCTTGCCGATCACTGCCAGCATCAGGCCCTTGCCCCGGTTGGAGCGGTAAACCTTGTCCCCGGGCTTGAGCTCCATGCCGCGGGTAAACGCCTTGAATCCCCGCGCCTCGGCCTGCCGGATGGCCTCGTCCACACACTCCCGCTCGGTCTTGCCGGCGTCCAGGAACTTCTTATAGTCCTCGCAGTAAGCGCGCATGGCCGTCTCTTCATCGGCGGAGATACGATCATAACCATTCTTGGGGGCATAGCAGAGCGCCTCGCGGCGCAGCTCACCCACACTCTTTTTCTTGTCTTCCATCGGAATGATCCTCCTTCTGTCACAATGGCAGAGGCGCTGGAACAAAGGAACGCGCCTCCGTTTTCTCCCTCTTATCCTACCACAAACGGCGCCGGTTTTCCAGTCGTAGACCTGGAAATTCTTTCTCCTTCCCCGCCGCTTGCTCACAGCAGGGTCCGGAAGAGGGCCAGGGCCCGGCGCCGGAAGGTCTCGGGCGTGTCCTCCGGTCCGTTTTCCAAAATGTGCGAACAGTGCGCCCGATAAAAGTCGTCGTCCGGCTGGGCCTCCACCCGCTTCCGGGCGTACGCCTCGGAGATCCCCTCCCGGGCCATGATGCGGCGCACCCGCAGCCCGGCCGGGGCCAGAATGCCAACCACCGCGTCGCAGGAGGCTCCGATCCCGCTCTCAATGAGCCGGATGGCGTCCACCGCCACAGCGGACCGCCCTTCTCTCCGGGCCGCCCCGGTCCGCCGCGCCAGCTCTTCCAGAATGAAGCGGTGGGTGATGGCGTTCAGGTCCTCCAGGGCCTGATGGTCTGTAAAGACGATCTCCCCCAGACGCTTGCGGGCGATCTGCCCCTCCCCGTCCAGGAGGTCCCTGCCGAACCGCCCGGCCAGGGCCTCTTTCAGCCCCTGGTCGGAGGAGAGTAGATCGTGGTACATGGCGTCCGCGTCGATCACTGCCGCGCCGAGGGATGCGAGGGCGTGCAGCGCCGTGGTCTTGCCCGCCCCGGTGGGGCCGGTGATGCCGATGAGCTTCATACTGATACCTCCTCCCATGCATCCGCCCGCAGCGCAAGGCGCAGGCGGATGGCCAGGATCAGATTGACCGCCGGCACCAGACCCAACAGGATATGGAGGGCCAGCGCGCCGGGGCGCTTTTTTACCAAAACACACCCCCGAATCAGGCCGTGGAGGAGGAAGATCTCCTGTACGGTCCACAGCACACCAATGAGAAAGGCGGCCAAAAGGATCAGGGGGTCCAGAACGATGGCCACCAGAGCCACGTGAAAGACCAGGTGCAGCATGGGCCAGAGGGCCGCCAGCACCAGAGGGTAAAAGGGCAGCATCCACACCGGCCCCTGAAAGGCCCCGTGGAGGGAGACCGCCGCGTACCCATAGCCGCCGATGAGCAGCACCTGGAGCGGGATGCCCAGCGCCAGGCCGTCATCCAGAATCCGCACGGCACGCTGAACCCGCGTGGCCTCCGGGACCCGGGCCAGGGGGAAGAAATTGGCCTTCCCCACCACGTAGAGCCCCAGAAGGGTCCCCGGCAGGGCGGACAGGGCCGCCTGCCCCCACGCCAGCAGAGACGAAATTCCGGCACCCTCCACCGTCTGCACCAGGGCCAGCAACGTGAGAGCCGCCGTCCAGAGCGTGGAACAGAAATAGCCTGCCCCGGTGAGGAACACCCACACCGGATGCCCCAGTTCGATCTTTTTCATCCGGTCCAGCACAAACAGCAGCACCACGGCCGCATAGACCAGCAAAATCGTCATGCCGCTCCCTCCCCGTCTGCTCAGACCTCCACGATGTGGAAGCCCGCCGCCTTGTTCAGCCGGTTGGCCACCGCCAGTCCGATGCCGGAGGGCTCCGGTCCCTGGGCCCAGATCTGCTCTGCCTCCGTGCCGTCAAAGGCCCGCAGGGCGTCAAAGACCCGCCGGGCCTGCTCGGCCTGGTCGGCCTTGGGGCCGATGGACTCCACCGGGTGCCCCTCAAAGAGATGGGTGAATTCCGCAAAGCAGATGACCCCGTCCTGGTCGCCGATGTGGCGGCGGATGTAGCGGGCGCTCTCGGCCGCCGCCCCCTGGACCACGGTCACCGGGGCCTTGGGGGCGTAGTGCCGGTACTTCATGCCGGGGGCCCGGGGCTTCTCCCCCGCGCTCAGGAGCCGGGTGACGGCCCCGTCCACCGCCACCGCGCCCAGCACCTCCCGCAGCTCCTCCAGCGTCACGCCGCCAGGGCGCAGAAGACGGGGCGGCTGTACCGTCAGATCCACGATGGTGGACTCCACCCCCACGGAGCAGGGCCCCCCGTCCACGATGCCGTCGATCTTTCCGTCCATGTCCTCCAGCATATCCGCCATGTTGGTGGGGCTGGGCCGCCCGGAGGTGTTCCCCGAGGGGGCCGCCACCGGCAGATCCGCGGCGGTGAGGATGGCCCGGCACACCGGATGGGAGGGACAGCGCATCCCCACCGTGTCCAGTCCCGCCGTCACCGCGTCGGGCACCATGGGCTTGCGCCGCAGGATCATGGTCAGCGGGCCCGGCCAGAACCGCCCGGCTAGCGCGTAGGCGGCAGCCGGGATGTCGGTGCAGTACCGCTCCAGCCAGTCCGCCGTGGGGATGTGCAGGATCAAGGGGTTGTCCTGGGGCCGTCCCTTGGCCGCAAAGATGCGGGATACCGCGCCGGCGTCCAGCCCGTTGGCCCCCAGTCCGTACACGGTCTCCGTGGGGATGCCCAGAAGCCCCCCCTCGGCCAGGATGCGGGCCGCCTCTTGGGCCTGCTTGGATGTAAAGCGTTTTGTCTTCACAGTTTGTCCACCTGATTTCTGCTCATTACTCGTAGATTCCAACCGGCACGCCGGAGAGCTCAATGGCGGTATCCCGGGCAAAGCCGCTGCGCTGGAGGTAGTGCTTGACGGCCAGGATACCGTACTTGGGGTTGGCCCGCTCGTCCTCCAGCTCCAGCTCCAGCCAGGACCCGGAATCGCTTGTGCCAGAGCCGGTGAGCCAGCCCTCCTCATCCAGGACCTGGGCCAGCTCCAGCTTGAACCGGTCCTCCTCCATGCCCTGGGGGAGGGCGGTATAGTGGATGCGAAGTTCCATACTGTTCCTCTTTTCTGTGCTCGTATGAGGGGCGGACGGCGCGGGGCTCCTCCGCCTCACTGTAAACTAATTAAACTTTACATCTATTCCCCGCTCTTCAGGCGCTCGGCCTGGTCGGCGGTCACCAGCGCGTCGATGAGCTCGTCCAGATCGCCGTCCATCACAGCGTCGATCTTATAGAGGGTCAGGCCGATGCGGTGGTCGGTCACCCGCCCCTGGGGGAAGTTGTAGGTGCGGATGCGCTCGTTGCGCATGCCGGTGCCCACCTGGCTGCGGCGCTGGCTCTCGAACTCGCTGCTCCGGCGCTCCTGCTCGGCCTCGTAGAGCTTGGAGGCCAGGATGCGCATGGCCTTGTCCCGGTTCTGGAACTGGCTGCGCTCCTGCTGGCACTCCACCACCGTGCCGGTGGGCTTGTGGATGAGCCGCACGGCGGAGGAGGTCTTGTTCACGTGCTGGCCGCCCGCGCCCGAGGCGCGGAAGACCTGCATCTCGATGTCGGCGGGGTTTAATTGCACGTCCACCTCCTCCATCTCGGGGAGGACGGCCACGGTGGCGGTGGAGGTGTGGATGCGCCCGCCGCTCTCGGTCTCGGGGACCCGCTGCACCCGGTGGACGCCGCTCTCAAACTTCAGCCGGGAGTAGACCCCCTCTCCCTCGATGACCATGGAGAGCTCCTTGACGCCCCCCAGTTCGGTCTCGCTCAAGTTCACCAGGTCCGCCTTCCAGCCCTGGGCCTCGGCGTACATGGAGTACATCCGGTGGAGGGAGTGGGCAAAGAGGGCCGCCTCCTCCCCGCCCACGCCGGCCCGGATCTCCACGATGACGTTCTTGCCGTCGTTGGGATCCTTGGGCAGCAGGAGGATCTTGAGCTCCTGTTCCAGCGTCTCGATGTCCTTTTTGGCCTGGGCAAATTCCTCTTTGGCCATCTCCGCCATCTCCGGATCGCTCATCAGCGCTTCGGCGTCGGCCAGGTCGCTCTTGCGGCGGTTCAGGCTCCGGTAGGCCGTGACCACCGGTTCCAGCTCCCGCTGTTCCCGGTTGAGCTTGGTCACCAGCGCGGGGTCGTTGTAGGTCTCCGGGGCGTTGAGCTGGGCCTCCAGCACCTGATAGCGCAGGTCCAGCGCCTCCAATTTATCGTTCATAGGCACTCCTTTTTCGTTGGTTTCCGGTCAGCGGTCCAGCAGCCAGGATTTGAGCAGGGCGGGGGCCTCCCGCACGTAGCTGTTCACCCGGGCGGGCAGGTCGCTGCTGGGGGCGGCCAGGGTGGAGACGTGGGCAAACCCGTTTCGATCGGCCAGCATCCTGGCCCGGGTCAGATGAAAGCCGTTGGACACCACCAGGATGCGGGTCTCCTCCGGCTCCATGCCCCGCTCCTCCAGGAGCCGGGCGGTCTCTTTGAAGTTCTGGAAGGTATTGCGGGAGTGCGCCTCCCTCCAGATCTGCTCCCCCGGGACTCCCTGTTCGGTGAGATAGTCATACATGCACTGGGCCTCGGAAATGGGTTCGTCCCCTGCCCGCCGGAGACCACAATGGGCAGCTCCGGGTGCTCCCGCCAGTAGTCCAGGGCCGTGTCCAGCCGGTCCTGGAGCAGGACGGAGGGCCCCCAGGGCTTCACCTGGGCGCCCAGGATCACCATCACGTCGGGCTCCCCCCGGATCTCCGTCCGGTCCCCGGCCAGAACCAGGCCCTCCAGCAGGGCAAAGCACATGGCGCCCGCGGCGGCCAGGGCGACGGCGCTCCCCCGCAGGGCCCGCCTCCGGGATGGAGGGCCGTATGCACCCAGCCCCCACAGCAGCGCAAGCACCGCGAAGCCCAGAAAGACCAGGGCCAGGAACCGATAGGCCCCCGAGGCAAAGAGCTGGAACAATCCCGCCGCCAGGAACAGGCACAGCGCCGGGAGCACGGGGCGGATCCCCCGGCGGGAAAAACCGTCCCGGCTCACCCCTGGGCCTCCTCCAGGGCGGCCGAGAGCTCCTCCCACTGCTCATAGAGGGCGCTGAGCTCCTCCTCCATGCGCTCCTTCTCAGCACACAGCTCCTGGAGGCGCACATAGTCGGTGGCGGCCTCCTCCATCTGCCCGTTGAGGGCCTCCAGGGCCTCCTCGGCCCTGGCCACCGCCCGCTCGGCGGCGCTCACCTGCTTTTCCAGCATCTTGGTGCCGCCGCTGCGCTTTGTGGATTTTGGCTTGCTCTCCTCCTGCTGCCCTCTGGCCGGGGCGGCCTTGGCGGAGAGCTCCAGCTGCCTGCGCCGCTCCTGAAAGGCCCGGAATTCCTCAAAGGTCCCCCGGAAATCGGTGACCTGGCCGTCCTCGATCATCCAGATGCGGTTTGCAAACTGGTTGATGAAATAGCGGTCGTGGGAGACAAAGAGCAGCGTCCCCTCGTAGTCGGTGACCGCCTCCTCGATCCACTCCCGGGAGGCGATGTCCAGGTGGTTGGTGGGCTCGTCCAGGATGAGGAGGTTGATGTTCTCGTCCATGAGCATGCACAGCCGCAGCCGGCTCTGCTCCCCGCCCGAGAGGGCGGAGACCGGCTTGAACACGTCCTCGCCCCGGAAGTTGAAGGAGGCCAGCCGGTTGCGGGCGGTCTGAGTGGTGCAGTTCTGGGCGTAGAGCATGGTGTCCACCAGGTTGCGCTCGGGGTGGTCGAAGTGGATGATCTGGGGGAGGTACCCGATCTTCACCGTGGGTCCCCGGCGGAGCTTGCCCCCGTCGGGGAGCTCCTCCCCCATGATGAGCTTGAGGAAGGTGGACTTGCCGGCCCCGTTGTCTCCCAGCAGGGCGATGCGCTCCCCGCCCTCGATGAGGAGGTCCACGTCGTGGAAGAGGGCGCGCCCCTCAAAGCCCTTCTCCAGGCCCTTGATGAGGAGCACCTCGTCCCCCTGAAAGTCCCGCTCGCCAAAGCGCATGTCCAGCTTGCGCTCTTTCTTGGGCTTGTCGGTCTTGCGCAGGCGCTCGATCCGCTTTTCCATGGAGAAGGCCCGCTTGTGCAGCTTGTCGTTGCCCATGAAGGCCCACAGGTGGAGCTTGTCCGCCGCGGTCTGGAGCTGCTCGATCTTGGCCTGCTCCTTCTCGTACTGCTTGAGCTTCTCTTCGTAGCGGCGCTCCTTCTCCTCGGCGTAAAAGCTGTAATTGCCCGCGTAGAACTCCGCCTTGCCCTCCTGGATCTCGATGACCCGCTTGACCACCCGGTCCAGGAACCACCGGTCATGGGAGATGGCCAGCACGGTCCCCTTGAAGCGGTCCAGGTATTCCTCCAGCCACTCGGTGGCCCGCAGGTCCAGGTGGTTGGTGGGCTCGTCCAGCAGGAGGATGTCGGTATCCTCCAAAATCAGCCGCCCCAGGTTCACCCGGGTCTTTTCCCCGCCGGAGAGGGAGGAGAAAAGCTGCCGGCGCATCTCCCGGGAGATGAGCAGGCCATTGCAGACCTTGCCCAGCTCGGTCTCGGTGTCGTAGCCGCCCCCCGCCTCAAAGGCGGCGGTCAGCTGGTCATAGCGGCTCAGGATGGCGGGGTCGGAGTCCCGGGCCATGCGCTCGGTGAGCTCCGCCATCTCCCGCTCCATGCGGTGGAGCCGCTCAAAGGCGGTGCGCAGCACATCGTCCACCGTATATTCCGGCGGATAGACAGGGATCTGGGAGATAAGCCCCATGGTCTTGCCCGGGGCTACCGCCACCTCCCCCTCGTCATAGTCCAGCTCCCCGGTGAGAATCTTCAGAAAAGTGGTCTTGCCCGCGCCGTTTTTCCCCAGCAGGCCAACCCGTTCTCCCTGGTCAATCTGGAAGGTCAGGCCGTCCAGAATGCGTGTGCCGACCTCGAACTCCTTGACAAGGCCGGATACGGATATATCGATCATTGTTGTACTCCTATGTTGCGGAAAAGGCCGCGGGTCCCCTCCGGGGAGTCCGCGGCTCCGTGTTTACTCAGCCTCTTTTGTGATGCTCTTGAGGTACTCCACCAGATCCTCGAAAGCCATGCCGCGGGAGGCCTTGACCAGGACGGTGGTATGGGGCCGGATCACCTTGTCCAGCACGCTGTGGGCGCTCTCCTTATCGGGGCAGTAGTAGACCTCCTCCAGGGGGCTCAGCTTGGCCGCGTCGTAGATGTGCTTGGCCAGCTCACCCACCGCCACCAGGCAGTCGATCCCCACCTTGCCCAGGTACTCGCCCACGCCGGCGTGGAGCACCGGGGCCAGGGGGCCCAGCTCGAACATGTCGCCCAGCACGGCCACCTTGTGCTCGGCCTTGGTGTTGGAGAGGACCTCCACCGCCGCGCGCATGGACTGGGGATTGGCGTTGTAAGTGTCGTTGAGGATGGTGATGTCGTCGGCCCGGTGGATGATGTTCATGCGCATCTTGGTGGGCGCGAAGTGGAGCACGCCGTCCACGATCTCCTTCTCGGTGAGGCCGAAGTGCTCGCCCACCGCCATGGCCATCAGGGTGGGATAGATCATGTGCTCGCCCAGGGCGGGGATCTCCACCGTTCCCTCCATGCGGGGGGTCTTGACCCGGCAGGTCATGTGGCTCTTGCCGTCGCTGACGATGTCGCTGGCCCGGTAGTCCAGGCCCTCGCCCCCGCCGCACCAGACCGTCTCAAAGGGCAGCTTGGGCTCCAGGGAGCGCAGGAGGGGATCGTCGCCGTTGAGGACCACGAAGCAGTCCTTCTTGGCGTGGTGGAAGATCTCGCTCTTGGCCTCCAGAATCTTCTCCCGGGTGCCGAAGAACTCGATGTGGGAGTCGCCCACGTTGGTGATGAGGGCCACGTCGGGCTCCACGATGTCGGAGAGATAGTCGATCTCCCCGGCGTGGTTCATGCCCAGCTCCAGCACGGCGATCTCATGCTCCCGGTTCAGGCGCAGCAGGGTCATGGGCACACCGATGTCGTTGTTCAGGTTGCCCTCGGTCTTGAGGACCTTGAACTTCTCCCCCAGCACGGCGGCCACCATGTCCTTGGTGGTGGTCTTGCCCACCGAGCCGGTCAGGGCCACGAAGGGGATGTGGAACTTGCTCTTATAGTGCTTGGCAAGGTCCCGCAGGGCCCGGCCGGTGTTGGCCACCTTGATATAGAACTTTCCGGGCAGGTAGCTCTCCCGTTCCCGCTGGGTGAAGCAGCCCGCGGCTCCCCCCTCCAGTGCTGCGTTGATGTAGGCGTGACCGTCAAAGCGCTCGCCGGACAGGGGCACGAACAGGGACCCCTCATGGATGGTCCGGCTGTCGGTCTCTACCCGGGTGATCTCCCGGTCCAGGTCGTGAAACTCGCCCAGCATGCGCCCGCCCACGACCTCCATGATCTCGCGTATGGTGATGGCTTCCATCAAATCTCCTCCCGGGGACCCTGGGTCCCGCATTTTCATTTCTGTTCTTTTCGGGCCTCCAGCGAGGCGTCCACGATCTTCTGGCACAGGGTGTCGTAGTCCACACCCACCGCCGCGGCCTCCTGAGGCAGGAGACTGGTGTCCGTCATACCGGGCAGGGTGTTGACCTCCAGGAACCAGGGCCGGTTGTCCCTGTCCAGCACAAAGTCGCTGCGGGAATAGGCGGCGAGCCCCAGCAGCTCATGGATGCGCCGGGCCGCCGAGCGCATCTGGGCTTCCGCCTTCCCGTCCACCTGGGCGGGACAGACCTCCAGCGAGGCGCCGGCCACATATTTGTTTTTGTAGTCGTAAAAGCCCGTCTTGGGGATGACCTCGATGGGGGGCAGGCTCTCTCCATCCAGCACGCCGCAGAAGAAATCCCGTCCCTCCACGAACTGCTCAATGAGCGCCTGCCGTCCAAAACGGCGGCACTCCCGCAGGGCCCTATGGAGCTCCTCCCCAGTGCGGCAGATGAACACGCCCACCGATGAGCCGCCGTTGTGGATCTTCACCACGCAGGGCAGGGGCTCGCTGCGCTCCACCTCTTCGATCTCCCGGTCGGTGAGCTTGACCGCCCGCCACTGGGGGGTCAGGATGCCCTCGGCCGCCGCCAGCTGCTTGGTGTAGTTCTTATCCATGGCGATGGCGCTGCCCAGATACCCCGAGCCGGTGTAGGCGATGCCCAGCATATCGAACGCAGCCTGGATGCGCCCGTCTTCCCCGCTCTCGCCGTGGAGGGCGTTGAACACCACGTCGGCCATCTGACAGGCCGCCACCACGCCCTGGCCGAAAATGCTCCCGCTCCGGAGCTTGCGCGCGG
>ENA-UERZ01002406-UERZ01002406.1-human-gut-metagenome-genome-assembly--contig:-NODE-2406-length-10549-cov-5.665298_pt1 | contig 10549 bp, 9 predicted proteins | sample MGYA00242997_ERZ507998 | MGnify/ENA primary metagenome ERZ507998 (study PRJEB26167, sample SAMN06115470) | human gut metagenome | host: Homo sapiens | place: China:Henan | collected 2016-06-23 | study... | reverse complement strand
GCATTTATGCTGACTGTGGCTGTTCCCAAACGGAATAAACTCCAAAATATTATAGTGCTAACTCCCAAAGACGGGTAGAATATTTCTCTAACAAGCGTAAAAAATATCATTGACACATTATTTCGTTTGTGCTAAAATCAAAAGCAATTTAACATAGTAAACCGTTGAAGCGGAGATAACGGCAATGATGCCTTTACAGAGAGCCTGAGATGCTGAGAATCAGGCAAGAAACAAGTTGTCAAATGGACCGCTGAGGGTGCAGTCAAATGGGATCTTTTCCCAGAGTATTCTGCAACGTGTGGGCATACGTCAGTTGCCGGGGATATGTTGGTATCCTGCTAAGCGCACGGGTTATACCGTGAATCAAGGTGGCACCGCGGGTAGAGTCATACTGTAGATGCATCTATTCGTCCTTGACAGAGGCTATATTTCTGTCAGGGACGTTTTTTATTTTTATAAAGCTTCTTTGACGAGAGATATTAGTCAAAGGAGCTTTTTTAAAAGGAGGTTGCAATATGCTGTTGACGAGATATTGGCGGTGCTTTTGTGCGCCGGATATAGAATTTAAATAAGAATCTTGATCGTAACCGAAATTAATGTAATGTTATCAATTTGGAGGTGCAGGTAATGAAAATTCTTCCAACGTTAGCTGAAGTCAGAGAGATTGCTTCAGATGTAAACTACAATGTGCTGCCGGTCAGCTGCGAAATACTTTCCGATTTCACAACCCCCATCGAAATCATAAAGATACTGAAAAATGTATCGACTCACTGTTATATGCTGGAATCCGCCCAGGCGAACGAAACCTGGGGACGTTATACATTCCTCGGCTTTGATCCAAAGATGGAAATTACTTGCGTAGATGGTGAAATGAAAATCGGAAATCTGAAATTAAAAACCGAACATCCGTCCGACTATCTGCGGCAGATCCTTGCAGATTATAAAAGCCCGCGCTTTGATTATCTTCCGCCATTTACGGGAGGTCTTGTCGGATATTTTTCATATGACTATCTTGGTTACAGTGAACCAACAGTGAAATGCGACGCCAAAGACACAGAGGATTTTAAGGATGTTGATCTGATGCTTTTTGATAAGGTCATCGCTTTTGATCATCTCAGGCAAAAAATCGTTCTTATTGTCAATATGCCGCTTGATGATGTTGAGGTCAGATATAATAAAGCAGTTATGGAACTGAAGCGACTGATTGAACTTCTTAGAAATGGAGAAAAGAGGGGGGAGCCAGGCGGAAAACTTCTGGGAGAGGTTACATCGCTGTTTGGCAAAGAACAGTTCTGTGCCATGGTGGAAAAGGCAAAACACCATATTCATGAGGGAAACATCTTTCAAATTGTGCTGTCAAACCGACTGTCTGCTCCCTTTGAAGGAAGCCTGCTCAATACCTACCGTGTTCTCCGAACGATCAATCCGTCTCCTTATATGTTCTATTTTTCAGGAACGGATGTCGAGGTTGCAGGCGCTTCGCCTGAGACCTTGGTAAAGCTGGAAAATGGTGTACTTCACACCTTTCCTCTCGCTGGTACCAGACCGAGAGGAAAAAACGATGAGGAAGATAAAGCACTGGAAACAGAGCTGCTTGCAGATGAAAAGGAGCTGGCCGAACATAATATGCTGGTTGACCTTGGCAGAAACGATCTTGGTAAAATCAGTAAGTTTGGCACCGTTCAGGTGGAAAAACTGCATTCTGTTGAACGATTCTCCCATGTTATGCACATTGGCTCTACTGTACGGGGTGAAATAACAGAGAAACACGATGCACTTGATGCCATTGAAGCGGTATTGCCTGCCGGAACACTTTCCGGTGCACCGAAGATCCGGGCTTGTCAGCTTATCGGAGAACTTGAAAACAACAAGCGGGGAATCTATGGCGGCGCCATTGGATACATCGACTTCACAGGAAATATGGACACCTGTATTGCGATTCGTATCGCCTACAAGAAAAACGGGAAGGTTTTTGTTAGGAGCGGAGCCGGGATCGTGGCAGATTCCGTACCTGAAAAGGAGTATGAAGAATGCATCAACAAAGCCAGATCCTCGCTGAAAGCGTTGAAACTTGCACAGGAGGCAGAATTATGATCTTACTTATCGATAATTATGACAGCTTTTCTTATAACCTCTACCAGCTCATTGGCGAAATAGATCCGAATATCAAAGTCATCCGTAATGATGAAATGACAGTTGATGAGATAAAAGAACTAACACCCGACCGCATGATTCTTTCTCCCGGTCCGGGCAGACCTGAAGATGCAGGCATGATTGTTGAAGCCGTAAAAATACTCGGGAAGGAAATTCCGATTCTCGGTGTTTGTCTCGGACATCAGGCAATATGTGCGGCATTTGGTTCAACCATTACTTACGCAAAAGAACGAATGCATGGAAAACAATCGGATGTCAAATTTGACATAAATTGTCCGTTGTTTGTGGGTTGTCCTGAAACTGCTCCCGTTGCCAGGTATCATTCTCTTGCAGCAGATGCCGACACAATTTCCGAATGTCTGAAAATCACCGCTTTCACTGCGGACGGAGAGGTAATGGCAGTGCAGCATAAAGAATATCCGATCTACGGGGTACAATTTCATCCCGAATCCATAATGACACCGGATGGAAAGCAAATGCTTAGAAATTTTATAAAGGAGATATGAGTCATGATCAAAGAAGCCATTGTAAAAATCGTCAATAAAGAAGACCTCACTTACGATGAGGCATATTCTGTTATGAATGAAATCATGAGCGGTGAAACAACTGCGACGCAGAACGCTGCATTTCTTGCAGCTTTGTCAACCAAAAGTGCCAGAGCAGAAACAACCGATGAAATTGCCGGATGTGCGGCCGCTATGAGAGCGCATGCCATGAAGGTCGAAACAGGAATGGATCTTTTTGAAATTGTAGGAACCGGTGGTGATAATGCGCACAGCTTCAATATTTCCACTACATCAGCTCTGGTTGCCGCTGCAGGAGGTATGAAAGTGGCCAAACATGGAAACCGTGCAGCATCCTCACAATGCGGAACGGCAGATTGTCTGGAAGCCCTCGGCGTAAACATTCAGCAGAGCCCTGAGAGGTGCCTGGAACTTTTGGATGAAGTGGGAATGTGTTTTTTCTTCGCACAGAAATATCATACTTCAATGAAACATGTGGGAGCAATCCGCAAGGAGTTGGGATTCCGTACGGTGTTCAACATCCTCGGCCCTCTTACCAATCCGGGGACACCTTCTATGCAGCTTCTCGGTGTGTATGACGAGTATCTTGTGGAACCATTGGCACAGGTATTGATTCAGCTTGGTATCAGGCGCGGGATGGTTGTGTATGGGCAGGATAAGCTGGACGAAATCTCCATGAGTGCACCAACCACGATATGTGAGATTCGAGACGGCTGGTTCAAATCTTCAGTGATCACACCGGAAGATTTCGGGTTCGAAAGATGTACGAAAGAAGATTTGAAGGGTGGTGCGCCTGAAGAAAACGCAAAAATTACCCTTGCCATTCTAAATGGAGAAAGAGGTTACAAGAGAAATGCTGTGCTTTTAAATGCCGGCGCGGCACTTTACATTGGTGGAAAATCAGACAGTATGAAAGAGGGTATCGCACTTGCTGCAGAAATCATTGACTCAGGCAAGGCGCTGGAAACACTGAATAAGCTCATTGAAGTCAGCAACCGTTCGGAGGTGTGAGTATGACGATTTTAGATCAGCTTGCCGGATGCGCCCGAGAGCGCACTGGGCAGGCAAAGTTAAGAATATCACTTGAAGAGTTGAAACAGCAGGCGTTATCCCTGCCGAAAGGAAATTTTACATTTGAAAAAGCAATCAAAAAACCAGGACTTTCTTTTATCTGCGAGTGCAAAAAAGCCTCTCCCTCCAAAGGGATCATTGCTCAGGAGTTTCCATATCTGCAGATTGCAAAGGACTATGAAGTGGCAGGGGCAGACTGTATTTCGGTACTGACCGAACCAAAATGGTTTCTTGGAAGTGACGAGTATCTGAAAAAAATTGCCGGCGCGGTTTCTGTTCCCTGTCTGCGCAAGGATTTTACGGTGGATGAGTACATGATCTACGAGGCAAAGGTGTTAGGCGCATCAGCGGTGCTTTTGATCTGCTCTATATTGAGTGAGGAACAAATAAAAGAATATATCAGTATTTGCGATGAGCTGGGACTTTCTGCTTTGGTGGAGACACACGATGAATGCGAAGTGAGAATGGCATTAAATGCCGGGGCACGTATGATAGGAGTCAACAATCGCAATCTCAAAGATTTCTCGGTGGACACCGGCAATAGCCGCAGATTCAGAAAGCTGATTCCGCCGGATGTACTGTTTGTTTCTGAAAGTGGTGTAAGTTGTGCCGAAGATGTAAGAAAACTCTGTGAGATCGGTGCGGATGCTGTTTTAATCGGAGAAACACTTATGAGAGCAGAGAATAAAGCAGCCAGGCTTGCCGAACTGAGAGGTGTGTTATGACCAAAATGAAACTCTGTGGGCTGTTTCGCCCGTGTGATATAGATGCAGCTAATGAATTGAAACCAGAATATATTGGTTTTGTGTTTGCACCGAAAAGCAGACGATATGTAACGCCTGAAAAAGCGGCAGAATTAAAAAAGCTGCTTGATCCTGACATTCAAGCGGTTGGGGTATTTGTAAATGAAGCGGCTGAACGGATTGCGGCTCTCTTAAATAAAGGAATTATTGATATTGCCCAGCTTCATGGCGCTGAAGATGAAAATGATATCAATCAACTGAGAACGCTTACTGATAAACCGATCATCAAGGCTTTTTGTATAAAAGAGTCAGAAGATATTACAGATGCTGAATCCTGCTTAGCAGATTATATTTTGCTTGATTCCGGCGAAGGGACAGGAACTGTATTTGACTGGAAGAAGATACAAAACATACAAAGACCGTATTTCCTCGCTGGCGGGCTTTCCATTGATAATGTAGAAAATGCGGTGAGACAATTAAACCCGTATGCGGTCGATGTCAGTTCAGGCATTGAGACAGATGGGCTGAAAGATAAAACGAAAATGGCGGCATTTGTTGCCGCTGTCAGAAAGGAAGAACGATTATGACGAATCCAAACGGACGCTTCGGGATTCACGGTGGACAGTATATTCCCGAAACATTGATGAATGCAGTGATTGAACTGGAAGAAGCATATAACAACTATAAAAACGATCCTGAATTTAACCGGGAGCTTACAGAACTTTTGAATGAATACGCAGGCAGACCATCCAGATTGTACTATGCAGAGAAAATGACCAAAGACCTTGGCAGCGCCAAAATATATCTCAAACGTGAGGACCTCAATCATACCGGTGCGCATAAAATCAACAACGTACTGGGGCAGGCTCTGCTTGCAAAAAAGATGGGAAAAACAAGGCTGATCGCTGAAACCGGAGCTGGTCAGCATGGTGTTGCCACTGCAACTGCTGCAGCCCTTATGGGGATGGAGTGCGTGGTGTTTATGGGCGAAGAAGATACCGTTCGCCAGGCGCTTAATGTATATCGTATGAGACTGCTTGGAGCAGAGGTGATTCCGGTTAAAACAGGAACGGCAACTCTGAAAGATGCAGTTTCTGAAGCAATGCGTGAGTGGACTTCTCGCATTTCCGATACGCATTATTGTCTCGGCTCAGTTATGGGACCGCATCCGTTTCCGACGATTGTGCGTGATTTTCAGGCAGTGATCTCCAAAGAAATCAAAGATCAGATGCTTGTTAAAGAAGGAAGATTGCCGGATGCGGTGATAGCCTGTGTAGGCGGTGGTTCCAATGCAATCGGCAGTTTTTATCACTTTATTGAAGATGAGAATGTCAGACTGATCGGCTGTGAAGCGGCAGGAAGGGGCGTTGATACATTGGAAACAGCAGCCACGATTGCAACCGGAAGACTTGGTATTTTTCATGGAATGAAGTCTTACTTTTGCCAGGATCAGTACGGTCAGATCGCTCCTGTTTACTCCATTTCCGCCGGCCTGGATTATCCCGGGGTAGGTCCTGAACACTCTTATCTGCATGATATCGGCAGAGCCGAATATGTGCCGGTTACGGATGATGAAGCAGTAAATGCATTTGAATATCTTGCAAAGATGGAAGGTATTATTCCGGCAATCGAATCGGCGCATGCAGTTGCTCACGCTATGAAAATTGCACCGGCAATGGATCCGAATAAAATCATTGTGATTACTATTTCAGGCAGAGGTGATAAGGACTGCGCCGCGATTGCCCGTTACAGAGGGGAGGATATTTATGAGTAACATTAAAAAAGCATTTGAAAAGGGAAAGGCTTTTATCGCCTTTATTACTTGTGGCGATCCGGATCTGGAAACAACAGCCAGGGCTGTCCGGGCTGCCGCAGAGAATGGTGCAGATCTCATCGAACTTGGCATACCGTTCTCTGATCCTACCGCAGAAGGTTCCGTCATTCAGGGTGCAAATTTAAGAGCATTAAATGGAGGGATCACTACGGATAAAATATTTGCATTCGTAAAAGAGTTGCGGAAAGATGTAACAGTGCCAATGGTTTTTATGACTTATGCCAATGTAGTTTTCTCCTACGGTGCCCAAAAGTTTATTTCTGCGTGTCGAGAGATTGAGATTGGTGGCTTGATTCTTCCTGATCTGCCCTTTGAGGAGAAAGAAGAATTTCATTCGATCTGCAGTCAGTATGGTGTAGATCTGATATCTTTAATTGCTCCAACCTCTAAAAACAGGATTGCAATGATCGCAAAAGAAGCGGAAGGTTTCATTTATATCGTTTCCAGTCTCGGGGTGACAGGTGTGAGAAGTGAGATCAAGACGGATTTGGATTCGATCGTAAAAGTGATAAGAGAAAATACAGATGTACCCTGTGCAATCGGGTTCGGCATTTCCACGCCTGAGCAGGCAAAGAAAATGGCAGATATCTCGGATGGAGCCATTGTAGGCTCTGCGATTATCAAGCTTTTGGAAAAACATGGAAAAGAGGCGCCGGATTACATCGGTGAGTATGTAAGATCCATGAAGAACGCCATAAGGTAAATCTCTTCTGGAGAATTATGAACTTCGGTGGTAAAATGGATTATCATACAGGAAAAGGAACTCAAAAGGCTGTGTTTTTTATGCCTGAATATCTTTTCTGCTGTACTTCCAATAAGCGGTTAAAATCCCGATTACAGCAAACAGCATCCCCGTCAAAACCATACCGGTATCCAGACTGCCGTTTTCAACAATATCTGCTCCGTTTGCATAACCAAACGGGGTGATGTATTTCAGAAATTTTGCCTGATCGGAGATATTGGCAATAATGTTCAGGAAATACATCATTGTGGCAATGCCCAGTCCGATGCCGAGTCCGCTGCGGCGCAGGAATGCGGAGATTCCAAAACAGATGCCGGCAAGCTCAATCTGGATCAGAAAATAGGCAAGATGCAGCAGGCAGATTTCTTTCCAGAGTATTTTTTCACCGATCAGTGAAATGGATCCAACGGAAAGCAGGAACACGATCACATTCAATATCAGAAGCTGGAACAAGACAGAGGTCAGTTTTTCCGTGAGAATCTTTTTTCTGCTGATCGGGTGTGCGAATAAAAATTCTGCGGTGTGTTCTTTCTCCTCTTTGGCAAGGCTGCTGACTGCAATAAGAGATGCAAAGAATGCACCGCCCAGTCCTAAAATATTGCCACATTCTGTTGCGTAGAAACCGATCAGAGTGCCAAAATTCAGACGATCCATACCAAATGCTGAACTAAAGGCTCCCATAGAGGAGAACATTTCGTTCATGTCTTCCATTTCTCCCTTCATTTCCGGATACAGGAACACACAGATGATAATAAAAAATCCGATAGAAGCAGTCCAGACGGCAAGTGATTTCCATCCCTGTTTTAATTCATGTTTGATTAGGATCATACCTGTTCACCTCCGTTTTCATAGTAGTGCAGAAAAATTTCATCCAGATCAGGGTCCGAAATGGAAAGATCGGTGATCGTTCCGGCTGAGAGTGTTTCAAGGAGCCGATGGATATCTCCACCGTAAAGAAAGCTGAAAACACCGTCATTTTCCTTCAGGTCACGAATTTCTTCCAGAGAATCAAGCGATACCTGTCCCTGTACGCTGATCCGCTTGGCATTTGTTTTAGAAAGCGCCTCCACACGGTCACAGGCAATGATCCGCCCTTCTCGGATGATCGCGGCTCTCGTACAATTCCGTTGAATTTCTGAGAGGACATGGCTGGAAAGAAATACGGTAGCGCCCTGTTCATTGCGCTCCCGGATAATATGGAAAAACTCCCTCTGCATCAGAGGATCCAGACCACTTGTCGGTTCATCTAAGATCAGAAGCTTTGGCTGATGTTGGAGTGCAGATACGATTGCTACTTTTTTTCGATTACCGAAAGATAATTCATCGACCTTCCGGTTGACATCCAGCTGCAGGCGTCTGCATAGTATTTCTCTTTCCGCAGAACAGTTTTTGTGATGAAGATCAGCAGATAATTTTAACAGGTCTTTGACTTTCATTCCACGGTAGAACACCGCCTCAGAAGGCAGGTAGCCGATGTGGGAACGAATTTTGGGATTGCGCTGCCGGATTGTCTCATCAAAAATCTTTGCCTGACCGGATGAGGGCGTGATCAGGCCGAGCAGTGTACGTATCGTGGTGGATTTACCGGCGCCGTTTGGACCGATAAAGCCAAAGAATTCCCCTTCTTTTACATCCAGGTTTAAATTTAAGATTCCCCTGGATTTTCCGTAATATTTGGTTAGATTTGACAGTTGGATCGCATTCATAAAGTTACCTCTCTTTCCGCAAGTAAATGGATTTCCAGAAATCAATCAGTTTTATAAAATCAGCTTCGATCTCATCAACATTGATATGATCATGCTGCAGCTTTTCCCAGATATATCCTTCAGATGCCCATAGCATATCGAGATACATCATTTCCAGATCAAGTCCTTCAAGAACCTGCTCGAGCATCTGCTCCGGTGTATGTCCGTTATCCAGCATAGATGTTACAGACTGGATCTTCTGAATGTTTGCCTCCAGCTTATTGAGTACTTCATCCTCGATAAAAGGCATAACCTGTACGATAAATCCACCGGCGCATTTCACTGTATTATCTTTGTTCATCAGAACTCCAAGTCCGACAGAAGACGGTACCTGTTCAGATGTTGCAAAATAATAAGTAAGATCCTCTGCGATCTCTCCTGTCTGCAGGATCGTCTGTCCGGAATATGGCTCCTTGAGTCCCATATCTTTGATGATTGTCATGACGCCCTGTCCAAGTGCTCCACCGACATCAAGTTTTCCGTTCTTCGCCGGAAGCATAACATCCGGATTAAATGCATATCCTTTTACATTTCCCTTGCTGTCCGCTGTCACAGTCAGACCTTCGATCTGACCGGAACACTGAATCTGGATTGTCAGCATGTCTGTATCATTCTTCATCATGCTTCCCATCATCACTCCACCTGTAAGGAGTCTTCCCAGCGCTGCTGTCGCAACCGGACTTGTTCCGTGATGCTCTCTTGCCTCCTCAACCAGGTTTGTTGTCACTGCCGCAAATGCACGGATCTGTGCATTTCCTGCTGTTGCTCTTACAATATAATCATTCATGTCTTATTCTCCTCGTCTTTCTTATCTATTCAAGAATTGTATCCAATTCATTTCCCGGATTCTCTGGCAACGATATAGATTCTCTCGCTCTTCTCTGTCGGTTCCTCGTGTGTAACTGCGTCATATGCCGCCTCAAAAACAAGCCCCGAACATTCTACCAGCTCTTTCATCTCTTCTAAGGTATACCCTCTCTGGTAATGTGTCTCCTGATATCTCCGATACAAATCTTCACTTGCGTCTTCCTGAATGAACAGAGTCAGATCATACTCATTGATCCGTTCTTCTTCATAATAGAAATTATCCCAGATAAAACTACATTCCCCTCTGTCTTCCGCGATCACAGTATCTCCCATGACTTCTTTATACTTATATACAGTATTAAAATCAAACAAAAAGACTCCCTTGGGATCCAGGTAGTTATTCACCAGACGGAATACTTCTTCCAGTTCCTCCGGTTCTGTAATATAGTTGACTGAATCACAGACACTGACAATTGCCCTTACTGTTCCATATAATTCGAACTCACGCATATCCTGAAGCAGATAAAGAATGTCCTTCCCTGACTCCATACGTTTCTCCATCGCAAGCTCCAGCATATCTTCTGAATTATCCACACCGATCATGTCATATCCATAATCCGCAAGCTTTTCTGTCATTGCTCCTGTGCCACAGCCCAGATCCAAAAGAATGCCATCCTCTATTCCACGGTCTTTTAAAAGACTGTGAATGTATTCGCCCCACTCTTCGTAAGGTACATTATCCATGCAAATGTCGTAGACCGCCGCAAACCCTGTATAAGCTTCCAACTGTTGACCTCCGTTCTTTTCTGTTTATACATAATCCATTGTATTTTACCACATTTTTCTCTTCTTGACATCAATCATTTCTACATTCTATTGTATTTCTCAATTTCTTATCATTTTTCTAAAAGCCCCTATTTTTATCAAGA
>ENA-UERZ01002401-UERZ01002401.1-human-gut-metagenome-genome-assembly--contig:-NODE-2401-length-10555-cov-5.739645_pt1 | contig 10555 bp, 10 predicted proteins | sample MGYA00242997_ERZ507998 | MGnify/ENA primary metagenome ERZ507998 (study PRJEB26167, sample SAMN06115470) | human gut metagenome | host: Homo sapiens | place: China:Henan | collected 2016-06-23... | reverse complement strand
GTGCTCTGGTATGTGATGTTCCTCCGCCAGAACAGCGCCGGCGGGGGCGGCGGCGCGGACCGCACCGCCCGTTTCGGCCGGGCACGCACCCGCACCAACGACGACCAGACCAAGCCCGTCACCTTTGCCGATGTGGCCGGCGCCAAGGAGGAGAAGGGAGAGCTCCAGGAGATCGTGGAGTTCCTGCGGGACCCCAAGCGCTTTTTGAGCCTGGGCGCCCGTATCCCCAAGGGCGTACTGCTGGTGGGCCCTCCGGGCACCGGCAAGACCCTGCTGGCCAAGGCCGTGGCCGGGGAGGCCGGGGTCCACTTCCTGTCCATCTCGGGCTCCGACTTTGTGGAGCTCTATGTGGGCGTGGGCGCCAGCCGGGTCCGTGACCTCTTTGACCAGGCCAAGAAGGATGCGCCCGCGATCGTCTTTATCGACGAGATCGACGCGGTGGGCCGCCAGCGCGGCGCGGGCCTGGGCGGCGGACATGATGAGCGGGAGCAGACTCTCAACCAGCTCCTGGTGGAGATGGATGGTTTCGGCTCCAACGAGGGCGTGGTGGTCCTGGCCGCCACCAACCGCCAGGATATTCTGGACCCCGCCCTTCTGCGTCCCGGCCGGTTCGACCGGCAGATCTATGTGGGCCCTCCCGACGCCAAGGGCCGGGAGGAGATCCTCAAGGTCCACGCCCGCAACAAGCCGCTGGCCGAGGACGTCAATCTGGGCGAGCTGGCCAAGGGCACCGGCGGCTTTACCGGCGCGGATCTGGAGAACCTGATGAACGAGGCCGCCCTGCTGGCCGCCCGGCGGCATGAGCGGTTCATCGCCATGCGGGACCTGCGGGAGGCCGTCATCAAAGTAGTGGCCGGTCCGGAGAAGAAGAGCCGCGTGGTCATTGAGCGGGAGCGCAACCTCACCGCCTACCATGAGGCGGGCCACGCCATCGTCATCCATGCGCTGGAGACCCAGGACCCCGTCCACCAGATCACCATTATCCCCCGGGGCATGGCCGGCGGCATGACCATCTCCCTTCCCCAGGAGGATGTGTCCTTCCTCTCCCGGCAGGCGCTGGCCGAGCGGATCGCCGTATGCCTGGGTGGGCGCTGCGCCGAGCAGCTGGCCTTGGGCGACATCTCTACCGGCGCCGGCAACGACCTTCAGAAGGCCACCGCCATTGCCCGCAATATGGTCACCCGCTACGGCATGAGCGAGAAGCTGGGCAATGTGGTCTTTGACTCGGGCCACGACGAGGTCTTTATCGGCCGCTCCATGGCCCAGACCAAGAACTACTCGGAGGAAGTGGCCGCCCTCATCGATTCGGAGGTCAAGGCCCTCATCGACGCGGCCTATGCCCGCTGTGAGGAGATCCTGTCGGCCCACCGCAGCGAGCTGGACCGCACCGCCCAGTATCTGCTGGAGTATGAGAACATGGACGCCAAGACCTTTGAGATGGTCTTTACCGGAGAGGATCCCCTGCCTCCCCCCGCGGACAGCTCCTCCAGCGGCGTGGACGCAGGTCCCGACCTGCTGCCCGAGGTGACCGGAGCAAAGCCCCGCAAATCGGCCGAAGTTCCGGCTCCCCAGTCGGACGCCTCCGAGGAATCGGACGGAGAGGAGTGATTTCGGTGGCACGTATCACCACCCGCCTGGGCGACATCACAAAGGTAAAGGCAGACGCCATTGTCAACGCCGCCAACCGCACCCTTCTGGGGGGCGGCGGCGTGGACGGAGCTATCCATGCCGCCGCCGGGCCCGGGCTTCTGGCCGAGTGCCGTACACTGGGCGGCTGTGAGACCGGCGAGGCCAAAATCACCCGGGGATACCGCCTCCCCGCCTCCTATGTCATCCACACCCCCGGCCCCATCTGGAAGGGCGGGAGCAGCGGCGAGAGCGCCCTGCTGGCGGCCAGCTACCGCAATTCCCTGGCCCTGGCGGCCGCACACGGCTGCCGCACCGTGGCTTTCCCCTCCATCTCCACCGGCGTCTACCGCTTTCCCCTGGAACAGGCCGCTTCCATTGCTGTGGAGACGGTACATGCTTTTTTAGCGGAGCACCCCTCCTCTCTCGAAGAGGTCTGCTTTGTGTGTTTCCACCCGGAGGTCAAGGAGGCCTATGACCGCGCACTGGATCTCATCCAGCCCTGACAGCATAAAAATCCCCCGTTTTCCTTTTGGAAAACGGGGGATTTTTGCACTTACTTTGCCATAAAGCGGGAGAGGAATTCCCGGGTGCGCTCCTGCTTGGGATGGGCAAAGAGCTCCTGGGGCTGTCCCTCCTCGCAGATGACCCCTTCGGCCATGAACACCACATGGTTGCTCACATCCCGGGCAAAGGCCATCTCATGGGTGACCACCAGCATGGTCATGCCCTCATCCGCCAGGTCCCGCATGACCGAGAGCACCTCGCCCACCATCTCAGGGTCCAGGGCGGAGGTGGGTTCGTCAAAGAGCAGGACTTCGGGCTCCATGGCCAGGGCGCGGGCAATGGCCACCCGCTGCTTCTGTCCGCCGGAGATCTGACGGGGCTTGGCATGGATGTAGGGGGCCATCCCCACCTTCTCCAAATACTTCATGGCGTTTGCCCGAGCCTCCTCCCGGCTCTTCTTGAGCACCTTGGTCTGGCCCACCATGCAGTTCTCCAGCACGGTCATATTGTTGAAAAGGTTGAAGGACTGGAACACCATGCCCACCTTGGTCCGGTAGGCGGGGGCGTCCACGCCCCGCCCGGCGATGTCCGTTCCGTGGAAGAGAATCTCTCCGGCGCTGGGCGTCTCCAGCAGGTTGATGCACCGCAGCAGGGTGGATTTGCCCGAACCGGAAGCGCCGATGATGCTGGTCACGTCGCCGGGGCGGACGGTAAAGTCGATGTCCCGGAGCACCTGATGGCTTCCAAAGGACTTGGAGAGGTGCTTGACCTCCAGAATGGCTTCCATACTCATATCAGCGCTCCCCCCTGTTCCGTCCGGACTTGAGCTCCTGCTCCGTGCGCTCCCGCTTCTCCTTGCTCCGCTCGTCAAAGGGACTGCCCTTGGCCGGATGGTTGTAGGTGCCAGCGGTCATGGTGAGGGAGTCGGTCTGCACCAGTTCATAGTTGTCCGAGCCGTCCATGACCTTCTCCAGCCACCGCAGCAGGGCCGATGCGATCAGGGTCAGGGTCAGATAGCCGATCATCTCGATGGCAGCGGAGGGGAAGTATCTGGGGTTCACGCCGGTGATATACCGGTGGGCCGCAAAGAACTCGGTAAAGCCGATGATGAACATCACGGAGGTGTCCTTGATGTTGATGATAAAGTTATTGCCGATCTGGGGCAGGATATTGCGGAAGGCCTGGGGCAGGATCACATGGAGCATGGTCTGCACATGGGTCATGCCGATGGCTTTGGCCCCCTCGGTCTGGCCGGGATCGATGGAGAGAATGCCGCCCCGCACCGACTCGGCCATATAGGCGCCCGTGTTGATGGACACGATCAGGATGGCCGCAGTCCAGATGTTATCGAAGCGCATGGCATTATTGGAGAAATAGGGCAGGCCGTAGTAGATGAATACCGCCTGAAGCACCATGGGCGTGCCCCGGAACACCTCCACATACACCCGCACCAGAATGCGCACCAGCCGCAGCAGCACCCGCTTGGGCATGGGATCATTGGGACTGCAAGGAATCGTATTGAGAATGCCGCAGGCCAGACCTATGACGCAGCCGATCACCGTGGCGATGACGGCCAGAATAAGTGTGCTCTGAATGCCCCCCAGATAGGACTTCCAATAGGTCCCCCAGAGAAGGGCCATGTCCTGGCCCAGCTGCATAAAACGCTCCATACATCAAACCTCGGGCTGAATCGAAATCGCCTGATCCATCAGGGTGTTGAAGTCATCCTCGCTCATGTTGGAGAGCACGCGGTTCATGGCCTCCAGCAGCTCGGTATTGCCCTTGACCACGGACATGCCGATGTTGACGTTTTCCGCCCGCTCCTCCTCGCTCTCAAACTGGAAGTCGCCCTCGGTGCCGGCGAAGTTGAGGACCACCAGGTTTTCGTCCTTGCTGGCGGCGGCGGTCGCGGTGGGCAGGTCGGTGCACACAAAGTCCACCGTACGGGTCTGAAGCTGCATCACCATGGCAGGTGCGGTCTCCGCGGCGGTCTGGATCTGAGCGTCGGGGATCTGGGGCAGGCAGGTATCGTACCAGATGGTACCGGTCTGAGCGGTGCACTTGCCGCCGGCCAGATCGGCAATGCCCTGCGCGGAAGCATAGGTGCTGTCCTTGGTGGTCAGGCAGACGATCTGCGCATAGTAGTAGGGGCCGGCCATATCCACCTGGGACATCCGCTCGGCGGTCATGGACTGGCCGGCGATGGCCACGTCGATGGTGCCGCTCTGGAGGGCGGGGATGAGGGAATCCCAGGCGGTGGAAACCACCTCCAGCTCCCAGCCGTTCTCCTCGCAGATCTTCTGGGCGATCATCACGTCATAGCCGTTGGCATAGCTGCCGGGGACGTTCTTGATGGGCACGGCGCCGTTGGAGTCGTCCATCTGGGTCCAGTTGTAGGGGGCGTAGGCGCACTCCATGCCCACCGTGAGGACGCCGTCCTCCACGCCGGAACCGGCGGCGCTTACGGGGGCAGAGCCCTGGGGCGCAGAGGGCTGGGCGGAAGTACCGCCGCAGGCGGTCAGGGTCAGCGCCAGCGCGGCGCTCAGGGACAGGGCGGTGACAGTCTTTCTCATGTTTGGTTCCTCCAGTCAGTTTGTTTTGCGTCTTTTCCGGATAAGAAAAAACGCCACGAACCTTCCTGGTGGAAGCGTTCATGGCGACAAAATGCATCAGACGGCGGGACCTATGATGCCCTCTTGTCTCAACGATAGCGCTCCACACAGATGATGTGGCAGTCCGTGAGATATTCTCCCGACGGCCCAGGCCACCGGCCCCCAGGCAAAGGTCCGGCCCTTCGGCGAAACGCCCTTTCTCCGGCGGGGTGCTCTGCCCGTGGACGCCGGATACTCTTGCTGTTTCGCGCCTCTATCCTTGCAGCGGGGTCACCCCGCGACAATTGGTTCTTGGGCTGTATTTTACACCCCGGAATTGTCTCTGTCAAGCCCCTTTTTTCTCCTTTTTACACCCATTTCTCCATAAATCGGCATTTCTTGGTGCAATTTTGTGAAAGGCGCTCCTTTCTTTGTTACTCTAACGCATAACATTCCCGTTCTGCCCCGGTTTTTTGGCCATGTTGTCCACTCACAGCGGACGGCCGGGCGCATGCGGGGCGCCGGGCCGCACCAGTTCCAGCCCTCCCTTCCCAGCCTGAAGGGAGGCAAATCCGCAACGGCTGCGGGCATGACTCTCCATAAAAAGCCCGCGTTTGGTGATGCCGGGTCTCGCAGTCTGTCCATTCCATGGAAACACCTTTTTTGAGCTGCCTCCAGCATCCCCCTCCTTCCCCGTTTCCATGCCCGGGGTGCGCCATGTTTTCCCATTGACAAAACATTCGTTCGATGCTAATATGGTAGTACATCAGTTCTATTTTTGGAGGGAATTCCCGTGGAGCTTATGGACAAGCTGACCATCCTGGCCGATGCGGCCAAATACGACGCCGCCTGTACCTCCAGCGGGCTGGACCGGGGCGGCCGCCCTGGAACGCTGGGCAGCACGGTGGCGGCGGGCTGCTGTCACTCCTTCTCGGCGGACGGCCGGTGCATCTCCCTGCTCAAGGTACTCATGACCAACGTCTGCGCCTATGACTGCCAGTACTGTGTGAACCGCCGCTCCAACGACGTACCCCGCGCCTCCTTTACGCCCCGGGAGCTGTGCGAGCTCACGGTGGGCTTTTACCGCCGCAATTACATTGAGGGGCTCTTTCTCTCCTCGGCCGTGCTCCGGGATGCGGACTATACCACCGAGCGCATGATTGAGACCCTCTCCCTGCTGCGGCGGGAGTACGGCTTTGGGGGGTATATCCATGCCAAGGCCATCCCGGGAGCAGACCCGCTGCTCACCCACCGGCTGGGCCTGCTCTCCGACCGTCTCAGCGTCAACATCGAGCTTCCCTCGGAGCAGAGCCTTACCCTCTTGGCCCCGGACAAGGCCAAGACGGCCATCCTCTCCCCCATGGCCCAGATCCGGGACTCCATCCCCCACTCCCGGCGAGAGCTGACCCAGTACCGGGGAGCGCCCCGGTTCGCGCCCGCCGGGCAGTCCACCCAAATGATCATCGGAGCCACCCCGGAGAGCGACCGGCACATCCTCTCCCTCACCCAGGGGCTGTATGACCGCTATCAGCTCAAGCGGGTCTTTTACTCGGCCTATATGCCCGTATCCAACAGCCGCCTCCTCCCCGCTCCTCAGAGCTTTCGCCCGCCGCTGCTGCGGGAGCACCGCCTCTACCAGGCCGACTGGCTGCTGCGCTTCTATCACTTCCGGGCCGAAGAGCTGCTGGACGAGGCCCATCCCAATCTGGACCCCAGGGTGGACCCCAAGTGCACCTGGGCTCTGCGGCACATGGACTTTTTCCCGGTCGAGGTCCGCACCGCCGACTATGAGGCTCTTCTCCGGGTGCCCGGTATCGGCGTGAAGAGCGCCCGGCGGATCCTGACCGCCCGGCGGGCGGGCCCCCTCTCCTTTGAGGGTTTGAAACGGCTGGGCGTGGTCCTGAAGCGGGCCCAGTATTTCCTCACCTGCGGAGGAAAGATGCTCGACGGCCTGCGGGTGCGGCCCGACCGGGTCCTGGGGCATCTGGCCGCCCAGGAGCGCCCTGCGCTGCTCCAGTCCATGCCGGAGGAGCAGCTCTCCCTCTTTGACCCTGTCACATGATCTCTGGAGGTGTATGTCATGTCCTGGACTCAGGTATCCTATACCTATGACGGAAGCTTTTCCGGCTTCCTGACCTGTATCTATGAGAGCTACCGCCACAAAGAGGCCCCCGCCGCCTTTTCCACGCCGGAGGACCCCCGGATCTCCCTCTACCCTGAGCGGCCGGTGGAAAGCAATCCAAGCAGGGCCCGGCAGGTCTATCTCTCTCTGGCCCGAAAAATCTCGCCCTCCGCCCGGGAGCTGGTCTCTCTCGGCTTCCTCACCTGCGCCGAGGAGCGGGAACTGCTGCTGTGGAATTTCATCTGGTACGGCTATGCCCGGGGGAGCGCCGCCGTGCGCGACCTGAGCGATTCCCGGGTGGCCGCGCTGGAAAAGGCGGTGCGCCATCTGCGCAACGAAGTCCATCTTTTCAAGGGCTTTCTCCGCTTCTCCGACCTGGACGGCGTCCTGGCCGGGGAGATCGAGCCCAAAAACCGGGTGCTTCCCCTGCTGCGTCCCCATTTCTGCGCCCGGTATCCGGAAGAGGATTTCCTCATTTACGACCGCACGCACCGGGAGGCCCTCTTTTACCAGAATGGCAGCTGGGCCATCCTGCCAATGGCGCAGTTCACGCCGGGGAAGGCCGGCGAAGAAGAGCGGGGCTACCGGGCCCTCTGGCGGCGGTTCTATGAGGCGGTCTCCATTGAGGGGCGGGAACACCCCCGCTGCCGTATGAGCCATATGCCAAAGCGCTATTGGAACACCATGACGGAGTTTCAGGAGGACTCGCCCATTCCGGCCGGCCGGCCGGTCTCTCCCCCGCCCCTCTCCCTGCCCACCTGAGCGGAAAAATACAGCGCCGCAGCACTTGTTCAAAGTGCTGCGGCGTGTTCCGCACCTATGGCTCGGACCGGTCTTCCCCCATGGAGCGGCCGTTAAAATCCCGGTGGAACCAGAAGGAGAGCCTCCCTCCATTCCGGACATAGCGCTGGAATTCCAGCCATTTCTCCGCGGCGGTTCCGCTCTCCTCTTGCAGGATGCCGATCAGCGCGCGGCAGAACGTCTCCCGCTCGGGCAGATAAGAGGACGGGAGGATCACCCCCCGCAGACTCCGGCAGGCGGGAAGAAGGGCCACCATCCGGTTGACCGTCACGCCCAGCCGGGTCCCATGCCCCCGGGCAAAGAGCAGACTGTCCCGCCGCATGGCGGCGTATCCCCTGCGCAGCTCGTCCGCACCGGCCCATAGATAGGCCCGTTCCCCCGCGGCAAAGACCGCCTCCTCCCGAACGGGGGGAAGATAGACCTGTCCCCGGGCGGACAGACCGCGGTTCTCCATCAAAGCGCGGTCCAGCTCGGCCTCCATAGCCAGGTGGGCCACCGTGCTCTCCGCCACCCGGGCATTCACATAGGGGTGACAGGCCGCATCGAGCGCAAAGTGGCACAGAAAGCCGGCGGCATATCCCTCGGCCTGGGGCACGCCGTTCCCCAGCGCCCGGGCCAGCCGGGCAAACACGGGGGCCGCGCTCTCATGGTGCATCTCCAGGCCCTCCCGGCGGGCTGCGTTGGGCAGCGCGGGGCGGTAAAAAAAGAGCGGGTCGGGTCCCAGGCAGCCCAGATTGAAGGCCTCCCGCTGGGCCCGGATGGGCGCGGCAGCCTCTTCCGGCAGCTGTTTGAGCATTTTTGCGCCAAAAATCAGATGTGCAAAATAGTTTGGCATGGAGCATCCGTCCTTCCAGACTGGCTTGTCTCTGTTCCCTAGCATAGCACAATCTCCGCCGCCGGGAAAGGGAAAATCTCCACCCGTTTATGCGGGTGGATAGGGTTCTTTTTGGTTGGTTAGCCCCAGGATATAGTCCACACTAGTGCCATAGAATCTGGCCAGCTGGATCAGCACCGGCGCCGGGACATTGAGCTTCCCCAGCTCATAGTCGGAATAAGTCGTCTGGTGCAGGTGGAGCAGGGCCGCCATCTCTTTTTGCTTTAAATCGGCGTCCTCCCGGAGCGCGCGAATGCGCGAATACATATCCATCACCTCGATGGATAGTATGATTTAAGGGAATATCCCTTATTAACTTTTAAGTGATATTCCCTTAAAATAAGCTTAAGAAACACTCTGCACAACCTATTTTAAAAAGGAGGCCCTTCTATGAAACCATTCTTTTGGAGGCGCCGGGCCGGAGCCCTGGCACTCTGTACCGCCCTGCTGGGCGGGACCGCTGCTCTGGCCGCAGGTGTCACCTACCAAACCATTCGGGTCCAGTACAGCGGCATCCAAATGGTGGTGGACGGTGTGCCCGTTACCCCCAAAGATGCCAACGGGGTGGAGATTGAGCCGTTTGTCTACAACGGCACCACCTACCTGCCCGTCCGGGCCGTAGGCGAGGCCATCGGCAAGCCCGTCACCTGGGACGGCAAGACCCAGACTGTCTATATCGGGGAGGCACCGGGTCAGGCTCTCTACCTCCTGGATCTGTGTCCCCCCTATCAAACGGACCAATATGAGGCCCCCGCCACTTTTACGATGGGCGGGAACACATATGCGCATGGCTTTACTTTAAAAATGGATGGGTATGCTCTGTTCAATCTAAATGGCCAATATCAAGTTCTGGAACTCGATGTTGGCCATATCAAAGGTAACACATGTGATACCAATGTCAATATATACCTGGACGGTACGCTTACTCAGAACCTTTCTTTCAAAGCCGAAGATCTTCCCAGACATGTTTCAATCCCGCTCAACGGTGCACTACAATTAAAAATAGAACGCACGCTTCCCGATGGGGTCTTGGGGAACACATCCCTCTACGGCTTCGCCAACGCTAAGCTGACCCGCTGACCGGCCCCGCCCGACTAGAACGAGGCCGCCCCTGGACCGTTGGGTCCGGGGGCGGCCTTTTCTGTCTGTTTAACCACCGAGATAGGCCTTCTTGACGGCCTCGTCCTCCAGCAGCTGCGCGCCGGTTCCGGTGGCTACAATCTTGCCGGTCTCCAGCACATAGCCCCGGTGGGCGATGGAGAGAGCCATCTGGGCGTTCTGCTCCACCAGCAGGATGGTGGTGCCCGCCCGGTTGAGCTCCTGAATGATGTCAAAGATCTGCTCCACCAGGATGGGCGCAAGACCCATGGAGGGCTCATCCAGCATGAGGAGCCTTGGCTTGGACATCATGGCCCGGCCCATGGCCAGCATCTGCTGCTCGCCGCCGGAGAGGGTCCCCGCCACCTGCTTGCGCCGCTCCTTCAGCCGGGGAAATCGCTGGTAGATATCGGCGATCCCGTCGGCGATCTCGCTGCCCGGCCGGGTATAGGCCCCCATCTCCAGATTCTCTTCCACGCTCATCTGGAGGAACACCCGGCGCCCCTCCGGCACATGGGCCAGCCCCAGAGAGACCACCTTGTGGGGCGGGATGCCCGCCAGGCTCTTCCCCATGAACTCAATGGAGCCGGCGTGGGAGTGAAGCAGGCCGGACACCGTCTGAAGGGTGGTGGACTTGCCCGCGCCGTTTGCGCCGATGAGGGTGACGATCTCACCGTCGTTGACCTCAAAGGACACATCCTTGATGGCGTGGATGGCGCCGTAATAGACATTGATGTTCTCTACCTTCAGCATGGGTCATCCCTCCTTCTTCTGGCTGCCCAGATAGGCCTCAATGACCCTGGGGTTGTTCTGGATCTCCTCCGGGGTGCCCTTGGCGATGATCTGGCCGAAGTTGAGCACGCAGATGCCCTCGCAGATACCCATGACCAGGTTCATATCGTGCTCAATGAGCATGATGGCAATCTGGAAAGTATC
>ENA-UERZ01002392-UERZ01002392.1-human-gut-metagenome-genome-assembly--contig:-NODE-2392-length-10608-cov-21.149938_pt1 | contig 10608 bp, 7 predicted proteins | sample MGYA00242997_ERZ507998 | MGnify/ENA primary metagenome ERZ507998 (study PRJEB26167, sample SAMN06115470) | human gut metagenome | host: Homo sapiens | place: China:Henan | collected 2016-06-23... | reverse complement strand
ATCCTGAATTATTACAATAGCGTCAGGCCTCACCATTACAACGGTGGGTTGACGCCGGAAGAATCAGAGAACAGATATCGTTTTTACTGTAAAACCGTGGCCAATATTACTTGACCACTACAAATCACATTGACAGCCATCATTACTATCAAAGGGCATCAACGTTGCCGATTATGGATCATGTCAGCTCCACACACCAGAATGGGTGATATATGGATCATCATTACCCCAACGGCAGTTTTACACCATGGCTAATATGGATGCTATCTTACTAAGATAATTGGTTTTTAGCGAGTGACGAGCCAGGTTGTGTCAGTCTGTCTCATGTCGATATTACGGGGATGATGCAAACCTGAATGCTGCGATATTGGCGTGTCAGGGGAGGCATCTTACGGTATCATTTACCGCAATTTTTAAGATGCAAAGCCCTGCATCGCTAGCTTTTTCTTTAGACCAGGATGATTCATGAACGACAAAATCAGTCAGGACACGATCAACAAAGCCCTGTGGGCCGCGTGTGATACGTTCCGTGGCACCATCAGTGCTGATACCTATAAAGACTTTATCCTTACCATGCTGTTCCTCAAGTACATTTCAGATGTCTGGCAGGATCACTATGATGATTATAAAGAACAGTATGGTGATGCGCCGGAGCTGATTGAAGCCATGATGGCGAATGAGCGCTTCGTGTTGCCGAAAAGCGCCAGTTTTTACGCACTTTATGAGCGCCGTCATGAGCCGGGTAACGGTGAGCGTATCGATCAGGCATTGCATGCCATCGAAGAAGCCAATGGCACCAAACTGAAAGACGCCGGGAAAAGCGTGTTCCAGGATATTTCGTTTAACACCGATCGCCTGGGTGAAGAAAAACAGAAGAACACCATCCTGCGTCAGCTGCTGGAAGACTTTGCGGGTGAAGATCTTAACCTGAAGCCGAGTCGTGTAGGTACGCTGGACGTTATCGGTAATGCTTACGAATATCTGATTAAAAACTTTGCCGCCAGCGGTGGGCAGAAAGCCGGGGAATTCTATACCCCACCGGAAGTCTCGGACCTGATTGCAGAACTGCTCGATCCGCAACCGGGTGATACCATTTGTGATCCTGCCTGTGGTTCCGGTTCGTTGTTAATGAAGTGCGGGCGTAAGATTGTCTCCGGGCATGACAGCCGTAACTATGCTTTGTTCGGTCAGGAAGCGATTGGCTCCACGTGGTCGCTGGCGAAAATGAACATGTTCCTGCATGGCGAAGACAACCACAAAATCGAGTGGGGCGATACCATTCGTAACCCGAAGCTGCTCGATAAGAATGGCGACCTGATGCTGTTTGATATCGTGACCGCTAACCCACCTTTCAGCCTGGATAAGTGGGGCCATGACGAGGCCGAGAACGATAAGTTTGGTCGTTTCCGTCGGGGTGTGCCACCGAAAACCAAAGGCGATTACGCCTTTATTCTTCATATGATCGAAACCCTGAAACCGGGAACTGGCCGTATGGGCGTAGTTGTGCCACACGGTGTGCTTTTCCGTGGCTCCAGCGAAGGTAAAATTCGCCAGAAACTGATCGACGAAAATTTGCTGGATGCGGTAATTGGTCTGCCGGAAAAACTGTTCTACGGTACGGGGATTCCGGCTGCGATTCTGATTTTCAAAAAGCAGAAAGTTGATGACAAGGTGCTGTTTATCGATGCCAGCCGTGAATTCAAGGCAGGTAAAAACCAGAACCAGCTCAGTGAAGAAAACATCGAAAAAATCGTTAAGACTTACCGTGATGGCGATAATGTCGAGAAATACGCCTATCTCGCCAGCCTGAAGGAGATTCAGGACAACGACTATAACCTCAATATCCCTCGCTATGTCGATACCTTTGAGGAAGAGGATGAGATTGACCTGCTGGCAGTGCGAGTAGAGCGTGAGCAATTGAAGGTGGAACTAACGAAACTGGAAGTGGAGATGGCAGGGTATTTGAAGGAGTTGGGTTATGGCTCGTGATTCGCTTTACCCAGTGAGCGTTAAAGCTGGAAAACCGATCCTTGGAATGCTACCTACAGGATGGCAAAAGTTATCATTAGAAAAGTGCTTAAATATAGAGGCAAGAAAGGCATATATACAAGATAATCAAGAGTATGACTTAGTTACAGTAAAGCGCTCCAGAGGTGGCGTAATAAGACGTGAGCATCTTAAAGGAAAAGATATCTCCGTAAAAAGTCAATTCTATATTAAAGAAGGCGACTTTCTCATATCAAAACGACAAATTGTGCACGGTGCTTGCGGTCTTGTACCTAAAGAACTTTCTGGCTCAATTGTATCGAATGAATATTGTGTGCTTACAGGGAAGTCCGGTTTTTATCTTCCTTATATGGAATTTCTATCGGAGTCTCTATATTTCCAGCAAACCTGCTTCCACTCTAGCATTGGTGTGCACATAGAGAAAATGATTTTTAAGTTAGATAGTTGGTTTAAGTGGCCATTTAATATCCCCCCACTGTCTGAACAAAAGAGAATCGTTAAAATTCTGTCAACCTGGGATGAGGCGATTTCGGTGACGGAAAAGCTTCTCACCAACAGCCAGCAGCAGAAAAAAGCCCTGATGCAGCAATTGCTTACCGGGAAGAAACGCCTGCTGGATGAGAATGGGGTGAGGTTTAGTGGGGAGTGGGTATATTTAACGTTTGATAATGCTTTCATTGTTGCAAATAAAAAATCGACGCAAGTCAAATCTTCCGATTATTTACAGTCAGGTTCCATCCCTATAATCGATCAAGGGCAAAGTCGAATTGCTGGGTACTGTAATAATTTAGAGGTTTATTCGGACGTGCCTGTGATTGTTTTTGGCGATCATACAAGATGCGTCAAATGGATTGAGTTTGTGTTTTGTCCCGGTGCTGATGGAACGCAAGTAATAAAAACTAGCAAAATACTTGAACCAAAACTTGGATACTATCTTCTTTCAAATACAGATATTCCGAATTTAGGTTACAGCAGACATATGCGAGAACTTAAAGAGAAAGACTTTAGGTTGCCATTAGATATCAAAGAACAACAAAAAATCGCCGCCGTCCTTTCCGCTGCCGACGCTGAAATCTCCACGCTGGAGAAAAAACTCGCCTGCCTGAAAGACGAGAAAAAAGCCCTGATGCAACAGCTACTGACTGGCAAACGTCGTGTTAAGGTCGATGAGGCGGTTGCCGAATGAAACTGACGAAAAGCGGGCCGCTGATTGACCGGGAAATCGACTGGCTGGAAGAGGTGTTGATGAAATACGTCAATGATGACTCTGTGCTCTGTTTCTCTGAGCTGGATGGCTTCCTGACGGCGATTGTCTCTGGCCCGAATACGATTTCCCCTAATACCTGGCTCAGTGCTATCTGGGGGCGAGGTGATTACCACCCTCGCTGGACCACTGAAAAAGAGATGACGCGTTTTGTGGGGCTGTGTTTTCAGCATATGAACGATATCGCTGGCTGCCTGTATGAGGCCCCTGAACAGTTTGAACCGATTTTCAATGGACGTGAGGTGAAGGGGAAGACATATACCATCGTCGAAGAGTGGTGTTTCGGGTATATGAAAGGCCGGTCTCTGGATGACTGGTCAGCCTTGCCAGAGGCCTTACGTCCCTCGCTGGAGGCGATAGCCCTTCATGGTATTGAAAAGAACTTCCCAGTGGTTGAGAAAATGTCACCTGTTCAATTTGAACAGAGTATTACTCTCATTCAGCCTGCGGCACTGGCGCTTTACCAGCACTGGTTGTCGGTGAGAATGTCAGAGGAATCATCCCGGCCTGTTCCCGTGAAGGGGGCAGAAAAACTGCCCGGTCGTAATGACCCGTGTCAGTGTGGCAGTGGTAAAAAATTTAAAAAGTGCTGCCTGCACTGACAAAGCGGAAGGGGGCTTGCTCATGGCAGTGAACAATCTGGATCGTTCCCGGTGGTACATGGGAAATGTTCTCTGGTTCGGAGGCTACAACAGCAAAACGGATCGGGAGAATAACTTTGGCTTTCTCTTATCAGAGAATGGTAATGAGCTGTTTTTTCATAAGAATGAGATAAGCCGGAACTATACACCCGCTGACAATGCACCGGTGCTGTTCAGGGAAGGTACAGGTAAAAATGGTAAGCCTACGGCTTTTAATGTTCACATTCTTGATAAAACAGATGAGGAGACGGCTGAGCTCCTTATTGAATATCTCCGGGCTATTATTGAGGAGGGCGTTGATTTCGCTCGTTGGCGTTATCGTGACTGCGTTATTAATTTTCTCACTCAGTCCTTTGGCGAAAGGGCTATAATTCGGTTAGTTACCAGAGATATAGCTGCTACAAAAGTCTTGCCGCTATTTTTAAAATCACGTAACTACGATAACCAGTTTGCACTTTTCGCCTCTGATAAGAATTTTGATGATTTGACCGCACAACAAATATCTCCTGCGGTCATGCCTTCGTCATTTATCGATAATAACATTGATCAGTTCGCTGTTTGGGTGAAAAGGTGTTCTGCGGCTACGGATTGCCAGGGGGCTTCAACATCGGACATCATCAATGAATTACTCAGCCATATATCTATAAGTGCTATTCTCTACCTGGCATTTTACGATTGTATAAGCAGCGAGCGGATTCTTGAACATCGGCATGATGATATAGAGAATTTTGTTCGACGTAGTTTCACGAAAAATAAAATGGATATACAACCATTTGTCCGTGATGCCTATCAGCAGAAATTCCCATCGAGAGAGCAATTTTATAAACATTCCGTGATTAGTCCTTTTGTCAATAAGTATTTGATTAAACAGAAGATGTTTAGGAAAGATTTCAGTTTTGTTAATGATATTGAGTCGAATACTGAGATTTCTTCTGACCCTGAATACTTTATTCTGAGTAAATTGTTACCGCTGATTGGGCGTAACGATGAACAGTCCGTTCTGAGTATTATTCTGCATGAGATATGGCAGGGAGTGTTGTCGGGTAAAATCCCGGTAAGCCATCCTTCTGTTTTCAAATTGTTCCCACAGTGTAGCTCATTGAAAATTCGTTCCCGGAATTTAAAATTATCCTGTGAGGCATTTCACTGGAATGCAAAACAACCTGACGGAACGATAGAGAAAAAATTCCTTTGTCGTTCGAAAATCTGCCATGATCCGCAGGTACTACCCGACCTCAGTCGGGATTACATCGACTTCACTATTTATGACTGGCTTGCCCACTATGGCATGACCTATCTGATTGCAGGCGAACCTTCTAAGCGGGATTTCCCAATTAAACTGGCTGGGTATTTCAATCGTATCAGAGAATTACATTCCCGCTTGCATTGCCGAAGTTGTGGGGTGCTGATGGTTCCAGTTATGAAATATGCTCGTGTGGAAGTCAGCGTCTGGGATACAAAGTCGAAAGGATTTGTGAAAAAACCTTTCCAGGCCGCGTATCGCCTGACCGTCTTTAAATGTGCCAGTCATTCGTGCGAACAGTTTGGTATCGGGCATTACATTAATCACTGTATTGGTTACAAATGCAGCGAAATAATTGACGCCAGGGATTTGCATGAAAAATGTTCAGAAGGACGATTTATTTGTGCATCCTGTGGTTCCTGCTGTACGACGCATCAGGAGAAATTTGGTAATGTAAACAAGGGCGAAACAGAACAGGTCAAGTACAATCGCCTTTATCGGGACTCGCCGTTCTTTTCATCATAAGTCTTCGTTCATTTTGAGTATGTCCGTAAGGACATACAGTTTCACCTCTTAGCCAAGAAGGATTACCGGGTGGATAAGCACTACCAACCTAAATTCCAGGAAGAATACAGCGCCAAAATCCCGGCGCTGACGCTACTGTCCAGCCTTGGCTGGTCGTTTTTATCTCCGAAACAGATTATGGATTACCGGGATTATAAACAGGATGAGGTGGTGCTGCGTCCGGTTCTTCGTGAGGAGTTGTCGAAGCGTTCCTTTATGGCGGGTGGCAAAACCTGCCAGTTATCGGAAAAAGCACTGGATAACCTTATTTCTCAGGTTTGCTCTCCGGCGCTGAACGAAGGGCTGCTGAAAGCCAATGAGCGGATGTATAACCATCTGCTCTACGGTATCGCCGTCACCGAATTTGTCAATGGCAAGAAGGTCAACCCTACGATTGCGCTGATCGACTGGGAACATCCGGAAAATAACCAGTTCCACTTTACTGAAGAATTTACAGTATTGCGGTCGGGCGGTGTTGAAACCCGCAGGCCGGATATTGTCTGTTTTGTGAATGGTATCCCGCTGGCAGTAATTGAAGCGAAAAGCCCGGCAGGCCACGGCAAGAAAGGACCAACCATTGACGAAGGGATATCCCAGAGTATCCGCAACCAGCTCAACGATGAAATCCCGCAGCTGTTTGCTTACAGCCAGATATTACTATCGATTAACGGGCATGACGGGCGCTACGGTACCTGTCATACACCAATGAAATTCTGGGCGGCATGGCGCGAAGAAGATATTACTGACGCGCAGATGTATGCGCTGCGCAACCATAAGTTATCGACTGAACAAATTCATGCGTTGTTTGATCATCGTCCTTCAGCCGATCTCGACTGGTACCAACAGTTAATAGCCGCTGGTGAACTGGCTGTCAGCGGGCAGGATAAGCTGCTTATCAGTCTACTTTCGCCGGAACGTCTGCTGGAGATGACCCGCTTCTTCACCCTGTTTGATAAAAAGACCGGAAAAATTGTTGCCCGCTATCAGCAGGTGTTCGGGATAAAAAGACTGCTGGAACGCATCAGTACCCGCAGACCCGATGGGGGTAGGGAAGGTGGGGTGATCTGGCATACCACGGGTTCTGGTAAATCATACACCATGGTGTTCCTCAGCAAAGCGCTGATTCTTCATGACAGCCTGAAGCTGTGTCGTATTGTGGTGGTGACGGACCGTGTGGACCTTGAAGGGCAGCTCAGCGGCACTTTTGCCTCAGGTGGCGAACTGGCAGGAAAGGATGATAAGGCCAAAGCGATGGCGACCTCAGGTCAGAAACTGGCGCAGCAGATTGGCTCTGGTAAAGAACGTATAATCTTTACCCTTATCCAGAAATTTAACTCAGCGACAAAACTTCCTGAATGCGTCAATACCAGCCCCGACATCATCGTTCTGATTGATGAAGGACACCGCAGCCAGGGTGGCGAGAACCATGTGCGAATGAAACTGGCGCTGCCGAATGCCGCCTTTGTGGCATTTACCGGTACGCCATTGCTGAAAGAAGATAAGACCACCAATAAATTCGGGCCGATTGTCCACGCTTATACCATGCAACGAGCGGTAGAAGATCGGGCCGTGACGCCTCTGCTCTATGAGGAACGTATTCCTGATCTTGAGGTAAACGACCGGGCAATAGATGCATGGTTTGATCGTATTACCGATGGGTTAAGCGAAGCGCAAAAATCCGACCTTAAGCGTAAATATGCCCGTAAGGGTGAGGTTTATAGTGCAGATGACCGCATCCGGCTGATCGCACTCGATATCGCCACACACTTCTCGAAGAATATTGATGAGGGGCTGAAAGGCCAGCTTGCCTGCGACAGCAAGATTTCCGCCATCAAATATAAAAAGTATCTTGATGAAGCCGGGTTGTTTGAGTCAGCAGTAGTTATCAGCCCGCCGGATACCCGGGAAGGGAATACCGAAGTGGATGAAAGCAAACTGCCGGAAGTGACGAAATGGTGGAAGGATAATGTCGGCACGCAGGATGAGTCTGTGTATACCCGTAATGTCATCAGTCGTTTCGATACCGATGAGAAGCTCAAATTGCTGATAGTCGTTGATAAACTGCTCACCGGGTTTGATGAGCCGAAGAATACCGTGCTGTATATCGACAAGCCGCTTAAGTCCCACAACCTTATCCAGGCGATTGCGCGGGTGAACCGACTGCATCCACTGAAAAAGTTCGGTCTGCTGATTGATTATCGCGGTATTCTGGCTGAGTTGGACACGACTATCGGCAAATATCAGGACCTCGCCTCCCGAACTCAGGGCGGATACGACATCAAAGATATTGACGGGCTGTACAGCGCCATGAGCTCTGAATACAAGCGCCTGCCGCATCTGTATAACCAGCTGTGGGCCATATTTGCTGGTGTCAAAAACAAAAATGATACTGAGCAGTTACGTGCGGTACTGGTGCCTAAAATGGAAGAACGTGACGGAGAGATGGTCGATATCCATCAGAAAACCCGTGATGATTTCTTCGAGGCGTTAACGGCCTTTGCCGGATGCCTGAAAGTGGCACTGCAGTCCGCCACCTTCTTCACCGACAAGAGCTTTACGGAACAAGACCGAAACCTCTATAAAGAAACCGTAAAACAGATGTCCAGCCTGCGCCAGTGGGCGATGCAGGTCAGTGGAGAGCAGGTCAATTATGACGACTACGCCGAGCAGGTGAAAAAACTGCTGGATAAGCATGTCACTGGCGTTGAGGTTCGTGAACCGGATGGCGTGTATGAAGTCGGTAAAATGGGTAAGAGCGAAAAGCCCGAAGAGTGGGACAACAATAAAACCCGCAATGAAACCGACATCATTAAAACCCGTGTGACGAAGATGATTGAGCAGGAGCTGCGTGATGATCCGTATGCTCAGGAGGCCTTTTCCAGACTCCTGCGTATGGCAATCGAAGAGGCTGAAAAACTGTTCGACCATCCACTTAAGCAGTACCTCTTATTCCGTGAGTTTGAAGAACAGGTTGAAGCCCGTAAGCTCAGTGATATCCCGGATGCTTTGGCGGTAAACAAGCATGCTCAGGCATATTACGGTGTATTTAAAAAAGAGCTACCTGAGGTTTTTGTGGTAAAAGACGTTCAGGTGCAGGATAAGTGGACGAAGCTGGCTTTTGAAGTGGACAACATTATCGTCAAAGCGGTGGCAGAAAACTCCCTGAACCCCCAGGACATTGAGAAAGTCGTTAAGACAAGTCTGCTACCACTGCTGTTTACGGCCTGCCGGGAAATTGGTGCCGGAATGAATCAGGTTAACCGTATTGTGGAAACCATCATCCAGATACTGCGCGTTGGTTTGATGAAATCATGAGTGAAAAAGAATCGCCATCAATGAAAGCGTTACGCATTGTCTATGGTGATGAGGTCATCGTCGTACAGTGTGTTCCGCGTCAGGTCGTAAAGGGCAGGGTGCTCATCAAGGTTTATCCGGACTGCCGGGTTGTGGCCTCTGTACCGCCTGAAACACCGGAGCACGAGGTATTGTCTGCGCTGAAAAAACGTGGGCGCTGGATATACCAGCAACTGCGTGATTTCAGGGAGCAACAGACACACATTGTTCCGCGTCAGTATGTCAGCGGAGAAAGCCATTATTATCTCGGTAAGCAATATCAGTTGAAAGTGACAGAAGACGCTACTGTGCCGCAACGAGTGAAAATGTTGCGTGGGCGTCTGGAAGTGACTGTCAGACACAAATCGGCAGAAAAGATTAAAGCCTTGCTGGCTGAATGGTATCGGGAACGTGCCAGAGATGTTTTTCAGCGCAGGCTTGATTTACTGATTCCGCAGACACTTTGGGTCAGTGAGCGTCCTCCGATACGTCTGCGGGCGATGCAAACGCAATGGGGCAACTGTTCAGCAAAAGGCTGTCTGACCCTGAATCCATGGCTGGTTAAGGCATCCTCAGAATGCATCGATTATGTCTTGCTACATGAGTTATGCCATGTGGCTGAGCACAACCACAGCGAAGAGTTTTACCGTCTGATGGGACAGGTTATGCCGGGCTGGGAAAAGGTCAAGAAACGGCTGGATGGCATGGCTGGGATGTTGTTGGCTGATATGTAGTAAGAGCCCAGCTAAATTAAAATATTACAGAACTATATAAGAAGGGGTTTTATGTTTTTCAAAATTGTTAGAAACTTTAAAGCCAAGATTGGACCGTTCTTATTAACCCTGTTTTTGGCTCCAGGTTATGTTCATGCCAATACGTGGGAAATAAATGTCACAAGAAAAGATAGTAATTTATATCAAATTACTGGGAAGGATTCTTTTGTTAATACTAAATATTGTTATGTTTATGCTTTTTCTGAAGACGCATATCTCAGGGTTGATGGCTATGATAAAAAAATAATTTTTACAGATAGCAAGGATTCATGTGATGTAGATAATGTATTTAGCATGGTTAATATTGACTCAGGAAAGTATGAGGTAGAGGTTTCTAAAAAAGAAGATAACTGGTATGAGGTTTATGGTACAGATAATATGATAAAAACATCAATGTGCCTTAGTCTGGCTCTCAATGAAAAGGCTATTTTATCCATGGATGGTTATAGTGCAGGAGAGTTGATTTTTGATGACGGAGATAGCTGTAATGTAGAAGGGGTCTACTCTCCTGTTCGTTTGTGAATTGGATCTGGGATCAGTATGATCTGTGGTGTTCATCCAGCTATGTAAGGATATAAAATGAAAATAGAAGCCGATGTAAAAAATATATCAAAATTAAGCGATTATTATTTTTTAGTTCCCGATTATCAACGTGAGTATGTATGGAAGGTTGATGATCAGGTTGAACAGTTTATCATGGATTTAGACGGTAATGGTGCCAACTTACTGATTTAGTGTATGATGGTGTTTTTGAGGTGCTCCCGTGGCTTCCATCTCCATCAG
>ENA-UERZ01002386-UERZ01002386.1-human-gut-metagenome-genome-assembly--contig:-NODE-2386-length-10633-cov-5.140394_pt1 | contig 10633 bp, 9 predicted proteins | sample MGYA00242997_ERZ507998 | MGnify/ENA primary metagenome ERZ507998 (study PRJEB26167, sample SAMN06115470) | human gut metagenome | host: Homo sapiens | place: China:Henan | collected 2016-06-23 | study... | reverse complement strand
TAAAAAACCGATCATTATCGATATCAAAGACGGAACGATGGAATTAAAGATCAAATCCCAGATCGGTTCTATGGATGAAACTATTTTTATTACCAAAGAAGGAAAAGACTTGCTCATTGGATTTAACCCGAAATTCCTGATTGATGCTCTTCGTGTCATTGACGATGAGGAAGTGGATCTGTATTTTATGAACGCGAAAGCTCCGTGTTTCATCAAAGATGAGAATCAGAGCTATATTTATCTGATCCTTCCGGTAAATTTTAACGCAGTTGCGTAGAAAGTAGAGTGCATATGGAAACAATTAAATTAAGAGAAACAGATGAGTTTATTAAGCTTGGTCAGGCATTAAAGGCAGCAGGACTGGTAGAATCAGGAGTCGAAGCCAAGGAAGTTATTCAGGATGGAATGGTCACGGTAAACGGAGAGGTTGACACAAGAAGAGGCAGAAAATTATATCCGGGAGATACTGCTTCATTTGACGGACAGGAAATAAAAATTGAAAAATAACGAAAAAACGTGTAAAATAGTTACATATTGATGGAGAAATTATGGTTATCAAATCTTTAAAGCTCAAAAATTACAGGAATTATGAATTACTGGATATGACATTTGATTCAAAGACAAATATCCTGTATGGAGACAATGCCCAGGGAAAGACCAATATCCTTGAGGCATTGTATTTGTCGGGTACGACAAAATCCCACAGAGGGACAAAAGACAGAGATTTGATACAGTTCGGCAGAGAGGAATCACATCTGGAGACGATCGTAGAGAAAAAGGGGATGGAATTCCAGATTGATATGCATCTCAAAAAGAACAGTCCAAAAGGAATCGCAATCAATAAAATTCCAATTCGAAAAGCAAGTGAGTTGTTTGGAATTGTACATTTTGTCTTTTTTTCTCCGGAGGACCTCAATATTATCAAAGACGGACCTGCCGGCAGAAGAAGATTTATCGATCTGGAGTTATCTCAGATCGACAAAGTATATCTGAGCAATTTATCAAATTATAATCGAATCATCAATCAGAGAAATTCTCTGTTAAAAGAGCTTTATCATCAGGATCACTTAATGGATACGCTGGATATCTGGGATATGCAGCTTGCTGAGTATGGGACAAAAGTGATCGAGAGCCGAAAACAATTTATCAGGCAGGTCAATCAGATCATTGCCGACATACATTACAGGCTGACAGGCGGGAGAGAGCGGATTGAACTGTCTTATGAGAGCAGTCTTGGAAGTCTTTCTCTGGAGCAGGCTTTGAAAAAAAACCGGGAGAGAGACATTCGGATGAAAAGCACTTCTGTCGGTCCGCACAGGGATGATTTGTGCTTTTTATCAGGTGATCTGGATATTCGCAAATTCGGCTCACAGGGGCAGCAGAGGACAGCAGCACTGTCGTTAAAACTGTCTGAGATCGAACTGGTGAAAGAAGTGATCAAAGATACACCGATTTTATTATTAGACGATGTATTGTCTGAACTGGACAAGCACAGGCAAAACTATTTGTTAGACAGTATTCATGATATACAGACCGTGATTACATGTACTGGGCTGGATGAGTTTGTGAATCATCGATTTTCTATAAATAAAATTTTCCGTGTAAGCAGCGGAAGTGTGACAAAAGAAAACTAGGAGGTTTTTAAATGGGTGCAACAGGTACTGAATTTGATGCAGAATATGGAGCAGACCAGATCCAAATATTAGAGGGGCTGGAAGCAGTAAGAAAAAGACCGGGAATGTATATTGGAAGCACTTCTGCAAGAGGACTTCATCATCTGGTATATGAGATTGTAGACAATGCGGTAGATGAGGCATTGGCTGGATATTGTGATACGATTAATGTGAGTATCAATCCGGACAATTCTGTGACGGTCGTTGACAACGGACGAGGAATCCCGGTTGGATTAAACCACAAGGCAGGGATTCCTGCGGTAGAGGTTGTATTTACGATTCTTCACGCCGGCGGAAAATTCGGCGGAGGAGGATACAAAGTATCCGGAGGTCTCAACGGAGTAGGTGCGTCCGTTGTAAACGCACTCTCTGTATGGCTTGAAGTTGAGATCTACAACGAAGGAAAAATTTACAAACAGCGATATGAACGCGGAAAGACGATGTATTCGTTAAAAGTAGTCGGTGAATGTGATCCGGATAAAACCGGAACAAAAGTTACATTTCTTCCGGATGGCGAGATCTTTGAAGAGACTGTATTTGAATACGATGTATTAAAGCAGAGACTGCGTGAGATGGCATTTCTCACAAAAGGGCTGAAGATTATTCTGCAGGATCTTCGTGAAGAAGAAATCAGAGAGCATACATTCCATTACGAGGGTGGAATCAAAGAGTTTGTCACTTATCTGAACAAAAGCAAGACACCTTTGTATGACCAGATCATTTATTGTGAAGGCGAAAAAGACGGAGTAGTTGTCGAGATGGCCATGCAGCATAACGACTCCTACAGTGACAATACGTATGGATTTGTAAACAATATTACAACTCCGGAAGGGGGAACTCATATTGAGGGATTCAGAAAGGCATTGACGAAGACCTTTAATGAGTATGCCAGAAAGAATAAACTGCTCAAGGACAATGAGCCGAATCTGTCAGGTGATGACATTCGTGAAGGTCTGACAGCGATTGTCAGTGTTAAGATCGGAGAGCCGCAGTTTGAGGGGCAGACCAAGCAGAAGCTCGGAAACAGTGAAGCGCGTGGAGCAGTGGACAATATTGTCAGCACTCAGCTTGAGATTTTCCTCGAGCAGAATCCATCTGTCGCAAAACAGACAGTAGAGAAATCTCTGATGGCACAAAGAGCAAGAGAGGCAGCAAGAAAGGCCAGAGATCTGACCAGAAGAAAATCAGCTCTGGAAGGGATGTCCCTGCCTGGAAAACTGGCGGATTGTTCAGACAAAAATCCGGAAAACTGTGAAATCTACATCGTCGAGGGAGATTCTGCGGGTGGTTCTGCAAAGACAGCGAGACAGCGTGCGACACAGGCGATCCTTCCACTGAGAGGAAAAATCCTGAATGTAGAAAAAGCAAGGCTGGATAAGATTTACGCCAATGCGGAGATCAAGGCTATGATCACGGCGTTTGGAACAGGAATTCATGAGGATTTTGATATTTCCAAGCTGCGGTATCATAAGATTATTATCATGACTGATGCCGATGTGGATGGTGCGCATATCAGCACCCTGCTTCTGACATTTTTATATCGTTTTATGCCGGATCTGATCAGAGAAGGCTATGTGTATCTGGCACAGCCGCCGCTGTATAAGCTGGAAAAAAATAAAAAAGTCTGGTATGCATACAGTGATGAGGAATTAAATGAGATTCTTACAGAAGTAGGACGTGACAGCAATAATAAGATTCAGCGTTATAAAGGTCTTGGTGAAATGGATGCGGATCAGCTCTGGGAGACAACAATGGATCCGGAGCATCGTGTACTTTTGAGGGTGACTATGGATGACGAGACATCTTCCGAACTGGATCTGACATTTACTACACTGATGGGAGACAAGGTAGAACCAAGACGAGAGTTCATTGAAGAAAATGCCAGATTTGTTAAAAATCTGGATATATAGAATTGCAATACACTTAAAAAACAAGGAGAAGGAACATGGAAGATAATATTTTTGATAAAGTCCATGAAGTTGACCTGAAAAAGACAATGGAGACTTCCTATATCGACTATGCGATGAGCGTTATCGCATCCCGTGCCCTGCCGGATGTCAGAGACGGATTAAAGCCGGTACAGAGAAGAATCCTGTATTCAATGATCGAGCTGAATAATGGACCTGACAAGCCGCATCGTAAATGTGCGCGTATTGTCGGTGATACAATGGGTAAATATCATCCTCATGGCGACAGCTCTATTTATGGAGCACTGGTAAATCTGGCACAGGAATGGTCTACGAGATATCCTCTGGTTGACGGACACGGGAACTTTGGGTCTGTAGACGGTGATGGCGCTGCTGCCATGCGATATACAGAGGCACGTCTGAGCAAGATTTCCATGGAGATGACTGCTGACATCAATAAAAATACCGTAGATTTTGCACCGAACTTTGACGAGACAGAGAAAGAACCGACAGTTCTTCCGGCCAGATTCCCGAATCTTCTGGTAAACGGAACATCCGGTATTGCAGTCGGAATGGCAACGAACATTCCGCCGCATAACCTGCGTGAAATCATTGGCGCGGTCGTGAAGATCATTGACGACCAGATCGATGAAAACGGAGAGACAAGTATTGATGATATTTTAAAGATCGTCAAAGGACCGGATTTTCCAACCGGAGCAGAGATTCTCGGAACAAGAGGAATTGAAGAAGCATACCGCACAGGACGCGGTAAGATCCGTGTGCGTGCGATTACCAATATTGAACCAATGGCAAACGGTAAGAACAGGATTATCGTAACGGAGCTGCCATACATGGTAAATAAAGCCCGACTGATCGAGAAGATCGCAGAGTTGGTACGTGATAAAAAGGTAGATGGGATCACCGATTTAAGCGATCAGTCCAGCCGTGAGGGAATGCGCATCTGTATCGAATTGAGAAGAGATGTCAATCCGAATGTAATTTTAAACCAGCTTTATAAACATACACAGCTGCAGGATACCTTCGGTGTGATCATGCTGGCTTTAGTCAACAATGAGCCAAAAGTCATGAATATCCTGGATATGCTGAAGCATTACCTGAAGCACCAGGAAGAGGTTGTGACGAGAAGAACACAGTATGAGCTGAACAGAGCAGAAGAGCGTGCTCATATTTTACAGGGATTACTGATTGCACTGGATAACATTGATGAAGTAATCCGGATTATCCGCGGATCTAAGAATGTTCAGACTGCGAAGGAAGAGTTGATGGCCAGATTTGACCTGACAGAAGTACAGGCAAGTGCGATCGTAGATATGCGTCTGCGTGCACTGACAGGTCTGGAGCGTGAGAAGCTGGAAGCAGAGTACGAAGAACTGATGAAGAAGATCGGGGAATTAAAAGCGATTCTTGCAGACCGAAAACTGCTTCTTGGTGTGATCAAAAAGGAGATTCTTGTCATTTCCGAGAAATATGGAGATGAGAGAAGAACATCCATCGGATTTGATGAGTTTGATATTTCCATGGAAGATCTGATCCCAAGAGAAAATGTGGTGATCACCATGACAAAAATGGGATACATTAAGAGAATGTCCATGGATACATTCAAGAGTCAGAACCGAGGCGGAAAAGGAATCAAAGGAATGCAGATCCTGGATGATGACTATATCAAGGAACTGTTTATTACGACAACACATCACTATATCATGTTCTTTACAAATACAGGACGTGTGTACCGTCTGAAAGGCTATGAGATTCCGGAAGCAAGCAGAACTGCGCGCGGTACTGCAATCATCAATCTGCTGCAGCTGATGCCGGATGAGAAGATCACAGCAATGATTCCAATCCGGGAGTACGAGGATGGACAGTATCTGTTGATGGCAACAGAAAAAGGTCTTGTGAAAAAGACTCCGATTAAAGATTATGCAAATGTCAGAAAGACCGGACTGGCTGCGATCGTTCTCAGAGAAGATGATAAACTGATCGAAGTGAAGATTACAGATGATGAACAGGATGTGATCCTGGTTACAAAATACGGTATGTGTATCCGGTTTAGTGAGAAGGATGTGCGTCCGACAGGCCGTGTTTCTATGGGAGTGCGTGGCATGAACCTTGGAGATCATGATGAAGTGATCGGAATGCAGATCAGCGATCAAGGAAAATATCTGCTCATTGCATCTGAAAAAGGTATGGGCAAACTGACAGATATGGATGAATTTACAAGACAGAACCGTGGAGGAAAAGGTGTAAAATGCTATAAGATCACGGAAAAAACAGGCGATGTGGTTGGTATGAAGGCGGTCGATGAAGACAGCGAGATCATGATGATCAATACGGAAGGAATCGTGATCCGTATGAAGTGTTCCGACATTTCTGTATACGGACGAATCACATCCGGTGTAAAACTGATCAATCTGCCTGAGAATGAAAAAGTTGCAAGTATCGCAAAAGTAAGAAAAGCATCTGCAGAGATCGATGGAGAAGAAATCGAAATTTCTGAGGATGAGGAAGAGACAGACGTTCCAATAGAAGAATAAAGAGAAAGAGCCTTCGCATGATATGCGGAGGTTTTTTTAAAAAAAATAATCAGATAAAATATAAAAAAATAAAGAATATAAAGAAAATATAGATAAAAACAGTAAATTATAGTATAATAAAGAAAAAAGAACCATACAACAAAATAAAGTGCACACAAAGGAAACCAGAAAACCAATGATTAAAATGAAATCAGGGAGAGGAGCGTGAGATTATGAAAAAGGCAAAGAGTTGGCTGGCACTACCTTTAGCAGTTTGTTTGTTTGCAGTTATGATTTTTTCAGTTGCAGAGGCGGCGGAAACAAGTGATGAAAATCCGGCTGAGGGAAGACAAGAGATTACGATCATCAATACAAATCATATAACCTGGCCGGTCATCGGAGAAATGCCGTCATATGAATTAGAGGTTCCTGCCGGTGCACACTATTTTATCAATATGGTTGAATGGACGACGAAGAACGGAGAAAACACGTTACTGTCAACAGATAAATTTGAGGAAGGTGAGTATGAGCTTCATGTAACATATGAAGCAAAAGAAGGATATCAATTCGCAGCGCCGGAGCTGATTACTGTGCTTCCTGGAAATGAAGTACAGGGAACACCAAAGGTCGAAGAATCAGAGAATGGATGGTATCGGATTGTAACATTCTCGTTCACGGCAAGACAGTCAGAAAAGCATCAGCACGATATGTTGGTGGTTCAGGAAAAACTACCGACATGTACAGAAGCCGGATATAAAGCCTGCTATCAGTGTCAGTCCTGCAAAAAGCTGTATCTCGACAAGGCGGGAACAGAGGAGACAACGGTAGAAGAGATTACGCTTCCTCCGACGGGACATCAGTATAAAGACGGTATCTGTACCATTTGCCAGGCAAAAGATCCGGATTATGTAGAACCGCACAAACATAGTCTGATCCGGGTTCCAGAAAAGCAGGCAACATGTACAGAAGCCGGAAATAGAGCATACTACCGGTGTGATACTTGTGAAAAATTATATCTGGATAAAGATGGAAAGAACGAAACAACACTGGAGAAGGTGACGATTGCAGTAACAGGACACATATATCGTGATGGAAGATGTGTAGTATGTAAAGCCCTGGTTCCAGCAGTCAAGACTGGTGATTTTGATAACGACTATGCAAAATGGGTGATTGGACTGCTGATCTCACTCAACATTATTGTAGGAGCGATCATTTATCGAAAATCAAGAAAAATAGGATAACTGGATTGTATCACCCCCTTCCCGAAAGAGAGCCGGAACCTCAAAAGAGAGCATCCGGCTCTCTTTTTTTGTTTCAATTTTGAAGGAACTATACTATAATACTGGATAGTGAAAACAGAAACCTGATGATTGTAAAAAATTCTAGGAGGCATTATGATTCGTACAATTGATGTGAGAGAAATCTCAAAAAATATCAAAGAAATGTGTATTGAAGCAAACCACTATCTGTCAAAAGATATGGACACAGCAATGAAACAGGCGGAGCAGGACGAAAAATCACCGCTTGGAAAACAGATATTGGGACAGCTGCAGGAAAATTTAAAAATTGCGGCTGATGATATGATTCCAATCTGTCAGGATACCGGAATGGCAGTTATATTTCTGGAAATCGGGCAGGATGTGCATCTGGAGGGTGGCCTTCTGGAAGAGGCAGTCAATGAAGGGGTCAGACAGGGGTACACAGAAGGTTTTTTAAGAAAATCTGTGGTAAAAGATCCATTAATCCGTGAAAATACAAAAGATAATACACCGGCAGTGCTCCATACCAAAATCGTTGCGGGAGATAAGGTGAAGATAAAAGTAGCACCAAAAGGATTTGGAAGCGAAAATATGAGCCGTGTATTTATGTTGAAGCCAGCAGAAGGTATTGAGGGAGTAAAACATGCGATTCTGACGGCAGTCAGGGACGCCGGTCCGAATGCCTGTCCTCCGATGGTAGTTGGAGTAGGAATCGGGGGAACCTTTGAAAAATGTGCGCTGATGGCAAAAGAAGCTCTGACAAGAGAAGTGGGGGTACATTCTGACATTCCATATGTAAAAGACATGGAAGAGGAGATGCTTGTGAAAATCAATAGCCTTGGAATCGGACCCGGCGGGCTTGGAGGAACAACTACTGCGCTTGCAGTTAATATCAATACATATCCGACACATATTGCAGGGCTTCCGGTAGGAATCAATATCTGCTGTCATGTAAACAGACATGTCGTTCGTGAACTTTAAAAGAAAAACAGAAAGGAAAGCATTATGGAAAGACATTTGCAGGCTCCGATTTCAAAAGAAGAATTAAAAACTCTGAAATCAGGAGATTATGTATATATTACAGGAACTATTTATACAGCGCGGGATGCTGCGCATAAAAGAATGTATGAAACACTGCAGAATCAGGAAAATCTTCCGATTGATATCCAGAATCAGATTATCTATTATATGGGACCGTCTCCGGCAAGGGAAGGACGTCCTATCGGTTCTGCAGGTCCGACAACGGCCAGCCGCATGGATAAATATACACCACAGCTTCTGGATCTTGGGATGGGTGCGATGATCGGAAAAGGAAAAAGAACACAGGATGTGATTGATGCTGTAATCAGAAATGGTGCGGTCTATTTTGCGGCAGTAGGAGGCGCAGGAGCGTTGCTCTCAAAATGTATCACAAAATCAGAAGTTGTTGCATATGATGATCTGGGGACAGAAGCAATTCGAAAGCTTCAGGTAGAAAACTTTCCGGTAATCGTTGTCATAGACAGTGAGGGCAATAATTTATATGAAAGTGCAATCAAAGAGTATTGCACCTATAAAAATGAGTAATTTCAGGAGCAGAAAAAATGAAACGTATTTTATTAATGGTGTTTCGGAATATCTTACTGGTTCCGTACATGTGGATCAAATTGTGTCACAGAGCGGCACACCCGGAAAACTATACACTGGAAGAACATGTTAAGTTTTTAAAGTGGATTGTTTTTCGTGCCAACAAAGGCGGAAATGTAAAAATAGAAGAACATGGTGCAGAAAATCTTCCAAAAGAGAACGGATTTATGTTTTTTCCGAACCATCAGGGAATGTATGATGTGCTGGCTATATTAGACGCATGTCCATATCCGTTTTCTGTAGTAGCCAAAAAAGAAGTAAAGGATGTTCCGTTTTTAAAGCAGGTCTTTTCCTGTATGCATGCATATATGATAGACCGGGAAGATATCAGGCAGTCTATGCAGGTGATCATTGATGTATCAAAGGAAGTTCAAAATGGAAAGAACTATCTGATTTTTGCCGAGGGAACCCGTTCTAAAAATGGAAATCAGATCGGCTCCTTCAAAGGCGGAAGCTTTAAAGCTGCAACCAAAGCAAAATGTCCGATTGTTCCGGTTGCATTGATTGATTCTTTTAAACCATTCGATACGAAAACAATCAGTCAGGTTACGGTACAGGTACACTTTTTAGAACCGCTGTATTATGAAGAATACAAAAATATGAAAACTACGGAGATTGCAGAGATCGTACATGACCGTATCCAGAAAATAATTGATGAAAATTGTCCGGAAAGGGCTGAAATACAATGACATTAACACAGTTAAAATATGCGATCACTGTTGCACATGCCAGATCTATGAATGAAGCGGCGAGAAGACTGTTTATTTCCCAGCCGAGCTTATCCTCAGCAATCAAAGAACTGGAGACAGAAATTGGGATTGATCTGTTTCGAAGAACCAACAGAGGCGTGTCTGTTACGCCGGAGGGCGAGGAATTTATCGGGTATGCCAGGCAGGTTGTGGAGCAGTACCAGCTGATCGAATCCAAATACGTGGAAAAAGAAAATCAAAAAAAGAAATTCAGCGTATCAATGCAGCACTATACATTTGCAGTAAATGCCTTTGTAGAGATGGTGAGACAGTTCGGCATGGAAGAATACGAGTTTGCTGTTCATGAAACAAAAACATATGACGTGATTCAGGACGTTAAGAATTTCAAAAGTGAGATCGGGATTCTGTATGTCAATGAGTTTAACCGGAAAGTACTGACAAAATTATTCCATGAGTGTAATCTTGAATTTCATGAACTTCTTAAGTGCAGTATTTATGTGTATATGTGGAAAGGACATCCCTGGGCAAATCGGAAAGAAATTGAACTGGAAGAGCTAAATGAATACCCTTGTCTGTCTTTTGAACAAGGGACGTACAATTCCTTTTATTTTGCAGAAGAAGTGCTGAGTACATTTGAATATAAGCAGCTGATCAAGGTAGATGATCGGGCGACGATTCTGAATTTTATGGTAGGATTGAATGGATATACCTTATGTTCCGGTATCATCTGCGAGGAACTTAACGGGGAAGAGTATTGTGCAGTAAAGCTGAAATTAGATGAAGTGATGACCATTGGATACTTGGTCAGAAGCGGAGTTGCAATCAGTCCACTCGGGAAAAAATATCTGGAAGAAATATCAAAATATAAAGACAAAACGTTGGATATCAATTAAAATATCACAGCCAGTAATAGGAAAAAACTATTAC
>ENA-UERZ01002383-UERZ01002383.1-human-gut-metagenome-genome-assembly--contig:-NODE-2383-length-10637-cov-4.368087_pt1 | contig 10637 bp, 11 predicted proteins | sample MGYA00242997_ERZ507998 | MGnify/ENA primary metagenome ERZ507998 (study PRJEB26167, sample SAMN06115470) | human gut metagenome | host: Homo sapiens | place: China:Henan | collected 2016-06-23... | reverse complement strand
TCTCCATGGGGAAGCAGATGTTGCCCAGGCAGGTGCGCTGCATGAGCAGGTTGAACTGCTGGAAGATCATGCTGATGCTCCGCCGCTTCTGCCGCAGGGCCTTGGGCGGGAGGGCGGTCATGTCCTCCCCGTCGATGAGCACGCTTCCCTCGGTGGGACGTTCCAGCAGGTTGATGCACCGCACCAGGGTGGACTTGCCCGCGCCGCTCATGCCGATGATGCCGTAGATGGCCCCGTCGCGGATGGTGACATCCACATGGTCCAGCGCGGTAAAGGTCCCCTCCTCGGTGGGAAAGATCTTCGTCAGTCCTTTTAATTCGATCACGCTGTGATTCTCCTTTGTAAACCGTCTCAAAGGGATCGCCCGGCCAGTCTCCGGCCGGTCATATGGAGTTTATTGTATGACAGATCCCCCTCCCTGTCAAGGCGCGGGGGTCATCCTCCAAAGCACGCAAAAAAACGGCGCCTTCTCCAGCTCACCGGAGCGTCAGCTTTTCAACATGGACCGTCTTTGTGGCAATCGCGTTCTGAACAGCCATATCGTGCTCCACAAAGACTATCGTGGGCGCATAGGCCTGGATGAGACGCTCGATCTGCATCCGGGAATAGAGGTCGATGTAATTCAGCGGCTCGTCCCAGAGGTAGAGATGGGCCTTTTGGCAGAGGCTTCCGGCCAGGAGCACCTTCTTTTTCTGCCCGGCGGAAAAATCCTCTATCCGCTTTTCAAACTGGGCCCGCTCAAAATCCATTTTCCGCAGGATCGCCTTAAAAAGACTCTCCTCAATGTCCTGCTCCCGGGCAAAATCAGAAAGCGTCCCCCTTAGATGGGCCGTGTCCTGGGGCACATAGGAAACAATCAGTCCGGAACCGCGTTTGACTGTGCCGCAGAATGTCAGCGGCAGGCCGGCCAGAAGCTTCAAAAGGCTGGTTTTCCCGCTTCCGTTCTTTCCAGCCAGGGCGATCCGGTCCCCTTGGCGGATCTCAAAGGAGACCGGCCGGCAGGCCGCCTCACCGTCATAGACCGGCGCGGCCCTGGAGCAGAGTGCCAGGAGATCTGTATGATAGAATAGGGGAGATATTTTCAGCGCCTCCACCTGGTCCGACCATGCTGATGTGCGCCGTGAGGACTGCTGCAGACGCTTGATATCCTTTTGCAGGCGCTGATTCTGCGCCAGTTCCGATTGCTGCTGCTGTTCAAAATTACTTAACCAGGCAGAAAAGTTCCCGCTCTGCACCTCGATATTTGTCCGGTTGATAGACAGGATGTGGTCTACACAGCCGTCCAGAAAACAGCGGTCATGAGAAACCAGAATATATCCCCTTTTCCGTTTCAAATAGGCTGAGACCGCTTCCCGGGCCGCCAGATCCAGATGGTTGGTGGGCTCGTCAATCAGCAGGAAATGCCCCTCATTCAAAAACAGCGCCGCCAGCAGCAGCTTGGTCTGCTCCCCGTTGGAGAGGCTGTGAAAGGGGCGCCAGAGCGCGTCGCCGTCCATCTCCAGATAGGACAGCTCCCGCAGAAGCTCCCACTCCTGGGCCTGGGGGCAGATCTCCTCCAGCACTTCCGCCACCAGCCGTTCCCCATGGGGGACCGGGTAGGGGAAATAGTCAAATTCAACGCTGGACTGAATCGTTCCACGGTACTCATATTTCCCCAACAGCAGGTTGAGAAAGGTGGTTTTCCCCCGTCCGTTTCGTCCGAAGAATCCCAGCTTCCAGTCTGTGTCGATCTGAAAGGAGACGTATTCAAAAACAAAGTCTGGGCTGGACGGATAAGAAAAAGTAAGATCCTCCACACGGATCATAGACATCGTGCATTCCTCCTCGCTTCAAAACGCAAAAGAAAACAATAAGGGCCACAAGAAAGCAGCTTCTTGCGGCCAGACACGATAGAACAATGCCACTCTCCGTCTGGAAAGTGGCACTATAATCCTTGTGCGGCTTGCGCAGGCGATCCACTTTCTTGCAATGGGCACAGTACCCCCTGTATACGGGAGCATCCCTGTACGGTTCCATTTACTTGCAAGAATTGTGAATCATCCTTTCACCTCACCTTTTGTTTTTTTCAGTATAGCACAGGTTCTTCCGGCAAGCAGGTACCAAAAGGCGGCATGCCGACCCGCGGGCGCTATCCCCCAAAACATACCCGCACCGCCCAGGCCGCCGCCGTAAACCCCGCCAGATCGGCGCACAGGGCGGCCGGGACAGCGTACCGGGTCTTGACGATCCCCGCCGCGCCGAAATACACCGCGATGGTATAGAAGGTGGTCTCGGTGGACCCCAGCATGACGGCGGCGGTGCGCCCGATGGCGGAGTCCGGCCCATAAGTAGAGATGAGCTCCGCACCCACCCCCAGGGCGGCCGAACCGCTCACCGGGCGGATGAGGAGCAGTCCCACTGTCTCGGGCGGGATGCCCAGCCAGCCCAGCACCGGCGCCAGTGCCTGGGCTGCCAGCTCCAGCGCCCCGGAGGCGCGCAGCATATAGACCGCCGTCAGGAGGGCCACCAGCGCCGGGACGATCTTGATGAGTACGCCAAGCCCCTCGGCCGCGCCGGTGATCAGGGCGTCGTAAACGTCCACCTTCCGCACCAGGCCCCACAGGGCCACCCCCAGCAGGAGGAAGGGCACCAGCATGGTCAGCGCCAGTTCCATCAGGCCCGCCCCCTTCGCAGCAGTCCGGCGGGTTCCTCCGCCGGCCAGAGCCGTCCCATCATCTTGGCCGCCAGGATGCCCACCGTCACCGAGAGGGCGGAGGCCAGCCATACGGCAGGCAGGATGTCAAAGGGAGCGGCGCATCCGGCTGCGGCGCGTACGCTGGCCACGGTGGTGGGTATGAGCTGGATGGAGGCAGTGTTGCACACCACCAGCATGCACAGGGAGTCGGAGGCCACCCCGGGCGTGCGCCGGCTCATCCGGCGGGCCGCCTGAATGCCCAGAGGGGTGGCCGCGTTGCCCAGCCCCAGCAGATTGGCCGAAACGTTGGCTGAGATGCTGTCCATCACCTCCCGGTCCCGGGCAAAGTCGGGATAGAGCCGCTTGAGCAGCGGACGCAGCAGCCGGGAGAGTCCCTCGGACAGCCCCGAACGGCGCATGACCTCCATCACACCCATCCACAGACAGAGTACGCCCGCCATGGATAGACACAATTCGACGGCCGCCGCCGCACCCTCCATGGCCGCCGCCGCCACCTGGGGCCCCCGTCCGGTGAGAAGCCCGCAGAAAACCGCACATCCGACCATCCCCGACCAGATAACCGACATTCCCATATATTCCTCTTCTTTCCATTCAAAAATATTTATACTACTATATGTGGGTAATGCCTGAAAATATGACCTATTTTTAAACGATTGGTTCAAAATATGAACTTTTTTATACTGCATTTCTGAAAATACAATTTATTCCAATTTTGTGACATGAGTCGAAACTTTATGATCGAAATTTCCAAAATGGAATTGACATAGCACAAGAAACGACGTATCGCTATGAAATCTACCGGCATTGTCAGAAAGGTCGATGAACTCGGCCGAATCGTACTTCCCATCGAGCTCCGTCGCACTCTGGATATCGCCGAAAAGGACTCTTTGGAGATCTATGTAGATGGAGCCTCCATCGTCCTGAAAAAGTACCAGCCCGCCTGTATTTTCTGCGATGATGCCAAGGATGTCATCAACTTCCGCGGCAAAAACATCTGCCCCAACTGTCTCAAGGAACTCCAGAATAAATAAATGGCACAACGGAAAGCCCCGGCCGTCCGATTGGGACCGCCAGGGCTTTTTGCGCCTCTCCGCTCCGGAGCCGTCCGGTGCGGAGAGGCGTTTATACGTTCTGTATAAATTTGTATGCAGTTGGCAGGGTCCCTTCACGCTCTGTTTTCCCAGAAAATTGCTTTCACAATTTACTCAGTCAGAAAGAGATTTTCCAGTTTTTCCGACCGCCCGGTCGTAGAGCTCATTGCGGGAAAGGCCCAGCTCCTTGGCCGCCTGCCGTACCGCGTCCCGCAGGGAATATCCCGCATCCCGCAGGTGTTCCATCCGCTCCAGCCCCTGTTCCAGGGTGGGGGTGTCCTCTTCCTGTGCACAGGCGCCCTCCAAAACCAGCACGAACTCCCCCTTGGGCGGGTTCTCCCGGTACCAGAGCAGGGCCTCTCCCACGGTGGTGCGCCGCACCTCCTCGTGGAGCTTGGTCAGCTCCCGGCACAGGCTCAGCCGCCGTTCCCCGCCGAAGCAGGTCTGGAAGTCCTCCAGGGTGGAGAGGAGCTTGTGGGGGGCCTCATAGAAGATCATGGTGCGCATTTCCCCCCGCAGGGACTCCAGATGGGAGCGCCGGTTTTTCTTGTTCATCGCCAGAAACCCTTCGAAGGTAAAGCGTCCCGTGGGCAGGCCGGATACCGACAGGGCGGTCACCAGGGCGCAGGGACCGGGGATGGCCACCACATCCACCCCGTTGGCGGCGCACAGGGCCACCAGCTCCTCTCCCGGGTCACTCACCGCCGGGGTGCCCGCGTCGGTGACCAGTGCACAGCTCTCCCCGGAGAGGAGCCGCTGGAGCACCGCCTGGCCCCCGGCTTCGGTGTTGTGCCGGTAATAGCTCACCATGGGCTTGCGGATGCCCAGATAGTTGAGGAGCTTGATGGATACCCGGGTATCCTCGGCGGCGATGAAGTCCACCTCTTCCAGCGTGTCCGCCATGCGCCGGGAGATATCCCCCAGGTTGCCGATGGGGGTGGGGACTAAGTATAAAATTCCAGCCATATGCACTTCTCCATTCCCATATATCATGCTCCGTCCCGGTGCAGCAGGCGCACCGGGAGGATCTCCAGTCCCGTTTTGGCCCCCTTGACCCCCTCGGCCAGCACCGCGGAGGCCGGGTGGGACGGGTCGTGCTGAATGAGGCGCAGGCGCTTGGGCTCCAGCCCCGCCCGGCGCAGCTCAGCCAGCACCTCGGTAAGCCGCTCAGGCCGGTGGACCAGTGCGAACCGGCCACGGGGGCGCAGCAGCGCCGCCGCTGCGCGGCACAGCTCCGGGAGGGTGCAGTGCTCCTCCATCCGCGCCCCTCCCCCGCTCTTCCCGCTCCCCCGGGCAAAATAGGGGGGATTGCTCCCCAGGGGTAAACCGCTCTCCCGCAGACCCCCGGCGCGGGTCTCCCCCGCCAGGCCGTTGCGCGCCAGATTGGCCCGGGCGGCCCGGGCAGCCGCCTCCTCCAACTCCACCCCGGCCAGGGTCAGCCCATCGGCCCGGGCGGAGAGCAGCAGCAGGAGCACCCCGCCCCCGCAGCCCAGATCGCACACCCGCCACCCGGGCTTCACCGTGGCAAACTCCCCCAGCTCCAGGCTGTCCCGGCCCAGGGGAAAACACGCGGGGTCCCGGTCATAGCGGTAGGGCCCCAGCTGCTCCATGCGCTCACGCTCTTCCACGCAGCACCTCCGCGAGATGCTTCATCACCCGGCCGGTGATGCCCCAGATGGCCCGGCCCTCCCAGGTGTAGATGGGCACCTCCACCCGGGCGCCCTTCCAGTCATAGCCCTGGGGGAAACCGATCTGCGCATAGGGGAAGTCCTCCCCCACCTGGGGTACCAGGGGGAAGGAGGGGCACAGGGGCTCCTCCTCCAGAAAATAGGAGAGCGGCACCAGAAAGGTCTCGGCCACCTCGGCCGCCTGGGACCGCAGGCGGGCCAGCCAGGCGGGGTCGATCCGGCCCAGAATCGGGTGCATCAGAAAGCCGCTCTGGTGGAGGACCTTGTCCAGGGGAGCCAGAACCTCAATCCCCTCCACGGGGATGCCCAGCTCCTCCCAGGTCTCCCGCAGGGCGCAGGTCTCGGGCTCCTCCCCCGGCTCCATCCGCCCGCCCGGGAAGCAGACCTCCCCCGGCTGGCGGCGCAGGGTGGCCGCCCGTACCTCAAAGAGGACCTGGAGTCCCTCCGGAGTCTCCACCAGCGGGACCAGCACCGCATACTCCCCGGTCACGTCCTGAAACCCGGCGCGCCGGGGGGCCATCCGGGATCGGATCTCTTCCAGGGTCATGGCTCCTCCGCCAGGGCGGCGATGCGCCGGTTGAGGGCCTCGTAGAACCTCCCCACGTGGATGCCGTCCACCATCCGGTGGTTCAGGTCCAGGGCCAGGGAGAGCCGCAGCCGCCCGTCGTGCTGCTTCTCATACCGGCCCCAGGCCACCCGGGGGATGCAGTCGCTGGGGTCGAACCGGCGGTCGTGGGTGACCGAGGTCATGGGGAGCCAGGGCTCACTGCTGAATTCGATGCGCTGGTCGCTGTCCCAGGGTCCCTCATGGTCCACAAAGGAGGTCTGGGCGTAGCTTTTCTCCCGGGCGGCCTGGCAGAAGGCGGCCATGTCATCTCCGGCCTCCAGGTCGGTGATGTGGAAGAGCTCCTCCCCCGGACGCATGTCGGTGAAGCTGGGGACCTGGTGGTCGTGGAGGATGATGGTGCCGTTGCGATCCCGGTAGCGGAAGTTCTCCACCTCATCCATGGACTTGGTCACCAGGAAGATGAGGGAGTAGTAAAAGGACAGGCCGTGCCGCTTGGTATAGGCCTTCAGCTCGGTGACGTCTACCGGGAAGCTCATGGCGTAGAAGGGCCACTCCTCGCCCTGATAGTGCTCATAAATCTCCCGCCGGGGCCAGTGTTCCAGATCAATGATCTTCATGCTTGGTTTCCTCCTTCGTGGGTCTGACTCTCATAGAGGCGCAGCCAGCCGCCCTTCAGGGCGTACTGGGGGATGCCCTGTTCCAGGCGCAGGGTGCCGGGGGGCGCTTCCGCCCCGCCGGGGATGACCTCTCCCCGCACCACGGTTAGAGTCTCCTCCCCCAGGCGCAGGAAGCTCCCGTACCCGGCAAAGGCCCGGACGATGCGGTCCACCCGCTCCAAGCTGTCCCGGGGGGTGAAGGTCATCTCCTCCTCTGTGGGTTCCTTCCAATACTCTCCCTCTCCCTGGGGGACGGCCTCCTCCCACAGGCGGTCAAAGGACCGGGCGGTCTGCGCCGCCAGCCGGGGGGCCAGGGCGCGGATGGTCTCGGTCATGGTCTCCAGGGTGTCCCGCCCGGTGACGGGAAAGGACTCCTGGAGCAGGATGTCCCCGGTGTCCAGCCCGGCGGCCACCTTGTGGATGGTCACGCCGCTCTCGCTGAGCCCCCGCAGGATGGTGCAGGGCATGGGCCAGGGGCCCCGTCCCAGAGGGAGAAGGGCCGGATGGACATTGGCGCAGCGCAGGGGGGTGTCCACCGGGATGCGGTAGATGTATCCGGCGGAGAAGAGGGCCTCACAGCCCGCCTCCCAGAGCGCGTTCAGATCGGCGGAGGTCACCCGGGCGTCGGTCCAGGGGATGCCCCGCGCCTCGGCAAAGCCGGTGACCTGGCGGTTGAATTCATAGACGTTGTCGGTGGGGTAGGTGAACACCCGCATGACCTCACACCCGGCCGCCTCCAGGGCTTCCAGGCAGGGATAGAGCAGGTCAAACCCCGCATAGGCAATTTTCATGGGTTCCTCCCGTTTCGGATACAAGAAACCGCGTCCGAATGGACGCGGCCTCTTGTACATGGTCTTACAGAAGCACCAGACCGTATTTTTTCCGCATCTGCTCCAAAAATGCAGGCTCCAGCTCCTCGGTTCCGTCCCAAAAAGCCCGGCCCTGGAAGGCCCGCAGGGCCCCCTCCAACAGCTCCGGCACGTCGGTGGTGATGCACAGCGCGTCCTTGACCACATACTGGTTCTCGGCAAAGAGGGCCACGTCGTCCTCCTCCAGGATCTCAATCTTCAGCGCGCCCTGGGGGCAGTTCTCCTCGGCCTCCACGATGTCCTCCATGAGGTCGCTGGTGCACTCAATGGTCTCCCCCACATCCACATCAGGGGTAATGAAGCGGGCCTCGGTCTCGCTGGCGCAGGGGATCACGTCAGGGTCGTGCTCCACGGCGGGCAGTGCGGCAAAGTCCACCGCCGCCACGGCCGCCTTCAGCGCGGCGATGTGCTCCGGCGTGGTGCCGCAGCAGCCGCCGAAGACGCGCACCCCCGCCTCGGCCATGGCCTTGGCGTAGGAGGCAAACTCCTCCGGCGGGCAGTCGTAGACCGCGCGGCCCTCCTCCATATGAGGCAGGCCCGCGTTTGGCTTGGCGATGAGGGGCACCCGGGCGTAGGGGGTAAGGCGGCGCAGCTGCTCCAGCATCCCGTCCGGGCCGGAGGAGCAGTTCAGGCCGAAGGCACTCACGCCCATGCCCTGCATCACGATGAGAGCGGCCAGCACATCGGTGCCCGACAGAGTGCGCCCGTTCTCGTCACAGGTGAAAGTGACGAACACCGGCTTATGCGACACGCTCCGGATGGCCAGGACGGCCGCCCTGGCCTCGGGCATGGTCATGGTGGTCTCCACCACGAAGAGGTCCACCCCGGCCAGCTCCAGGGCCAGGGCCTGCTCGGTGTAGACGGCCACCAGCATCTCAAAGGTGTAGTCCCCAAAGGGCTCGATGAATTTTCCGGTGGGGGCCATGTCGCCGCCCACCAGGGCCTTTCCGCCGGCGGCCTGCCGGGAGAGGGCCACCAGGCGGCGGTTGTACTCGTCCACCTTGCCGCTCAGTCCGTGCTCCTCCAGCTTGACGGCGTTTGCCCCGAAGGTGGGTGCCAGGATCACATGGGACCCAGCCGCCACATACTCCCGCTGGAGCTCCACCAGTACCTCGGGGTGCTCCAGTACCCACTGCTCCGTACAGGCGCCGGCGGGCATCCCGCGCTTCAACAGCTCGCTGCCCGTTGCGCCGTCCAACAAAAGGGGCAGGGATAAGGGAATGTTGTCCATGAAATAAATTCCTCCTCACAGATAGGCGTCTTCCCGCGCCGGGGCGGGAAGACGATGGGCTGCTTTGATTCGCAGATAAGTATATACAAATCCCCGCCCAAAATCAAGCGCAACCTCTCGCCCGCAGCGTGTCGAACGTATCCAAAAAGGCCGGAGTCCACAGAGGACTCCGGCCGATCAGCGTTATTCCTGGGCGCGCAGGCCTCCCTTGGCGCCGTGATAGATGGGTTTCCACTCCACCCGGCGGACCAGCGCGGCCACCGAGATGGGCACATAAGTAAACATGAAAATGGGGAACGTAAACAGGTACAGTACTTTCTGGGCGGGCGCCACCTGGATCTTCTTCCACTCAGTAATGGTGGTCACCACTCCGAAAAGGAACAGGCCCAGGTAGAAGTTGACCACCGCCATGCCCAAAAAGCCCATTGTCTCGTCGATGACCAGCTTGGCCATGTAGGTAGTCTCATTCAGGCAGGCCACGAGAATGATGGCGTTGAAGGCAATGCCCAGCAGGGTCAGCAGCATACCGGGGGCCACCGTCATGAGCATATCATAGCAGGAGAAGCCCCGGCGGCCGCCCTTGAAGCAGTTCTTCAGCAGGCCCAGGCCATACTTGAGGTCCACCTGGTAAAATCCCTTGGACCAGCGCAGGCGCTGATCCCAGGACTGCTTGAAGGTCACCGGCTGCTCGTCATAGATGACGGCGTCCTCACAGTAGCCGATGCGCTTGCCCTGGATGGCGCAGTTGACCGAAAACTCGATGTCCTCCGTCAGCAGGTGGAAGGGCCACCCGCCGTTCTCCTCCACCAGCCGCGCGGAGACCAGGAACCCGGTGCCCGACACGTGGCAGTTGGTGCCCAGCGCCATGCGGGGACCGCTCAGGAAGCGGGCCTCCCGCAGGAACCACAGGCCGTAGCCCGCGGAGATCCAGTTGTCCCCGAAATTCTTGGAGTTGCGGTAGCTGGTCAGGGCGTCGTACTCGCCCGAGTCAAAGGTCCGGTTCATGGCGGGGACGAAATCCGGTTCCACGTGGTTGTCGGCGTCAAAGACGAAGAACCCGTCATACCCAGTGCGCCCCTCCGCCTTCAGGCGGTGGAACAGGTAGTCCATGGCATAGCCCTTGCCCACCTGGGTCTTGTTGAAGCGCTCGTAGACGATGGCGCCCGCCTCCCGGGAGACCGCGGCGGTATCGTCGGTGCAGTTGTCCGCCACCACGTACACGTCCAGCAGCTCGGCGGGATAGTTCTGTCTCTTGAGGTCCCGTATCAGATCTCCTATGACATTGGACTCATTACGGGCGCAGATGACCGCCGCATACCGGTGCCGGCGCACCTCCTGCTCCAGCGCGCGGCGTTTTTTGCGGGTCAGGCCGATGACCAGATACACCAGCTGATAGAAATAGGCCAGCGTCAGAATTACGGCCAGCAGCAAATTGAATTCTCTGACAAATGAAAGCATATCCATTCCTCATAATACATGGGAGCATCGTCCCGTTGTTGGATCATCTCTTCTGGGAAGTTATCATAGCACCTTCTGAAAATATTACAAGTGTTTTACCCACTAATTAATAATTTGTTAAGAAACTTTTTTTATTTCATTCATACAAAAGACCTTCATTGCATTTTAATTTTTCGGTTTTCGTTACTTTCTACCGGGTTTTCCCGCAGAAAAAATGCGCCCTCTTTTGTGAAAAAGAGGGCGCATTTCACACTTTTGTAATATTTCCCCGGAAGTTACATTTTCTCTGGGGCGCTGACGCCGATCAAATTCAGGCAGTTGGCGATGACCAGGCGCACCGTGTCGGCCAGCTTGAGCCGGGCGGAGAGCACCTCGGGGGCC
>ENA-UERZ01002377-UERZ01002377.1-human-gut-metagenome-genome-assembly--contig:-NODE-2377-length-10653-cov-73.224754_pt1 | contig 10653 bp, 12 predicted proteins | sample MGYA00242997_ERZ507998 | MGnify/ENA primary metagenome ERZ507998 (study PRJEB26167, sample SAMN06115470) | human gut metagenome | host: Homo sapiens | place: China:Henan | collected 2016-06-23... | reverse complement strand
CGGATTTTCTGGTCGCACACCAGATGAAGCGTATCCGCTTTCACGATCTGCGCCATAGCTGCGCCAGCCTGCTCTATTCCAACGGCGTGAGTCTGAAAGAGATTCAGGAGTGGCTTGGTCACAGCGACATCCGCACAACCAGCAATATCTACACCAATCTAGATTTTTCCAGCAAGGTGTCTTCTGCCAATGCCATCGTCAGCATTTTCCCCGAAAACACAAAAATATAAAGCGGGAACATAAAAAGAAAAGCAGCCTGAAATTTTCATCTCAGACTGCTTTCACTATGCCGGTGGTGGGGGTCGAACCCACACGTGTTATTAGCACAAGGGATTTTGAGTTTTTATCCGCATCTTCCATCTGGTGTCATCCAGTGATATCTAGTGATATCTGGTTCCCACTGTGCAAAGGCAAAATTCACGCCTCAACGAACAATAATTTGAAATATCCACGATTTTTCGATGCGTTTTTCCTCTACTCTGTTTTTTCGGTTTGGACCGCCCAAATGGAAATTGGAGGGATGTTCAGGAGGGATGCAGGGCAAAACGCTCCTCTGCTTAGGCACAAAACGAAAGGCGGTTGATTTTTTGAACACAAGCTGGAGCAAAACGTTGAAAAAGCCACATGACCCTTGACTACTTTTACGGACAAGCCGGAGAACTGTTTTCATTCTACCGCATTCCCAAGGCTCTTTTTCAGGAGCCACGGTTCCAGAGTCTGTCCACCGATGCAAAAACCCTGTACGGCATCCTGCTGGACCGCATGAGCCTGTCTGTGAAAAACGGCTGGCTGGACGAGCAGAACCGGGTGTTCATCATCTTCACGATAGAGGATGTCAAGAGGGCGTTGTGTTGCGCAGACAACAAAGCGACCAAGCTGCTCCGGGAACTCGAAAAGTTTGGTCTGATTGAACGAAAACGCAGAGGTCTGGGAAAGCCAAGTTTGGTGTATGTGAAGAACTTTTCGGCAGAATCGTCAAAATCAATATTCCAAAATCGTGATTTTCACGATTCTGGAGGCTTCAAAAACGCAAGTCAAGACCCTTCAAAATCACGATGTAATAAGACTAAAGAGAATGATACTGAAATGAGTGAGACTGATCCATTCTATTCTGAAGAAGCGGATGGGATGAGCAAACGCACCCAACTGGAAGAATATTTTTCTCAGTCTTTGGAGATAGACCTTTTGCTCCGGCTCTGCCCGGATGACGAGGACATTATCTACCAGATCGTAGACTTGCTGGTGGACACCTGCGCTACCAACCGTAAGCTGCTGCACATTGCTGGGGACGATAAGCCCGCCGAGGTGGTATGCAGTCGGTTTATGAAGTTGAACGCCGACCACATCCGCTTTGTGCTGAAGTGCCTTGCAGAGAACAGCAGCCCGATCCGAAACATGAAACAATACCTGCTCGCTTCTCTGTACAACGCACCCACCACGATGCAACTTTCCTACCAGAACCAAACCAACCACGACTTAGCGATGCGGAGGTGATGAAAATTTCAAAGAAAGCAACCACGATAGCCATCGTCAACCAGAAAGGCGGCACCGGCAAGACCACCACCTGTGAAAATCTGGGCATCGGGCTGGCGATGGAGGGCAAAAAAGTTCTGCTGGTGGACACTGACCCGCAGGGCAGTCTTACCATCAGCATGGGCTGGCAGCAGCCGGACGAGCTGCCTGCCACATTGTCTACTCTGATGCAGAAAGCCATGAACGACCAGCCTATCCAACCCGGTGAGGGCATCCTGCTCACCATGACGGACAGCCGCACCAACTATGGAAAGCAGATCGACACTTTGATTCGTCAGGCATACGGTAGTAAAATCAAGGTGTTCGACCAGACCATTCCCCGGTCTGTTCGTGCTGCTGAAACCAGTGCCGCCGGCAAGAGCATTTTCCAGTATGACCCCAAGAGCAAGGTGGCAGAAGCCTATCAATCTCTTGCGAAGGAGGTGTTGGTGGATGCCGAAAAGCGGCTTAAACGTAGCACTGAAAGGTCTCGATGATATTTTTTCGACCGAAGAGTCCCGGCAGGAAGAACAGCGGGAGCAGGTACAACAGATTCCCGTCAGCGAACTTTTCCCGTTCAAAAACCACCCGTTCAAAGTTCTGGACGATGATTCCATGACCCGGACGGTGGAAAGCATTTCGCAGTTCGGTGTGCTTGCGCCGCTGATTGCCCGCCCCAGACCAGAGGGCGGCTATGAGATCATCTCCGGGCATCGTCGGAAACACGCCGCAGAGCTTGCAAATCTGGACACCGTGCCTGTCATTGTGCGAAATATGGAGGATGATGCCGCCACGATATTGATGGTCGATTCCAATTTGCAGAGAGAACACATCCTGCCCAGCGAGCGGGCATTTGCGTACAAGATGAAGCTGGATGCAATAAAAAATCAAGGTGCTAGGTCAGATTTAACTTCGTCCCAAGTTGGGACGAAGTTGAGAGCCGATGAAAAAGTAGCAAAAGATTCAGGCGAAAGTCGCAATCAAGTCCAGCGTTTTGTGCGTCTGACGAACCTTGTCCCTGAATTGCTCGACATGGTGGACGAGAAAAAAATCTCTTTTAACCCTGCGGTAGAACTGTCCTATCTGGACGAAAAACAGCAACAGGATTTTTTAGAAGCAATGGATGCTTCCCAGAACGCACCATCTCTTTCACAAGCCATTCGGATAAAAAAGCTGGCGCAGCAGGGTGAGTTTGACTATGATGCAGTCTACAACATTATGAATCGTTGGAGTAGCAACCCGAAAGAGCAAAGGCGGCGGAATTGTTGCCGGAGTATTCTATCTGTTGGGCGGACTGCTGGGAATTGTAAATTACGGTAGCTTCTCTGACCTTGCTATCTGGTCTGTCCTTTGTTTCATTTTCGGAGCTGTCTTTATTTTGGGCTCCTTGAAAATGAAGAAAGCAGATAAAAGTAACACAGACGCGGCAGAATAATATTATTCAAATAACAATAACATAATTCCCCAACAGGGCGACTATTTCCAAACCGAAGTAGCCGCCCTTTTCTTTTACTAAAAATCAAAAAGGAGGGCTACCATGTCGAAGAAAAAACCACCGACCACCATCGAGGAATGTAACGCCGAAATGGAACTGACACAGAAGAAAATCCGGCAGTATGAGAACAGGAACAAAATGCTTGACCGCAAACTTGCCATTGAGAAGCGCAAGGAGCGCAACCACCGTCTTTGTTCGCGGGGCGGCTACCTTGAAAGCCTTGTCCCGGCACTCATTGATATGTCAGAACAGGAAGCCCGCGACTTCCTCTACACCGCGGTTTTCAGCGACAAAGCGCAGGAGTTTTTGAGAAAACGAGCCGGAGAAGCGACACCGAAGAATTACCCTTGCACACAAGGGCGCACTTATACACCCTAACGGGCGTGTGCGCTCTGCCGAGGGCTTTATCTCCGCACCGGGCATTATTGCCTTGTGCAGAGATTGGCGGCTTGCGCCGCGACAGGGAAACCTACACTTTCCCTGCGACAGCTTGCGCTGTCTACCCTTTTGTGTACCCCACGAAAGCGAACACCTTGCTTTGCAAGCTATTCACTTTCATGGGGTTTTGTTGACCGTATCGGGAGGTGATACTATCGCAATCTACCATTGCAGCATTAAGATTGTCAGCCGGGGAAAGGGCAAATCTGCCGTAGCCGCAGCAGCCTACCGCGCCGGAGAGAAGCTGACAAACGAGTGGGACGGACTGACCCACGACTATACAAGAAAAGGCGGCGTTGTTCATTCTGAAATCATGCTGCCGCCCCATGCCCCACCCTCTTTCTCTGACCGTTCTATTCTATGGAACAGCGTGGAGCAAATCGAAAAATCGAATAACTCACAGCTTGCGAGGGAAATCGAAATCGCCCTACCTGTTGAACTTTCAAGAGAGGAACAGACCCGCCTTGTCCGGGAATACTGTTCCTCTCAATTTGTTTCCAAAGGAATGTGCGCCGACTTCAATATCCACGACACAGGCAACGGCAACCCACACGCTCATATCCTTTTGACTATGCGCCCCCTTGATGAAAAAGGCACATGGGCGGCGAAGTCAAAAAAGGAATATGTCCTTGACGAAAATGGGGAGCGCGTAAAGCTGCCAAGCGGCAGATGCAATGGGTGACGAATCCAATGAATTTCACAGAGAGGTAGTACGTCCCAAAGTAACGGAACTTCTCTCTCCTGATCCTTCGGATTACATTTTGGATATTGCGTGCGGCAATGGAAATTATTCTTCGTATCTTGCACAGAGAGGCGCTTCGGTCGTCGCTTTTGATTACAGCAAAAAAATGATAGAATTGGCTAAAAGACGGCGATCACAATATGCAAAACAAATTGAGTTTTGCGTAGCGGATGCGACCAATAGAGAAAGCTTATTAGGATTAAAAAGAAATCGAGCCTTTACGAAAGCAGTTTCTAATATGGCAATTATGGATATTACGGATATTGAACCGCTTTTTATGGCTGTTTATGAACTATTGGAGGAAAACGGGATTTTTGTCTTTGCAACGCAGCACCCTTGTTTTATCACATTGACTGAAAAATATATGACACCGCACAGTTACTATGATATAGCGATCGAAGGGCAGCCGGAGGAGCAGATTTATTATCATCGTTCCATACAAGATATTTTTAACCTTTGTTTCAGAGCTGGATTTGTCATTGATGGATTTTATGAAGAATGTTTCAAAAACAATAAAGAAATTCCTATGGTAATGATAGTAAGGCTTAAAAAGGTAAAACGTGATAGCTTAAAATAAATTCAAGTTTGCCGGATAAATAGCAAACCCGGCCGAGCCAGTCAACGGTCAAGATGAACGGGCTTCGCCCGCCGTTGACAGCCCCGCCCGGTTTTGCAGTTAGGCAGTCAAGGAGCGACAGCCTAAAGTGCTGCCGCCCCTTACTATCATAAAAAGCAACTACTAACCAGCCACAGCCCTTTTGGGAGGAAAGGGGGATTTTCCATGACCTGTACAGAAGAATATCGGGAACATATCGAGTACACTTTCCATGCCTTTTGCAAAGTCGTTATCCGAAATGCAACGATCAACGCAGCGAGGACACGGAGCAGGAAGCACAAAAGAGAAATATCCCTTGAATACCTCACAGACGAAAAGCACTACCCTTTAGGCACGACAGATGAATATTTCCAAGCCCCGGAGCCGGACGAGGAATACATACTTACCCTTTGCGGCGATACGGTCATTTTCAGCAGCGGTTTACTTGCGGAAGCCCTGTCACGGCTGGACGAACGGGAGCGGGAAATGATTTACCTGTCCTTTTTCAAGCGTATTCCACAGCACGAAATTGGCAGACAGTACGGGCGCAGCCGCAGCACAGCGGGCTACCATATCCGAAAAGCCCTACGGCAGCTCCAAGCGGAAATGGAGGGAATGGCATATGAGAAATAATAGGCTTCTCCCCTATGAAACAATCGTCCAAGCCGCCAGCGGGGAGCCGGAAGCGGTGGGAACTGTATTGCAGTATTACCGCCGCCGCATACAATGTGCCGCCCGTGTGAATGGACGGGTAGACCAAGATACAGAGGACTACATCACCCAGACGCTTCTCACAGCTATTTTCAAGTTCCGCTTTGGGAGATAGCCCTACCGCCTACAACTGAATAACCGCCGCTTCGCCGGCAACCAGAAAGCAGTAAATCTATTCAACAGATTTGCTGCTTTTTTTCGTTCCTGTTTGGCATTTTTGAAAATCCCCAGTATGAAAAAACAAAAGGGAAAATAGCCGCCGCAGTTGGCAAAATCCCTTACTTATCCGTAGAGGGTATCAAAGAAAAAAATACTGCCATTGTCCGCCTATTCCGGCTTGCGTGGTGTTGTAGGGAATAGAGGGGAAATTCTAAAAATCTCCGTCCATTTTGCTTTGCGTGGTGTTGTAGGTAGTGAAAGGAAAATTTTCAAGATAAGCCGGAATAGCGGGTAGCAAAGCCCTTTTGAAACGTTTTGTTAGCGGAAAGGACGGGAGCCGGGGAACGCCGGAGTTTTTCAGAGCAAGATTCTACCGAGGTGCCAAAATTCGCTCTCCGCTTATTTTTGCCCCTGCGGGAATCTTGTTGGGGAGTGCCTTCCCCAAACCCTGCTATGCGCCCTGTCGGGCGAGAAAGGAGGTCACAGACCATGCGAAAGAAATACAATACGCCCCACCGCCGTCATGTGGTAAAGACCCGCATGACCGATGAAGAATACGCCGACTTCACCGGGCGGCTGGCGGCTTATGAAATCAGCCAGTCCGAGTTTATCCGGCAAGCCATACGGAAAGCGACCATACGCCCCATTGTCACCGTTTCCCCGGTCAATGACGGGCTGCTTGCCGCCCTCTCCAAGCTCACGGCAGAGTACGGGAAAATCGGCGGCAACTTAAACCAGATTGCCCGGAGCCTGAACGAATACGGAAGCCCCTACCGGGGGCTGGAAAAGGAAGTGCGGGGAGCCGCCGCCGACCTTGCCGCCTTGAAGTTTGAAGTCTTGCAGAAAGTAGGTGAAGCCGTTGGCGATACTCAAACATATCAGCTCTAAAAATGCCAACTACGGGGACGCTGAAAAATACCTCACATTCGAGCATGACGAGTTTACCATGAAGCCCACCCTTGACGCAGACGGGCGGCTCATACCGAGGGTAGACTACCGCATATCCTCTCTGAATTGTGGCGGGGAGGATTTTGCCGTTGCCTGTATGCGCTCCAATCTCCGCTACGGCAAGAACCAGAAACGGGAGGACGTAAAGAGCCACCACTACATCATCAGCTTTGACCCACGGGACGGCCCGGACAACGGCTTGACCGTTGATCGGGCGCAGGAGCTGGGCGAGAAGTTCTGCGCCGAGCATTTCCCCGGACACCAGGCCCTTGTCTGCACCCACCCGGACGGACACAGCCACACCGAAAATATCCATGTGCATATCGTCATTAACAGTCTGCGGATTGCGGAGGTTCCCATGCTGCCCCACATGGACAGGCCAGCGGACAGGAAAGCAGGCTGCAAGCACCGCTGTACGGACGCAGCTATGAACTATCTGAAAGCCGAAGTCATGGAGATGTGCCACAGCGAGGGGCTTTACCAGATAGACCTTTTGAACGGCAGCAAAGAACGCATTACCGAGCGTGAGTATTGGGCGCAGAAGAAAGGACAGGCTGCCCTTGACAGAGCCAACGCCCCTATTGCTGCGGACGGTATCGCGCCCCGGCAGACCAAGTTTGAAACGGATAAGGCGAAGCTGCGCCGGACTATCCGGGAAGCCCTTGCCGCTGCTTCCGGCTTTGATGAGTTTGCCGCCCTGCTTCTCCGGCATGGTGTGACCGTCAAGGAGAGCCGGGGGCGGCTAAGTTACCTCACGCCGGACAGGACGAAGCCAATTACCGCCCGGAAGCTGGGGGACGATTTTGACCGGGCTGCTGTCCTCTCCGTTTTGGAGCAGAACGCCGCCAGAGCCGCCGAAAAACCCGCAGCCATAGCGGAATACCCCGGCAGTATCAAAGACCGCTTACGGACGAAAAAAGAAGCGAAAAACGCCCCGAACAATGACGCTGTACAGCGCATGGTAGACATAGCCGCCAAGCGAGCCGAGGGGAAAGGACGGGGCTATGAGAAGTGGGCGACCATGCACAACCTCAAACAGATGTCGGCTACCCTCATGCTCTACCAGCAGTATGGCTTTTCTTCCCCGGACGAGCTGGACGCTGCCATTTCCGCAGCCAACACCGCCACGCAGGAGAGCCTTGCCGGACTGAAAGGGCTGGAAGCCGCTATCCGGGAGAAAAAGGAATTGCAGCGCAACCTTTTGGGCTATATCGGCACGAAGCCCGCCCGTGACGGTCTGAAAGCGCAGAAATCGGAGAAAGCCCGGAGAGCCTACCGGGAACAGCACGAAAGCGATTTTATCATAGCGGACACAGCCGCCCGTTATTTCCGGGAGCATGGAATAACCAAGCTGCCAGCCAGCAAAGCCCTGCAAAGGGAGATTGAGCAGCTTACCGTCCAGAAGAACGCCGGATATAACGACTACCGGGAGAAACGCCAGCGGGCGCAGGAGCTTCAGACAGTCAGACGCAATATCGACCAGATTTTAAGGGGCGCACCGAGCCAGCAGAAAAAGCGTGAACAGGAGCGTTAAAGACCGCCCCGAAATGATACCGAAACCCTACAAAAATACAGGTATGATATGAACCCTTACCGCAATACTCCCCGACTTCCAAACGGGGCTTACAGGGCAGAAAAAGCCCGAAAATGATACCGAGAACATACAGAAAATGCCCCCTATCCCGCTACACCGATAGGAACGGCAGAAAGGAGCTTACCATTGCCGAGAATGAGCAAGAAGCGGCGGCTGGAATGGTCTTTCTTCCTCAACCACCGCAACCGTATCACTTACAACGACCTATGCCGGGGCTGCACCCGTGACTGCAAACAGAGCTTCCGGGCGGTTATCATACTATGCCCTCGCTATTATTCCAAACGCTGGAAAAAGGAGGACGCAGCCTATGGCAGATAACCGCAAATATTACTACCTCAAGCTGAAAGAGAGCTATTTTGACGATGATGCAATCGTTCTGCTGGAAAGTATGCAGGACGGCGTTATCTATTCCAACATTCTCTTGAAGCTGTACTTGAAATCGCTGAAAAACGGCGGGAAATTGCAGCTTGACGAGAATATCCCCTACACCGCCCAGATGATTGCGACCATTACCCGCCAGCAGGTAGGTACCGTAGAGAGAGCTTTGAAAATCTTTATGAAGCTGGGGCTTGTGGAGCCTTTGCCAAGCGGCGCACTCTACATGAGCAACATTGAGCTTTTAATCGGCCAGTCCTCTACCGAGGGGGAGCGCAAGCGCAGGGCGCGGCTGGCTTTGCAGGAACAAAAAGCCCTGCCGCAGACAGGGGCGGACAAATGTCCACCATATCGAGCGGACATTTGTCCACCAGAGATAGAGATAGAGAAAGAGATAGATATAGAAATAGAAAAAGAGAGAGAGTTAGAAACGGGACACCCCGCCCCCGCCGCCTATGGCAGATACCACAATGTCATTCTTTCCGATACGGAGCTTGACGGGCTGAAAACAGAGCTTCCCGGCAAGTGGGAGTATTACATTGACCGCCTATCCTGCCATATCGCTTCCAGCGGGAGGAAATACAAGAGCCATGCAGCCACGATTTTCAAGTGGGCGCAGGAGGACGCAGCCAAGAAAGCCCCGAAAAAGGGCATACCCGATTATACCTGTAAGGAGGGCGAGAGCTTATGACGAATGGATTTGATGAAATGATTTTGAATATGACCGACACCACGCCGGAGCCGGAGGACTACACCGGCGAGGACGGGCTTTTATACTGCGGGAAGTGCCACAAGCCCAAAGAGGGCTATTTCCCCAAAGAAACCGCCGCATGGCTGGGGCGTGACCGCCACCCGGCAGAATGTGACTGCCAGCGGGCAGAGCGTGAGGAACGGGAAGCCGCAGAGAAACAGCGCAGTCACCTTGAAACTGTCGAGCGGTTGAAGCGGCGGGGCTTTACAGACCCGGCTATGCAGGGCTGGACGTTTGAGAACGACAACGGCAAGTGCCCGCAAATGGAACACGCCCATTTCTATGTGGAGAACTGGGAAACCATGAAAGAGCGCAACATTGGCTATCTGCTATGGGGCGGCGTTGGCACAGGCAAGAGCTATTTTGCGGGCTGTATCGCAAATGCCCTTATGGAGCGTGAAATCCCCGTGTGCATGACAAACTTTGCATTGATATTGGGTGACCTTGCCGCCAGCTTTGAGGGCAGGAATGAATATATCTCCCGACTTTGCAGCTTCCCGCTGCTTATCCTTGACGATTTTGGAATGGAACGGGGAACGGAATACGGCTTAGAGCAGGTCTACAACGTGATTGACAGCCGTTACCGCAGCGGCAGGCCGCTGATCGTCACGACTAATCTCACGCTGGAGGACTTGCAGCACCCGGAGGACACCGCCCACGCCCGCATTTATGACCGTCTGATTGAAATGTGTTCTCCTGTCCGCTTTACCGGGAGCAACTTCCGAAAAGCCACGGCGCAGGAGAAAATGGGACAACTGAAAAAGCTGATGAACAGAAAGGAGAGCCGCCTATGACCAACACCCCAAAGAATGACCGCAGCACCCGCCGCCCGGATTGCGTGACGGAAATCCGCATAGGTAATTCTGTCCTTGTCGTTTCCGGCTATTTCAAGCAGGACACCACCGCCACCGCCGCCGATAAAATGCTGAAAGTGCTGGAAGCGGAAGCTGCTACACAAAAATCGGCAATTTGACGGGACGTAAAGAAGCAGAAAGGACTGTACAGCCAGCCCCGGCGTGTGGTATGATAGTCATACGGAATAGTGGGGCTGGCTGTCGGAAATGGAGGACACTATGTTAAGACAGACCACCCGAAACCTTATTACCGCCCTTTATCCGAGATTATCCCACGAGGACGAGCTGCAAGGTGAGAGCAATTCTATTTCAAACCAGAAGCGTATTCTTGAAACCTATGCGAAGCAGAACGGCTTTTCCAATCTGCAATGGTACACAGATGACGGTTATTCTGGGGCGAACTTCCAAAGACCCGGTTTTCAAGCCATGCTTGCGGACATTGAAGCCGGAAAAGTCGGCACCGTTATCGTCAAGGATAT
>ENA-UERZ01002375-UERZ01002375.1-human-gut-metagenome-genome-assembly--contig:-NODE-2375-length-10661-cov-4.870465_pt1 | contig 10661 bp, 11 predicted proteins | sample MGYA00242997_ERZ507998 | MGnify/ENA primary metagenome ERZ507998 (study PRJEB26167, sample SAMN06115470) | human gut metagenome | host: Homo sapiens | place: China:Henan | collected 2016-06-23... | reverse complement strand
AGGATCGTCCATATTCTTCCCATCATATGCCTCTTTAGCGTTATATTGGGCCGGTCTATCTTCCCTCCGGACAAAAATGGAGCTCCAAGCCGCACCGGGCCTGGAGCTCCGCTTTCAAACCGCCTGTACTCCATTCCGCCGGATCTCCCGCAGCATGTGGGCAAACCGCCGGACCTCCGATTCCGTGGTGAAGGCGGAAACACTCATCCGTATGGTCCCGGTCTCAAAGGTACCGGCGGTGCGGTGGGCCAGCGGCGCACAGTGGAGGCCGGCGCGCACCGCGACGCCGCGCTTCCCCAGCAGTTCGCCCACCAGCTCACACTCCAGCCCATCCATACGCAGGGAGAGCACGCCGGTTTGCAGCCCCGGAGCCGGAGCGGCATAGACGGCCGCCCCGTCCATGCCCCGCAGCAGATGGACCGCCATGCGGATCATCCGCTCCTCATGGGCGCGGATCCGGCTGAGCCCGGTCCGCTTCACGAAGCGCAGTCCCTCCAGCAGTCCGGCAATGCCGGGCATGTTGTGCGTTCCCGCCTCCAGACGGTCCGGCAGGACCTCCGGCATGCCCGGCAGCGCTGAGGCGCTTCCCGTTCCGCCCTCCAAAAGCGTGCTCACATCCTCCCGTCCGCAGAGCAGCAGCCCCGTCCCCTGGGGACCATAGAGGGCCTTGTGCCCCGGCATGGCAATAAAGTCAGCCCCCAGCTCCTTGCAGGAGATGGGGAGCACTCCGGCAGACTGGGAGGCATCCAGCACGAACGGGACTCCCCTCTCCCGGCAGATGCCAGCGATGCCATGCACCGGCAGCACATAGCCAAACACATTGGATACGTGGGTACAGATGACCGCCGCAGTCCGGTCTGTAATCGCTCTTTCAAATTGTCGCAGCAGAACTTCCGGCCGGAAGAGCGGGGCCTGCGCCACCAGCGTCTCCGCGCCGAGCGCTACCAGCGGCCGGGTCACGGCATTGTGCTCATACCCTGAGATGACCACCCGTTCTCCGGGCCGCACCAGGGTCTTGATCGCCAAATTGAGCGCATGTGTGGCATTGCTGGTAAAAATCACACGCTCCGGATGCTCTGTCATGTCAAACAGCTCCGCCGCAGCCATGCGGCATGCAAAGGCCGTATCTGCCGCCCACTGGGCCGGACGATAGCCGCCCCGTCCGGGCGTCGTCATCGTATTGACCGCCTGCGCGACGGCCTTCGCTACCGCGGACGGCTTTTGGAGCGTAGTGGCAGCACTGTCCAGGTAAATCATAGCAGCACCTCTTTATAGCTGCCGTCGCTCTCCATAATAAAGACCCGCTTCGGCCCCAGTCCGGCCTGGACCAGGATGCGCAGGGCGTCGGACAGGTTTCGCTGTGCCACCTTGACCGAGTATCCGCATCCCTCTCCGGCGATGACTTTCGGCGAACGCAGGATATGCGCCGTAATGCCTACCCGCTCCAACACAGCGGCTGTCCGCTGCGCATAGGTCAGGGAACGGCAGACAATAAGATAATAGACCATGGTTCAAACGCTCCTCTCGCCCCATCGTATGCCGGGGCGGGAGGCACGGTTCCATCCTACTCCTCCAGCAGCGCCACCGCGTGAGCCGCCATGCCCTCGCCGGCGCCGGTAAAGCCAAGCCCTTCTTCCGTGGTGGCCTTGACGTTGACCCGGTCCTCCCTAATCCCCATACGGGTGGCCAGATTAGCGCGCATCCGCGGGATATGGGGAGCCAGCTTGGGCCGCTGGGCCAGGACCGTAGCGTCCACATTGCCGACCCGGTACCCCTTCCCGCGCAGCATCTCCATGACACGCTCCAGCAGCGCCAGACTGTCCGCGCCCTCATAGGCCGGATCGTTGTCCGGAAACGCATGTCCGATGTCCCAGAGCCCGGCGGCCCCCAGGAGGGCGTCCATCACCGCATGGGTCAGGACATCCGCGTCGGAGTGTCCCAGCAGCCCCCGCTCATAGGGGATCTCCACGCCGCCCAGGATGAGACGGCGTCCTTCCACCAGCTTATGTACATCATAACCATGTCCGATTCTCACAGCGTCCCCCTCCATTCCAGAAGCGCCTCCGCCAGCACCAGGTCCTCCGGTGTGGTGACCTTCAAATTCGTATATTCTCCCGTGGTGAGAGAGACCCTCATCCCGATCCGTTCCACCGCGGAGCAGTCATCGGTAAGAGCCGCCCCCTCCCCCAGCGCCTTGGCGAGCGCGCCCCGGATCAGCGCGGCGTCGAAGACCTGGGGCGTCTGCACCGCAAAGAGCTCTGAACGGTCGGGCGTCCGCTCCACGATCCCCCCGGCCGCCTGTTTGATCGTGTCCTTGACCGGCACCGCGGGGGCCGCCGCACCACACTCCTCCGCCTTGCGGATGACCTCATCCAGCACCGCCTGACTGACCAAGGGGCGGGCCCCGTCGTGGATGGCGATCAATTCAGCTTGCCCGCTGGCCTCCTGGATGCCCCGCAGCACCGATTCCGCCCGGCTGGCTCCGCCCACAACCACAGATTTGATCTTGGAAAATCCACCCTCCCGGCAAAGCTGGCTGATGGGCACGATCAGATCCTCCCGGGTAACCACCACAATCTCCTGAATGCGGGGACAGCTGTCCAGCGCGCGCAGCGTGTGCATCAGGACCGGCACATCCCCCAGCGTGAGCAGTATCTTATCCTGTCCCCCCATACGGGTGGATGATCCGGCAGCCGGGACCACCGCGGTACAAAAGGCCTGCTGTTCCCGGTTTCGCTTCAGCAGCCGCCTGAGCCATTCCGCCATTTTTATTTCCTTCCTTTCCTCTGCCGTCCACAAGAAAAGGAGCCCGAAGGCTCCCTCTTGCTCGATGCGTTCGCGCCGCGGCCGTCTCTCCCATCTTATTATGCCAGGGCAGAATCAATGCGGGCCTCCACCGCTTCATAGCTGGAATCCTGGGAGAGGACGATCTCCGAAATCAGAATCTGCTTGGCCGAGTGGAGCATCTTCCGCTCTCCAGTCGAAAGGCCGCGCTCTCCATCCCGGCGCACCAGTCCTTTTACCACCCGGGCAACCTCCCGAAGGTCGCCGCTCTTCAGCCGCAGCATATTCTCCCGGTAACGCCGGTTCCAGTTGGAATCCATCTCCACGTCCATGCCGGGGATGGCAGCGATCACGCGGTCTGCCTCCTCTCCTACTACGATGGGACGCACGCCGATCTCCTCGCTGTTGTGCGTCGGGATCATGACAAGCATCCCGTTCAGAGGAAGCTTTAAGATATAATATTCCCGCAGTACTCCGTTGACCTTCTTCTGCACGATACTGTCAATGACGCCAGCACCATGCATTGGATGGACGATTTTATCGCCTACCTGAAACATGATCCCACCTCCCAAACCGTTTGAGCCTGTGAATGATTCTCACGTATTTCGCAATCTCGGTATTGGGCTTGTTCCCTGCGCCGGAGACAGCCCATAATACTAATTGTATTATAGACCGTTTTCCCTCCTTTTGCAAGGAAAATGAGCAGTTTTCAAAAAAAGCAGCCCACTTTTGTCCAAAGTGGGCTGCTTTTGTCAGAACGGGAAATTACTCAGCGGAACCGTCCTCATCCTCAGCGGAGTCAGCCTGCTCATCCAGCAGAGCACGGATGGACAGGGACACCTTCTTATTTTCAAAGTCGATGTCGGTGACCTTCACGTCCACCATCTGGCCCTCGCTCAGCACATCGCCGGGCTTCTCAATCCGGTGGTCGGCGATCTGAGAGATGTGGATCAGGCCGTCCACCCCGGGGACGATCTCAGCAAAAGCGCCGAAGGTCATCAGCTTGACCACCCTGACGTTGGCCACGGAGCCCACATCATAGGTCGCGGTGAACTTGGCCCAGGGGTCCTCGGTGCGGTCCTTCATGCCCAGGGAGATCTTCTTCTTCTCCTTGTCAGCGGCGATGACATAGACCTCGATGGTGTCGCCCACCTTCACCACCTCGGAGGGGTGCTTGATGCGGCTCCAGGAGAGCTCGGAGATGTGGACCATGCCGTCCACGCCGCCAATGTCCACAAAGGCGCCGTAAGAAGTCAGGGACTTCACCACGCCGGTGTAGCGCTTGCCTTCCTCGATCTCCTCCCACACCTTCGCGGCCTTCTCGGCGCGCTCGGCGGCGGCCACGGCGCGGATGGAACCCACCACGCGGCGGCGGGCACGGTTGACCTCGGTGATGCGGAGGCGGACATGCTGCTTGACCAGCTCGGTCATGGCCACATCGCGGGCCAGGCCGGTCTGGGAAGCGGGCACGAACACGCGAACGCCCTTGACGCTCACGACCACGCCGCCCTTGTTCTCCTCGGTGACGACGCCCTCGACCACAGTCTGGTCGTCCTTGGCCTGCTCGATATCGTCCCAGCTCTTGACGGTATCCAGGCGCTTCTTGGACAGGGTGACAACACCCTCCTGATCGTTGACACGCATGACGTAGGTCTCGATCTCGTCGCCCACCTTCACAATGTCCTCGACCTTTACAGTGGGATCGTCGGTCAGCTCAGACACCGGTATGTAACCGGCATGCTTGGTACCCAGATCGACGTAGATCTCGGTGGGCGTAATGCCAGTGACGACGCCGGTAACCTTCTCCCCTGTATTTAAAGTTTTGATCGACTTCTCCAGCATTTCAGCAAAGGATTCTTCGATCTCCATGTTTTCTGCGCTCATTTTGTCATAGACCTCCTTTATAATCCACCCGGGTGTCGACGCGCCCGCGGTGATTCCTATAGAAGCCTTCCCGTACAGGTTGGAAGGTTCCAGTTCCTCCGCCCGCTCGATCCAGCAGACCGTCGGGCAGAGTGCCGCACAAAGCTCCGTGAGGCGCCTGGTGTTGGAGCTATCGCGGCCGCCGATGACGATCATCGCGTCATTTTGGGCCGCCAACTCCTGGGCCTCACTCTGCCGTTTGCACGTAGCATTACATATTGTATCAAAAATTTTTAAATTTGTACACTCTTTTTTTGCTTTTTCTACGCACAAATTCCACTTCTTTTGGGTCGAGGTGGTCTGGGAAACCATGGTGATGGGCTGCGTACGCAGCTCCGGATGCTCCCTCAGCCAGTTTTCCAGCGCGTCCGGACCGGAGAGCACCACCGGATTGCGGCACCAGCCGGCGATGGCCTCCACCTCCGGATGGGTGGGCGTGCCGATGATGACCGGGATGCGCCCCTCCTCCTCTGCCTGGGAGACCAGGCGGTGGATGTGGGAGACGTTGGGGCAGGTGGTATCAATGATCTCTGCCCCCCGCTCCTGCAAGCGTTCATAGACCGCCCGACCCTCCCCGTGGGAGCGGATGATGACGGCCGCGCCCGTGGGCACCTCCTCCACGCTGTGGACGACCTGCACGCCGGCCTTCTCCAGCTGCTCGATCACGCTTCCGTTGTGGATGATATGGCCCAGCATCACGCAGGGGCGGCCCGACTGGGCAGCCTCCTCCGCCATGGTCACCGCCCGGCGCACGCCATAGCAGAAGCCCGCGGAGCGGGCCAGTGTCAGCCGGCTCATCTGGCCTGCGCCTCCAGCGCACGGATCCGCGCCATCAGATCGGCGGTGATGGCCTCATACTCCTCCTGGGTCCCCTTGCGGGTGGCGACGGTGGGCGTGAAGGCCTCCCCGATCACCACCGGCGTGCGGCGGAACCAGCGCTTGTGCTCCGGCACGTAGACCGGCAGGATGGGAACGCCGCACCGCACTGCCAGCATGGCGGCACCCGCCTTGGGCTGGCTCACGTCGCCCCGGCTGGAGCGGACCCGGGTTCCCTCGGGGAAAATCAGTACCTTCTCGCCCTCCCGCAGATACTTCATGGCCTGCTTGATGGCACCGATGTCGCTCTTTCCCCGGTCCACGCCGAAGATGCCCGCCTTGCTCAGCAGCCATCCGATCACGGGGATCCGGATCAGCTCGATCTTTGCCATGGCCCGGATCTGGTGCTTGAGACGGAAAGCGTAGCAGAGGAAGAGCGGATCACTGTCACTGGTGTGATTGCAGCAGATCATAACCGCGCCGTCGGGGATGTTCTCCCGTCCGATCACCTTTCCGGGGTGGACCAGATTGAATACGGGATAGACGAGACAATAGAGAAAGGTATACCAGCCTCTCACAGACCCACCCCCGCTCTCACCACGCCCAGGAGCTGCCGGAAGCTCTCCTCCAGGGTGTTGCCGGTGGTATCCACCGCAATGGCGTCCTCCGCCTGGCGCAGAGGAGCCGCCGCGCGCTGGGTGTCTTTTTCGTCCCGGGCGATGATGTCCCGCAGCACGGTGTCAAAGTCGGTGTCGGTCCCCCGCTCGGTCAGCTCGGCATACCGCCTCTGGGCACGGTCCTCCGCCGTGGCGGTGAGGAAGATCTTCACGTCCGCGTCGGGCAGCACCACGGTGCCGATGTCCCGTCCGTCCATGATCACATTCTGACGGCGGGCCAGATCCCGCTGCATGTCCATCAGGAAGGCCCGCACCTCCGGAATGGCGGACACGCCCGAGGCGTACCGGGAGACCCTGGGTTCCCGGATGGCGGCGCTCACATCCTCCCCGTCCAGGTACATGTGCTGTAAGCCGTCCTCCCCGTGCCGCAGGTCAATGGAGACCTGCCCCAGCAGCGCGATCACGCCGCTGCTGTCCTCGGCGTCCACGCCGTGGCGCAGGGCGGCCAGCCCCAGCGTGCGGTAGATGGCCCCGGTATCCACATAGAGATAGCCCATGGCCTGGGCCAGCCGCCGGGCCAGGGTGCTCTTTCCCGCACCGGATGGGCCGTCGATGGCAACGCTTTTGTATCCCATACTCATTTTGCTCCTTCTTCCAAAAACTGGGCCGCTCCTTCTCCCGCGGCCCGGCCGGTGGACCAGGCGATCTGAAGGTTGAAGCCGCCCGTATAGGCGTCTACGTCCAGCAGCTCCCCCGCCAGGAAGAGCCCCGGCAGGCGCTTGGACGCCATCGTGTGGGGATCTACCTCCGACACCTTCACGCCGCCGGAGGTGATGATAGCCTCCGCCAGGGGCCGCGGACCGGCGATGCCGACCCGGAAGCCCTTGAGCTCCTCCAGCAGCCGCCGGCGCTGGGCCTTCGTAATGGAGTTGGCCTTGGTGTCGACGGGGATCCCAGACCGCTCCACCATCACCGGCACCATCAGGCGGGGCAGCAGCCCCTCCAGCACATTGTGAAAATCCTGGTTGGCCCGCTCGGTGAAATCCCGCAGCAGCCGCTGCTCCAGCTTCTCCTCGTCCAGCGCCGGTTTGAGGTCGATGACCACCTGATAGCGGTCCTTTTCAAAGTCCCGCATATGGGCGCTTGCGCTGAGGATCAGCGGGCCGGAGAGTCCAAAATGGGTGAACAGCAGCTCCCCCTGCCCGGCATAGACCACCTTTTTCTTCTGGTTTTTGACCTTGACCGCCACGTTGCGCAGGGAGAGGCCCTGCATCCGGCGGCAGTCCTCCCCCTCCGCCGCCAGCGGGACCAGCGAGGGCCTGGGCGGCACAATGGCGTGTCCCACCGCCGCGGCCATCTCATAGCCGTCCCCGCTGGAGCCGGTGAGGGGATACGAGGCTCCCCCGGTGGCCAGGATCACCGCCCGGGCGGTATAGGAGCCGCGCTCCCCCTTGACCCCGGAGATGCGTCCTTCCTCATCGGTCAGCAGGCGGACGGCCCGGTCCTCCACCAGGCTCACCCGCTTCCGGCGCAGCGCCTGAAAGAGCGCGTCGATAATATCCGCGGCCCGGTCGCTCTGGGGAAAGATCCGATTCCCGCGCTCGGTCTTGAGCGGGACGCCCAGACCCTCAAAAAACGCCTTCACGGCCTCCGGCGGGAAGCGCGTGACGGCGCTCATGAGAAATTTTGGATTGCGGGGCACATGCTGAAGGACTTCCGGTACCGAACAGTCATTGGCGACGTTGCACCGCCCCTTCCCGGTGATGTACAGCTTGCGGCCGACCTTGGCGTTGCGCTCCAGCAGGAGCACGGAACGCCCCCGGTCCGCGGCGGCCAGCGCGGCCATCATGCCCGCCGCGCCGCCGCCGATCACAATAATGTCACTGGTCAAAAGGAATCCTCCACCTTTTCATACACCTCGTACTCGTCCCAGATCTTCTCCAGCACCCCGAAGGTCTCGGAGAGATCGCTGTTCTTTTTGCGGCCCAACGCCACGATGAGGGCGTTGACCAAGCTCAAGGGAGCCACCAGCGAATCTACAAAGGAGGCCATATCGCTCTTGGCCATCAGGGTGTGAGCCGCAATGGCGGTGAGGGGCGAGGTCTCGCTGTCCGTGATAGCCACCACCTGCGCCCCCCGGTCCCGGGCAAATTCCATGGCCTTGACCGTGCGTCTGGAGTAGCGGGGGAAACTGATCCCAACGATCACATCCCGGGGCCCGATGCGCAGCAGCTGCTCAAAGACCTCGCTGACCGAGGTGCTGTGGATGTGGACCACATCTTCAAAGATCAGGTTGAAGTAGAAGGCCAGAAAACTGGCGATGGCCGACGCCGAGCGGACGCCGAGAATATAGATGCGCCGGGCGGACACGATGGCCTCCACCGCCCGGTCAAAGCTGTCCCGGTCCACCTCTTCCAGCGTCATGCGGATCTTCTCCACGTCGGACTGCATGACCATGGAGAGGATGTCCTGGTTCCCGATGCGGTCGTTCGATACCTCGATGCGCTGGATGGAGGTGAGTTTGTTGCGGATCATCTCCTGAAGGGCCTTCTGCATGGCGGGATAGCCGTCATAGCCCAGCTCCGCCGCAAAGCGGACCACGGTGGACTCGCTGACGTTGACCGTCTTTCCCAGCTTGCTGGCCGTCATGAAGGCCGCTTTGTCATAGGAGTCCAGAATAAAGCGCCCGATCCGCTTCTGGCCTTTGGAGAAGGTATTCATATTTGTCTGGATGATGGACAAAATATCTTTTGACATGAGAGCGTATCCTCCCGATCTGCCGCCCAGGCGGGGGCTGCGTTTCCTTTTATCTCATTTTATAATCATACCGGGAAGTCTCTGGAATTGCAAGACCCGTTCTGCAAGTTTTCACTTCATTCTTGCAAATCCGATCCGTCACGGCGCAGCGCGGCCAGCTCACCGGGGGTCAGCCTTCTCCACCGTCCGGGGGGCAGGCCGCCCAGAAGCACCTCCCCCTCCCGCACCCGGCACAGGCGGCGCACCTCCAGACCGGCCAGGGCGCACATCCGCCGCACCTGCCGGTTGCGTCCCTCGTGGATGGTCACAGAGAGCACGCTCTCTCCCTTTTCCCGCCGCAGGAACCGCACCTGAGCCGGGTGGAGCGGCACTCCGTCCAGCTCCAGCGGGCCCCGCAGCACCGGCATGCCCCGCTCCACATCTCCCGCCACCCAGACGTGGTACTCCTTTTCCACCTCATGGCTGGGATGCAGGAGCCGGTGGGTGAGCGCGCCGTCATCCGTCAGGAGCAGAAGCCCCTCGGAATCCAGGTCCAGACGGCCCACCGGCCAGACCCGGGCCCCGCACCCCTTGACCAGATCGGCCACCGTCCGGCGCCCCTTCTCGTCTGAGAGGGTGGTCACAAACCCCCGGGGCTTGTGCAGCATCAGATAGGTCCGCTCCTCCGGCGCGCGCAGGGGATGCCCGTCCACGCGGACGTCATCCCGTTCCGGGTCGGCCTTCTCCCCCAGCCGTGCCTTTCTGCCGTTCACGGTGACCCGCCCGGCCTGTATGTATGCCTCCGCCCCCCGCCGGGAGATGACCCCGGAGGCAGACAGGATCTTTTGCAGCCGTTCTTCCAAACTCACTCATCCCCTGTTCTCTGTTGCGTTGGTGCAAAGGACGGTCCCGCAGGCATCTGCCCGCGGGACCCAAAGGAGGGGCGCACTTTAAAAGAGCACCCGCTCCATCCAGACCTCCGGCGCGGGAATGGGCGCAGAGGCCGTCTCCCCCTTCCACAGGTCCTGAAGGCGGGAGAAGAGGCCGCCGCTTCCCGCACGGTTATCCTCCACGCTCTGGCCATAGACCAGATAGGTGCTTCCAATGGGCTCCCCGTCCAGAGAGAAGCAGAGCTCTCCGGCGATGGCCCCCTGCTCCACCGGGGCCTCCACCGTGTCCGGGAGCACGATGCGGACCTTGACCCGCTCCGCCTGGGTCAGCGGGTAAGAGACCTCGCCATAGGTCACCACCGGCACATACCGCTTCAGGCTCCCCGCCACCGGGATGCGGGTAAATTCCTTGCCCGAGCGGGCCAGGAGCTGTCTGGGATAGGTCTCAAACCCATAGTCAAAGAGGGCCGCGTGGTCCTCCCAGTCGTTGCGGTCAAAGAGGGTCACCGCAATGAGGGTCTGTCCGTTCCGCTCCGCCGCAGACACCAGCGTCCGCCCGGCCAGATCCGTATATCCCGTTTTCAGCCCGATACAGCCCTCATAGCGCCAGAGGAGCTTGTTGTGGTTGACCAGGCTCCGCTCCCCCACTGTAATGGTCTTGGTGGAGACGATCTCCTGCAGCTTCTCATTGGCAAGGCACACCTGCGCCAGCCGCGCCATATCCCGGGCGGTGGAGTAGTTGCCCTCATCCTCCAGCCCATTGGGGTTGGAAAACCGAGTATGTTCCATGCCCAGATCCCGGGCTCTCCGGTTCATCCACTCCACAAAGGTCTCCACGTCCCCGGCGCAGCCCCCGGTAACGGCCAGCGCGGCATCGGTGCCCGAAGAGAGCATC
>ENA-UERZ01002372-UERZ01002372.1-human-gut-metagenome-genome-assembly--contig:-NODE-2372-length-10666-cov-3.692322_pt1 | contig 10666 bp, 8 predicted proteins | sample MGYA00242997_ERZ507998 | MGnify/ENA primary metagenome ERZ507998 (study PRJEB26167, sample SAMN06115470) | human gut metagenome | host: Homo sapiens | place: China:Henan | collected 2016-06-23 | study... | reverse complement strand
GTATCCTGGAGCACCGCCCCCAGGGAGCGGCGCAGGTCGTCCTTCCGGATGGCCTTGACATCGAGGCCGTCATAGGTGATCAGTCCGCCCTCGATCTCGTAAAAGCGGTTGATGAGGTTGGTGATGGTGGTCTTGCCCGCCCCAGTGGAGCCGACAAAGGCGATCTTCTGCCCCGGATTGGCGTAGACGGACACATCCTTCAGAATGCGTTTTCCAGGCACATAGGAGAAGTCCACATGGTTGAAGCGCACCGCGCCCCGCAGTTCTGTGAGGTAATAATCTTCACCGGGCACATTGCGCACCGTGCCCCGGATGAGATGGAGGGAGGACGCGCCCGTGTGGTCCGGATACTTCCAGGCCCAGCCGTGTCCGGCCAGGGCGGACAGGTCCTCCACCTGGGTCAGCGTGCCGTCCGGAGCCACTTTGACCCAGATGCCCTCGTCGGAATCTGTTCCGGGCGGGAGCAGCTTCCACCCGTCCTGCTCCCGGACGGCCTGCCCCAGCTCGGTGAGGGTCTCGCCCTCGGCCAGTACAGGGACCAGGGCCATGCCGCTGGACCGGGGCGTCTTCCAGGCCCAGGTGTGGGAATGTCCTGTGCCGGAGAACGGGGTCAGCGTGCCGTTGGCGTCCTTCTCTGCCTCCACCAGGGTGACCTGTCCCTGGTCCAACTCAGGCTGGGTGTCCATGACGTCAAAAATACGCTCAGCTCCGGCCAGGGCGGAGAGCAGGGTGGTCATCTGCTGGGAGATCTGGTTCAGGGGCTGGCCCACCTGTTTCGAGTAGTTCAGGTAAACGACCAGACCGCCCAGGTCAAAGCCCTGGAGGACAGACAGCAGTCCGCCAAAGGCCGCGGTGAGGGCATAGCTGATGTTCATCAGGTTGCCGGAGACGGGCATGATCATAATAGAGTAGAAATTCGCCTTCTGAGCGGCGTCCCGGTAGGCGGTGTTCAGCGCGCGGAAGTCAGCCTTGGCCTGCTCCTCGTGGGTAAAGGCCTTGACCACCTTCAGACCCTCGATGATCTCCTGGATCTCGCCGTTCATGTCGCCCAGGGCGCTCTGCTGGGCGCGGTAGAATTTCCGGCTGCGCCCGCCCAGGGTCTTGAACAGAACGATGGTGACAGCCAGCAGAAGGGCGGTGACCAGAAAGAGTTTCCAGTTGATGAAGAGCATCATGCTCACCAGGCCGGCAAACATCAGCACACTGGAGCACAGGGAGACCACGCTCTGCTCCAGGGCCATCTGCACATTGTCCGCGTCGTTGGTGAAGCGGCTCATCAGTTCCCCGTGGGGATGCTGGTCAAAGTAGCTCAGCGGCAGGGCCTGGAGCTTGTCGAACAGGTCCTTGCGCAGGCGGTTGACCCCGCGCTGGGCCAGGCGGACCATCACGGCGGACTGCCCATAGGCGGCGGCGCAGCCTGCCACATAGACCACCACCAGGACCAGTACGGCCTGAGCCAGGCCGGCAAAGTCGGTGCAGCCGGACCAGATAAAGTTGTTGATGATGGAGCGCATCATGTATGATCCGCCCAAATTGGTGCCCACGGACAGGACCAGGAACAGCAGCACCATCAGCAGCGGCAGCTTACTTCTGGTCAAATACCCCGCCAGACGGCGGATGGTCCGGCCCATGTTTTTCGGCTTGGCATAGCCCCCTCTGGGGGCGCGGTTGGGTCCCGGCATCAGCCACCCACTCCTTCCTGCTGAGATTGATAGATCTCCTGATAGATCGCGTTTCCGGCGAGCAGCTGCTCATGGGTGCCGTGTCCGGCAATGCGGCCGTCGTCCAGGATCAGGACCTCGTCGGCGTACTGTACGGACGAGATGCGCTGGGCGATGATGATGACGGTGGTATCCTTCAAATTGGAGGCGAAGGATTGGCGGATGGCGGCCTCTGTGGCGCTGTCCACAGCGGAGGTGGAGTCGTCCAGAATGAGCACCGCCGGCTTTCTCAGCATGGCCCGGGCAATGCACAGCCGCTGTTTCTGTCCGCCGGAGACGTTGGTGCCGCCCTGGGTAAGCATGGTGTCGAAGCCATCGGGCAGGCCCATGATAAAATCGTAGGCCTGGGCGTCCTTCGCCGCCTGGATCATCTCCTCCTCCGTGGCGTCCGGGCGGCCCCAGAGAAGGTTCTCCCGAATGGTCCCGGTGAAGAGCACATTGTTTTGCAGCACCATGCCGATGCGGTCCCGGAGCTGCTCCAGGGGATAGTCCCGAACATCCAGCCCGTCCAGCAGGACCGCGCCTCCGGTGACGTCATAGAACCTGGGGATCAGATTGACCAGAGAGGACTTGCCCGTCCCCGTGCCGCCCACGATGGCCACAAACTGGCCGGGCTCCACGGTGAAGCTGATCTGAGAGAGTACATCGTCTCCCGTCCCGGCGCGGGCGTATTTGAAGGAGACGTCCCGGAACTCCACCCGGCCTCTGGGCGCTGGGAGCTCGTCCTGGGCGGGGCGCTGCGCCTGGGGCTTGTTTTCCACAGAGGGCTCCGCGGAGAGGACCTCATTGATCCGGTGGGCGCAGGCCTGGGCGCGGGTGAGCTGAAGCAGGGCCATAGCCACCATCATCACGCTTATCAGGATCTGGAAAATATAGTTGATGAACGCCTGGAGGTCGCCCAGCAGGAAGCCCTCGGCCATCACCATCTTTCCGCCCAGGTACAGCACGGCCACGGTGGCCCCGTTCATCGCCAGCATCATAATGGGCATGATGGCAATGACCTTCATGCCCACGTTCAGCCCGGCCATCATCAGCTCGTCGTTGGAGCGCTGGAATTTTTTCCGCTCGTGGTCCTCCCGGACGAAGGCCTTGACCACCCGGATGGCCACCAGGTTCTCCTGCAGTGTGTTGTTCAGGCCGTCGATCTTGGTCTGCATCACCTCAAAGAGCTTGGTGCAGATCTTCATCAAAATGCCGATGGCCAGGATCATCAGCGGGATGACCACCAGCAGCACTACAGCCAGCCGGGGATTGATGGAAATGCTGATCCCCAGGGCGGCAATGAGCATCACCGGGGCCCGCACCAGCATCCGCAGGCCCATATTCAACATCATGGTCATGGCGTTGACGTCGTTGGTCATGCGGGTGATGAGGGAGGCCGAGGAGAAGCGGTCGATGTCCGCGAAGGAGAACTCCTGTACCTTATCAAAGAGGCACTGGCGCAGGTTGGCGCCGAAGCCCTGGCTGGCAAAGGTGGCGTATTTGGCGGAGAGCACGCCGAAGGCCATGGACAGCAGGGAGAGGGCCAGCATGACCGCTCCCAGCCGGAAGATATAGGCCGTATCCCCGGCGGGGATGGCGACGTCCACGATCTCTGCCATGATCAGTGGCAGGATCAGTTCGCAGATGACCTCCAGGGTGATAAAGACCGGGGAGCGCACTGCCTGCCGCTTATAGCCCTGGAGATGGGTGATGAATAAGGAAAGCAAATCAAGATTCCTCCTTTGGTGTGGAATGGGGGCGGCTGTTCCCCCGCAGATTGTCCAGCATCCGCAGATAAAATCCCCGCAGAACGGCCTGCTCCTCGTTGGACAGACCGGTAAAGGCCCGGCGGGTCACCCGCTGGAGGCAGGCGAAGCAGTCATCCACCGCCCGCTGGCCCTTGTCGGTCAGCGTGACCCGGTTGCGCCTGGCGTCTCCAGGCTCCGGCTCCCGGCAGATATATCCTTTTTTCTCCAGGGACTTCAGCGAGGTGGCCACCGCGGCGGGCGAGACATGGAGCAGCTGGGCCAGCTCCCGCTGGGTCTGCCCGTCCGCCCCCCTGGCCCCCGCGGTGTGCAGGATGCACATGAGCATGGGGTGTCCCACCTCCTGCAGCCCCGCCGCGGCCAGCTCAGTTTGGATGGCATTTTGGCGGGCCAGGTGGAGCTGATGCTCCAGAAGGCCCAGATCAAAATCAAAATTTGCCATTGCTCCTCCTCCTGGCTCAACGCATTTCGATGGTTAACCCGTTAACGATTAACGTGTTTAAATTTTAGCACCTTTCCGGAAGATGTCAAGGGAAGGGCGGCGAAGATTCACAAATGATTCATAAAATACAAAAATCTGCTGTGATTTGGAACATTCGTTTGACTTCCAAGGGAGGATATGCTATAATAATGCCGAAAGTAAGTACCGAACTGGCCTTGCGTTCTGTCACGGCGGGTCTGCGGGAAGGAGCTTGACCATGGGAACCATCACTCCAAAGCAGCAGAAAATTTATGATTTCATCCAGTCCTTCACTGCGGAGCACGGTTATCCCCCCTCGGTGCGGGAGATCGGCGCGGCCATGGGGCTGAAGTCCCCCTCCACCGTCCACTTTCATCTGAAAGGGCTGGAAGAGGCAGGTATGATCGTCAAAGCTGAGGGCAAGACCCGGGCCATCACCCTCCCTGCCGCGCCCAACCGGGCAGTGGCGGAGGAATCCAACGCCCGGGCGGACCGGATCCCAGTGGTAGGCAGCGTGGCTGCCGGCTCCCCCATTCTGGCGGAGGAGTGCATCGAGGACTACCTCACCTTTGACACACAGGGACTCAGCGGCGAGAATTTCGCCCTGAAAGTCCGGGGGGAGTCCATGGTGGGGGCCGGCATCCTCCCGAATGACCTAGTGGTGGTCCACCGACAGCAGGAGGCTCACAGCGGGGAGATCGTGGTGGCACTGTTTGAGGACGAGGCCACTGTGAAAACCCTGCGCCGCAGGGACGGCCATGTCTGGCTGATGCCGGAGAATCCGGCCTACGATCCCATCGATGGCACGCACGCCCAGGTCGTGGGAAAGGTGGTTGCCGTGGTCCGGCGCTATTGAGCCCCAAATTGATATCGATTATAGGAGAATATGGGACCGGAGCTTCCGTGTACACGGAAGCTCCGGTTTTCTGTCATATTCGGCCTGCCTTCTGGAGCACAGCAGAGGCAAGATGTTTGGGGAGATTAAGAGCGGGGATCGCTGAGGTAGTTCAGGGCGAAGCGGACCAGCACTGGTGCGGCGGTTTTCAGGCACTCGTCCACGAAGATGTTTTCGGCCACATGGAGTCCTAAGCTGCTGTTGGGGAGCTGGGGATCGTGGGAACCTACCAGGAACTGAACGCCCCGGCCGCCGCAGGCCTCGATCCAGCAGGCGAAGTCATCTGACCCGAGAGAGGGCTCCGGGATCACCTGAAGGTGCTCTCTGCCGAAGGTCTCCTCCACAGCGCGGGCGACCCGGTCCGCAATGTCCGGGTGGTTGTGGATGGCCGGGGTGCCCACATCGTGGATCAGGGTCCCTTCCGCGCCCAGCGCCCGGCATCCCTCCTCAGTAATGCGGCGGATGGCGGATAAAAGCTGCTGGCGGATGGCCGGATCAAAGGCACGCATGGTCCCCCGCATGGTCACCCGGTCCGGGATGATGTTGGGGGCGGTACCGCCGTGGATCTCGCCAATGGTGAGAACAGCGGGGTGGGTAGGGGAGTTCACCCGGCTGATCACCGTCTGGAGCTGGGTGAGGAGATAGCAGCTGACCATCACCGGATCCACACACTGCTGGGGATAGGCGCCGTGGCCCCCCTGGCCTGTGATGTGCCAGGTGAGAATGTCAAAGCTGGCGTTGCTGGGCCCATACCGGAGCCCGACCGTATCCCAGGGGAGCTTGGGATCACAGTGAAAGCCCACCACCGCTTCCGGGCGGTCCGGTCCCAGGGCGCCCAGGGCCAGCATCTGCTCCGCGCCGGCTCCCACCTCCTCGGCACACTGGAAGATCAGCTTGACCGACCCGTGGAGGCGGTCCCGGAGCCTGCACAGGGCCTTGGCGGCCCAGAGCAGGGCGGCGGTATGGATGTCGTGGCCGCAGGCGTGACAGAGCCCCTCCCGGCAGGAGGAGAAGGGCAGACCGGTGTTCTCCCCCATGGGAAGGGCGTCGATGTCCTCCCGCAGGGCGACGGTGGGGCCGGGGTGCGCCCCCCGGATGAGGGCGGTGAGGCCGGTCTCCAGCCCGGGGTGCTCCTCCACCTCGGCCCCCCAGCCCGTCAAAAGCTCCCGGATCAGCTGGGTGGTCCCATGCTCCTGAAAGGAGCGCTCCGGCTCCCGGTGCAGCCGGTGGCGCAGGGCTTGAAATTCCGGATACCAGCCTGACATCTCCATCTGCCATTGTTCCATAACTGCCTCATCCTCTCTGCTTTTTTCTCCATCATGCCGTGAAACCGTCCGCTTGTCAAGCGGGATCTGTGGAGAAAAGAAAAATGGGCCGCCCGGATCGTGGGCGGCCCTGAGAGATCAGTAATTTTGAAGATAGCGGTCGGGCTGGGGCAGATCCAGGTCGTCGGCTGTGAGGTCCCGGGTATACGGGTTGAGCTGCTCGTTCAGCGTGGGGAGGATGTCCTCCGGCTGGAACACATAGCACCACTTGGAATTGCCTACCACGCCGTCGCCCCGGCCGGTGAGTTCCCCCTGGGTGATGCCGGAGGAGAAATCCACCCCCATGGCCTGAGTGGCGAAAAAGAGCATATCCGAGGCGGACAGGTCGGTCTTGACGTAGGTTTGGAAGAGCTCCACAAAGGCAGTGACCTTGGGGATCGAGTTCCAGGAGACCACCTTTTTGGCCAGGGCAACCAGCATCTGACGGTGCATCTCCGCCCGGCCGGTGTCGGTATAGCCGCTGCCGTCGTTGTTGTGCCGGAAGCGGGCTACTTCAAGGGCCTGCTTGCCGTTCAGGTGGTGGGTCCCCGCCTGATAGTGGATGTGCAGCTCCTCGCCAGGGGTTGGGTCGTCGTAGTTCATATCCTCCGGAATGTATACATCCACCCCGCCCAGCTCATCCACCAGGGCAGTGAAGCCCTTGGGGTCCACCAGAATGTAGTAGTCCACCGGAATGCCGAAGGTGTTCTGGATCTCCTCTTTCAGAGTTTCCGGGCTGGAGCCGTAGAAGGCGGCGTTGATCTTGGAATATTTGGACCAGGTGCGGTGCACCGCAGTGTCCCGGGGGATGGAGACCATTCCCACCGTCTGTGCCACGGTGTCATAGCGGGCCAGAATGATGGTGTCGGTGTTGCTGCCCTTCACGTCCTTGCCCAGCAGGGCGAAGGTATAGACGCCCTCCTTCCGCACCAGGGCGTTGGGGTCCTCCGGTGGGGCGGAGGGCTGCCCGATCTGACTGCTGGAGGAAGGGGGAGTATCTGGCTCTGTTTGAGGGATTTCCGGGGCGCGGATGACCAGCTGAAGGCCGATATAAGTGGCGACAATGATGGCTGAGATCACCACCAGGACCATGTACAGGCGGAACCAGATGCTGTGTCTCCGGCGCCTGACGTTCCGCTGTGCGGGCTGCACCCTCCGCCCGCCCGGCGTGTGCGTCCTGCTGCGGCTGGGATATTCGGAATGGCCGGAGCGGCCGGAGCGGCTGGAGCGGCTGGATGTGCGCCGCTGGGACCGCGTATCTGTATGTGCCAGGGTTGATCCCTCCTATCTGTGGGTCGTGCTTCACCAGTATATCGGATTCCCGGGGATTCGGCAAGGGGAACGGGGCCTTTTTCAACAAAAATTAAGCCTTACGGCCGAATTTCCCGAAACTTCCAAAAACGGTGCGGTTTGTTCTTTTCAACCGGAGAGTTTTATGCTAGACTTGACCCAGAAATCTTGCTGGGAAAGGCGGGGTGTCCCATGTATGAGGAACAGATCCAAACCATCACGGCTCAGGTGGCGGAGGCCCTGGCGGAGCAGTCACTGCCCTTTGCTCCGGACCAGCGGGCGGCGCTGGAGCTGCTGCGCGCCCCGGGCTGGGCGGAGGAGCTGGCCCAGCTGCTTCCCATCCGGCGGCGGCTGGAGTGCGGCGAGGTGCTGGAGCTGTGCTCCCCCATCCTGCCCAAGCTGTCCCCTGCCCCGGAGGACGGCTGGCTGTCCTTCTGTTACCGCTATATCCGCAGCATCCTCTACCCGGAGGGGGACTTTGCCCCGGACGGGGAGGAGTACGCCGGTGGAGCCCGCTTTTATCTCACGGTCCTCCAGGTGCTGCTGAATCAGGAACGCAAGGTCCTGCCCTTCGATCCCCTGTCAGACTTCCGCTTTCTGACGCCGGAGGAGTACTCTGCCTGTGACTGTGCCCGGGAGTATGAGCGGTTTTTGACCTGCTTCCGCCGGGAGCACATCTATGAGCTGATGCGCCTGGGGCAGGAGGTCACCCCCTTCCGCACCCTGGGCCACATCGCCGGGGTCCACCACATCGCCATGACGGCGGCCCGGGGCCTCCGGGAGGCGGGAGTGGATGTGGACCTGGCCCTGATCTCCGGGGCGGCGGCGGCCCACGACATCGGAAAGTTCGGCTGCCGGCCTGGGGAGCGGGTGCCCTATCTCCACTACTACTACACGGACCAGTGGCTGCTGGAGCGGGGGATGGAGCAGATCAGCCACATCGCGGCCAACCACTCCACCTGGGACCTGGAGCTGGAGTCCCTGTCGGTGGAGTCCCTGTGCCTGATCTACGCCGACTTCCGTTCCAAGCAGGACCGGGACGCCGGCGGGAACGAGACCACCGTGCTCTATCCCCTGGACCAGTCCTTCCAGGTCATCCTGTCCAAGCTGGACAATGTGGACAGCATCAAGCGCCGCCGGTACGAGTTTGTCTATGGAAAGCTCCACGACTTTGAGGACTATATGCGCGCCCTGGGGGTGGATGTGGACCTGAGCGGCCATCCCGCTCCCCCGGCTCCGGACATCACAATCAGGCTGAGTTTTATTCTGTGATTCCTCATATCCTGCCAGGCTCCAATTGACAGCGTCATAAGAAATCCGCAGCGCAGCAATACTCCGGCTATGTCATGTCCTGCTGTTAATTGTTCCGTCAAATCCCCATTTAATATGCCCAACAAATAACACCCCCGTCTCCCACATCACTTTCCTCTGCAATAAGAACACTCCCCCAGATATTCCACCTGCGTCAATGGAACCTCCTGAACATACGCAATGATGGACCGGCAGCTTTTAGACACATGGTAGCTTGAACCATATGGCATGACATAAACCATACCGCTGCTCCCCATCCTGCCGCTTCCCGTGCCTCCGCTTCCTGTACCTCCGCTTCCTGTACCTCCGCTTCCTGTGCCTCCGCTTCCCCCACCACATGTCCCACAGGAAGAATACCTTCCTCCTGCCTCATTCCGCAGTTCCCCCACAGCCCCTAAATCCACTGCCTTTAAATCATTGTACAGATAGTGGCAGGTCCTTAAGCGGTGATAGCGGGTGGAGTTTTTTCCAATGTATACTATCTCATCTTCTTCTCCATTCCCATCCCTGTCACCATCCCCAAAACGTCCCCCATCTGCTCCATTCCACATTCTGCGGCTGCATACCTGTTCCACGGGAATGCTGCTGACTCCTAATACGGAAAAGGGAAGACGCATCCTATATCTCATCACGATATGGACCATCTCATCCTCCCCTATGTCCGTCCCCTCAAATGATACGGCTTCCACCCACTCCCTGTTAATCTCTCCCAATATTCTGGCGGAAGCATAAGCTGCTGCCAAAACAGAGGTGGCTGTATCCTCTGCTCTTCCCACATCCACCTCTGCACCTCCTTCCTCTGCGCTACGGAAACAGTATTCCACATAGGCATACTGACTCAGCTCCTCCCCCACGGATTCCATTACAGCCTGTATCTGTCTCTGACGGTCCAGCATCTTCATAGGCATAATCAGACAGAAACAAAAGAACAGGAACAGGGACAGACTGAGAGCAGCCTCTACGGAGAGACTCCCCTGCATCTGGCAGGAGTTCCATGATAATGCCCTTTTTCCATGGAACAGTCGACAGCATTTACGTACTTGGAGAGGTGCGGTTGTATTTATTTTTGCTGTTTTTTTATATGGACAATACGGATTTGATTTTTTATTCTGCACCAGAAAAAAGGGCATCATCATGAACCTCCTTTCCCCATTCCTAAAAATTTACAGTTCCCGTCTTTATGGGCTTTTGTAGTCTTCCAGGTAGCTCCCGGCTACAGCCATACGCGTGTCATATGCGTAACCGTCTTCCCGTCCCCGGCTTTTCCACAATCCATTTGAAAAAAACACATGTTTTCCACTGACAAGAGCTTCTGCATCCACCGTACATACACAGTTTGCCAAAGAAAATCCTGGCTGCTTCACCGCAGTGACAATCTGCATTACATCCATCATCCGGTAAACCAGATCCGTGTCATAAGCGCCGAATATAAGTATCCGCAGATAGCCCTTATAATCAGCTCCGCTTCCATTTCCTCCTTCTTCATCAATCAGGCTTCCGCTCCTTCCCATCTCCAAAAGTCCGGCCAAATCCAGTTTCCAGTCGGATCCAGTCTTAAAGACCGGTACCCTTTTCCCTTCCAGAAGGTACCGCACATCCAGCAGAGCCTCTCCCAGAGCCCATACTGCCATGATAAAAAATGCCACCACTGATACAAGTGGCAAAATCCCGGTCCCTCCCACAATGGTCAGAGCCAGAGTACGCGCTTCCTGGCGTTTTCCGGCATCTGACAGAATATGTACCAGATTGAGTCCCTCTCTAAATGCAACCAGGCGCGCCGCCACACCGCTTAAATTGTCCCTGTCCTTTTCCTTTCCATGAATGATATATTCTAGCTCATAAAATTCCCCCTTCTGCATCTCTTTTTTAAACCCTTTAAAAAAACGAATATCATATTCTCCAATCAACAGGCGCTGTATCAGTGTCCTGACCCCGGT
>ENA-UERZ01002367-UERZ01002367.1-human-gut-metagenome-genome-assembly--contig:-NODE-2367-length-10686-cov-4.277972_pt1 | contig 10686 bp, 9 predicted proteins | sample MGYA00242997_ERZ507998 | MGnify/ENA primary metagenome ERZ507998 (study PRJEB26167, sample SAMN06115470) | human gut metagenome | host: Homo sapiens | place: China:Henan | collected 2016-06-23 | study... | reverse complement strand
GGTGCTCGGGGCAAAACGCCGTTCGATCCCTGTCCCGAAGGGTGGTGTGTCCCGGCGGACAAGAACGGACTGTTCGCATGGAACGGACTCGACAAGGCCACGACCGACTATTCGCCACTAGGGGTCTTTCCCTATGCCGGATTCCGTTACCGCGTCGGTGGCGGATGCCTGAAGAATTCGGGATTCAATACAGGTATCTGGACTCAGGATACCTACCAGCTCTCCATTTACATCATTCCCTACGACCAACGTCCCAGCATAAAAAGAGACAGGGGCTATCGCAGCGACGGATATTCCGTCCGCTGTGCTAAAGACGAATAACTCAACACACCTTTAATTTATAAAACGATGAAGAAATTTACTTTCCGGAGTTTGCTGGCCATTGCGGCCGCAGGCGTACTCTTTACCGCATGTAAAGACGAGAACGACGACGGCAACACGTCGAAGACGACCTATGAATTCTCGGTGAAGGCCGAAGACAACCCCATCAGCGCCCCGGCCGACGGCAAGACCTACACCATCCTGGTCACCTCAACCAAAACGGCTCAGGCCGGAACGAGCGCAGTAGCCTACGAAGTGGTCTCATCTCCCGAATGGGCTCCGGCCGAACTCGAACAGACTGCGCTGGTCATCACGGTCGCCAAGAACAGTTCGACCGAGGCCCGCGAACCGGGCAAAGTGGTTCTCAAACAGGACGAAAGCGACAAAACGCTCGAAATCACGATCAATCAGGCAGGATTCTCCAATTCGATGTCGCTCGACGCGACTTATTCGACCGACCGCTGCAAGGTGCTCGTGATCGAACCGACGATCACAGGCTTCGACCAAAACCCCGTCTACAAATGGACGGTGAAGGGCCCTAACGACGCGGAAGCTGCCGAAGCCGGAACCGACAAGACGCTTTCGTTCATCCAACTGGAAACGGGCGACTACACGATTTCGCTGACAATCTCCGACGACAGCGGCATCACCGAGACCAAGAGCGCCACCGTCACCGTAACGACCGAGGCTACGGCCTATTCGTATTATATCTCGGAAGTCTTGGAGTATAATCCTGCGATTACCAACGGCAAGGGATTGGCATTCTCGACCATCGACACGCCGTCCACGGTATTGGCAAGCGTCAACACAAAACTCGTCGACAAGCCGTTTGACAAAAACGATCTGGGAGTGAATCTCGGTTCGTTCGGCGGCAGCATCGTATTCAGATTCGACCATACAGTGATGAATGTCAATGGTCTGCGCGACTTCCGCATCGGTTCATATGCCACCAAAGGCGCTTATCCTGCACAAGGGGTTGTCTATGTTTCGTCTGACGCGAACGGCAACGGCAAGGCCGACGATGAATGGTACGAACTGGCTGGCAGCGAATACGGCAAGACCGGCGAACGACGCAACCTGAAAATGGTTTATACCCGTCCCGACAATGTCACCCCGTCCGATGGAATGGTAGAATGGGTCTCCTATGCAATCAACGAATCGGAAACCGGAACCTATTGTTATGCCAAGGCTCCATGGGGGACATTCTCGGTCTGGCCCGCATGGTTGATGGAATCGGCCGAGGGCACCGCACTGACATATACGGGTTGCACGATGCTGCCGCCTCTGGCCAAGGCCCCGGAAGATCTGACGAACGGCTGGCCAACTCAAGCTTCCCGCTGGTACGACTACGGCTATGTCTGCAACAGCGACCCCACGGATGAGACTGGATCGTCGTTCGACATCGGCTGGGCTCGCGACAAAGAAGGGAACAAAGTTAATTTGCCGGGCATCGATTTCGTGAAGATCCAGAACGCCACCTTGCAGGATCTGGGCTACGGCTATGGTCCGGCCTGCGTGTTGTTCAACTGCGCTATCGACCTGCACTTGGCGGGAAAAGAGATCGAAACAATTGCGCAATAATATTTGACACGGCGGCGGGGCCTTTTAATCGCGGTGAACCATTGCAAACCTTCCTGTAATTAATCCTGCCGCCATTTTTTTGATAGTCTGTTTGCAGAAACTGGAGAATCACAGAGGTTAGTAGTATGCGTTGTCTGCCATACAACCATACATCCGGTTTCTGCAAACAGACTTTTTAACGGATTCTTATGAAAAAAACAGTCTATTTCATCCTGCTTAGCGCGGCTACCTTCCTTATCTCCTGCGCATCGAACACGACAGGAATAGACGCCTATACGGAAACCCTCTACAAACCGTCCTATGCCTCGGGCTTCGAGATCGTCGGTGCTGAAGGCCGGCAAAGTACGCTTCTCAAAGTATTCAATCCGTGGCAAGGCGCCGAGAACACCGAAACAACGCTCTTCATCGTCCGCAACGGAGAAAAGATTCCGGCAGGTTTCACCGGACAGGTCGTGAAAGCGGGAGCGAGGCGCATCGTTTGCCTCTCCTCTACTTATGTGGCGATGCTCGATGCGTTGGGACAGGTCGACCGGGTGGTAGGAGTTTCGGGAAGAAACTATATTTCGAATAAATATGTAACGACACACCCCGAAGCCGTGGCGGACATCGGCTTCGACGGAAATATCGACTACGAACTGCTGCTCGCACAACGGCCCGATCTGGTGCTGTTGTTCGGCGTGAGCGGCGCAAGCGGCATGGAGTCGAAACTGCTCGAAATGGGCATTCCGTTCTGTTACATCGGCGAGTACCTCGAAGAGTCGCCGCTCGGCAAGGCCGAATGGCTGGTGGCTATCGCCGAGATCACCGACAGCCGCGAAAAAGGCGAAGCAGTCTTCGAGCCGGTTCCCGAACGTTACGATGCGCTCCGGGCAAAAGTCGCGGCGGCGACTTCGAAACATCCGAAAGTGATGATTAACACGCCCTATGCCGGGTCGTGGTTTATGGCGTCGACCGAAAGCTACGTCGCCCGGCTGATCGCCGACGCCGGAGGGGATTATATTTACAAGAAGAACACATCGAACCGTTCGCTCCCCATCGACCTCGAAGAGGCGTATATGCTCACGGCACAGGCCGATATGTGGCTCAATGCGGGCAGTGCCGCGTCACTCGGGGAGTTGAAATCGCAGTTCCCGAAATTCACAAACACCCGATGCGTAAGAAACGGTGCCGTTTACAACTGCAACAAACGGCTGAATGTCGCCGGAGGCAACGACTACTGGGAGTCGGGTGGTACAGCCCGACGTCGTCCTGCACGACCTGATCGCGATCATGCACCCGGAGGTACTGGACGAAAACGACCGGGAATTACACTACTACCAACGCCTCGAATAATCAACGGTCGATACCGTCGCGCGAAAGGACGCCCTGCGTGTAGTAGTGCTTCACATCACACATTTCAGTAACAAGGTCGGCCGCATCGATCAGTGCCTGCGGTGCATAACGCCCCGTGATAACCACCTCAACAGCCGGATGACGGCTGCGCAGCACATCCAGCACGACAGCGGTCGAGAGCAGTCCGAAATGCAGGGCGATGGTCGTCGAGGATCACCACATCGTATTCCCCGCTTCGGAGCAGGTCCGCACAACGGGTCCATCCTTTGCGTGCCGCTTCCGCATCGGCCAACTCGGGGTCTTTTCCGATAAAGCATCCGCGCCCCAGTTGTTCGATACGGATACGACCGAATGCCGGGTCCGAGCCGTTGAACAGCCGTTCGATCTTCGTTTCATTGTATTTCATCGATTTGACGAACTGCCCGACATAGACGCCCTTCCCGGCGCACAACGCCCGCAGGGCCAGTCCGAATGCCGCCGTGGTCTTGCCTTTGCCGTTACCGGTGTAAACGTGTACATAGCCTTTAGTCTCCATTCCTAAAAATTGATTTGATTCCCCTCGGCGAACAGCGAATCGAGAAGCAGACAAAGTTCCGATACCAGTTCCTCTCCGTCCAGATCACCGTTCAGGGTGAAGAATTTCCCCAGCGGAGTGCAGTACTGCACCGTGCTGACGGCCTCGCAGGACTCGGCACCGCAGATAATGACCGCATCGACATCGTCCTCATGCCGCAGCATGGCGTTGTAAAACGCCAACAGGTACCGCGGGGCGTTTATCGACGGAACAAGTACCATCGTTCCCGATGCGTCGAATTTGTCGGGCGAATTTATCACTTTCAGACCGTATCGGTCTGCAATCCTTCCGGCCGTTTCCGCCGGAACTCCGTATAATACGATATTCATAACTATTCAATTAAAAAAAGGCGCGGCCGGCTACTAATCTCTATGCAATGACTTGTTATGGCAGTAACGGGTCTTTGTTTGGCCGCGCCTTTTTGAGTTATCCGAAAATCAAAATCAAAAGCTGGGCCGCCAGCACCCGCAGGAACATCGACAGCGGATAGACCGTAGCATATCCCACCGAAGGTGCGTCGGACGTGGTCTGCTCGGTCGAATAGGCCAGTGCCGGCGGATTGGTCGACGCGCCCGAAAGCACGCCGATCAGCGTATAATAGTTGAGTTTGTAGTAAAAACGTCCGAAAAGCCCCGCCAGCAGCAGCGGAACGATCGTGATTACAGCTCCGTAAGCGATCCAGACATATCCGCCCGCGACGAGCGTAGGCACGAAATCCTCGCCGGCACCCAGCCCCACGCCCGCAAGGAAAAGCGAAATGCCCACTTCGCGCAGCATCAGATTCGCCGACATCGTCGTATAGGTGATGAGCCGGTAGTACGGACCGTAGCGGCCGATCAGGATGGCGACGATCAGCGGACCGCCGGCAAGGCCCAGTTTCACGGGCTGCGGAACGCCGGGAATCCAGAACGAAATGCTGCCCAGCACGACGCCCAGCGCGATGCCGATGAAAATAGGAATCAGGTTGGGATGGTTGAGACGCTTGAGCGAATTGCCGAAGAGCCGCTCGGCATGGGCTACCGAAAGTTCGGGACCCACGACCGTCACCCGGTCGCCCAGCTGCAACTGCAGATTCCCTGCAGCCACCAGGTCGATACCCGAACGGTTGATGCGTGTAATGGTGACGCCGCTCGTGGAGCGGATGCGCAGTTCGGCGAGTGTCTTGCCGTTCAGCTCGGGTTTGGTGATAAGTATTCGGCGTGAAATCATCTTCCTATCCGGCATCATCGGACCGGCATCCACCTCCCGGCCGAGCAACGCGACCAGTGCCTCGGCATCTTTGGGCGCCGCCACGAGCAAAATCCGGTCGCCGCAGCGGAGCGTCGTCGCAGCATCGGCCAGTTCAGGAGCTTCGCCCGGACGGCAAATCCGCGACACGACGAAATCGCGCAGGGCCAAACGGCGTATTCCGGAGATGCTTTTACCCTCGACGGCAGGATTGCAGATTTCGACGGAAATCCGCCGGGTCGTCAGGTCTTTCAGCACGTCCGTACCCAAACCTGCCGCCTCTTCCTCCTGCCGCACGTCGATACGCAGCAGATAGCGCAACGCCAGCAGGGTCAGGATGGCTCCGATCACTCCGAGCGGATAGGCCAATGCATAGCCTGTCGCGATATCCGGGGCATCGGCTCCGGCGTGCAGGTCGCTGAAAGCCTGCTGCGCGGCACCCAGCCCCGGGGTATTGGTCACGGCACCCGACATCACGCCGACCATCGTCGTCATCGGAAGCCCGGTGACATAATAAAGGGCAACCGTTGTAACGACGCCGAGCGCCACGACCAGTACGGCCAGTTTGTTCAGTGTGATGCCGCCCTTGCGGAACGAGGAGAAAAATCCGGGACCGACCTGCAAACCGATCGAATAGACGAAGAGAATCAGTCCGAACTCTTTGAGGAAGTGCATCAGGTGCTCGTCGATGTTCATGCCGAAATAGCTGAACGCGATGCCGACGAACAAAATACCCGTCACCCCCAGCGACACCCCGGCGATCTTCACCTTGCCCAGCATGATGCCGAGTGCGATGACCAGCGCCAGGATCATCACCGAGTGGGCGACACCGCCGCCCCAAAGCGACTCGGAACCAAATAGCAATCGTTCGAGTAATTCCATACCGAATCCCGTTTTAGGCCGAGCTGTTCCCGCAAAGCGAAACCCGTGTGCCGAAAACGGCACAGCAATCCTTGCAACAGCATCGGAATTAAAATTATCATGCAGTATACAACCGAAATCAAACGCCCATCCCTCGGGGTCCTTTGACATCGAATCGACTTGGCAGGTCTTCTGACTGACTCCTGTTCCGAAGCCTTCCCGATCCTTGCGGATCAGTGGCTGAGATGTTCGAAACCTTCACGGAGTTTCACAGCAGCGGGACTGTCCGGGATTTGCACCCGATTCCCTTTTCATTTCCTCCCCGGCACGGGGAACGGAAAACCAAATCTGGGGCAAATATAACGGTTAATCCCGAAAAACAGCGCTCGACAACAAATTATTTTCGTGAAACAGCATTACAAACGCCCGAAACGACTATTTTTGTTTCATGGATTTTTCATTTCGATATACCGCAGAAGACCATTGCGCTGCATTGCCCGTGGCTGACTATATCGCCCGGTTCCGTGATGCCAAGCGGTTTTTGGAGTGTTGCCGCGCCTGCCGCAATTACGGCTGCAGCTGGGGATGTCCGCCGTTCGGATACGATGTCGGAGCATATCTCTCGCAATATACGTCAGCATTGATTATCGCGACGAAGATCACTCCTGCCGAACAGCACGTTCCGATGTCGGAAGCCGGCCGGCTGATCCGCCCCGAACGGCAGCGGCTCGAACGGCGGCTGCTCGAAATGGAACGCAGGTACGGCGGACGGTCGTTCGCCTATGTCGGCACCTGCCTCTACTGCCCCGAAGGAACCTGCACCCGCCCCGAAGCGAAACCCTGCCGCCACCCCGAACTGGTACGCCCATCGCTCGAAGCCTGCGGATTCGACATCGCACGCACGACCTCCGAACTCTTCGGCATCGAACTGAAATGGGGTACAGACGGATCATTGCCCGAGTATTTGACCCTTGTCTGCGGGTTCTTCCATAATGCAGAAAATATAATATGGAACGGATAAAAGCCGTATTCAACTGGAGTGGCGGCAAGGATTCCGCCCATGCGCTGTTGCGGGCACAGCAATCGGGCGAATACGAGATCGTCGCGTTGCTGACTACCGTAAACCGGGATACGCACCGTTCGACGATGCACGGCATCCCGACGGCATTACTGCAAATGCAGGCCGAAAGCATCGGCGTTCCTCTTTATATCGTAGACCTGACGCCCAAAGGCAATATGGAGGATTACGACGTCGCCATGTCCCGGGCCGTGGAGCATTTCAAGACGCAGGGCGTGACCCGTTTCATCTTCGGGGATATTTTCCTGCACGATGTGCGCAAATACCGGGAGCAGCAACTCTCGCCGCACGGAATCGAAATCGTGGAACCGCTTTGGGGAAAATCTTCGGAAGAGGTGATGAACGATTTCCTCGTATCGGGATTTCGGACGGTCGTCGTAACCACGATGGCCGACGGACTCGGCGCCGACGCCATAGGCCGGGAGATCGACCGCGGCTTCATAGCCTCTCTGCCTGCCGGAGTCGATCCCAATGGAGAAAACGGCGAATATCATACATTCTGTTACGACGGTCCGATCTTCCGACAGCCCGTGCCGTTCCGGCTGGGCCGATCTTTTTCACAAAGCTACGACATCCGCCTAGACGACGGAACGGTGAAAACTTATTCCTATTGGTTTGCCGACCTTCAAGCTCTAAATACAAATTCGGATGCAGGAACCGGCCCTGCATCCGAATAACACGGTACATCTTGGTCACAGCGCGAATTTTGCTCCGATAAAGTAAGTGCGCGGAACTGCCGGACCGTAGATATAAGCGGCATCTTTGTTCTGGCCGAAATCGAGGTCCTTCTGGAAGCTGTCGAAAAGGTTTTTCACCCCGGCATTCAGTTCCAGCCGCAGTTGTTTCGTGAGCCGGAAATTGTACGACAGCCGCAGGCCCATATCCCAGAAATCGGGCGTCAGACGCTCGGTATCCCTCTCGATATACCCAGCATTGTGCTGCACGAGCATCCGGCCCGTGTAGTTGCCGAACACCGACGCCGTGAAATCACGCGTGAGGTTGACGTTCGCCGTCAAGTAGCCGTAATGGTCCGGCGAACGGAACATCCGCCGCTGGGGCGTCACGTCGTCCGACCATTTTTCGGGTTCGTCGTAACGGCTGCGCTGGAAGGTGTAGCCCAGCTGCAGCTCGAACCGTCCCGGAATACCCGCCTTGGCTTCGGCTCCCACGCCGGCCACGGTGGCTCCCGAAGCGTTGCGGCGCTCCTTAATGATGTTGCCCTGGGCATCCTCGCCGATTTTTTCGAGCGTAAACACGTCCTCAAGCATCGTGTAGAATCCTTCGACGAGCAGGTTGGCCTGCACTCGCCCGAAATTATGATACAGATCCACCGATGCACTCAGGCTGTGCGAGTATTCGGGTTTGAGATCCGGAGCGAGTCGAATGATCGCCACCTTGTTGTCCAAAGCGTCGATGTGCAGGTCCTCGTTGTAAGCCTGCGGCGCGTGGTAACCGCTCGAATAGCTGGCCCGCAGGCCGATCTTTTCCGTCGGACTGTAACGCACGTTCACGCGCGGCGAAAAGACGACGTTCTTCATCATGTTGTGCTTGTCCACGCGGCCGCCGATCAGGAAGTTGAGCTTTTCGCTCCGCCACTCGTTCTGGAAAAAGAAACCCGTGCTATGGGTGGTCTGCTCGAAGTCGCGCCCGAAGCCGAGGTATTTGTCGTGCAGCGTATTGTAGTTGTACTCGACGCCCGCCGTCAGTTCCGAGGGCAGGAACAGCAGTTTATGGAAAGAGTAGGTATATTGGGCTCCCGCCACGAACGTCTTGTCGTCCGTAGCGCCATAGGCGTCGGGATTCTTGTCCGTGCCGAAATAACTGTCACGGTCGATATTCTGCGCCGAAGTATAGATGCCCATCCGGTGGCGGTTGTTCGGACTGAACCAGTCGAATTTCAATCCGCCGCCGTCGATCTTGTGATTGAGCTGTTCGGCGATATCGGCCATGTGGGGCGGCTGGTCGAACTCGTTGCCCCCACGGCGAAACTCGTGAATATGGTGGTATTCCGCCGTCAGACGCGTATAGGGCGAAGTTTTGTAATAGGCCCGAAATCCGGCCGTCTCGGAGTTGAGTTTTGGGATGTCCGAGAATCCGTCCCCGTTGCGGTCATACGAATCGCGGTCCTTAATCATGCCGAACAGGTAGACGCCCATTTTGTAGTCGTCGGAGACGAACGAGCCGTTGAGCGAGGTGTTGAAGTCGGCCGTACCGCCCTCAAAGATATTGGTCGTATTGGAGAGTGTGACGGAGTTGCGCAGCGGCTCCTTGGTGATGATGTTGACCACACCGCCGATGGCATTCGCCCCGAACAACGCCGAGCCGCCTCCGCGGATCACCTCGACCCGCTCGATCATGGCGACGGGCAGCTGTTCAAGGCCGTAGACCGATGCCAGCGAACTGAAGATCGGGCGGCTGTCGAGCAGTACCTGCGAATACTGCCCTTCGAGTCCGTTTATGCGCAGCTGGGTCGTACCGCAGTTGCCGCAGTTGGTTTCGACGCGCAATCCCGACTGGAAATTCATCGTCTCGGCCAGATTGCACGAGGCGGTCGATTCGAAGAGTTTGGCCGAGGCCACCGATACGATAGTCGGTGATGTTTTCTTGTTGGTCTCCGTCCGGCTGGCCGACACGACGACCTCTTCGACAGAAAGCGCCTCTTCGGTCAGGGAAAAATTGACCTCGATGGTCTTGTCGGGCGAGATCTCGACCGTCTGCTCGGCACTCCTGTAACCCACAGACGAGGCAACGAGCGTAAAACGGCCCTGCGGCAGGTTCTTCAGGAAATAGTGCCCCGTGGCATCGGTAGCGATGCCGATGGTCGTGCCTTTCACGGCGATGGTGGCAAAGGCCAGATGTTCGTAGGTTTTGGCATCGACCACATGGCCGGTGATATTTGCGTCGCTCTGCTTTTGGGGCTTCATGGCAGGCTCCTCCCCGGCGGAGCATACCGCGGGGAGCAGGAGCATGAGAAATGCCCCCAATATTTTTTCTTTCATGGAAAAATCCGGTTTTTGATAATTACTGATACATATACATGGCAACGGGTGCGGGCAACAAGCCCGTCCCGTTCAGAATGGAATGTGTATCAGCAGACGGGAGGTGCACGCAGCCCGTAAATCCGGATCGGAGCGTCCTGCCGGACGGCCGGTTTTTGCGTTTTGAAAATGAAGGAAACTCCCAGCAGCCGTAAGGCGAATGCGACGAGCGTCGCCACCATCATTACCAGCAGCGACAGGTGTGCGATCAGTTGAAACTGCTGCGGGGTATGGCTGTGGCCGGGATTATTCGAGGTACCGGAGAAAGGATGCGAGTGAACATAGATATGCCCGTCGATATTGTGAGCATGGGGAAACAGCGTAACAGAACTCCAGTACCATGCGAAGAGTACCAGTAGCAATACCGCACCTATGTTCCGTTTGTATTTTCGCACTATTCTTTATATGATTGGCTCCAAAGATAACGAAAAAAGATGAAAAATGCATTGTCATCATAAGAAATGCAGACAAATTGCGGATGCAAAATACGAAATACAAATCTCATATTATTAAATACCAATCATTTGACATTTCCAAAAAGTACCGTCAGACGCCTTGATCCGATAATCATACTCCACCCCGTTGGATGAAAATTCCACATCATACAGATATTGACCATTGTCAAAATCAAACTCCGTGCGGTGTATTCTTGCCTGTGAATAATCAATACCGGC
>ENA-UERZ01002354-UERZ01002354.1-human-gut-metagenome-genome-assembly--contig:-NODE-2354-length-10734-cov-23.563573_pt1 | contig 10734 bp, 8 predicted proteins | sample MGYA00242997_ERZ507998 | MGnify/ENA primary metagenome ERZ507998 (study PRJEB26167, sample SAMN06115470) | human gut metagenome | host: Homo sapiens | place: China:Henan | collected 2016-06-23... | reverse complement strand
CCTTTGCCAGATTTGGGTACTTTTCAGAAGAAAATGCTGCACCATTGCATTTCAGCCACCCCGTTGGAGGTGTGGCTGAGGGCCATGGAACAGGTACACCAACGGGCAGCGCCGAGCCTTCTCCTAAACCAAGGTAATCAAGAACGCTCTGAATACTGGTCTTACCAAGAATGGCGCGTCCAACACTTGTCAATGCAGTTAACGCGGCACGATCAACCCCTGTGAAATAAGGGAGTTTATCTGCTGCGGTAGCTAGTGCCGCTAGAGCAGTGAGCGTAGCGTCTGCCGCTTGCTTTCCATTAGCCAAATCATATGCAGCCTTGACAGCTTTCGGTGTGGCGGCCAGCACTTCAGACGTGCTGTTAGTGGCACTACTGAGCTGAGTGATGCCTTTCGCTGTCAATGAAGCTGTTGGCACACCAGTAATCTGATTCCAGGGATGTGTATGACTGGATGGTGCCTTTCCGGCTGCTAGATCGTATGCAGCTTTAACCGCTTTTGGCGTTGCAGCTAATGTTTCAGAAGTGCTGTTGGTGTCGCTACTGAGCTGAACTATCCCTTTTTGTGTCGTGGTTGCATCCTGGGCTGTATACTTCCCGTTAGCCAGGTCATATGCAGCCTTGACAGCTTTCGGTGTGGCGGCCAGCACTTCAGACGTGCTGTTAGTAGCACTGCTGAGCTGAACTAATCCCTTTTGCGTTGTGCTTGCATCCTGCGCCGTATACTTGCTTTTCGCCAGATCGTAGGCTTTTTTAACTGCCAGCGAACTTGCAGCGACATCACTTCTGGTACTGGTTACAGAGTCGGAAATTTCAATGCCTATCGTGAGATCGATGCGGTCGGATACATCTATCATTTCCTGAGTAATAGCAGATACGCCAGCAGGGATATTCACCGTACAAACAAGCAGTTCCCCATCTCCTAACTGATATGAATCGGTATAGGTTCTGGCAACAAATTCAGCCGCATGAATATGTGACGCGGTATTAACCTGATAAGAATCTTCTCCAAGGAGGTATCTTCCCTTCAGCACAATTGCATATTTCTTACCTGCGCTAAGTGCAAGAGAAATATCCTTACGCTGCTGAATAGTTACCTGGTAGAATTCACCAATATTCACTGACGCCGCGCCAGCGGTTTTATCACCATCCACTGAGGTGATTAACAGGTTCATTCCACCGCCAGGCTTAGGCAAGAAACCAGCATAAAATCCCGGGTCAACAATTCCCCTGAATTTTCGGTTTAGAGCGGCTGACAGATATGGTTCGTGGTATTGCACATCAGCCACCAGAGCCAACGACTCGGGTGATGGGTAAGTAACCGATGTAACAACTGTAACGTCATTCATCAAGCATATCCTTATGCTGTAGTCGAGTTTATGGCCATAACTGCGGTATATGTTTTGCCCACATACAGCGAGTCTTCTTGGACACAAATAATGGCGATTGGCTTATTCTCGTTATCCAGAACAACCAGAGTGTTGAATGGGTAGTTTTTCCCTTCCTGCAACTGACTTTGATCAAGGTCCATTCGGACAGTAATTATCCCGCCTGAGTAGGTTGGGACGAGGTTGATGGTGCAAAATTGACTGGTCAGTTCTGCCAGATCGAAAGCCTTTGGCAGTTCTCCAATCTCATAAGTGCCATCTCCTTTCTTAGTAACCAGTGAACTGGTACCGAAAACGGCCTTGCTGATTAAAAATCGAGAGCCTTTGTTAATGGACGATTCAGCGCGCCGCTGATAGTAATAGTCCAACAACTGACTCTTATAGAGGTTTGTTGAGACGTCAGACATGATTTTCCCTAATCAATGTTGTGAAGCCTCATTGTAAGATAAGTAACTTGTCACCCCGCCCTGCGGACGGGGTGATTGTCACGCATCGCTATCCAACAGCAAATCATCTGCGCGGGTGCGATCAAACGTAGGCGTTGCTTTCACAATAGTGCCGCCCGGCGTTGCAGTGATCGGGGCGTTAATCGACGTAACTTCAGTAAGCGAAGTTGTATCCGAAGTTTCAAACCAGCAGAATGCTTTTTCGGTATCAGAAATCTCATTCAAAGTGATCATGTCGGCCTGTTCATTTACAACAACCGACAAATAGAGCGTAAGCCCATCAAACACTATATGCAGTGGCAGTAGAGGCTTTACGAACTGATTAAACTTTCTGAGAATTTCTTCTGTAATTGCGGACTGATCTATCGTTCCAGTAATACCCATTGTCCGGGCCAGGTCGTTTATGGGAATACTGATCATTCCTCTGGAAGTCAGAAACATCTCGCCGAATGTGCCGCCGGTGGTTTCCAGTGTGCTTTCTGGAATCAGGACCGTGCCATAGGGATGACGTTCAAAGTCCACCGGAGCATATATGGGATCCCATAAAACCGATATACCGTTAAATTCGCGATAAATTGTCTGGTTTATAGGGCGTTCAGTACCCTTAAAATGGATCTCATCAAACCGCTGTTGTAACAACATCGGAACGGAAGATGAATTCGACGTTCTGATAGTAAAAAACTGGCCAAGTTCATTTGTCCTAGTCTCCAGATCCTCCTTGCTCATGGAGAAAATAGACTTCCGGTTGGTAATTCGCTCCAACCATGGGTCAACAAAGGTGTCCATCATTGACTGAACCAAATCAGCCAATGATTTATAAAGTAATGACTTTTGCTTAGCTGATGTAAGCCGGTTATTAAACCAGGAACGTTGCATCACTCCTCCTCATACGAAATATTAAAGGTGGAGTTTTCTGTATCCAGATAAACGAAATCGTAAAAGCCGTTGGACTCATTCCACTCGACAAATTCCAGATAAAAGTCGCGGAAATAACCCAGCGTTTCGATAAATGCCCAAACGTCTTTTTTCTTGATTAGGATGTACTTGCCGACACGGTTCGGATCAAAGAAAGTTGAGTCACGCCCAAATTTTGTTTCCAGTGCCGACTTCAGCTCATCAGTCACGTTCTCAATGGTCAGGCTTGCCGATATCCGCCCAGTGATGGTGATCTTAAAGGGTAGTTTTCTGACCTCTTTATACGAGAATTTCTTGTTCAACTCATTCGGCACCTTCTTAAAGGCAGCCAGGATCATTTCTTCAAGCTCTGACTGGCTTTTGTTTGGATGCCATCCTGAAATAAATATCTTATTGATATTCCGAACATTATAAGCACCATCTAATTTCTCTTGCTGGCCTTCGCCCCATGCCTTTACCCAGGACAGTCCCGGGATGTTACGCACCAGAAAATACGTATAGTCCCCGCCCCATACGACCTGATCATCATAGGCAAGGTAATATTGTGCACGATTACGTGTGATCTCCGTTGTTTCGGCATCGGTACCTGCGGTTATGGGTGTCGTTGTCTTAACTGAAATCAAATTAGCTAAATTAGCCGCAGAATCGACAGGAGTCAGGTTTTGGCCAGCAACCAGGGTTATATCTCCGTTGGTGCACCATACCTTAAGTGTAATGGTCGAGCCTTCTGGCGGTATTTGCCCAATTAGCCCATCACCGAATCGAACCCCCAACTGCTCGGATGGCTTATAAAACTCAACGTAGACCTGGCTTTTACTACCGGCTAACCGGAACATAGTGCTGGAAGACCACTGCGTGGTCTTACCATCGGTCGTCACGAATACTTCCAGCTTATAGCAGACAGCAGTGAGAGCCTTTGATAACACGACTTCCAGAAATTCTTTGGCTGCCGTAACGGTATATGTCACCTCCTGGATTTCCAACTGTGCCACTTCTACCGTACCGGTGCCGTCAACCAACCTGCATACATCCATAGTCATGTAAGGGTACTGGTCGTCAGATATTAAAGGCGTGTTTTTGGGGATTACCGCTGGAGCATCTTCACTTGTGGCTGTGATCTCAACCATCCCGGATGACGGTGTTGGCTTGGTACCAACGTAACTATTCGTTTCTGCCGCTGCCAGGATAGAGGAACGCCGCGTCGCGGTCGATATAAAGCCTTCAGCCAGCGCCGCATCGGCATACTGAAAGCACCTGTAGACAATCTGGGTAATAAACAATGTCAGCATCGAGACAAATTGAGAGCCGACAAACTTCGACCAGAATGAATCTTTCTCGACAAGCTCTTCAAACTCTGCACGAATACTGTCTTTAGTCGGTGTTGTTTTACTCATAGCACCACGTCCTGTGTGATAGTTATATCCCTGATACGAATGGATATTTTCAACTTATCAAAAGCATCTCCCTCGGCTACTGACAAACCAGAAATCGGTATGTCAGGTAAATCTACCGTCAGTTTTTGCAACAGCATTGCCTCAACCGCAATTTGAACATGCGACAAGTTGGTCGGTTCGTGTTTAAACTGCGGTAAAACATTGCCCCATGACGGATCCCCGTATACCTCACCCTGATAAGTGTTTAGCCACTCATATAAACGAGCGCCCCAGGCCTCCTCCTGGGACTCATACGTTTTTACGCCGGATAACTCCAGCGTCAGTAAAGGATCAATTTCATTATTGTTGGCCATCAATCAACTCTCGCGTAGTCATTCATCAACGGATCATCAATTGACAGTGGCACCGTGCGCATAACGCCCGGTTGAGGCGTGCTGACCTTTACGACAGTTCCCTGGCCTTTCGCCGAGTCTTTAGTGTGCTCTTCAATCCTGGCAAGCAATGAGGTCATCTGCGCAAACAGCCGCTTCGTTTCACCATCAAGTGAAACGGTATTATCAGCCAACTGCATTGTCGGCTTGGCACCGGAGCCGCCAAGGTCACTAATAACCTGTCCGTCTATCTGCATACGACCGGTTGGTTGCTGCAAATCGTTGGCGGCAGTCGTCACCAGGGACGTGGAGGCTGGTTCAGGCGCATTATTTTTCCGCATCCCCGGCGAGTTGCGGAGTTTATCGAATAGTCCATCAATCCCCATTTGTGCGCCGAGTTGGTCAAAGTAACTTGAGTTGCTGGCCACCGGACGCGCCTCTTCAACTGGCATCGGAGTATCAACATACACATTGCCAGCTGCTGTTGCGGTCCCCTTCCCTCGTGCACGTTCTTCGAGCGTTCCCTGAACGACTTCCCGACGCATACCCCGGCCATTCATGAATTTGTTGACCAGATCGTTAACACCAACAGCATTGCCAATTTTGTCTACCAGACCGCCTTTCTCAAACGGGCTATCACCAGGGGTAAACGCCAGGCCAGTAGACTGATCGATAACAGCGTTATCAGGCAGCTTTTCGTGAATTGCTGGTGCGCTATGATCTACCTTAGAGCCATAAACGGCACCATTATTGAGCATCTGCTGATACCCTCTGACACGAGTAACATATTCGCCGGTACCGGCGACTACTCTCCCCTTATCAACATGCCCCATACCAGCATGATAGGCAGCTATTGCACGACCCTGATCACCGTTATAACGGTTCATCAGCATACTTAGGTATCTGGCGGCACCATCAGCTGCTTTTCGTGTATCCATGGCATCAGCATCGCTGAGTCCAAGATCCTCCCTTGTACCTTTAGTGATCTGAAAAGCCCCAAGGGCAGATGAAAGTTTGTTCCCGTTTTTGTCTACTGGATTTCCAGTTCTCTGGCCTGCACTAGACTCTGCGGATGCAACTGCTGACAGAATCCCTTTTTCAAGCCCATACTTACGTTCAAGCTCATCAAAATAATCGGCATTGTCAGAAATCCATTGGTATCCGGCAGCATTTAATTTTGGCAAAGAAACATCCTTGCCATTGTTAAATCGACGTTTATCTATCTCATATGCACTTAATGCTTCCTCCTTACCTGTAGCAGACTGGCCCAAGGCAGCATCAATTGTTTGTGCTGCTTTATTTCCTGTTTCTACGGCATTTGCATTGATAATCTGATTAGCAGTTTCTTTAACTGTTTTATTGCTATCTTTCGCCATATCCAGGGCCGCATTTATCACGCGAGCAGCAATATTAGTCTGTTTGGCATCGGATTCAGCTTTAGAATCAGATGTCCCCTGCTGGCTATTAACCGGAGCTTTTAACTCTGGAGTGATTTCTTTCGCATTAGCCTCGCCGATCGGATTGGGTATTTTTGATACAATCATTGCCGCAGGGGTATTTTTAACGGCATCAACCGCTGCATCTAATGCTTTACCTGGTAAATTTTTAACCCCATCCCAAATATTACTAGCTGCCTCTTTAATGTGTTTCCCTGGGTTCTTAATGAAATCAATTGCACTATCAATTGCATCACTGAAAACCTGTTTCAGGTTATCGACAGTAAAGAAGTCTTTGATGGCATCCAGCTTTTCAAGCAGCTTATTAGATGTATCGCTAAACCATGCTGAAACAGCATCACCAATCTTTGCTGTGTAATCATCGAACTTGGTAGAAATGGTGTCGCCAAGGTTAGAAATATATGTTTCTAAGTTGGTAATCCCACTATCAATGGCCTGGGCAATACTTTCCGTCGAAAATGATTGCAACATATTGCCGATATCCTCAAATCCAAGTGATTTGAGAGCCTCACCAATGGCGCTGCTAATACCAGATACCAGTCCCCCCATATCAAGAACATTAGCTAACGTATAAGCGGCTTTTTGCTGGAATGATGGATCTTGTCCTGATTTAAGCCCAAACGCTCGACGTTGCGTTTCTGTATCATTCCAACCGGTTACCGCATCATAAATACCTCCAGCCACTGTGCCGACTAGGGGAATTGCGCGTAACGCCCCTTTACCAACTGCCTTTAATCCAAGTTTACCTGCTGCCCGGGCAGCCAAATCTCCGCCTTCATGGGCGAGAGTCTTCTTGCCACCACCGCGTAGCATTCCTACAAGTTTCTTTGCCCCCAGAGCGCCAAAAGCGAGTGCTCCAGCTTTTTTCAGCATGCCACGCCCCATTAACAACGACGCGACGCCACCGGCCCCCTTCCCTAACAGGCTAAATAATTTGGACAGCAAGCCGCCCTTCTTTTTCCCGGTGTTTTTGGCTATCTGATCAAGGGCGCTGAGAATCTTGTCATTGCCCTCTTTAATTTCGCTGGTCTGATCCTGAAGTTCCTGAACCGTCCGTTTTTGGGTGTTAACCTGAACGACATCGGCACTATTTTGCGATTTACGCCTAAAAAAACCTTTTCTACGGCTGTTATCGTCATTGCCACGAATCACATCGGCAATAGACTTTCTGGCACCATTAAGCGATCCACCAACTTCTTTTGATATCCCGCCAAGCTCCTTCCCTGCGGCCCACAATGGACCAGCAACGGCATAACCTAACGCATCGACGGCGCGAGTCTCTGAAGGGTTACCTATGCCTTCAGCTACTTTTGACAGTTTTTTTAATAAACCTGATTCAGCATTTAGACGCTCATCATCCTCTTTGCGCCTGGCCTTTTCAGCACGTTCAGCACGGGCATCTTCCGCTGCGGCCTTACTCCCTGGCTTTCCAATAAAACGACCACGCGCATCGCGTTGGTTTTGGCTTTTTTGCGCACCGCCTTTTTGACCGAACATTTCGCGAGCGTGTTCGGCTGCTTCGGTCCGTTGCGCCTTTACATCTTCTGTTATAGCCTTCTTGCGTCGTTTTTTACCCTTTCGCGTAGTTGATTTGGCCTGCGGTTCCTGTAGAGCAACATCCTCCTGAACTACACGAGAAACGTCCCCTAAATTAAGCCGTTTCATTGCCTCAACAATAGGGGCCACTGATGGCGCATTGGCCACAAAGTCTGGCCTGGAATTTTCGATTGTGCGATTTAATGCCGACACACTGTGAGAGACAGGATCAACAGTTGCAACGCGTCCCCCTTTCAAATCTTCAACAGCTTCCCGGATACCTGCAAGCTCTTCCAGCTCTTTTGCGCTGGCGGTTTCAACTGTCCTTATAACATCGTCAATGTTGGCGTTTTTTCTTTCCATGATCTTATCGCCTACCGTTTCGGTTTAAGTTTTTCTTCCAGTTTCTCCAACAGGAAAAACGCATAGGATTCAGTAAGCCTTTCAGCGTCCTGAATCGGTATACCCCCATACAAAACCAGGTTGGATACTAAGGTCTGATAGCTTTTCAATCCCCACCTGTGGAATGAAGTCGGTAGCCCGAAAGGGCACCCACAGACGGGTAAACGCACCCTCTGTGGACTCCTTTTTGTCCTGGTTTGGGCATTTATGCGGCGGGAGACGAAGACGCATTTCACCTTTATCGATGTAGCACGGTAAACCATGTTCGAGCTTTTCATGAGCCAGTCGGATGTGTGCCGCCAGCTTCATAAATTCAGTATCAATGGCCATCCGTTTAATCGTTTCATAACGACGCTCAGCCTGATCTTCACGAGTACCGCTAACATCGTTATAAAGCTCACACTGATAAGCGAATTCCCAAAAACGCAAATCAACGATCGCTTCTTTGAATTCCGCGTCGTCTTCAGGTGGCAATGCTGCACGGCGCATCTCCAGCATTTCCATTGCCCAACCATCAAGCGGCACGATACGCCATTGATAAGGCACGCCCTCTACAGACACCTCAATATCGTCAATGAACGGTTCCACTTCCAGGACCTGGATATCTTCAGCCAGAGCATTCATATCGCAATCGTAATAATGCTCTTTACCGCAATGTTTACAGGTGTAGGTGAATGTCTCGACCGGTGTTTCACGGGAGCCGGTAAATATCCACCATAACGCGGTAATCCGGTCCTGCGCCGTCCATGTCAGGGGATCATGTTTCGCGGGTTCAGCCAGCAAGGCTTTTAAATATGCCGTTGTCTGTTGTTCTTGTTCCTCCGGTGTTATCGAGTTGAAACGCATCGCATCAGCAATATTTGGCTGACGGAACTGGATCAATTCAGTTGGCCGCGATGGTAGCGGGAAAAGGGGTAAAAGCATCCTTGCTCCTTAATTCAAAGAGAAAAACTAAAGCCCAGAAGGGAAGCCAAAGAACTTGAGGATTGGTTAAACGTGCTGTGCAATGCGAAGGTCATTGGGAATGACTTAAATTCCGTGACCTGATCCCGCGCATAGGTGACATCGCCGGTAGTAACCGGGAATACCGTCATCTCATTTTCCAGTTTGGTTAAACCGGAAGACAGCAACCGATAAATACGCACATTGAGCAAATATTTAGACGGTATATTCCCGGTACCGTCCGGATTGATCACCCGACTTTTTGCCGTCTTAAACCAGTCCAAAACGAGGCCATCAACGGTATCCCTGACCATCATTGTTATCTGCCCAGGCGAACGCTCCGTTGGTTGAAGGATATTCCCTCCGCCGATTTTAATCGTTTCATATTCGATGCTGTAATCGTGGTAGGTAATATCTTTGGCAAAGAAGTCTGCCCCCTCCAGTCCATCAACTTCGACAGAGAACTGCCATCCTTGCGCGAACAGCATTTTGTTCATGATGATTGACGTCAGCTTACCAACTTCCCGCTCACCAACGCCGGAGCCAAATAATGTCGTCGTTAATGCCGAAGATACATAAGACTTTACTGAAGCAACATTAAGCCCCATATCAGCCCCCTCACTTCAACATGGATGAGAAAAGAACAATTCCCGGGATAATTGCCCTTGTTGCGCTCATTTTCTCTTCCAGATCCAGCTTTCGCTGATACAGAGAGTTCTCGTCGGATAAATTGCTGGCATCGAGTTTCCCCGCGATAGATATTCTTCGCAGGCGATCAGTGTTAGGTATCGCGATTAGCACTTCCAGATAGTCAGAAAGTAACCCAATGATTTCAGGTGGCACTTCTCCATTATCCAGATCCATATCACGCAAATTAGCCAGATATGACACATTCAGTGGGTATACCGCTCGATGGGTATCTTCAAGCTCGATATTCCCATCGTAAACGTCGGAGTAGACAAGATCGCCGGTGTGATCTGTAACCGATACGAGCGCAAGAAAATCAGCAGGGCAAGCAAGTGATTTACTGGCCTGATCAGTGAAGCGTATCCGCTTGATGTGCCCCGCTCTATCCTGGTAGGTTCCCAATGCTTTTCTTAGCAGGGATTCCAGTAAGGCAGGTTCATCCGCAATCAAAGGTGTGAAGCGGGATTTGACGTCTTCGAGTAATTGTCGTGGTGTCATTGAAACCTCGTAGAATCTGGTGTGTTAACCGATTCTACGAGTAGTCATTTGTTCATTGAGTAGGAATATTGTTGTCTGGGGGGTAATCAGTGTAGGTGGAATGAGGGATATGATATGGTTATCACATAATCAGGTTGTTTTGAGTAAAACAATAAAACGCCCTTTAATGGGCGTTTTTTTAAACTTAAATTGACTATCCTTTCAAATACTATTTTAATTCTATGTAATTTTTAAATTCTCCCTCATATTTATACATGATGCTATCAAATCCTTCCATTACATCAACGAATTGTTGTGAACATTCCGGCTTCCAAGGCGTACACTTACGAACCATATCCATTTTTTTCTTATCCTTCGTTGTATCGACTAAGGATAGGTACCCTATAAAATTCATCATCTGAACAGGATCTTGATTTGTGAATATATATTTGACGTTTTGCTTAGTAGGCGAAAAAGAATCAAAAGCAGGGAACATATATTCACCAGAAAAAGAGAGTGCAGCATCAATGACGTCTGTTGCAGGAGTGCAGTTGCTCAGAATTGGCACTAAGCTAAAATTAGCACCGGAGCACACTGCATATATATCATCCCCTTTTTTTAGTTTTAACAGAGAGTCTTGCTTTGAATCCAATATTTTCAATTTGATATAATTTAGTGGCGTTGCATTTTCCCCTGGAGTAAATAATTCTACAATTGGTT
>ENA-UERZ01002343-UERZ01002343.1-human-gut-metagenome-genome-assembly--contig:-NODE-2343-length-10768-cov-9.850996_pt1 | contig 10768 bp, 4 predicted proteins | sample MGYA00242997_ERZ507998 | MGnify/ENA primary metagenome ERZ507998 (study PRJEB26167, sample SAMN06115470) | human gut metagenome | host: Homo sapiens | place: China:Henan | collected 2016-06-23 | study... | reverse complement strand
TTGTTCCATGTGAGTTGCAACTCTAAAGTTTCTCCCATTTGCTTGCCGTTCATAAAGGTAGCGGCTTTCACCATTTGTGTCTTCGTCACACGGATAGGTCCGTCGTAACGATGAGAAGACATAGCCGGATTACTTCCGTTCAGTGTATAATGAATCTCTACATCCGGGCGGATACATTCCAAATTCACTTCCAGATGTCCGTCCACTGGTGTCACCGTCTGTTGTATGTTATACATTGAGCGGGCATAGACAATTCCTTTTTCCGCAATATGCGCGTTGTATGCATCCATCCGCTTCAAGAATCCAGACCAGTCCTTCGTTCCTGCGGGCGTCCATGCCACTTCTGCTAAAGCGGCCAGGCGGGGGAACAAAAGATAATCCACATCTTCTGGCTTATTACAGAACTCTGTCCACATACAAGCCTGTACTCCCATTAACAAAGACTCATATTCCGGTTTCCAATCCTTCTGTACAGGTTCGTAATCGAAAACATCTTTCAGGGTATTGTTGCCAAAATAGGTTACCGGTTCAAACCATTGCGGTCCCTGATAACGAATCAAGTATAAGACACGCGCCGGAGTCATGATAAAACGATGTCCCTTTTCGGCAGCTTTCAGAGCAGCCGTACCCATTCCCTGCCAGCCTAGGATAATAGATTCTTCAGGAAGAAAAGAGCTGTTTGTCAACTCATCCCAGCCAATCACTTCACGACCTTTCTTACGCAGATAATCACTGATACGTTTCATGAAGTAACCCTGCAAATCTTCTTCATTGGCCAAACGCTGTTTTTTCATCCGTTTTTGGCAAAGCGGGCATTTCTCCCAGTTTGTCTTTCGCGCCTCATCTCCACCAACATGAATATAGCGAGAAGGGAAAAGCTCTAGAATTTCGTCAAAAACATCTTGCAAGAATGTAAATACGCTATCATTTCCCGCACAGTAGATAATCTCGGAATTTCGTCCTCCCAGTCCGGGAAGTACACCGACAAAGTCTTTCACAACCGGACAGGCAAGCTGGGGATAAGCAGCCAGAGCAGAGTTACTGTGTGCCGGTACATCTATTTCGGGAATGACTTCTATCTGTCTGTCGGCTGCATAAGCTACAATTTCCCGGATGTCCTCCTGCGTGTAGAAACCGCCTATCGGAGTAGGTTCTCCCCGTTCCGGGTTGCGACGTGAGTGGAAAGGCACATCTGTACGGTCTACTCTCCACGCTCCTATTTCCGTCAAACGGGGGTATTTCTTTATTTCAATCCGCCAGCCGTTATCGTCTGTCAGATGAAAATGAAGTTTGTTTATTTTCAGCATCGCCATACAGTCAATGATTCGCAGTACATTCTTTTTAGGGATAAAACAACGTACCGGATCCAACAGTAATCCGCGGAAACCGAAACGGGGTTCATCCTGAACCGTCATTGCCGGAACTCTCCAATCGACATTCCGGACCGGTTGTTCCGATTCTATGGCAGCCGGCAGAAGTTGGCGGATAGATTGCAGGGCATAGAAAAAGCCTTTTGTATCCGAAGCTTTAATGAGTATCTGTTCCGGCGTAATCTCCAGTAAGTAGGCTTCACTTTTTAAAGAAGAATCCGTCACAAAACGGACTTGTCCCTTTTCACGCCCGACATTCAAAGCAGGAGTTATTCCGGCAGCACGAATAAACAAGTCAATAAAATTGCGAGCAATCACGGCTTGTTCCTGACTTTCTACCGCAAACACCGTTTGGGCTGAAAAGGTGAAGTTACCACGGCCCGGCACAATCTGTGTCGGGCGTGGTACTATTGAAATTAAAGGGGATGTTAAGTTATCAGCCTGCAAAAACGCTGTCAGTGGCGAAAGCAGTATGAGAATGATTAAGATGTATTTTTTCATGGCGTATGTACATTGGTATTATTCCTTGTCTCTCTCCGGTGAGAAGCGGACAGGATCATTGTATTGCTCCTGAAGTTTCAGCATTTCTTCTTTTAGTTCTTTCACTACCGGTTCATATTCAGGTTGTCCGTAGAGGTTGTGCATTTCCGACGGGTCTGCCTGCAGGTCGTAGAGTTCCCACCAGTTAATGTCATTATAGAAATGAACCAGTTTATAGCGTTCCGTACGTACACCATAATGACGTTTCACCATGTGTTCAGCGGGATATTCGTAGAAATGATAGTAGAGAGCCTTCCGCCAATCTTTCGGATGTTCGCCTTTCAGCAAGGGGACGAGGGATACACCTTGTATGTCTGAAGGAATCTCTGCTCCTGCCAATTCGAGGAAGGTAGGTGCATAATCGATGTTCTGAACCATTTCGGTGATGTCGCCCCTACGGTCGAATCCTTTCGGCAGACGCATGATGAGTGGTGTACGCATGGATTCTTCGTACATGAAACGTTTGTCGAACCAACCGTGTTCGCCCATGTAGAATCCTTGGTCGGAAGTATAGACAACAAGTGTGTTATCCAGTAATCCTTTCTCTTTCAGGTAGTCGAGTACACGACCAACATTGTCGTCCAGCGACTTCACCGTCTTCATATAATCGCGCATATAACGCTGAAATTTCCAGTTGGCTAGTTCCTTGCCTTGCAGGTTCTGTTTATAGAAGTCGTCTATTATTGGGGTGTAGAATTTGTCCCATGCAGCACGTTGTGCTTCATCCATACGACCGATATATTTCTCATATAAGGATTTCAGACGGGTATTTTTGTCGGGACGAAGCATTTTGAGATCATAAATCATGTCCATGTCTTTCATAATACTCATCTCTTGTGCGGCAGCGGCAGGGCGTCCTTCGTAATTGTCAAAGAAATTGTCCGGTAGCGGGAAGGTTTTATCTTCGTACAAAGCCAGGTTGCAAGTATCTGCCAACCAATTACGGTGAATAGCCTTATGGTGAATCAAAAGACAGAAAGGTTTCTCCGGATTGCGTTTGTTTTCTATCCAGTCAATGGCATCGTCAGTGATAAGGTTCGTGATATATCCATGTTTTTGGATAGTGTCATTGTTCTGTGTGATGAAATCCGGATTGTAATAGTCGCCTTGTCCGGGGACAATCTGCCAGTAATCAAAACCGGAAGGCAAACTTTCAAGATGCCATTTACCTACCAGTGCTGTCTGATAACCGATTTTCTGCAACAGCTTCGGAAAAGTCTGTTGCGAACTGTCGAATACGCAAGTGGTATTATCATAGAATTTATTAGCACAACTATGTTTACCCGTTATCATGCAGGCACGACTGGGACCGCTTAATGAATTGGCTACAAAACTTTGAGTAAAGCGTACACCATCGGCAGCAATACGGTCGAGATTGGGTGTTTCCATGTAGCGTGTGTCATAACAGCTCATCATTTGAGCTGTGTGATCGTCTGTCATAATGTAGACGATATTCAAAGGTTTCTGTTCCACAGGCTTTTGCTTGTTTGAACAGGAAGCAAAGGAAGCTACAGCTGCTACTCCTGCTAAAGGAAAGAATAAGTTTGGTTGCAATTTTTCCATAAATACTAATTTGTATAAGATTGTGTCAGCAAAGATAGAGGACAGCCATCTATTTAACTTCCACAAATTACCATTTAATTTCCAATAATCTCCATTTCTGCATAATTGACTAATAAATAGCCGGAAGCATATCGCCTTCTAACGATAGCTTCCGGCATAAAATTCATTTCACACTATTGAAAGCTAATTGAAAGAGATAGCATTAATAAAATAACTGATTAGCCCAGACTTTTTCAGCATCAGTCTGTACATAATTCTTATTTGTATAGATACGAATCCAATCAATTTCCATTCGAGGCGTATTATCATCCGTTTCACAATTGGCAATACTTTTCAGTACATTATCCCAACCTTCAGGCGCTTTACCAGCAGCCCGTTCCGAGCTTTCAGCCAATCTCATAAAGAAGTAGAGACCGGCACTGCCACCAGCAGCAGTAGCAGGATCAGGATTAGCAGTAGCAGGAGTTCCAGCCTTGTCGAATGGCCACCTGTCAGGAGATTGTGTACGATTCACAGTCAGATTGGTTGCTCCATTAATTCCTAAATTGATTATATTTTCATCCACAAGTTCCACCCAATATATATTCCATTCATTCGCTTGAGGTATTGCTACACTCTTTGAACCTATCTCATTATCAACAGTTACAGCCTGAGTAATTACAGAACCTTGAGTGTTCTTGAGAATATCGATCTCATCTTTCGTGTTCGGAAGGGAATTTTTCTGATTTTTAAGTCCGATTGTCGGAACAAAACCAGTCCGTATTCCTCTCAAACGCGCCTTCACTTCAATTCTCATACCAGGAAAGAACCGAGTATGTTGTGGGGCAAAAATACCACCAAATTTAGAACATTGCAATGCGGCGACACCGTAATCCTTGGTAGCAGTCATGGCACCAGTCCCCTGAACATTTTTATCCACCCACATATTTAAAATACCTTCATTGGTTATATTTGTACATTTTGCATTATTCACAGCTTGTATTTTCTGTGACGGTGCATCATTAATATCAGAAAAGGCCCAAGAAATACGATGTCCGAAAGCATTAGGGGTATTATTTCCGCCACTAAAACTATTATTAATATAATGGAACTCTATCGCATTGCATAATACCCAATCTTTATCTTTCAAAGCTGAAGTGGGATGAGCGCTATTCTTATTCATCGATATTTTATCTCCCGTAAACCACCTTTCAATTGCAGTTTTATTTTTATCAGACATAAACGGCCTATCCGGGAATTCATACACCTTCGTTATATCAAACAGATTAGGATCTCCCATAGATTCCAAATCAGTCATAGTTATAGTCAGAGTAGAATTTATCATCGGATTCGCTGGAGAATCACTCTCCAGATTCAATACCAGTTGCAAATCCCCTGTCATTTCAAAATCCTGTTTAATAGTCACAGCATCACTTTTTGCCGAAGTTCTTCCTGCAGGAATGGTTAATGTAAATTTTCATACCTATCTCCTTCCCCTTCTTTCGGAGTAATTTTCATATTAAGAGGTACGGAACTTGGTTTTTCAATCTTTGCAACTAATACAAACTTACCACCTTCCATTACTACATTCTCCGCATTGTTCTCCAATGATGCCATTATCCGATAATAATCGGAAACCTTAATTACCTGACTGGAGCCTTCCATCTTATAACCACGGGCAAAAGCCGTAAAGTTTATAGCAGTACTACCCGTCAGTCCGGATGCCTTTATCGGAAAATCCACCTGAATCTGTTTCTCCCCCTTCGGAAAAGTAACGATTCCATTGAACTGTTCGAATACATTCGAAGCATCCTCCGTTCCGGCTTTCGCCGTAAAGTAAATATCAAAATCTTCATTTGCTACAACCTCCTTGCCATCAGCATCCTGTTCTACATTAATATTCACTTTCAAGTGTTCTCCCATCGCAAATGCGTTGTCATTGATGTTCATCGTTAATGGCACGATTTCCGGCAGAGGGCGGTATTTCGTTTCTTCCTCACACCCAGTCAACCCCATGGTCAACAAGCATATCGGAAATATTTTATATAATATGTTCTTCATATCTTTATCTATCTAATTATCATAAATGAATTTTATTCAGTTCCCTTACTTAGTCGGCCATCCCGGATTCTGATTCAGCTCATGGTCCATCTGGATTTCATCCGGTGGTATGGGTAACAAGTAATCACGATCTTCATTAAACTTGTAGCCTTCAGGCAAGTACTCTTTCAACGGATCCATCCATCCTTCATTATCTGTCAGTACATGATTCAGTCCTTCTTTCCGCAATGTAGGCGAAAAGCTCAGATAAAGTACACCGTCTTTGCCCAGATAAGCTCCACGTCCGCGTCCTTCCACACCTTTCAACGTTCCGGCTACCCTCCAACGCATCAGGTCATCCAAACGAAAACCTTGCAGAGATAGCTCTGAGCGTCTTTCCCGACGTACCTCCTGCACTGCCGGCGGCAGGCCTTGGAAAGGGAAGTGAGGATCAGCCGCCGGAGTAACATAGGCCACACCGGCTCTTTGACGCAATGGCTTCAATGTTTTCTCTGCCACGCCATCGTTATACAGCCCCAATTCGGCGGCAGCTTCAGCATAACAAAGCAATCCTTCGGCATAGCGGAACATGACATGAGCCGTTTCACAATTGCCGGTTACATAGGTCGTATCAATGCCAAGGCGAGTATGGAACCCGGTCACGTTCTTGTAAATACCATCCCCATTCAAGCGCGGAGATGAAATATCTTTATTCTTTTCCTTTTGTTCTTCTTCGGTACCTGTCTCGTCATACGCTCTCACATTCATCAAGCTATTAGATTTGAACTTACAACCGGTATGCATCACCATGGCCAAAAGTCTTCCGTCACGATCTTTAAATACCTCATTAAAGTCCTTATACTTTTCATCGGTTGGGTCAACCGGCGTACCATCCACATTCAGAAAGTTATCCACCAAAGACTTGGATAGTCCCGAAGGCTTCACATTATCTGTTACTCCACCGCTAAGCTGTTGAGTAACGGTATTGAACACGCCATCAGCTATTGAATATTTTTTCCAAAAAGTCACTTCGCTAATGTTGGAAAGATCGTTTGAATTGAATAGCTCCGAAAAAGCGTCATCTATATTGGTAGCTTTCGGATTGGTTGCTGTCATATGCAAAGTCAGTCCGACCGGGAACAAATATTGATCTCCCCAGTTCATCACTTCCTTAAAAAACTCTTCAGAGTTATCTTCCGTTGCAAAATCAGTTCCTTTGTGATACTTCTCCCACGAACCTTCGTACAAAGCAACTCGCATAGCCAGAATCATGGCCGTTTCTCTGTTGACACGCAATCCACTGTATTTACTGCGGGAATGTAAATTAGCACGAGCCTCCGGTATCAACCCAATAGCCGCTTTCAAATCGTTCAGGATGAAACGGGCTGCATCCGCACGTTTTGTCACCGGAATTTGCAAACCGCCCAACGTAGCATTGCCATCCCAGAAGTCATCCATAATGGGAATATTACCAAAACGTGTGAGCAGATAGAAGTGCCAATAAGCACGGAAGAAATACGCTTCCCCTCTCAATGAAAGCACTTCGTCCGTCTCGTCCACTTCGGAAACTGCGTAATAATGAAAAAAGTAATTCACCATACGCAAGTTTTTATAGCCTTTATTCCAATCGTCAGAGCCACTGAATTGATTATTCTCTCCATTCAGGCGCATATCATACTTTTCCGAAAGGATATTGTCACTGTTCACCTCTTCTCCTCTGACACCAATACCATATTGAGCCGGAGCCGGTAGAGAAGTATACAAATTATTTATATAGCTTTCTACATTCTCTCTAGTTTTCAAGAAATCTTCATTGTTAGGCTGCGTATAGGGTTTACGGTCCAAATAGTCGGAACACGCCGACAACAGTAAGCCTGCAAAAACAGTCAGGATAATTATTTTATTTTTCATGATAGCGTTCCTCTTTAATTAAAATGTAAAATCAAGTCCAAACACGAAATTACGGTTCATCGGATACACCTTTCCGTTACCATTCTGATTTTGAGCCGAGGTAAGTCCCGGAGCAGCCGCATTACTTCCGCCTGCCCACGCGTTCACCTGATTAAGGGTTTCCGGATCAAACTGATTCGGCAGTTTACTGATGGTAAACAGGTTATCGCATGTAAAGTATACTTTCAGGTTACTTAGTCCAATATTCTTCAACAATTGAGGCTTAAAAGTATAGGATACTGTCAAGTTCTTCATACGCATATATGCCGCATTCAGCATATAGCGGGTAGTATTGTATCCCGTATTGGCATTCGTTGTCTGGGCATCGGTCGTCAGTCGAGGTAGATATCCATTGGGATTCTCGGGACTGAAATAATCGAGATGCTCCTTGAACCATTCTTTACCACCGAATAGGTAAGTACTGGCGGCCATCGGGAAATCTCTCTTGGCAACTCCTTGCAGCAAAGTGGATATTTCAAATCCCTTATATCCTACGTTTAGATTGATACCGAAACTGTATTTGGGAGTAGCATTACCGATAATTTTCAAATCACCATGGTCGGCCAATGTACCCTTACCCGGATCCACTTTACCGTCACCGTCGGAATCAATGTATTTCAAGTCGCCTCGTTGCCACTTGTCACCGGACTTAAAGAAACTAAGATCTACTTGTCTGAGGTATGCATCCACTTCGCGATTGGACAGAAAAAGATCATTCGCTTCATATCCCCAAATCTCACCTATGTCCATTCCTTCATAATATCCTTTATTAGTTGCCAAACCGGTATGATTGTTGTATATCAACCCCTCCGGATTATTATATTTGGTGACAACAGCTTTGTAATTGAATACATTGAATCCTATGCCATAGCTAAAGCCACATTTTAGCTGGTCCTGCCAGTTTACAGACAATTCCCAACCACGATTTCGCAAAGTAGCGTTATTAACTTTCGCACGGTCAGCCGTACTAATACCTCCGAGATTCGGAATAGCTTCAGCAGGACCAATCATGTCGCGTGTGGTACGCTGATAGATATCAGCAGTAACAGACAGTCTATTATCCAATAACATCAAGTCGATACCTAAGTTGGCATTGTCTACCTTCTCCCACGTAATATACGAACTAATCATCTTAGGCGTAGTGGCTAAAGTTCCTTTTTGAGGAGTAGCTTGCACACCGGGCAACAGCCAAGCATTGGGTGAATCGGAGGTCAAACTCTGAATCCCGAGGTAATCGTAGAGTCCCGCTCCGTTCTGATTACCCAAGCGACCGTAAGAAACACGTACTTTCAATTGAGAAACCGGCAGATTCAAAGCTTTGAAATAGTCGGTACGAGAAATGTCATAACCGGCTGAGAAAGAAGGGAACAATCCCCAGCGATTTCCCGGAGCAAAACGGGAAGAACCGTCATAACGTCCACTGAATTCCAGAAAATAAATCTCCTTGTAATTCCAATTCAGTTTAGCGTACATACCCATTGTAGCCCAATGCGTCCGGTCTTCACCTGCCAATACTTGCCCGTTAGCATTCACAAAAGAGAATATATCACTAGTCAGCAATCCGTCTTTATAAGTATAACCATTCGAATTTTCTTGCAGTTCCATCTGGAAACCCGCCATCGCCTTAAAGAAGTGGTCGCCCCAAGCATGTGTGTAGGATGACGATACGTTTGGAGACAGGTAGTAGTTGAAAGTATTACCACGTGTATAAGAGCCCCAATTAGAGTTTTTCCAGTTCATGCCCGGATATTGATACCCCTGCTTGGTTCCCTTACTTATATCCAACGTTCCGTCAGGCTTTTCAGCAGTGGGATATCCGCGTTTGAAGTCATTGTTTTCCACATCGAAGCGTACTTTCATTTCACCTACAATATCCCAACCTTCCAGCGGAGTAATCGTAGTGGCAAACGACATCGCATCAGAAATTCTGTTCTGCACATAATGCGATTGTTTCAGATAACGGTATTCGGAATTGTCATTATATTCCGACTTTACAGGAAGATGGGTAGGAGAATTCGGAAAGCTGCTTCCGATAGTTCCATAAAAAATGGTCTGGTTAGCCATCGGACGCTTCAGTATATTCAGCGAAAGGTTATTATTGAAATTAAACTTCAACCATTTATTGGCTCGGATCTGAAACTTCGAGTTTACATTGTACTTACTCAAGTTATCGTCCACTTGATCCAGTAATCCTTCATGGTAAATATATCCCAAACCTACGTAATAATTAAATTTATCAGAACCTCCCGTTACGCTCAGATTATGAGAATGACGGATGGAAGCTTTTTTAAAGTAGTAATCATACCAGTCGGTATTGGCATACACAGCATCTTTAGAACCTGCCCAACCGGTACCGTCCGCATTAGGTCCTATGCCCGGAAACTTTTCCGAATAAGGATTCTCCATAAAGCCCTGCATCTTTTCGATGAGCGCATCAGGAATCGAGTGTTTTACTCCATCGTTATCATCTCGTTCGTTCAGATAATTGGCAAATTCAATGGAATTCATCATTTGGGGCATATTAATAGGAGAACTGAATCCTACAGTACCACTATATGATATACGTGTTTTTTCCTTTTTACCACTTTTGGTAGTGACGATAACCACACCATAGGCGGCACGTGCACCATAAACGGCAGCAGCAGAAGCATCTTTCAATACACTGATGGTTTCGATGTCGGCAGGATTCACGTTCTGCAAACTTTGCTCCACTCCGTCTACCAATACATAAGGTTCGCCTCCATTGATAGAACCGATACCACGAATATTGAATTTAATTTCGGCACCGGTCTCACCACCTACACCATTAGCAACCGCATCAGAAGAGAAGTTTAAACCGGCTACGTTACCCTGAAGGGCACTCGTGAGGTCAGTGACCGGACGGTTGACAATAGCATCGGAACCTACAGTAGCCACAGCCGCCGTGATGGTGCTTCGCTTCTGTTTGTCCATACCTACTACTACCACTTCATCCAATACTTTTGTATCCTCTTTTAGTGTAAATCGGTTGCCTTCTGCTTTTGTAACCTTTATTTCAAGGGGAGTAAAACCGACATAAGAAATAACCAATGTGTTACCTACTTTCCCTTTCACGGAAAAGTTACCGTCAATGTCAGTCAGCGTCCCATCTTTAGAACCTTTCACCATCACTGTGGCACCGATAATGGTTTCACCTTTATCATCTACCACTTGTCCTTTTATCATTTGTTGCTGTGCCAACGCACTTAAAGGAAATGATAGCAGGAGGATCAGAAACAGAATCAAAAATTTCTGTACTCGCATGAACTTCTTTTTTTCCATAATATTGTATTTGATTAATTTAGATT
>ENA-UERZ01002341-UERZ01002341.1-human-gut-metagenome-genome-assembly--contig:-NODE-2341-length-10777-cov-6.469346_pt1 | contig 10777 bp, 10 predicted proteins | sample MGYA00242997_ERZ507998 | MGnify/ENA primary metagenome ERZ507998 (study PRJEB26167, sample SAMN06115470) | human gut metagenome | host: Homo sapiens | place: China:Henan | collected 2016-06-23... | reverse complement strand
AAGGGTCAGTCAATCTGCAGAGCGTGCGGCATACCATGCCGCCTGGTCTGCTTTGGGAACGGACGATTCTGGGCATCATAGATTGGGAAGAGGTGATATGGTGTGGAAAATCCGATCCTTGCCCGGCTGGAGCGGCTGGGGGCAAAGCCCTCTCCCCTGTGGCTGTGGACGCTGTTGGTTTTACAGGAGGGGGATCGCTATCCCCTGCATCTCTGGAACGAGGCCCTCTCCCGGGCGGTGGGGAGGAACGTCTTTTGCCCCTCCTACCGAGCGCTGGAACGCCGTCTGGAGGAAGCTGTCCGCAGCGGGAATTGACATAAGAGCCTGAATAGGGTACAATGATTGTACAAAATATACAAGGAGGCGGGGTATGAAACTGACGTTTTTTGGCGCGGCCAAGGCGGTGACCGGAAGCTGCCACTGTGTGGAGTGCGGCGGGAAGAAGATCCTGGTGGACTGTGGACTCCAGCAGGGGCGGGACGAGCGGGATAACCGGGAGCTGGATTTTAACGCCGGCTATATTGACGATGTCATCGTGACCCATGCCCATATCGACCACTCCGGCCGGATTCCGCTGCTGGTCAAACAGGGCTTTACCGGAAATATCTACTGCACCCGCCTGACCGGAGAGCTGCTCTCCATCATGCTGCGCGATTCGGCCCATATCCAGGAGAGCGACGCCCAGTGGCAGAATCAGAAGGGAAAACGCGCGGGCAGGGAACTGGTGGAGCCCCTCTATACCGTGGCAGACGCGGAGGCGGCTCTCTCCCATGTGGTCACCTGTGAATACGGGGATGTGCTGGAGATCGAACCGGGCGTAAAGGTGCGCTTTACCGACGCCGGGCACCTGCTGGGTTCCTCCAGCGCCGAGGTGTGGCTCACCGAGGGAGATCAGACCCGAAAAATCGTATTTTCAGGGGATATCGGCAACCGGGATCAGCCCATCATCCGTGACCCCCAGTATATCCGGGAGGCCGACTATGTCCTCACGGAATCCACCTACGGCGACCGCAACCATGACATGGAGGAGGACCCCGAGTATACCGGGCGGCTGGCCGCGATCATTGACGAGACGCTGGGCCAGGGGGGCAATGTGATCATTCCGTCCTTTGCCGTAGGCCGCACCCAGGAGCTGCTCTACTTTATCCGGGAGATGAAGGAACAGCACATGGTCAAATCAGTTCCGAATTTCCCCGTCTATGTGGACTCTCCGCTGGCCGGTGAGGCCACTAAGATTTTCTCCGGGGACCTGCATGGCTATCTGGATGAGCAGGCCATTGAGGCTCTGCGGGGCGGGGCGCTCTTCCGGTTCCCGGGACTCAATATTACGGAGACCAGCGAGGAGTCCAAGAATCTGAACCTGGATCGGACCCCAAAGGTCATCATCTCTGCCTCCGGCATGTGCGATGCCGGACGGATCCGGCACCATCTCAAGCACAACCTGTGGAGAAGAGAGTGCACCGTAGTCTTTGTGGGCTATCAGGGCGAGGGGACTCTGGGCCGCCGGCTGCTGGATGGGGTGAAGTCGGTCAAGCTCTTTGGGGAAGAGATCGCCGTGAAGGCCCGCATCGTCAACTTCCAAGGGCTCTCCTCCCATGCCGACCGGAACGGCCTGCTGCGATGGATCGGCGCCTTTGAGCCCAAGCCGAAAGAGGTCTTTGTGGTGCATGGCGACAAGGACGTCACGGAAATCTATGCCCAGACGCTGCGGGAGCGTGGCTTCTCGGCCCACTCGGCCAACTATGAGGAGGTCTACGATCTGCTGGCCGGGCGGACCGTGGCGCCCGGCATCGTGCCGGAGTCCAAGCCGGCCTATGCGGCAGACTCGGCCTCTCCGGCTTACCGCCGTCTGGAGGAGTCTGGCCGCCGCCTGATGGAGGTCATTGCCCACAACCGGGGCGGCGCCAACAAGGATCTGGCCAAATTTGCCGACCAGCTCCGCGCCCTCATCGACAAGTGGGACCGCTGAGCATATCCGAAAGAGCAGAAAGCCGGCCCCCGCTCCCTCAGGGAGCGGGGGCCGGCTTTGCACACTTATTCCTGGCCGGCTGCTTTGACCAAGAATGAGGAGACCTGGGCGGCGGTGTCCAGAGCCATGGCCTGTTCTGCGGTCCGGAGGGCATCCGGGCCGTTCCAGCCGGCGATCTGCTTGCGGGCGGACAGAATGGACGAGGGGCTGACGCTGAACTCGTCCAGGCCGAAAGCCAGCAGCAGCGGGATCATGCGGGGGTCGGCGGCGGCCTCTCCGCACATGCCCACCGGGATACCGGCGGCCTTCCCGGCGGCAATGACCGAGCGGATGCTGCGCAGGACCGCCGGATGGTAGCAGGTGTAGAGCCGTTCCACCTTGGCGTTGCCCCGGTCCACGGCGATGGTGTACTGGGTCAGGTCGTTGGTGCCGATGGAAAAGAAGTCGGCCTCCCGGGCCAGCAGGTCGGCGATCAGCGCGGCCGCGGGCGTCTCCACCATGATGCCCAGGGAAATGTGGGGATCAAACGCCAGTCCCTCGGCGGAGAGCTGGGCCTTGCACTCCTCCAGGAGCGCCCGGGCGCCCCGGACCTCCTCCACCCCGGAGACCAGGGGGAGCATGATCTTGATGTTCCTGTGTTGTGCGCCGGCCCGGAGCAGGGCCCGCAGCTGCACCTGGTAGAGGTCGGGGCGGTCCAGACAGTAGCGGATGGCCCGATGGCCCAGGAAGGGATTCTCCTCCCGCTCCATCTCCAGATAGGCAATGCCCTTGTCGCCGCCCACATCCAGGGTGCGGATAATGACCTCTTTCCCCGCCATGAGATCGGAGACCTGGGCGTAGGCCCGGTACTGCTCCTCCTCGTCGGGCAGGGCGGAGCGGTCCATGAAGAGAAATTCCGTGCGGAAGAGGCCGACCCCCTCGGCGCCCACCTCGGCGGCCGCTCTGGCGTCGGCCACGCTGCCGATGTTGGCGTAGAGGTCCACGTGCCGGCCGTCGGCGGTCCGGGTGTCCCGGTCCCGGTAGATCTGGAGCAGGGAGCGCTCCTCCAGCCACTTGTCCCGGCGGGCCTGAAACGCGGCCAGAGAGGTCTCGTCCGGGCCCAGGAGCGCGGCGCCCTCCGTGCCGTCCACCGCCACCGTCATGCCGTCCTTGACGGCATCCAGCAGACCGGGTACGCCCAATACTGCGGGGACCTCCAGGGCCCGGGCCAGGATGGCCGAATGGCTGGTCTGCCCGCCCACTTCGGTGAGAATGGCGCACACATGCTCCTTGGAAAGGCTCACTGTCATAGAGGGGGTCAGATCGTGCGCCACCAGGACGCTGCCCTCGGGCAGGGCGGACAGGTCCACGCTCTCGGCGTGGAGCAGGATGCCCAGCATCCGGGTGCGGATGTCGCCGATATCGGCGGCGCGCTGGCGCATGAGTTCATCCTCCACCCCGGAAAACATCGCTATGAAGGTCTGGCAGACCGTGTCCAGAGCTTCCTCGGCACACTTGCCGGCGTCGATGGCCTCTTCCATCTGGGAGAGCATGAAGGGATCTTCCAGCATCATGATCTGACCGGTGAGGATGGCCGCCTCGGCCTCCCCCACCCGTTTGGTTATGTCATCGGCCATGGCCTGGGTGCGCTGGGTAAAGAGGTCTGCCGCCGCGCGCAGCCGGGCCTTTTCCTGCTCCGCCCCGGAAAAGGGAACGGAGGTATAGTCCAGATTCTGCTCCCGCACGCAGACCGCTGTGCCGATTCCAATACCTGCGGATGCGCCCACACCGTGTAACGTCATAGTCATGTTCCTTTCTTCTGCCTGGCCTGGCTCTTATTCACCCAGACCGGACTCCACCAGCGCAACGGCGGCCTTGAGGCAGTCGGCCTCGTTGGAGCCGTTGCAGCAGATCTCGATCTCCGTACCCTGCTTGATGCAGGCGGCCATCAGGTTCATAATGCTGCGGGCATTGATCTCCCGTCCGTTGGCGGTCACGGTGACGTCACAGCCAAAGGGGGTGATGGTCTTGACAAAGAGCTGCGCGGGACGCATATGCATGCCCATAGGGTTGACGACGGTGGTTTTTGCGGATACCATAATCAGATCGTCCTTTCTTGATAAAACACCGGTTGGTATGGATGGGAGTTCTTCTGTCCCCGGATACCCCGGGGACAGAAGAGACGGATTTACGCTTTTTTGCGCTTGAGGACGGCCAGCAGCAACATGCCGGCCAAAGAGCCCACAGCCAGGGCCGCAAAATAGCCCGGCACGTTGTGCATGACCGGGAACACGAACAGTCCGCCGTGGGGCGCGGGAGAGGCGCAGCCCAGAAGCATGGACAGCGCGCCGGCCACGCCGGAGCCCAGGATACAGGCGGGCAGGACCCGGAGCGGATCGCTGGCGGCAAAGGGAATCGCGCCCTCTGTAATAAAGCAGAGACCCATGATATAGTTGACCGGGCCGGACTTGCGCTCCTCCAGAGTAAAGCGGCTGCCGAAGAAGGTGGTGGCCAGGGCAATGGCGATGGGCGGGACCATGCCGCCGATCATCACGGCGGCCATGACGCCGGAACCTCCTGCGGCGATGTCCGCCGTGGCCAGGGTGGAGGTGCCGAAGAGGTAGGCGGCCTTGTTGAAGGGGCCGCCCATATCAATGGCCATCATGGCGGCCACCACAAAGCCGAGCACTACCCGGCTTCCCTCGTTCATGGAGGCCAGACCGGCATACAGGGCGTTGTTCAGCATGCCTACAAAGGGATTGACCACGCACATGAAAAGGCCGATGAGCAGCAGGCCCGCCACCGGATAGAGGAGGACGGGCTTAATGCCCTCCAGCGCCCGGGGAAGCCGGTCGCAGAGCCTGCGCAGTCCCAGCGTCAGATAGCCCGCGGCAAAACCGGCGATGAGAGCGCCCAGAAATCCGGCGGAAATGGAGCCGCCGCCGGGCTGAAGGAAGGTGGCGCCCGATACGGCCAGCGCGCCGCCCACGAAGCCCACCATCAGACCGGGCCGGTCGGCAATGGCCATGGCGATATAGCCGGCCAGAATAGGCAGCATGAAATTGAAGGCAACTCCGCCGATGTTTTTGAACCAGGCGGCCAGCGGGGTGTTCGTGCCGAAGTTGGCGTAGTCGATGGAGGGATCGTCCAGCAGGAAGGCGAGCGCGATGAGGATGCCGCCGCCGATGACAAAGGGCAGCATATGGGAGACGCCGTTCATGAGCTGCTTATAGAGCTTGCGGCCCAGGCCCTCCCGGACCTCCTCCTGGACGACGGCGCCGGTGTGGCGGTAGAGGGGGGCGCCGGGGGCCTTCCGGATCAGCTCTTCCGGGTGGCGGATGCCCTCAGCCACGGGCACCCGGAGGACGTGCTTGCCGTCAAAGCGGCTCAGGTCCACTTCTTTGTCGGCGGCAATGATGACTGCGTCCGCTCCGGCGATCTCGTCCTGCGTAAGGATGTTTTTGGCCCCGCCGGAACCCTGAGTCTCCGCCTTGAGGGGGATGCCCAGCTCGGCCCCCTTCTTCTCCAGCGCCTCGGCGGCCATATAGGTGTGCGCGATGCCGGTGGGACAGGCCGTGACCGCCACGATGCGGTATTCCGGGCCGTACTCCTGGGATGGAGCGGACACCTCATCCGGGTACTTCTCCGCCTCCTGGCGGTCGATGCAGGCGAGAAATTCCGTCGCATCCCCGGCAGACAGCAGGCGCTGACAAAATGTCTCGTCCATCAGCATGACCATCAGCCGGGAGAGGATCTCCAGATGGGTGTCTCCCCCGTCTTTGGGGGCCGCGATCATAAAGAAAAGAGTGGAGGGCTGGCCGTCCGGGGCGTCATAGTCCACACCGCCGGGAACGGTGATGGCGGCGAGACCGGGCCGCTTGACTGCGGCGCTCTTGGCGTGGGGAACGGCGATCCCGGAGCCGATGGCCGTGGTGCCCTGTTCTTCCCGGGCGAGAATGTCTTTTTTGTAGAGGGTCTGGTCAGTCAGATTGCCCGCCTTGCTGTGCAGGGCCACCAGAAGATCGACTGCGGCGGCCTTGTCGGCGGGCGATGCGTGGAGCTGAATGCTCTCGGCGCGCAGAAGGTCGGTGATGCGCATGACTCTCATCCTTTCAAATCAGATTTGGAATAGAAACGCTTAGAGCGTCCGGAGGACGGCCTCCACCGCGTCCCGGGTGGCAAGACCGTCAGAGAAGGCGGTGGCCCCGCCGGCGGCGGTCCCCAGGCGCAGGGCGGCATCATACCGGCCGAAATGGAACCACCCGGCCAGAAAGCCGGCGACCATGGAGTCGCCCGCTCCCACGGAGTTGCGCACGGTTCCCCGGGCGGCCGGGGCCTGGTGGAAGCGGCCGGTCTCGTCCAGAAGAATGGCCCCATCCCCCGCCATGGAGACCAGCACGTTCCGGGCGCCCCGCTCCTGGAGGGTGGCGGCGCAGGCGCGGACCTCATCCAGTGTCTCCAGGGTCCGTCCGAACATGCCGCCCAGCTCCAGCCGGTTGGGTTTGATGAGGAAGGGCCGGTATCGGAGCACATTGGAGAGCAGGTCGCCCTCCGCATCCACGACGGCCCAGATGCCCCGGCCATCCAGCCGCTCCAAAATGCGCTCATAGATGCCGCTGGGCAGGGAGGCGGGAATGGAACCGGCCAGTACCAGAATATCCCCGCCGGTCAGAGCGTCCAGCCTGTGGAACAGTTCCTTCAGGGCCTCCGGAGGGATGGAGGGGCCCTGCCCGTTGAGCTCGGTCTCCTCCCCGGCCTTGATCTTGACGTTGATCCGGGTGAACCCCTCCGGCAGATGGATAAAATCAGTGCGCACCCCTGCGGCGGCGAGCCCCGCCTCAATGGCCCGGCCGGTAAATCCGGCCAAAAAACCCAGGGCGACGCTCTCGGTCCCCAGGTTGCCCAGAACGGTGGAGACATTGATGCCCTTGCCGCCAAACTGGATCAGCTCCTGCCTGGCGCGGTTGATGCTTCCCGGCTCCAGACGGTCCATGCGGACCACATAGTCGATGGCCGGATTAAAGGTGACGGTATAGATCATATGCGCGTTTCTCCTACTTCCTTGATGACAGCATGGGCGCGGAAGCTCTCGTCCGGCAGAGTGTCGGTGATGATGCAGACTTTGTTGAGGGGACGGACGGTCACCGCGGTCACCTTGCCGAATTTACTGGAGTCGGCCAGCACATAGGTGAGATAGGCCTGCTCCGCGGCTCGGGTCTTGACCGCAGCCTCCTCCGCGTCGGGAGTGGTGCATCCCTGCCGGAGCGCCAGGCCATTGATCCCCAGAAAGGCCTTGGTAAAATTGTAGCGCTCCAGCGCGGCGATGGCCTCCGCGCCCACAATGGCCTCAGTGCCCAGCTTGAGCCTGCCGCCCACCATATAGACTTTGCGGCCCAGCTCGCTCAGACGGCGGGCGCAGGCAATGCTGGTGGTGACAAAGGTAGCGCCGGACTGCCCCAGACAGGCCGCCATGGCCAAAGTGGACGTGCCCGCGTCCAGAAAGACAAAGTCGTCGTCATACACCAGAGAGGCCGCATACCGTCCGATGCACGCCTTTTCCTCGATGTGGAGCAGAGACTTGGTGGAGAGATCCGGCTCTTCCGGGTCAAATTGTCCCCCTGATGCGACAGCCCCGCCGTGAACCTTGCTTACCTTTCCCTGCCGGTCAAGCAGGTTCAGGTCCCGCCGGATGGTGGCCTCGGAGGCGCCGGTGGCCTCGCAGAGCTGGGCCACCGTGGCGGCGCCCCGCTGCTCTACTGCGGCTACAATGGCGGCCAACCGCTCTTCCGCCAGCATAACAGACCCTCCTTTTTGATCTAAAATGACTTGTTGTTGCTGTTTGATGCTATTATAACACAATTACAATCAATTTCAATCTTAAACAATCAAAATCGATCGGGCGAAGCGCCAAAAATCAGCGGGCATTTTTGTGCAAAGCGGTGGTTCTTCTGCTATCATCCCCGAAAAGAGCCGCCTCCATGCCCGCAGAGCCATAAAACCAGACTCTTTTTCTCCGGAAGGCGGCGCGGCTGGGGAGCGGGAACAGCATACAAAAAAGGTCTCTGCACAAAACGGAAGTGCAGAGACCTTTTTAAAATGGTTTTGCCGGAAAACGGGACCGCCGGTCAGCGGGCGCGCAGCTGCCAGAAGGCCACTGCGCTGGCGGCCGCCACATTCAGGGAGTCCACCCCGTGCGCCATGGGGATACGGACGGTGTAGTCGCAGTGGGCAATGGTCTCGTGGGCCAGCCCATCCCCTTCGGCGCCCAGGATGATGGCCAGCCGGTCCTCTGCCATGAGGGCGGGGTCCTCAATGCTCACGGCCGTGCCGCTCAGGGCCATGGCGGCGGTGCGGAAGCCCAGCGCCTTCAGCCGCTCCAGGCCGGGATGGGGCCAGTGGGTGTGATCGCTTCCGATGTATGTCCATGGGATCTGGAAAACCGTCCCCATACTCACCCGGGCAGCCCGGCGGCAGAGGGGATCGCAGCAGGTGGGGGTGAGCAGCACGGCGTCCATGTGGAGCGCAGCGGCCGAGCGGAAGATAGCGCCAATGTTGGTGCTGTCCACAATGCCCTCCAGCACGGCGACACGGCGGGCGCCGGCGCACAGCGCCTCTGCCTCCGCCTGCCGTGGGCGGCGCATGGCGCACAGGATTCCCCGGGTGAGAGCGTAGCCGGTCAGCTGGGCCAGGACCTCCCGGCCGGCGGTATACACCGGGACTTGGGGGCAGCGCTCCAGAAGCTCCTGCCCCTGTCCGGTGAGATGGCGGCGCTCCATAAGGAGGGCAAGGGGCTCACACCCGCTATCCAGGGCGCGCCGGATGACCTTGGGGCTCTCCGCGATGAAGATGCCCTGTTCCGGCTCCAGCCGGCTGCGGAGCTGGGCCTCGGTAAGGTGGGCAAAGACCGCCAGTTCCGGCGCGCTGAGATCGGCTACCTCGATGATATGGGACATAGGTACTCTCCTTCCCCGCTCCGCCGCCCGGACGGTAAAGCGATCAGATGTTGGGCATTTTCGCGGTGGGCATCATGAGCACTTTGCCGGTGCCGCGGTAGACATTGACCAGCCCCTCCCCGGAGGCGGCGGAACCGATCAGGCTCTTTCCGGAGCGCTCCACTGTAAAGTCGAGGCTGCCGCTCCAGGCGATGGCGTAGTTTCCGTCGATCTTGAGGACATCGTTCTGGAGCGTGATTTCAATAAGCTCCTCCTGAGGACATTCGGACTCGATGCAGAAGGTTCCGCTTCCGTTGAGGCTCAGGTTGAAGAGACCTTCCCCACCGGCCACCGCCGAGGAGAAGTTGGAGCGCATGACGGACTTGTGCTTGAGATTGCTGTCACAGGCCAGGAAGAGCCCGTCGTCCAGCACGATGCTGCCGCCCCAGTCGGCGCAGTCCAGCAGGATGAGATGTTTATAGGTGGGTTCCAGGACCAGAAGGCCGTCGCCGGTATACTCAGGCTTAATGGCAGATTCACCGCTGGCCTTACCGCGCATGGCCTTCCCCAGGAAATCGGTGACGCCCTTGATGCCCGTGGTGGCATTGACATTGCCCAGCATCCACTGCATGGCCCCGGCCTGGATGGTGACTTGGGCTTTGCTCAGATCACACACCAGCTGGCGCTTTTTCACATTCATCTGGGCGCAATAATAGGCCTGTATGGCGGAGTTGGGGGCGACGCTCAGGTCCCGCTGATACTCGATGACCTGGAAGGGACCCAGTGTAGAGAGGATGGAAATGTCGTCGTTATCCAGGAAATTAGAGATTTGATACATTGTAATGCCTCCGTTCGTCCGTGATGATGGGGGGTCGTTTCAATGGGGTCAGACCCATTATAGGCAAAGCTGCTGGATTGTGCAAGTAAAAGTGTAGGAAAGGAAACAGGACGGCGGCGGCGCGCTGTAATCATACGGAACACTTTTTTGCACGGATCAATAAAAAATCCGGTTTATGATAACACTTTCGGTAGGCCGGATATGATGCCATAATATCCGGACCGGGCAGCGGTTCCAGCATTTGTTCCAGCCGAAAACCGGCGGCCGAAAGGGCGTTGACGATCGCGGAAAAGGAGCGGTGGTATTTGATGACGCCATCCACGATCCAGGTTGTGGTCCGAATGCCCGGAATGCTGTAATCGCTCAGATTGTAGTGAAGGATGGTTCCGTTCTCGTCCTGGGACCAGCGCGGACCCGTCCGCAGAGCCGTTGTAAAGGGGTGCTCCTGGGAGAACAGGAAGATCCCATCCTCTGTCAGCAGCCGGTGGATCTGGGCGAGCAGCTGGTCAAAATCCTCCACATAATGTACGGCAAGGGAACTGAATACCACGTCAAACGTGCCGCCCAGTGCGGAGAGATCGCTCATACTCATGCGGACAAACGAGATCTGCTCAGAGCGGGCTTCCGTTTTTGCGATCTGAAGCATCTTTTCTGAAAGGTCCAGTCCCGTCACATGGGACGCCCCCAGGTTTAGAAACTCTCTGCAATTCTCCCCATAGCCGCAGCCCAGATCCAGGACCCGCTTGCCGGACAGATCCGGACAGAGGGAAAAGAGCGCCGGCTTTTCCACAAGATAATTGGCTGCGGATGGCTGATCCCGCAGTTTCTGGTATCCCTCAAAAAATATCTCATTATCATAGATGTTCTGATCATGCATGGCAGGAATCCTCTCCTTTCTGCAAGAGAAAAAAAGCCGGAGCAAACGACAAATGGTTTGCTCCGGACTGGCACCCCTGGCGCGACTCGAACGCACTACATTCCGCTTAGGAGTAGACCCGATACGACATCGGGAAGTGGCATCTAATGCTTAAAAATGCTTGGAAATACAAGGTTTTTCAG
>ENA-UERZ01002335-UERZ01002335.1-human-gut-metagenome-genome-assembly--contig:-NODE-2335-length-10804-cov-5.431808_pt1 | contig 10804 bp, 7 predicted proteins | sample MGYA00242997_ERZ507998 | MGnify/ENA primary metagenome ERZ507998 (study PRJEB26167, sample SAMN06115470) | human gut metagenome | host: Homo sapiens | place: China:Henan | collected 2016-06-23 | study... | reverse complement strand
CGCTTTCCCATCGTTCCCACTATCCCAGCAGCTGGAGCATGGCGGCCTGGCTCCCCCGCACACCCTGGGTGTAGCGGTGGGACCAGAAGCGCTCGTGCTCACACATGGTACAGGCCTCGGAGACTGCGATATGATTCGGCTCCAGCCCCAGCTTTTCCAGGCGCAGGACGTTGAGCCCCTTGAGATCCACATAGAATTTTCCGTTCTCCCGCAGCTCGATGCACTTCAGGGCAGAGGCCCCCAGCGCCCCCGTGAGGGCGTTTGGAACGTCCTCGTCGGTCTCAAAGCAGCACTTGGAGATCCCCGGGCCGATGGCGGCCAGGATATCCCCGGACCTGGAGCCGTATACCTCCACCATCCTTTCCACCGCCCTGCCCGCGATGCCGTTGGCGGTGCCCCGCCAGCCGGCATGGACCGCCGCGATGACCCGGCGCACCGGATCATAGAGCAGGATGGGCAGGCAGTCCGCCCCAAAGACCGTGAGGCACAGACCCGGAATGTCGGTGATGAGCCCGTCCGCCTCATAGTCGCCCTTGCTGTGGATGCCCTTACCCCGGTCGGCTGCGGTCACGGTGCGCACCGTGTCTCCGTGAATCTGGTTGGACAGGACCAGCCCTTCATAGTCCGCGCCGATGGCGGCGGTGAAGCGGCGGTAATTCTCCAGCACGTTCTCCCGGTCGTCCCCCCGGCAGAATCCCAGGTTGAGGGCGGCGTAGGTCCCCTCGCTCACCCCGCCCTCCCGGGTGGAGAAGCCGTGGGCCACCCCTCCCGCCTGCAAAAAGCCCTCGCTGGCCAGGAAGGGGATATGTTCGTTGACGCAAGTCACAATGCTCATAGTCAAAATCCTCAGTGAAACAGAGAAAAGCAGAATGGTCCCTCAGGGGCTGTCTCATTCTGCTTTTCCCATCGGTTTTCGGTTTTCACAGGGCGCGGCCCTTTCCAGGGCCGGAGGCCGTCTTACTGATACTCGGGGCCGTGGTACTCCGCGCAGTCGCACTTTTTCCACTTCTTGCCGCTGCCGCAGGGGCAGGGGTCGTTGCGGCCGATCTGAACGCCCTTTTTGACGGGCTGCTTCTTCACCGTCTCATCGCTGCCGCCCGACTCGCCGGTGACCCGGGCCACCCGCTCGCGCTTGACGGCGCCGCCCACCTGCACCCGGGCCAGATAGATGCGGCGGATGGTCTCCTCCTGGATGGCCGCGATCATGTTCTCAAACATCTCGTAGCCTTCCCGCTTGTACTCCACCACCGGGTCGTTCTGGCCGTAAGCGCGCAGGCCGATGCCCTGGCGCAGCTCCTGCATGGCGTCGATGTTGTCCATCCAGTACTCGTCCACCACGCGCAGCATCATCACCCGCTCCAGCTCGCGCATGAGGGGTTCGCCCAGCTCCTGCTCCTTGCGGGTGTAGATGTCGGCAGCCCGCTCCATGAGCTGCTCCACCAGCTGCCCGCCGCTGTACTGCTGCAGCTCGCCGTCGGTGTACTTGAGCTCATCGGGGCGCAGGAACAGGCCCCGGAAGGGCGCGCACACCTCCCGCCAGGTCTCGGCGTCCAGGTGCTTCTGCTCGCCCATCTGGCCCATGACCGCCCGGTTGATCACGGTGGAGAGCATCTTCTGGATGGCGTCCTTCAGGTTCTCGCCGTCCAGGACCTTGCGGCGCTCCTCATAGATGACCTTGCGCTGGGTGTTCATCACGTCGTCGTACTCCAGCACCGTCTTACGGGTCTGGAAGTTGCGGGACTCCACCTGCTTCTGGGCGTTCTCAATGGCGCCGGAGAGCATCTTGGCGTCGATGGGGGTGTCCTCGTCCACGCCCAGGCGCTCCATCATGCCCATGACCCGCTCAGAGCCGAACAGGCGCATGATGTCGTCCTCCAGGGAGAGGTAAAACCGGGTCTCGCCGGGGTCGCCCTGACGGCCGGCACGGCCCCGCAGCTGGTTGTCGATGCGGCGGGATTCGTGCCGCTCGGTGCCCAGGATGAAGAGGCCGCCCACAGCCCGGACCTGCTCGGCCTCGGCTTTGATGGTCTCCTTATACTTTGCCTCGGCGTCCGCAAACATCTTGCGGGCATTGAGGATCTCCTCATTGTCGGTCTCGGCGTAGCCGGTGGCCTCCGCCATCAGCTCATCGCTCAGCCCGGCCTTGCGCAGGTCGGCCAGGGCCAGATACTCGGCGTTGCCGCCCAGCATGATATCGGTGCCGCGGCCGGCCATGTTGGTGGCCACGGTGACGGCCCCCAGCTTGCCGGCCTGGGCCACGATCTCAGCTTCCTTCTCGTGGAACTTGGCGTTGAGGACCTTGTGGGGGATGCCCTTGCGCTTGAGCATGCCGGAGAGCTCCTCCGACTTCTCGATGGAGATGGTGCCCACCAGCACGGGCTGGCCCTTCTTGTAGCACTCCTCGATCTGCTGGACGATGGCGCGGAACTTGCCCGCCTCATTCTTGTAGACCACGTCGGGGTGGTCCACACGCTGCACCGGCTTGTTGGTGGGGATCTCCACGATGTCCAGGGAGTAGATGGTGCCGAACTCCTCCTCCTCGGTCATGGCGGTACCCGTCATGCCGGAGAGCTTGTTGTAGAGGCGGAAGTAGTTCTGGAAGGTGATGGTGGCCAGGGTCTTGGACTCCCGGGCGACCTCCACCTTCTCCTTGGCCTCGATAGCCTGGTGCAGGCCCTCGGAGTAGCGGCGGCCGTACATCAGGCGGCCGGTGAACTCGTCCACGATGATGACCTCGCCGTCCTTGACCACGTAGTCGATGTCCCGCTGCATGAGGCCCCGGGCGCGGATGGCCTGGTTGATGTGGTGGGAGAGGGTGGTGTTCTCCACGTCGGCCAGGTTTTCCAGGTTGAAGGTCTCCTCCGCCTTCTTGATGCCCCGGGCGGTGAGGGTGACGGTGCGCGCCTTCTCATCCACGATGTAGTCGGCGTCCTCGTCGGGATCTTCCTCCTCCTTGGTGTCCACCTTGGCCACGCGCTTGCCCTTCAGCTTGGCCACAAAGTTATCCACGATGGTGTAGAGCTGGGTGGACTGATCCCCCTGACCGGAGATGATGAGGGGGGTGCGGGCCTCGTCGATGAGGATGGAGTCCACCTCGTCCACGATGGCGAACGCGTGGCCGCGCTGCACCATCTCGGCGGCGTAGATGGCCATGTTGTCGCGCAGGTAGTCAAACCCAAACTCGTTGTTGGTGCCGTAGGTGATGTCGGCCTGATAGGACGCCTTGCGCATCTGGGGCAGGATATCGTGGATCACCAGGCCCACGGTCAGGCCCAGGAAGCGGTAGACCTTGCCCATCCACTCGCTGTCGCGCTTGGCCAGGTAGTCGTTGACGGTGATCACGTGCACGCCCTCTCCGGTCAGGGCGTTCAGATAGGCGGGCAGGGTGGCCACCAGGGTCTTGCCCTCACCAGTGCGCATCTCGGCGATGCGCCCCTGGTGGAGGATGATACCGCCCACCAGCTGCACCCGGTAGGGCTTCATGCCCAGCACGCGCCACGCGGCCTCGCGGCAGGTGGCAAAGGCATCGGGCAGGATATCGTCCAGCGTCTCACCATTGCGCAGGCGCTCGTTGAAGTCGGGGGTCTTGGCTTTCAGCTGCTCATCGGTGAGCTTACTGTACTCCGCGTCCAGCGCTTCGATCTTGTCCACAATGGGATAGATGGCCTTCAGCTCTTTGGCGGAGCTGCTGCCAAACAGCTTTTTTAAGATATTCATGTTAGGTCATTCACCTTTCTTGCATGGTGCGGGAAAACCAATGCCTGTAAAACGTCATGTTAAAGTATAGCACATCCCCCTGTAATAAAAAAGGGGAAATTGTGAACAAACGGCCTTCCCGCTCTCCTTTTCTCACCTCTTCCGCCCTTTGCGCCCGTCATTTTGGCCGAATCATCTTCCGGTTTGTCTCGACTTCCCGTATATTTTGTGGTACTCTATGGGCAGGCGGCGCCCGCTCTCTGTCTCCGGTCGGGCCCGGATTCCGGAGCGGGCGTCTCATTCCTTTTGGACAACTTGTAAAAGGGAGGATCTTGTATGAAGAAGAAGAAACTGTATCTGCGCAGGGCTCTGGCCTCTGCCATGGCCGCGGCCATGCTGGCCGGCCTCGTCCCGGCTGCGCTGGCCGCGGAAGGGGAGACCCATCTCACCATCCTGGGCACCTCGGATATGCACGGCAATATCTGGGGCTATTCCTACGAGGACAACGCCGAGACCACCAACAACGGCATGGCCCGCCTCTACACCTACATCCAGCAGGTCCGGGCGGAGAACCCCAACACCATCCTCATCGACGCCGGCGATGACATCCAGGGCACCATCATGACCGACGACCTCTACAACAAGACCCCGGATGAGGCCCATCCTGTGGTCACCGCCATGAACTACATGGGCTATGACGCCATGACCGTGGGCAACCACGAGTTCAACTGGGGCATTCCCACCATGCAGAAGATCCTCTCCCAGGCCGAGTTCCCCGTACTGGCCGCCAACGTCACCGACACCAAGGGCGATCTGGTCACAGGCGCCGGCTGGACCATCGTGGAAAAGGGCGGCGTGAAGGTGGCCGTCATCGGCGTGGTCACCCCCGATGTGCCCATCTGGGACGGCGGTAAGGAGGGGATCGACGACGCTGTCTATGAGGCCGCTAACGTGGCGGTGGGCAAGGCCATTGACGCCATCGGCGACCAGGCCGACGTGATCGTGGTCTCCGCCCACATGGGCATGTATGCCGAGTTCGATGAGGAGGGCGGCTCCGACTCCGCCCAGAAGATCCTGGACGATAACCCGGAGATCGACGTCCTCCAGGTGGCCCACAACCACGTCACCGTCAAGGATCAGCAGGGCAACACCGTCATCGGCGGCGTGCGCAACGGCGGCCGTGAGATCGCCCGCTTTGACCTGACTCTGGACGCCGCTCACAACGTGGTGGACAGCAGCGTGGACGTGGTGGTCATGGACAACGTGGCCCCCAGCAAGGAGATCCGGGAGATCCCCCTGGTGGCCGAGGCCCATCAGAAGACCATCGACTACATCGCCGGCGGCACCGACGAGAGCGGCGAGCCCCTGCCCCCCCTGGGCTCCACCACCGCCAAGTTCCAGCCTGAGAACGAGATCCGCGGCCTGCCCGCCGGCCGTCTGATGGACACCGCCGTCATGGACCTCATCAACCAGATCCAGCTGGAGAACTCCGGCGCCGACGTGTCCGCCGCCGCCCTGTTCAAGAACACCAGCGACCTGCCCGCCGGCGACATCAACTACGGCAACATCTTTGACATCTATAAGTTCGACAACACCCTCTACCGGGTGCCCGTCACCGGCGCGGAGCTCAAGGCCTACATGGAGTGGTCCGCCGAGTGCTACAACCAGTGGAAGGAAGGGGACATCAATATCTCCTTCGATTCTGAGTATCCCGACTACCTCTATGATATGTTCGCCGGTGTGGACTATGAGATCGACCTGTCCCAGCCCAAGGGCGAGCGCATCAAGAACGTCATGTTCAAGGGCGAGCCCCTGAAGGATGACCAGACCCTCACCCTGGCAGTGAACAACTACCGCTACTCCTCCGCCCTCAAGAGCGGTGGCCTGGTCTCCGGCACTAAGGAGTGGGAGTCCTCCTCCTCCATCCGCGACATGATCGTGGCCTACTTTGCCGAGCACTCCCCTGTGGCCCCCACCGTGGACAACAACTGGAAGATCGTGGGCGTGGACCTGAATGAGGACGATCCCCGCCGGGCCGAGCTCATCAGCCTCATCAACGACGGCCTTCTGGACACCCCCTATGCCAAGAGCTACAACCTGGCCGACTATGAGACCCTGGTCGCTCAGGCCAAGGCCAACAGCGTCCTGGTGGACGGCAAGGCCTTCAAGGTGGATACCGCCGTCAGCAGCGGTCTGGGCGATACCGTCTTCTATCGTCTGCGCGATTTGGCGGTCGCCCTCAATGGCACCTCCGCTATGTTCAATGTAGAGTGGAATGGCCAGGTGTCCATCACCAAGGGCAGCGAGTACACCGCTGCGTCTCTCGCTCCCCGTCCCGATGACGCCCCCATTGATTACGCCAACATCACCATTCAGGTGGATGGCTCCGCTGTGGACACCTCCGCCCTGCTCATCGGCGGCAACTACTATGTCTCCGCCGAGGGGCTCAGCGCTCTTCTGGGTATCTCCGCCGTTGAGACCGACGGCGTGCTGACCATCTCCACCAAGTAACCCTCTTCCCATCCGCCAAAAACGGGCGCGCAGCCGCGCGCCCGTTTTTCTATCTTCTGTCTCAAAGCGCGCCCTCTGTACGTCATATAAAAAGCGGGAACGGCCGTCCTCTCCCGGCCGCAAGTTGCCCCCGCTCCGCTTTTGTGGTAGAATAGCCGAAACACCACGCCCGGCCGAGCACGGGCTGACAGAAGGATGTGCGAACATGGCGCTGCCAAAACTGATCGTGATACTGGGCACCACCGCCTGTGGCAAGAGCGGCCTGGGGGTGGAACTGGCCAAGCATGTGGGGGGCGAGATCGTCTCCGCCGACTCCCGGCAGGTCTACCGGGGCCTGGATCTGGGCACCGGCAAGGTCACCGCGGAGGAGATGGACGGGGTGCCCCACCACCTGCTGGACGTGGTATCCCCCAACCAGAGCTATTCGGTGGCCGAGTTCCAGCGGGACGCCTACGCCGCCATCGACGGCACCCTGGCCCGGGGGAAGATCCCCCTCCTGGTGGGGGGCACCGGGCTCTATGTCCGGGCGGTGGCCGAGGGGTATGCCTTTCCGGAGAGCCAGCCCAACCCCGCGCTCCGGGCCGAGCTGGAGGGCAGGAGCACCGAGGAGCTCTATGCCATGTTCCGCGCCCAGACCGGGCACACCCTCTCGGGCGGCGAGGATAAAAACCGCCGCCGCCTGGTGCGCACCATGGAAAAGCTCCTCTCCGGGGACTCTCTCGCTGAATCTCCCCGGGCGCCCCGGTATGAGGTCCTCCAGCTGGGCATGACCTATCCCCGGGACGTCCTCTGCCGGCGCATTGACGAGCGGCTCCAGAGGCGGCTGGACGACGGCATGATCGAGGAGGTGGCCCGCCTCCGGGCGGAGGGGGCCTCCGACGCCTTTCTGGAGGGGCTGGGGCTGGAATACCGCTACATTCTCTGGTATCTCACCGGCAAGCTCTCCTCCCGGGACGAACTCTTTGACGAGCTGGGCCGGGCCATCAAACGCTTTGCCAAGCGGCAGATGGTGTGGTTCAAAAAGGACCGGGACGTCCTCTGGCTGGACACCGAAGGGGACCCTCTCTCCCAGGCCGTCCGGGCCGCCGACGCCTTTCTCGGGGGCTGAGGGTTGGTCTTGCGCCCCTTGACGCGACATGGTAAAATAGGGAAGCAAGCCCATCCCGCTGTACTCCGGCGGGGCGGGCGCAGACCTTTTCCACGGCCCGTTCTTCCGGGCCGTGAAACCATCCAAGGGAGGAACGGAGTGTAATGGGCTTTCGTATCGTCACCATCAACCGGGAATTTGGCAGCGGAGGGCGCACCATCGGCAAACAGGTCGCCCAGCGCATGGGCGTGACCTGCTACGACGAGGAGCTGGTCACCCAGATCGCCAAGGAGAGCGGTATGTCCCAGAGCTTTATCCAGAGCTTCAGTGAGGAGGCCAGCGCCACCAGCAGCTTCCTTTTCACCCTGAACAACTGGGCCAGCAACGCCCTCTCCGATCAGATCTATATCACCCAGCGCAAGATCATTCAGGATCTGGCCGAGCAAGGCCCCTGCGTTATCGTGGGCCGCTGCGCCGACTATTTTCTCAAGGAGCGCACGGACTGTCTCAACGTCTTTATCCACGCCAATATGGAATTTAAAAAGGACCGCATCGTCCGGCTCTACGGCGAAAAGGCCGACACGCCGGAAAAGCGCATCCTGGACAAGGATAAGCGCCGCATCGCCTACTATAAGTACTATACCGACCGTAATTGGGGACAGGCCGCCAATTACCACCTCTGCCTGGACAGCGGCGTGCTGGGGGTGGAGCGCTGCGCCGACCTGATCTGTTCCCTGGCGGAGGGTTGACCCCCTATATCCCCGCTCGCGCCGCCCAAAGACGCCCGCACTCCTGTTTGTGTCCCATAAGGAGACAGCGGAACAGGCAGGCGGGCAAGTGACGGCCAGAGAACAGGGGACCGGCTGAACAAGCCGGTCCCCTGTCTTTTTATGCTCTTCCCGGCCTCCGGAACAGGGTGCGGCCCCCTTTCAGTAAGGAGGTAACCAATGCGCAAGCGTCTTAAGCGGATGCTTGCGCTGGTTTTTGCCCTGACCTGATTTTTCAAAACATGACAAGCGGCTGACGATTGAACCGATCGTCAGCCGCTTTCTATCCGTTATAAGCTTCTGCCATGAAACCGTTCCCCCTTCTTTTCCAAAGTTTTACCCACTTTTTTGAAAATCTTAAAGAGTTCGTCCCATGTTCTTTACCTTTCTCTGGTATCCTGGATCTGCAACCAGAGAAAGGAGTCCGCCCTATGTGGAATTTCAAATACCAAGACGAATATCTTCCCTTTGTGGAGGATCTTCTGGCCCATCCGGATGTGTGCGCCATGCGCCGGCTTCCCCAGCACGCCAAGGGATTCAGCTGCTTTCACCACAGCTTGCTGGTGTCCTATCTCAGCTTCCGCCTCTGCCGCGTTCTGGGGCTGGATATGCGCTCGGCAGCCCGGGGCGGCCTGCTCCACGACCTCTACCTCTACAACTGGCAGGACAAGTCCACCCATCCCCATGTGAACCACGCCTTTGACCACCCTCTCATCGCCCTGGAAAATGCCCGGGCGCGCTTCCCGCTCAATCCCACGGAGGCCGACATCATCGCCACCCATATGTTCCCCCTGGCCATCACCCGCCCCCATCACTGCCTGGAATCCGCGGTGGTGGGCGCCATGGACAAGCTCTGCGCCGTGGCAGAGCTCCTCCATCTGACGCCCCCGGTCACGGAAGAGGCCCCCGTCACCCTGCTCTCCCCCGCCCAAAGCGCCTTCCTGGGCCGGGCGGCCTGATCCCCCGCCTTTCATTCGCGACTGCCCGGGGCACCGCCGGTCCCGTCCGCCTCCCGCCGCGCTCTCACTTTCCCACGCAGAACCGCTCAAAGATCCGGGCCGTCACGTCCTCCCGCAGGGTCCGCCCGGTGAGCTCGCCCAGGGCTTCCATGGCCCCTTCCACATCCACCAGCACCGCGTCGGGCGTCATGCCCAGGGCAAGGCCCTCCCGGGCGGCGCGGACCTGCTCCAGCGCCCGTCCAGCCGCGCCTGCCTGCCGGGCGTTCGTAAGCATCTCACCCCGCTCCTCCCCTCCCTCGGAGGGGAAGCAGGCGGCAATGGCCTCCTCCAGAGCCGGAAGGCCCTCTCCCGTGCGGCTGCTCAGGGAGACCACCGGCACCGGCTTCTCCGCCGTCCAGGGCAGCCGGAGGGTCCCGGCCCGGGGCAGGTCGGCCTTGGTACCCACCAGGATCACCTGTCCGGCCCGCCCCACCGCCTCCCGGAAGAGGGCCTCGTCCGCCTCGTCCAGAGGGCGGGTCAGATCCACCAGCACCAGGGCCAGCTCAGCGCCCGCCAGGGCCCGGCGGCTGCGCTCCACCCCGATGCGCTCCACCGCGTCCCCGGTCTCCCGGATGCCGGCAGTGTCGATGAGCCGCAGCAGCCGCCCGCCCAAGGCGCACTTCCCCTCCACCGTATCCCGGGTGGTGCCCGGGATGTCGGTGACGATGGCCCGCTCATAGCCCAGCAGGGCGTTGAGCAGGGAGGACTTTCCCGCGTTGGGCCGCCCCACGATGGCGCAGGGGATCCCTCCCACCAGCAGCTTGCCCCGGCGGTAGGTGTCCAGCAGTGCGGAGAGATCCCGCTCCGCGCCGCCCAACGTCCGGTCCAGGGTCTCCGCCCCAAACGCGTCGATGTCTTCCTCCGGGTAATCCAGCACCGCATGGAAATGGGCGCTTACATCCACCAGCGCGTCATAGACCGTCCCGATCCGGCGGCTGAGCGCTCCCGAGAGCTGCCCCCCCGCGATCCGGGCCGCCGCCTGGGTCTCTGCGTCGATGAGATCGGCCACCGCCTCGGCCTGGGTCAGATCCAGTTTTCCGTTGAGGAATGCCCTGCGGGTGAATTCTCCGGGCTTCGCCTGGCGCACCCCCCGGGCAAACAGGGCCTCCAGCCCCAGCGTCAGCACCGCCGGCGAGCCGTGGCACTGCAATTCCGCCGTATCCTCACCGGTATAGCTCTCCGGCGCCCGGGACACCGTGGCCAGCACCTGGTCTACCGGGTTTCCCTCCCGGTCCAGCAGAGCGCCCAGCACCAGGCGGCGGCTCTCATGCTCCGTCAGGCTCCGTCCGTTCGCCGCCCGGAAGACGGCGGCGGCCGCTTCAATGGCCTCCGGCCCGGACAGCCGTATGATCCCCACCGCCGAGCGGACCGGCCCGGTGGCAATGGCTGCAATGGTATCCCTCATGGTCTCACCTCATCTGCCGGCGCGCCAGCGCGCGCCGGTTTTCACGCAGAATGCACCGGCTCCTCAGCGGGCGGCATCCTGTCGCTGTTTATTCTAGCACGGTTTCCCGAAGGGGGACAAGCCCCGCCCGTTTTCCTTTGGATATTCTGCCATCTTTTTTCGTTATATTTTGCGTTATGTAAATAGGATTTGAATAATATCTCCCCATAACTTGCCCACAACCTTGTGGATAACTATGTGGACAATGTGGAAAACATCGTGGAAACAGAAGGCGGTGCTGACCGGGAGAGTGATGAGAACCTTGCAGAACGGATTTATCTTGCCCCGTCTTCGTGGAGTG
>ENA-UERZ01002330-UERZ01002330.1-human-gut-metagenome-genome-assembly--contig:-NODE-2330-length-10835-cov-8.475460_pt1 | contig 10835 bp, 8 predicted proteins | sample MGYA00242997_ERZ507998 | MGnify/ENA primary metagenome ERZ507998 (study PRJEB26167, sample SAMN06115470) | human gut metagenome | host: Homo sapiens | place: China:Henan | collected 2016-06-23 | study... | reverse complement strand
AATACAATAAAACCACTCATCAACTCGTTGCTACCCAAGTGCATCCCAATGATTATATTGAATGGACGAAAGGAAATATCTATTTCGAGAAAGAATCGTTGGAAAACATCATGAAAACTCTTTCACGGATTTATGATGTGGAGATACGTTTCGATTCGAATAAACTTCCTAAAGAATACTTTACGGGAACGATTCCTAGTGGCGGCATACAGAACGCCTTGAATATTCTCATGCTTACTTCGCCTTTTTATTATGAAATGGATGGCTCGGTCATTGTCTTGAAAGAGAAGTAGATAAGCATCTTTATCATGAAATTAGATATAGCCATTCCTGAGTTTTCCCCCGGAATGGCTTTTTAATTTATGAAGAACCGTTAGTTAACAAGAGTTAAAGATAGATAGCCGATTGGACGAAAGGGGAGAGCAGTCGGTATACCTGTCAAACAACTTAAAAGTTTTGATATATGGAAAACAGAACACCCTTTGTGAAACTCCCTCAGTCTACAGCAGGGAGAAGTAAGAACTGGAGAACATTACGGGCCATTTGTCTGCTACTGTTCATGAGCATTTCTTTGACCGCTTATTCTCAAATAACGGTTGATTTGAAAGGCATCTCGTTAAGAGCCTCATTAAAAAAGATTGAGCAAGTTAGTAATTACAAGTTTTTCTACAGTGAGAGTCTGCCGGAATTGAGTTGGAAAGTTTCATTGAACGTTCGGGATGTAACGATCGACCAGACCATGACACGTCTTTTGGAAGGAATGGAACTGACTTACAAAAAAGAACAGGAAAACGTCATTGTGTTGATTCGTAAAACACAAAGTAAACAACTGACGAAAAAAGTAACCGGAACAGTTGTCGATGCCAACGGAGAACCCATTATCGGTGCAAGTATCGTGATTAAAGGTGAGTCTCACGGGACAATAACGGATTTTGATGGTAAGTTCGCATTGCCCGACGTACCGGAGAAAGCAGTCTTGACCATCTCTTATATCGGTTACAAGACAGTCAATCTTGCTACTACCGATCAGACATTGGTAAAGGTAGTACTTGAGGAAGATAGTAAGATGATCGATGAAGTCGTAGTAGTAGGTTATGGAGTTCAGTCACAGAAGCTGGTCACTACCTCTATCAGTAAAGTGAAGATGGAGAATATAGATCAGGGAAATGATTACAATCCGATTAAGATGTTGCAAGGTCGTGTGGCAGGTGTGAATATATCTTCTGCCTCCGGAACACCGGGTGAAACTCCCAATATAACTGTTCGTGGTATCGGTTCCGTTAGCGGAGGAAGTTCACCGCTGTATGTAGTGGATGGAATCCCCAGCGAAAAATATCCGAATTTGAATCCCAATGATATTGAGAGTATGGAAGTGTTGAAAGATGCGTCGGCAGCGGCAATCTATGGTTCGCGTGCCAATGCCGGGGTGGTGCTGATCACTACCAAATCGGGGCAGCAGGGGAAAACAAAGATCGAAGTATCCGGCCGTTACGGCTTTGCCTCCCTTGCCAGTGATATAGAGATGGCTAATTCAACGGAATACATGAATACTATGCAGGCTGCTATTGATAACTACAATGTGCAGATGGGAACCAACCTGCAACTGTATATTCCTTCTCAGATTCAGGAAACCGACTGGGTGAAAGAGATTTCAAGAAAGAACTCAAAGACGGGTGCCGGTTCTATCAGCATTTCCGGCGGAAATGAAAAGACTACTTTTTTTGCTTCCTTAGGAGCCAATACTCAGGAAGGCTATTTGAATAAGAGTAAGTATGACCAATACAATATGCGTGCTAAGTTCTCACATAAAATAAACAGCATCTTCAAACTAAATATGAATCTGGCAGGTTCGGCAAGTCGTTCGGACTTATTGGAAGAAACGAGTACCAGTTTGAAAGTATTGCGTACAGCCCGTGAGGAACAACCTTGGTATTCTCCTTACAAAGAAGACGGGACATCCTATAAAGTGAATGGAACGGATATTCTGCGCCATAATCCCCTCATGTTAATAAATGAAGAAGACTGGGTAGCAAAGAAATATCAGTTGTCGGGAGTATTCAGTATAGACGTCACCCCCTTCAAAGGTTTTAAATATACACCGACAGTGAGTGCGTACGGCATTTTGGATAATGTTTCAAAGAAGTTATCGGATAAGCACGATGCCCGTAAAAACAGTAGTGGTTGGGGAGCTTTGGCACAACAGAAAGACCAGAGTTTCCGTTATGTGATTGATAATGTTTTTTCTTACAATAACGAATGGAATAAACTTATTTACTCAGTTATGTGAGGACACTCTTTCGAGAAAAACACTTACGACCAGTTTGGAGAGAAGAGTGATAATTACGCCAATGGTGCCTATCCTTCGTCCAGTTTCGATCTCATTAATGCCGGACCGAACATCTATGCCGGAGATATCAGTTATACTTCCTACGCTTTGGAGTCTTACTTTGGTCGAATCGCCCTGAACTGGGATAATAAATATATCCTGAATGCCTCGTTACGCAGCGATGGTTCTTCCCGCTTTGCGAAGAATAAGAGGTATGGTTACTTTCCCTCGGCTTCTTTTGCATGGAGAGCTTCCAATGAAGGCTTCTTTCCCAAAAACAAATATGTCAATGATGCCAAACTGAGATTAAGCTGGGGTATGACAGGCAGCATGGCAGGTGTCAGCAATTATGCTCCGTTGTCGCTCATTAGTGCGGGAGGCGCATCCTACAATGGCTCTGCCGGATTCCAGATTTCACAGGACGCACGTGCGCTGACTTGGGAGAAGGCAAGTCAGTTCAATATAGGTTTTGATATCGAAATGTTTCAGTCTCGTTTAACCTTGAACGTTGATATGTTCTATCAGAAAACGACCGATCTGCTGTTTAAGAAACCTGTAAATGCAAGTACCGGATATACCACTCTACAGTCTAACATCGGTTCGTTGGAGAATAAAGGACTTGAATTGGCATTAAACGGCAAAATTCTCACCGGAAAATTCAAATGGGACTTGGGAGGTAATATTTCTTTCGTAAAGAATAAACTGCTCTCTTTAATTGAAGGAAGTGAAATGTACGTTGTACCCAGTAGCGGGAGTAACCTTTTGGGTGGTTCCATGCATGCTTTGATCAACGGAGAACCCATCAGTACATTTTATATGTTGAAGATGGAAGGCATTTATCAGCGTGACGATGAAGTTCCCGCCAAACTTTATGCCAAGGGAGTGCGTGCCGGTGATGTGAGATATTTTGATTACAATGAAGATGGCGACATCACCGACGCCGACCGTGTGAATGTAGGAAAAGCTATTCCCGACTTTTACGGTGGTATTACTTCTAATTTCTCATACAAAGGTTTTGATCTGTCATTATTCGGGCAATTTTCCGTAGGTGGAAAAGTGATGGCGGCATGGCGGGGTGTCAATGGTTCCGAAGGTACCGACCATTTAGGTCTGGCACTGTCTAACGTAAAAGTGGGCGACCATGGAGAATCCGTAGAACAGTTCTTCAATATCAGTAAGGAGGTAGCCAACGGATACTGGCGCGGTGAAGGCACCAGCAACTCGATTCCCCGTCCTGTAAGAATCGGTGTGCATACCGGATATGATTATGACTACAATGTTCAGACATCCACCCGCTATCTGGAAGATGCTTCCTACTTCAAACTGAAAACAGTCACATTAGGATATACCTTGCCGGAATCCATCACGAAGAAAATTCATGTGAACTCTCTGAGATTCTACGTTTCGGCAGACAACTTGCTGACTTTTACAAAATATTCGGGTTACGATCCCGAAACTTCTTTCTCGGGCAGTCCCGGAGACTCCAATTACGGAGTTGATTTCGGCCTGCAACCCGTATTGAGAACATTTATCTTTGGTTTGAATCTAAACTTTTAAAAACAGACGAGTATGAAACGATTTTATATGATCAACTATTTACTATGCGGCATTTGTCTTTTATGGATGACAGGATGCTCAAATATGCTGGATGAAATGCGACCGAAGGACAAGATACCTCAAGACGCATTGAGCGAGTCCGACTTGACAAAGTTGCTTAACGGGGTATATGCTGAAATGGAAGAACTGGTTTTCAAGTTCTATATGGACGGTGATGTGAAAGGAGAGAATTTCAAGGCGGGCCCGGGATTTTCCATGAATGATCCGATGTCGATGGCTCCGAGTTCCAAAGATGTATTGGGGCAGTGGCAGAAATGTTTCACAGCCTTAAAGCAAGTAAATTTCTTGGTGGAGACCTACGAAGCATCCTCCAATAAAGACAGTCAGGTGGTGAAACAGACCGGAGGAACCGGCTATTATTTCCGGGCATTGATTTATTATCATTTAGTCACCCGTTGGGGAGGAGCGCCTATTTTGCGTAAGCGTACTTACGATGTAGTGCCTATCTCACCCGAAGCTGATGTGTGGAATTTTATTAAAGAAGATTTGGGCAAGGCAGAGAGCTTACTTCCGGAATTTACCGATCGCTTTTACGTATCTTTAAGTGTATGTGATGCACTGAATGCAAAAGTTTGTCTGGCCTTGAAAGATTATACGAATGCGGCTATTTATGCAGACAGAGTGATTACTAAGTCCGATTTCGCATTGAGTACCACATCGGTTGAATATGCTAATGCCTTCATCTCCAATAGTAATAGCAAAGAACTGATTTTTGCTTTGGCCAATAAACGCAGCACGGGATTGTTACTTTTCTATCAGACTGTTAATGATATTGACCCGACATGGGATTATTCTCCCTCTGCCGATTGCTATAGTCATCTTTATGCCGATACTTCAGTCAAGAAGCAGGATATCCGTGCCCAAGCAGTTTTTGGGGCAGACAATAGCCGGATCATCAAATTTCCGAATGGAAGCACCGGGCAGTTTGTGACCAACGAACAACCTTCTCAAACTCCTATAGTAGTGGCTCGTGTAGCCGAAATGTATCTGATTAAAGCGGAAGCGCTGGGAGCAACGAACGGCCTGTCGACCTTGAAAGAGTTTATGAATAAGCGTTATGCTACAGTCTCATTACCTTCAAGCATGAGCGACACCGAGTTTCAGAATCAGATACTGGACGAACGCCATCGTGAACTGTATGCAGAAGGACAGCGCTGGTACGACTTGAAGAGGACCAATCGGTTGGATTTATTTACTTCGCTGAACGGAAGAAACTATTTAATGTACTATCCGGTTCCCCAGTCGGAACGCGATTTGGCAGGAGCCGAAAATTATCCTCAAAACGATGGTTATTAATAAATTAAGAAAGAACAGATTATGAAGAATATAAAAATATTTGCAACGTTTTGCATCTGCTTGCTGCTGTTTTCAGCCTGTTCGGATGACTGGAAAGAAAATGCGTTAACAGCCAGATTCTCTTTTGACAAGTCGCTGTATTATGTCGGAGATGAAGTCCGCATTACTAATGAAACCGTAGGCGGAGAAGGAAACTACACTTATGAGTGGGATTTGGGAGACGGAAAGACTTCAACGGACCCCAATCCCGTAGTTACCTATCAAACGAACGGTGCCTATACGGTGACTCTTCATGTGAAGGACGCAAAAGGCACTTATGCGATGGCTCATAAATTGTTGACCATTGATTCGGAGCCTTTGCCCGAAGTAGGAAATGTAAAACTGAAATGGGTAGGCGGTCATGTGTTAGGAGAAGTACGTTCTACAGCTCCGGCTGTCAGTGATGATAATGGGGTGTATATGACTTCCAATGATCATTATTTACGTAAATTTTCGGCAGCGACAGGAGACCAGCTTTGGGAATTTGACCTTTGGACATCTGCTGACGGCGATGCACCATCCGGAAATACGCATACTACTCCAAGCATTGAAATAGACGGAACAATCTACGTAGGAACCGGAGACACCAGTGGCAAAGTAGGACGTGTGTATGCAATAAATCCGGACGGGAGTAAGAAATGGCTGGTGGCAGGTGACGCTGAAAATGGCTTCTGGAATAAAGGAAAAGCTTCCACACCCCGTATCAATTACCTGACCTGTGCCATTGGGGAGAATCATGTATATATGGGTAATGGCGGTTCTACAGGATCAGTACTTGCAGTAGATAAGGTGACCGGCTATCGGGTAGGATACGTAGCGAATGCGGATAATTCCGGAGGTCCTTCCGGAGGAGTATCTGCAGGAATAGTATTGGCAAACAACACTTTAGTTTGGGGTGGCGGAAAGAATGGATTGTTCGGGGCTTCTGCTTCTGCGTTGAATGCCGGTGGAAATGTAATGTGGGCTTGGCAGGTATTTAGCTCCGGCGATGATAAGCCGTCAGAAAATATGAACGGTTCTCCGGCAGTAGATGAGGTTGGTACTATTTACGGAACAGCTACGTTTGCAGGAATGGGAAGTAGCGCATTTGCTATAGGAAGTGATGGAGTGGAGAAGTGGCGTACTCCTTTGGGCAATGTCGGCACGCTGGATCAAGGCGGTGTTGTGATAGGACTCGACGGAAGCATTATCGTTACAGTGAAACGTGCTCCGGGGGAAGCAACCGGAGGAATCATCTCTTTGTCTCCGGGAGGAGCTATCCAATGGCATTACGGCATTGCGGAAGATGTAAGCGGTTGTGCGGCAATTGATCAAGCAGGAAACATACATTTCGGCACCCAGTCCGGCAATTATTATATCATTAAACCGGAAGAATCGGATGAACAATTGATTCTGAAAAAAGACCTTGCTGCGTTGATTAGTGAAAGTGACTCTCCTTTAAAAGGAGATTGGGAAGCGGGAATCGGTAAAATCTGGAGTTCGCCTACCATCGGACCGGATGGAGCGATTTATATCGGAGTCACCAATACGGTGGACCCTACAAAGAGCGTGTTGGTAGCTTTGGAAGATGAGGGAATTACCGGGGCCGCAACCTCTGCCTGGCCGATGAAAGGGAAGGACAGACGTCACTCCGGAGCCCAATCGGGAGGGAATGGAGAGAATCCCGGTGGAGAAGAAGGAGGACAGTTGCCTGTGACGGGGAATTTGAAAGCAGATTTAAAGAGTCTGTTTGAAAGCACCTCTTATAAAGTGTGGCTCTGCGCGCATCGTGGAAATACCCAAAAAGGGATGAAAGAGGGGATTCCCGAAAACTCGTTACCTGCGATAGAACACTCGGTCAAAGCAGGAGTTGAGATGATCGAGCTGGATGCACGGCCGACCTCTGACGGTGTGTTGGTATTGATGCACGACAACACCATCGACCGGACAACAAACGGTAGCGGTGCGGTGGGAGACTTTACTTATCAGCAATTACAACAATTTTATCTGAAAGATGCATCCGGCAATATAACTGGCGAACGAATCCCGACTTTGGAGGAAGCGATGAAGAAAGGAAAAGGAAAAGTTTATTATAATCTGGATATTGTCAACAAGAATGTTGCGGTAAATACGATCGTCGCATTGCTTAAAAAATTGGATATGGAAGGTTCCACTTTGCTGTATGTATCCAACAATCGCAATTATGCATTTGATTTGAAGGCAGCCAACAGTAGTTTGCTGTTGCACCCGATGGCGAAAGCTACCGATGACATCACATACTTCTCCTCATCCTACACTGATAATGTACAAATGATGCAGCTGTCTACGTCAGATGCTATGGGTGGAACGATGGTTAATGAGATTAAAGATAAAGGCTGGCTTCTTTTCTCCAACATTGTCGGAGCGAATGATACCAATATGTTGTCGGAAAACTACTCCGGTTTGGTGGGAATGATTAACAAACGCATCAACATTGTGCAAACAGACTATGCTGAAGTAGCTGCCAAATATTTAAAGTCTAAAGGATACAGATAATAGTACATATAGATATGAAGAAATATATAATGATAGGAATCTTATTCGCATTTCCTTTCTGCCTGTCGGCAGACGAACCGGTGAAAGCCATTTATGCGAAGATAACGAACCCTGACAATAAAGAAATCACGGTTGTAGCTCATCGGGCAGACTGGCGTTACGCACCCGAAAATTCACTTGCCGCTATTGAAAGTTCCATTCGTCTGGGAGCTGACGTAGTGGAGCTGGATGTTCAGAAAACCAAAGACGGTCAATTGATCCTGATGCATGACAAAACGCTGGACCGAACGACTACCGGAAAAGGAAAGGTAGCCGAATGGACATTGGATTCTATCCGGACACTCTATCTGAAAAATGGAGCGGCACTCAAAACCAAGCATCGTGTACCTACTTTGGAAGAGGCTTTATGGGTTGCCAAAGGTCGTGTGATGGTCAATCTGGATAAAGCATATCCGATATTTGACGAGATTTTTCCCATCCTCGAAAAGACGGGAACAGTGGATCAGATTATCATGAAAGGTTCCAAGCCTGTGGCAGACGTAAAGAAAGACTTAGGTAAATATCTGGACCGTATCATTTATATGCCTATCATTCATTTGGATAAGCCGGGAGCAATGAAGCAACTGGATGATTTTATGACGGAGCTGCATCCCGTAGCTTTTGAACTTCTATTTGTATCGGATACCTGCCAGGCCCCCAAGCAAGTAAAAACGAAGTTGAAAGGAAAAAGTAAAATCTGGTATAATACGTTGTGGGATACGATGGCTGGCGGACATGATGATGATAAATCGTTGGAGAATCCGGACGAAGGATATGGTTATCTGATCGATACACTCGGAGCGGCCATCATTCAGACAGACCGTACTGCCTATCTGCTGGAATATTTGCAATCGCGTAAGAAGCGTAGTGAAAACGGCCAAGATGCGTATCATTAAAATATAGACTTCTTTATGGGATTTAAACTATTGGATTTTTATAAAATCTCTCCTCCGGTGTCCGGGGGAGAGACTGATCCGGAACGCTCTGTCCGTTTCAAGCGTATTCGTTGGGCTACCTTTCTGTCTGCCACTACCGGATATGGCATTTATTATGTTTGTCGTTTGAGTATGAATGTAATCCGTAAACCGATTGTAGAAGACGGAGTTTTTACCGAAACCCAACTGGGGATTATCGGTTCCTGCCTTTTTTTCGTATATGCCGTCGGTAAGCTGACCAATGGCTTTCTTGCTGACCGTAGCAATGTAAAGCGTTTTATGTCTACCGGATTATTGTGTTCTGCTCTGATCAACTTATGTCTGGGATTCACGAATTCCTTCTTTGCTTTTGTTCTCCTTTGGGGGTTGAATGGTTGGTTTCAGTCGATGGGGGCAGCATCAGGAGTTGTGTCGCTGACTCGTTGGTATAGTAGTAAAGAGCGAGGTACTTTTTATGGCTTTTGGTCGGCCAGCCACAATTTGGGTGAAGCTCTGACTTTTATATCCATCGCTTTGCTGGTCAGTTGGATGGGATGGCGTTATGGGATGATCGGTGCGGGAGTGATTGGTTTGCTTGGTTTTCTGATGATGCTTGCTTTTATGCGTGATACGCCTCAAAGTCAGGGCTTTTTGCTAGATCGGCGGGGGACGTCAGATGCTCATTCCGTTTCCGGTAAACAAACCGAGGAATTCAATAAAGCTCAGAAAGCAGTTTTGAAGAATCCTGCTATTTGGATTCTTGCATTATCCAGTGCTTTTATGTATATCAGCCGTTATGCAGTCAATAGCTGGGGTGTTTTCTATCTGGAAGCGCAAAAAGGTTATTCTACTTTGGATGCTAGTTTTATTATATCTATCAGTTCTGTATGCGGAATTGTAGGTACGGTTTTCTCAGGTATTATTTCAGATAAGTTTTTTGCTGGCAGTCGTAATGTTCCGGCTTTGATATTCGGATTAATGAATGTGTCTGCTCTTTGTTTGTTTCTATTGGTTCCGGGGGTACATTTTTGGGTGGATGCTTTGGCGATGGTGCTCTTCGGTTTGGGCATTGGAGTGCTGATTTGTTTTTTAGGAGGACTGATGGCGGTCGATATTGCTCCCTGCAATGCTTCGGGAGCCGCTTTGGGAGTTGTCGGTATAGCGAGTTATATAGGAGCCGGTTTGCAGGATGTGATGAGTGGCATTCTGATCGAAGGTCAGAAGACGGTGCAAAATGGAGTAGAAGTTTACGATTTTACATATATCAATTGGTTTTGGATTGGTGCAGCCTTGCTTTCAGTAGTGTTTGCTTTGTTGGTTTGGAATGCAGGAGAGAAAAGAAGTGAAATAAATTGAGTACATTAAAGTAAAAATAGAGTCATTGTTTTTGAAGGTATTAGTCACCATTTCGGGAAGCAGGCAATAGCTGTGCTTTCCGGAATGGCTTTTTTATAATTAATAAAAATCGTTTTTATGGAAAATTCATTGAGTGATGAATTGTTTTGTTCATTGAAGAATGAACTTCGTGAAGTAGATGCACAAATCAGTGTGCATAGTAAAAAACTGTTGGAGCTGATTGACCAAAAAAAAGAATTGTCGTCCAACTGATTCGGGAAGAAGAACAAATGACGCCCACTGTTATCGAATATCGGGGAGATCCGAAACGGTACATTTCTGTCATTCTAGGTGCTATTGACCGGGGGAGGTTGACGTATAATGGAGACGCGAATTGCGAACAGACGTTCCGGTCCTTGTCAAGTGTGATAGATGTCATAAGCCCTAAGAACGGGAAAGCGCTTAGTATCGAAACGTTGGTCTCGTATGAGAAGAAAGAACGTGCCGGGGAGTTTTCAGATTATTCGGAAGGGAAATTCGAATAAAATGAGTACCCGAGAGGGAATTTAAGCCCGTTAGCAGTATAAATTCGACTTTAAAAGTTGTATGATATTGAAACTTTTATTATATTTGCACAATGAGAAGAAAAGTAATAGCATACGGTCAATACTACAAGGATTTTCTTGCCACTCTGACAGAAAAGGAAATTCAAAAGGAGAAATATGTGCTTTCATTGCTTGGAACAGAAGACCGTT
>ENA-UERZ01002329-UERZ01002329.1-human-gut-metagenome-genome-assembly--contig:-NODE-2329-length-10841-cov-3.264586_pt1 | contig 10841 bp, 16 predicted proteins | sample MGYA00242997_ERZ507998 | MGnify/ENA primary metagenome ERZ507998 (study PRJEB26167, sample SAMN06115470) | human gut metagenome | host: Homo sapiens | place: China:Henan | collected 2016-06-23... | reverse complement strand
GGCACCGGCAAGCGCATCTCCATCAAGGATACCCGCGGCATTATCGACGCCATTCTGGACGGCTCTATTCTGACTGCTCCCACCAAGACCATCCCCTACTTCAACTTTGAGGTGCCCACCGCTCTTCCCGGTGTGGACCCCGCCATCCTGGACCCCCGGGACACCTACGCGGACGCCGGCGAGTGGGATACCAAAGCCAAGGATCTGGCCTCTCGCTTTGTGAAGAACTTCTCCAAGTATGCCGCCAACGAGGCGGGCAAGGCCCTGGTAGCCGCCGGCCCCAAGGCGGAGTAAGTAAAAAACGAAAAGCCGGATCAGGGTGCCGCGGAAGCGGCGCCCTGATCTTGTCGAACGAGCTGCCGCTTGTTCGACACAACCGCAAGGCCGCTCTGCAAACGCAGAGCGGCCTTGTTTTGCCAGTATGACAGGATTTTTACCGAATGTACTCCCCACACTCCGGGCAGTAGTGGGGAATGCCGCCCCGGGGATCCCAGTGTCCGCCGCAGTACGGACACCGGAAGAACAGCAGCGTCTGGAGAACATCCGCCATAACAACCACTGCTCCCGGCCACAGCAGCCATCCAATCTCCAGAAACACGCCGATGAGCATCAGGACGAATCCGGCAATCAGCCCCACCCACAGCAGCGTATAACTCTTCTTGTAGTCCATGGCCGCCCTCCGTTCAGTCCAGGGGCTTCTTGCAATAGGGGCAGGTTTTGGGCAGGGTCCGCTTGGGCAGATCCCGCTTGCAGTGGGGGCAGTGGTAGAAGAAATTCATCTGAAGCGTCCCAACCAGCACACAGATGATGCCCAGCACGCCGATGACGGTTCTGCCGGTGATCCCGCCGATCAGCATCACCAGAATGCCGCCGATGCCCAATATCCGCATCAGCCAATAGCTCGTCTTATAGTTCAAGCCTGTTCACCTTCTTTCCAACCGGGGCTCCGGGGTTTTTCAGGTCCGATCCGGGAATTTTTCGCAGAGCCGGTCCAGTTCGCCGATCAGCGCCTCCATCTCCTTCTGGTCCATGGTGCAGGTGATCTCAGCGGTGTCGTCCCCGTCCATGGTGTTGGGCAGATAGAAGGACACCACCACTTCAACGGTCCCGTCTCCCAATGCCCGGGCGCCGACGGAGAAATAAAAGTTCTCCTGAAAGTCACTGACGTACACATCCCGGATTCCAGCCTTCAGCACTTTCAGCCCGGCGCTCATGCTCTGGAGCTCGTGGGTCAGCAGGCAGCTGTTGGAATCCTTCACCACGTCTCCGTCCTCCTTGTTCCAGGTGGCCCGGAGCACCAGCCAGTTCCGGTCGTCACTGGTGGGGTCGCCGCCGTCCGGCGGAAATTCATAGTTCACGATATCCAGCCTCAGGCTGGACTCCTCATTGCGGAAGAGCATCTGGGGTTCTCCTTTTCAGTCGTTGTGATGGGCGGCGTAAAACGCGTCGTAGTCCGCCAGCTGCTTCTGCAGCAGGGCCGGGGTGTCCAGCCCATAGGGACAGCGGGACTTGCAGGCGTTGCAGTGGATGCAGTTTTTGATCTGGTGCATCTTCTCCCGCCACTCGTCGCTCAGATAGGGCTTGTAGGGTGCCCGCCGCAGCAGCTGGGCCATCCGGGCCGCCTGGGGGATATCGATGCCGGCGGCGCAGGGCAGGCAGTAGCCGCAGGAGCGGCAGAAGTCCCCCGACAGCTCCGTCCGGTCGTGGTCGATCACCGCCTGGAGCTCCGGCGTCATGCGGGGATTCCGCTCCGTCAGCTCCAGCCACTGGTCCAGCTCCCACTCATGCTGGATGCCCCAGATGGGCACCACGTCTGGATGCTCCTGCATAAAGGCGTAGCAGGCCTCCGCATTGTTCAGCAGGCCGCCGGAGAGGCCCTTCATGGCGATGAAGCCCATGTCGTGCTCCCGGCACAGCTCCACCAGCTCCAGGTCCTTCTCCGTGGCCAGATAGCAGAAGGGGAACTGCAGCGTCTCAAAATTGCCGGACTCAATGGCCTCGTGGGCCACCTTCAGCCGATGGTTGGTGATGCCGATGTGGCGGATGTAGCCCTTCTGCTTGGCCTCCAGTGCGGCGGCAAAGGGCCCGTCCGGGTCATGGATATCCGGCAGCACCGCCGGATTGTGGAACTGGAACAGGTCGATGTAATCCGTCCGCAGGCTGCGGAGGCTCTGCTCAATGTGGGCCTGGACCGTCTTTTTGTCTCCTCCGCCGCTCTTGGTGGAAATCACCACGTTCTGCCGCACGTCGTGGAGGGCCTCTCCCAGTTTTTCCTCGCTGTCAGTGTACATATTCGCGGTGTCGAAATAGTTGATTCCCGCCTCACAGGCCCGGCGGACCAGCTTCACTGCATCCGCCTTGGAAATCCGCTGGATGGGCAGGGCACCGAACGCCGTCTTGGTCACCAGCAGGCCGGTACGGCCCAGTCTGATTTTCTCCATAATAGTTCCTCCTTCCCGCACAGAGCGGGTCACTCCCCTGCATTGGATTGTATCACATTTTTCCAGGTTTGCAAACCGCAAATCCTGTGATATGATAGAAGCAGAATATCGCTTCGGAGGGACATGATCTCCCGTCCGGGACCCCGGCACCCCTGTCCTCAGCCTATTGGGGTCTCGCCCGGCAGGTCGGGCCCCGGATGGGTGTCCGGACGGTCCCGGCGGGGGATTGGGACAGAAACAGAGGAGGCGCCCTATGGCACAGAATGAGCTCCATTTGAAAGTGACGCTGCGGATTTACAGCGACGATGACCAGCGCTGCTTCGGCCCCGGCATCGCCACCCTGCTGCAGCGGGTGCGGGAGCACCACTCCCTCCGGGCCGGAGCCGCCTCTATGGAAATGGCCTACTCCAAGGCGTGGCGTATCATCCGCACAGCTGAGACAGTGTTTGGGTGCAAGCTGCTCTCCTCCACCATCGGAGGTGCCCACGGCGGCGGCGCGGTGCTGACGCCGGAGGCGGAGCGCCTTCTGGCGGCCTATGAGGCCTACTGCGCCGATGTGGGCACCTACGCCCAGGGGAAATTCGAGGATGCCTTCCGCTTCTACCGGGATCTGGACCATCGGCCATGACCCGGTGCGGCGTGAGCCGCCGTGCCTGCCCAGGAGTTATCCTCTCTGAACAGGAAAACGGGACCGGAGCCTGTGCGGCTCCGGTCCCTCCGTGTTTTGCGGCGCTTACGTCCGGGGACGGGTGGGATCCTCCTCCGTGGGGCTGGGGATCGGATGCTCCTTGTGGGCCACCATGGCCTGGATCAGCTCCACGGTCCGGCCCAGGCCCAGATAGCTGGAATCGATGCAGAAGTGGTAGCTGTCCACACTGCCCCACTTCTTGGAGGAATAGTACTCGTAATAGGACGCCCGGCGCTTGTCGGTCTTGAGGATCAGCTGGCGAGCCTTCTCCGGCGTGAGGTTCTGCCGCTGGGCCACGCGCTGGATACGGACCTCCAGAGGTGCGCTGATAAACAGGCTCAGGTGGTTGGGATAGTCCGCCAGGGCGTAGTCCGCGCACCGGCCGATGATAACGCAGGGCCCTTGGTCCGCGATGTGCCGGATGGTGTTGAAAGTCGCCAAATACACCTGTTGTTCCAGAGAGTCACCCACACCGCTGCCGGGCAGGGCAAACATATAGGAATCCATGGCGATGGAGTACAGGAGGCTCTTGGGCCGCTCGTCGAAGTTTTCAAAAATCTTCTCGCACAGGCCGCTCTTCTTGGCGGCCTCCTGCAGCAGCTCCTTGGCCACGCGGATGCCTGTCTCCTTGCCGCCGCTGCCAAACTGCCGGCCGATGGTGATGATGGTTTTCATAGAGAACCCTCCTCTCCTTGTTGGTTTTATTATACCGCAAGAAGAGGCCGCCGTCAAACAGTACCGGGCGGACCGTCGCCGGAATCGCCCTCATCCGGCGGAAGGGGATGCCAGGGCTCCCGTTTTCCGGAAAAAAAGCGGCGGGCAATAGCATCCTTCACCATCTCCACCAGTGCATACCAGAGGCGTCCCGCCGCGAAGAGAATCACCAGGGCCAGCAGGACGGCACCGACCTGCTCCAGGGAAAGCGACATGGCACGCGCTCCTCACTTCGTGGCGTAACAGGTCTTGAAGAAAGTCTCAAAGGCCTGCTCTTCCGGTCCCTGGTCCACGTAGATGAACAGCTTCTCATCCTCCAGCCACTCGAAGGTGTTGATGGCCAGATAGTGACGCCCATCCGGGTAGATGATGAATGCGTCCGTGGGGTACTTATTCTGATAGGCCTTTTTGACTGCGGAACGGGGGCAGATTTCCGGATCGCCGCAGCCGGAGAGGTCCGGAACTGTGGGCACGACCACCACCGTGGGGTCCGCCCCCTCCTTCCAGCCCACGATCAGGCTGCCGTAGGTAGTCTTGCTGCCGTGGACCAAGCCGTAGTTGAACCGCTTCGCATCCTCCTTATAGGCGGCCACCAGCTGGTACTGCCCGCCGTCGGGCACCACGCTGTCAAACAGGCGGCGCATCTTCTGCTTGCTGTCCGCGCTTTTGGCCTGGTCAATTTCAGGTCCCTTGAAGAGTTTTCCGAAAATTCCCATGACAATCCCTCTTTAATATCTCAATTTTATATTGACCATTTTATTTTATCTGGTCAATATATGAGATATCATACCAAAAGAAACCGGATTGCGCAACCGGGTAATTATCAGCGCACAAAAAAAGACCGCCCATCAGCGGTCTTTTTTTGCGTTGCGCAGGGAGCCCAGATAGTTCACCAAAAATTTCACGTGCAGCGCCGCCGTCTCCTCCAGGTGCGAAGGAAACAGAAATGGCATGGATTCCGGCGCGGAGTTATAGATCAGGAGGCAGGAGAACACCAGGTTCGCCAGCACCTCAGGGGCGCAGTCCTCCTGCCGGATGTCCAGCAGCGCCATCAGGCGCAGAAAGAAATCCCGCTGCCCGGGCCGGAAATCCTGGAATCGCTCCGGCGTCAGGCGGCTGTGCAGATCCGCCTCCTCCCCCTGGGTCATCACCAGGATGCCGTTTTCCCGGTGGCGGAGGATCGTCCGGAAAAAAGACTCCACGTGCTCCTCCCAGGTCCCCTCCGGCCGGGCCAGCTCCTGTTCCAGCAGCCGGAGCAGACGGCAGCGCTGCTCCTCCATCATCTGGAGGGAAAAATCCTCCAGCGAGTCAAAAAACGTGTAGAAATAGGGCTTGGAAATCCCCACCGCCGCGGCGAGCTCCGCCAAGTGCAGCCCCTTCAGACCCTTGCTTACGGCCATATTCAGCCCCGTGTCCAGCAGAGCCTGCCGCACCCGGGCCCGGTCCTCCTCTGTATAGGTCTTGCGGGCCATGGCATTCCCTCCCCTTTTTCATCTGGTGCCAGTATAACACAATTCCCGGGAAAAGAAAACCGTTCTGCCGCGCATCCCCCAAAAAGCAACCCGGCCGCTGTGCGCGGCCGGGTTGCTTTTGAAGATCTCACGCCTCCGGCATGGGCTTGCCTAGGCGCTTGTACATGGTCTTTTTCACCGCCCGGAGGATATTCTCATACCCGGTGCAGCGGCACAGGTGGCCGGAGAGGAGTTTTCTCAATTCATCGTCCGTGTACTCCTTGCCGCGCTCCAGGATGTCCACTGCCGTCAGGATAAAGCCCGGCGTGCAGAAGCCGCACTGGATGGCCGCCTCGTCCACAAAGGCCTGCTGGATGTCGCTGAGCTCGCCGTTGGGGCCCAGCAGCCCTTCCAGGGTGCGGATGTGCTTGCCCTCCGCCCACACGGCCAGATAAATGCAGGAGTTGTATGCCTCCCCGTCGATCAGGACGTTGCAGGCGCCGCACTCCCCCACCTCGCAGCCCTTCTTCACGGAGGTCATCCGGAAGTCGTTGCGGAGCATGTCCGTCAGGCTGGCCCGCACGTCCACCGTGCGTTCCACGTCCTTGCCGTTCAGATTGAAGTGAACAGTCTGATACTGCATCACATGCTTTTCCATCACAGGTCACCTCCCGCCAGCTTCACCGCTTCGATGAACGCCCGCCGGGCGCTCTCCACCGCGATGTGCATCCGGAAATCCTTGGCCGCCCGCCAGGAGTCCCGGGGATTGATGTCCTCCTTCACCGCCTGGGCAAAGCGATCCGCCAGCTCCAGGCTCACCGGCTGTCCGGCGGCCAGCTCCTCCGCAGCCGCCGCCCGCAGGGGCACCGGCCCCGCCACGCCGAAGGCCACTCTCGCCCGCTCCACGGTCTTTTTGTCGGCGGAAAGGCGGACGTTCACAGAGGTTCCCAGGGTGGCGATGTCCATGGCATTCCGCATGGCATACTTTATATAGTGGCCAAATGTGTCAATATAACTGTCTTTTTCGATCAGGATGGCCGTTTGGATCTCGCCGGGACGGATATCCACCTTGCCTGCCCTGATGTAGAACTCCCGGATGGGCTGGCGGCGGATACCGTCCGGTCCCGTCAGCTCCACAATGGCGTCGTAGGCGTGGAGAGTGGAGGCGGAGTCCGCGGAGGTGACACCGTTACAGGTGTTACCGCCGATGGTGCCGATGTTGCGGATCTGGGGACCGCCCACCTGGTCCACGGCCTCTCCCAAAACATGGAGGTATTTCTGGATCAGGGGATCCCGGGTAATGTGGGAAAATCCGCAGGGTGCCGTCTGCCTCCAGGGTCACGCCCCGGAGTTCATCCAGCCCGTAGATGGAGATCAGCTCCACCCCGGCCCGCTTGCCCTCCCGCATCTGCACCAGCACGTCGGATCCGCCGGCGATGATCTGGGCATCCGGATGGGCCACCCGGAGGGCCACCGCGTCCTGAACGCTCTCCGCCTGATACAGGGCTTTCATATCATACATGAGTGGTTCCCTCCTTTAGTCTTCGATCAGCCCAGCCTCTTTGAACCCGCGGTAGAGGACATGGGGCGTGATAGGGCATGCGTCAAAGGCCACACCTGTGGCGTTCAGGATGGCGTTGCGGATGGCCGGCGCCGGCGAACAGGCCGGGGGCTCGCCCATGGCCTTGGTGCCGTAGGGAGAGGTGGGCTCCGGGTTTTCCACGAACGCCGCCTGGAGCGTGGGATGGTCCATAAAGGTGGACAGCTTGTAGTCCAGCAGATTGTTGTTCAGGGGCTTTCCGGTCTTCTCGTCGAACTTCAGCTCTTCACTGAGGCCGTAACCGATGGCCATGGACATGCCGCCGTGGACCTGGGCCTCTGCCAGCGCCGGGTTGATGAGGGTGCCGCAGTCGTGGACGTTGACCAGATTCAGCAGCTTCACCTTGCACAGAGGGACGTCCACCTCCACCTCTGCGAAGGAGCAGCCGAAGGAGTAGGCGTTGGACTTGATCTGGGCCGTGGTCTCGGCGGTGATGTGCTGACTGTGCTCCAGGGAGTAGAGGCTCTCCGTTGCCAGCTCGCCCAGAGTCTTGAGGACCCGGCCGTCCTCCTTGCGGATGATCTTGCCATCCACCAGATCCAGAACAGATACCGGCATCCGGGTTTGCTCATGGGCGATCTGCAAAATCCGCTCTCGCAGGGCCAGGGCTGTCTGCATGATGCTGAAGCCGCCGATGTACGTCTGCCGGGAGGCGTAGGCACCGGTGCCGAAGGGCGTCACGTCCGTGTCCTGGGTGGACACCACATGGACGTCCTCCACCGGAATACCCACCGCGTCCGCCACCATCTGGGAATAGGCGGTGTCGCAGCCCTGTCCAATCTCCGTCTCACCGGTCTGGAACTGGAGGGAACCGTCCTGGTTCAGCACCATCCGGCAGGAGGAGGACTCCAGCGAGATGGGCCACACAGCCGTGTTGTACCAGAACACCGCAAGGCCCACGCCCCGACGGACAGGGCCAGTCTGGTTCTGGTATTCCCGATATTTCCGCTGGTAATCCAGCATCGCCATTCCCTTGTCCATGCACTGGTTGAAGGTGTCGGCGTACAACTCGTTTCTGGAGAAGCCGTCGGTATACCCCACCGGCATCAGATTCTTCCGGCGGAATTCCATAGGCTCCATCCCGATAGCCTGACAGATATCGTCGATGTGGCACTCCCCGGCCCACATGGCCTGGGGGATCCCATAACCACGCATGGCGCCGGCGGCGGGGCGGTTGGTGTAGACCGTCCAGCAGTCGCACTCCAAATTGTCGCAGGGGTAGAGCTGGGGGAAGGCGCCCATGCCCTTGGCCACGATGCTGTGGCCGTGGGAGGCGTAGGCCCCCTGGTTGGACCAGGCCTCAAACTTCCGGGCCACCAGGGTGCCGTCCGGCCGGACGTAGGAGATGATGTGGGTGCGGATGGCGTGGCGGACCCGGTTAGAGACAAAGGTCTCCTCCCGGCTGCACTCCAGATGCACCAGCCGTCCCCCCACCTGGGTGGAGAGCCAGGCGCACAAAGGCTCGTACAGAGCGTCCTGCTTGTTGCCAAAGCCGCCGCCGATGTAGGGCTTGATGATCCGCACCTTGCCCCAGGGCAGACCCAGTGCCTGCCCCACCACCCGGCGGATGATGTGGGGGATCTGGGTGGAGGTGACCACCACCACCCGGCCCGCCTCCTCATAGGCGAAGCAGCCGTGGTTTTCAATGTGGCAGTGCTGGACAGTGGGGGTGTCGTACCAGCCCTCCACCCGGATCAGGCCCGGCTCCTGGATGGCGGTCTGATAGTCGCCTCTGCGGATATCTGTGTGCTTCAGAACATTGCCGGGGCAGTCCTCGTGGATCTGTGGGGCATCCGGCTCCATGGCCTTCTGCACGTCCAGAACGAAGGGCAGCTCCTCATACTCCACCTTCAGCGCCCGGACGGCCTGAGCGGCAGCTATCTCGTTCTCCGCGATGACGGCGGCGATGTCGTCGCCGTAATACCGCACGTGACGGTTCAGCAGCAGCCGGTCCGCCACGTCCTGGTGGGCGGGATCTGTGGACCAGGGGTGTCCCGCTGTGGGGAAGCGGTAATCGGGCACGTTGAAGCAAGTCAGGACCTTCACCACACCGGGAACGGCCTCAGCCTCCGTAGTGTCGATGGACTTCACGTAGCCGTGGGCGATGGTGGCGTGCAGGATCCTGGCCACCAGGGCGCTTTGATCGCACAGGTCCGCCACATACTTGGCGCGGCCCGTGGCTTTTTCATAGGCGTCCACACGGGTGACGCTTTTGCCGACGCTTTTGCTCATCAGGCAAGCCTCCTTTTTTGATCAAAGTTCCGCCGCCCATTGACTGGACACGGCGAAAGCGGATATACTACTGATAAAATGAGGTGATGGATGTGGAAAACAAGCCGAAAATCGGTTGTGTGGTCATGGCCGCCGGCAACGCCCGGCGGTTTGGGGAAAATAAGCTGGCCGCCCAGCTGCGGGGCAGGAGTCTCATCCTCCGGGCGCTGGAAGCCGTCCCGGCCGAGAAGTTTGACAAAGTCGTGGTGGTGACTCAATACCCGGAGGTCATGCGGCTGGCCGGGGAGTTCCACTTCGCCGCCATCCACAATCCCCACCCGGATTACGGCATCAGCCACACCATCGAACTGGGCCTGACGGCTCTGCGGGACTGTGACGGGGTGCTGTTCCAGGTCAGTGACCAGCCGCTGCTGCGGCGTGAGAGCGTGGCAGAGCTGGTGGACCGCTGGCGCACCCGGCCGGAGAAGATCGTGGCTCTGGGCCACGGCGGCGTGCGGGGCAATCCCTGCCTCTTCCCTGCCCGGTTCTTTCCGGAGCTGCTGGAGCTGCGGGAGGACCACGGCGGCAACACCGTTATCCGGCGGCACGAGGCGGATCTCCTCCTTCTGGAAGTCCCGGCGGAGGAGCTCCACGACGTGGATACCGCCCAAGCCCTGGAGGAATTGAAAGCGGAGGAGCAGGTATGAATCCAACCGTCTATGAATTCGATGCGGTGATCCGGAAAGTTCCGGACATCGACGGAGCCTATGTAGAATTCCCCCATGACGTACAGGCGCTATTCGGTAAGGGCCGAGTCAAGGTGGCTGCCACCTTTGACGGCGTCCCCTACGCGGGGAGCCTGGTGCGGATGGGCACTCCCGGCCACATCCTGGGGATGCGCAAGGACATCCGGGCCCAAATCGGGAAGCAGCCCGGAGACACCGTCCATGTGACAGTGCGGGAGCGGGGGTAACGCAGATTCGGACAGGCCGCGGCGGGAGTACCGCCGCGGCGCTTGTTATTTACGGCTGTAAGGCGTGCCCTCCAGGGGCAGACTGGTACGGAACTTGCCGTCGTAGCGGTAGTAGGCGTCCGCAATGGCTGGGGCTGTGGGGATGGAGGTGATCTCGCCGATGCCGATGGCGCCGCAGGCCACGTTCAGTCCCGCTTTTTCCACGATGATGGGGGTGATCTCCGGGATCTGGTTGGCCCGGAACAGGCCCAGCGTGCCGTATTTGGCGGTGGGCCTGCAGTCCGTGAGGGGATACCGCTCCGTCAGGGCAAAGCCCATGCTCATCACCACGCCGCCCTCGATCTGCCCCTCGATGGACAGGGGATTCACGGCCTTGCCCACATCGTGGGCAGCCACCATCTGGCGGATTTTCCCCTCGTCGTCCAGGATGCACACCTGGGTGGCGTAGCCGTAGGCCACGTGGCTGACGGGGTTGGGCACCGGGGCCCCCAGGGGGTCCGTCTTGCCCAGGTATTCGCCATAGAACTCCTGACCGTTCAGGGCGTCCAGGCCGCCGGAGGCCCCCATGGCCTCCTTCAGATCCTGGCAGGCCCGGCGGACCGCCTCGCCGGTGAACAGCGTCTGGCGGGAGCCGGAGGTGGTGCCGGAGTCCGGCGCGCAGTAGGTGTTGGACCGCTCGTAGACGATCCTGTCCCGGGGAATGCCCGTCTGCTCTTAGACCATCTGTGTCAGCACCGTGCCCAGGCCCTGGCCGATGCAGGAG
>ENA-UERZ01002326-UERZ01002326.1-human-gut-metagenome-genome-assembly--contig:-NODE-2326-length-10852-cov-4.483527_pt1 | contig 10852 bp, 9 predicted proteins | sample MGYA00242997_ERZ507998 | MGnify/ENA primary metagenome ERZ507998 (study PRJEB26167, sample SAMN06115470) | human gut metagenome | host: Homo sapiens | place: China:Henan | collected 2016-06-23 | study... | reverse complement strand
TAGTAAAATAAAAGTATAACACGTCTCATCTCCATTAGGGGTCAGTCGGGTCAGGTAGAATAAATTTCGCAAAAATAAAAGAAGACATGGTTTGCAGATCTCTGGTAGAATGAAGTCGCGACACACCATTCTGAAAGGAGACGGCAAACCATGTCCGAGAAGATTGTACAGCTGAACGAAGAAGTAATCAAGGGGCAGCTCAAGGAACTTGTACGCGGCAGCGTAGATGAAACACTCAACGAGCTTCTGGAAGCCGAGGCGGAGAAGCTGACCCAAGCGGCCCGGTACGAGCGTAACGAGCAGCGACAGGGCTACCGCAGCGGCCACTACAGCCGCAACCTCACTACGACTTCCGGAGACGTTACTCTCAAGGTGCCAAAACTCAAAGGAATCTCCTTCGAGACTGCTATTATTGAGCGGTATCGCCGCCGGGAGAGCAGTGTGGAAGAGGCACTGATTGAGATGTACCTGGCCGGCGTATCTGTCCGGCGTGTGGAGGATATTACTGAGGCCCTCTGGGGCAGCAAGGTTTCTCCCGCCACCATCAGCGAGTTGAACAAGAAAGCATATGTCCACATTGAGGATTGGCGGAACCGTCCTTTGCAAGGTGGGCGATATCCGTATGTCTATGTGGATGGGATCTACCTGCGCCGCAACTGGGGCGGAGAGTTTGAGAATGTGGCCATTCTTGTGGCGATTGCGGTCAATGAGGATGGATATCGTGAGGTCCTGGGTGCCGCTGAGGGGATGAAAGAGGACAAGTCCAGCTGGGTCAGTTTCTTCCAGTGGCTGCGTGGCCGTGGCCTGGACGGCGTAAAACTCATCGTTGGCGACAAGTGTCTTGGTATGCTGGAAGCCGTGGGAGAGGTGTATCCTGAGGCCAAATACCAGCGGTGTACCGTCCACTTCTACCGCAATGTGTTCTCCGTTACGCCTCGCTCAAAGGTGAAGCTGGTGGCCAAGATGCTCAAGGCGATCCACGCCCAGGAGAGCAAAAAAGCCGCCCGTGAAAAGGCCAAAGCTGTGGTAGAAGAACTGCGTGCTATGAAACTGAAGGAAGCCGCCAAGAAGGTGGAAGATGGCATTGAGGAAACGCTTACCTATTGCGATTTCCCCAGCGAACACTGGACTCGCATCCGCACCAATAATGTCATTGAGAGACTGAACCGGGAGATCCGTCGCCGCACCCGTGTAGTAGGCAGTTTCCCGGACGGTAATTCTGCCCTCATGCTGGTCTGTGCCCGGCTGCGCCATGTGGCCGGCACCCAGTGGGGCAACAAGAAGTACATGAACATGAAGCACCTGGAGGCTGCTCTTGAGGACGCCTCCATTGCTGGATGACTTCATTCACACCAGGGGCTGCAAACCAATTTGCGAAAAACTCTTGACACTACCCAGCGTGAAAAAACGGCTCAGAAAATGGATGGGAAATCCTGCATCCCACTGCCCGCGGAAGCCATCCGTAATGATACCATTTTCATAAATACCGCCCACTCCCCTGCATTGTTGTACGGGAATGGGCGGTTGGTAGATTATGGGGTGACCTGGGCTGACCCGGTCAAGAGCGCTGCGGCCTGCGGAGACTTACTCCTGTGCTTTCCGCAGCACAGCTGCGGCATCCTCCACTGCCCTCTGATTCATCTGGTCCAGATACTGCTGATAAAAATCACCCACCATCATATTTGTAAGGTCCCCCCGGCGCTCTACTTCCATCTCATCCTGGTAGTCATTTACCAGCTCCATCACATAACTCTGGAGCAGGGCGTCTTTCTGGTCCGGATAGGCGGCAAGCCCCTGCTCCAAGTCCTTTCCCAGCAGGATGTATACCGCATGCTCGGATTCGACCAAGCCACTTACCTCTCCCGGAGACAGGGTGCGAACGGTATTTTCAAAGACCTCCGGCATGACGTCGGGGGCATAGAAATACCCATGCTGTCCCTCGCTCTGGGGCCGCTCTTGGCTGTACTCTTCGACCAGTTTGGAAAAAAGAGCCTCTTTGTCCTCTGCCTCATTCAGCTGGGTCAGAAGGTTCTGGGCTGTGCCGCGTACCTCGGCCCGCTCTTCCTCCGTCATATCCCCGGTCAAGGAGAGGGCGATATAGTCTGTATAGTAGAAATGCTGTCCATAATCCTCCCGCGGAAGATAAAGGGCACTGTCCGCCTGAGCCGCCAGATCGATCAAGCCGTCCAACAGGCTGGTGGCCGCCATGACCCGCCGGAGATTGCCAAGGCTCAAGCCCGTCTCCTGGAGATAGTCCTCAAAAGCCTCTGGCCCGCCCAAAGAGTCCTCCATACTCCGGCGTTCCTCCTCAATGGCGGCCTCGTCCTCCTCAGTAAGCTCCACACCGTACTTTTCTGCCAGATTTTCGATGGCTGCATAGAAATAGACGGTGTCTTCCACCATATTCTGTGCATATTCGTTGAGGGTCAGATCCGAGTCGGGAAAGCCGGCGTTCCAATCGATGGTCCCGTCATCCCGGAAGAGCTCTTCATACATCCCATAGTAGTCATGGTACATGTTCAGCTGATACTCCACCGCGCTGCAGTTAAAGGCCGTCCAGTAGCAGTACAGCTCCGCCGGGATCTCATTTCCGTCCAATACCAGCACGGTCTCCGCCGGAGCCACCCCGGTGATCTCGTAGTAAACCCCGGTCGGTGCTTCGGCCGCCGGAGTCCCGCCACAGGCAGTGAGCAGCATACAGGCCGCCAGGATCGGCGCAAGGCACATTCTTTTCATACTCAAAACTCCTTGTGTTACCGGATGGTGTGCTTCCGCGAATAACGGAAGGCGTCCCGCCCCAGGAAGAAGACCCCGGCGGTCAGGATCAGACCGGCCCAAGCCAGCCAAGTGCGGTAGGCGTATTGGTAGTAGACTTCCCCCTCCCCCGGCTCCGGCAGGGGCGACGGGTCTATGGGAAGCCCATAGGCGGCAGCCAGGCTTTTGATATTCAACAGATGGATGACTGGCACCCCCTGGGACAGGAAGAGCTGCACCAGGCCAGTGGAGTGGTCATTCTCCGACAGGGAAGTAAGGATCCCGCCGTCGCTGTATACAATTACCTTGCTGTTTCCAAAAGAAACGTCATTGCCGCCCACATTGATGAAGCAGCGGATATCGCCGTAGTTCTGATAGAGGTCATACCGCCGTTGGATGTTCTCCAGCAGGTCGTCCTCATAATAAAATGTGTAGCCGTACCCCATCAGGCGGATCTTGATGGATGCTGCGGCTGCCGGGTCCATATCTTCACCCACGTCTTTCATGCCGCCAATGGAGAAATAGTCGCTCTTATGATGGAGCAGCCCTTTCTCCCACAGATGATGCTCCATATCCAGATAGGTCAGCTCCGGGTCATTGGCCCCATGGGTAGAAGAGCCGAAGGAGGTCATCAGCAAAGGGTCCAATCCCAACACTTCCACCGCACACATCACTGCGATATTCAACGCCGGAAAAGAGCCGGAGCAGTTGACTGCCACCTTGTCCCCCGGCTTGAGCCCCAGCTCATGGAACATATCCACCACCATTGCCGCCATATTGGGATTGGTGGAGGTCCGTTTGGCCTCCAAGTTGCCCAGCGTGGTGGTAATGACAGAATAATCCTGACCAATCACTCCGGTGTTGTTGATGTCGTTGACCGTGCGAATGGGGATGCCGCGCTCCTCTTTCAAACGCCAGACCTCTTCCAGGCAGGCCTGGGTCATTTGGGCCGCTGCCAATTTCTCAGCATAGTCGCTGGCGGGGCAGATGGCGCGGGTCATATACAATCCGGTCCAGCTCAAAACCAATAGCACCAGCGCGATAGCTAATACAGTTGTCGGATTCTTTCTCATAACATTCCTCAGCTCAGTGCGATCTGGAATAGTTTGATCAGGAACACCACCACGCCAAGGGCGCACAAGGTCTTGATGTAGCCCTGCTTCTCCATCTGGCTGCCCAGAATGCCGGGCACCAGATAGCCAATGGTCATGGACAGGTTGTAAAAGAGATAGGAGCCACCGAAGTAAAGATAGGTAAACAGGGCCTTTTCTACGAGTCCCACAACGATGTACAGCGCAAATTTCCGCCTGCCGTACAGGATGGTCACATTCCCCAACAGCTTTACGCTCCCCACCGCCGCCAGCGCAGAGATCAGGGTAGCCGCGATTTTTACTGGTTCCTCCAGATAGAGCGCGAAGTAGAAGGGAACCACTATTCCGCCGGGCACCAGACCGACAGCCTCCGTGAAAATCAGTGTTACCATCAATGAGAGAAGCGCCAGCTCATTCATCTATCCCACCTCTTTCCAGAAAGGCCACCAGCTCATAGGCTTGACCCTTGATATTACCGATGCCCGCAATGTTTTTGCTATCCGCCCGGGACAGAGCCTCCCTCCAACCGGAGGCCAGTTCCACCCGCTTCACTCCCGCCCGGCGCAGGAGCCGCCAGGCCAGCCGCCGTCCCTGCCCAAGCACGATAACCTTGTGGCAGGAGACCTGCGGAAAAAAGCAGCGCAGGAAGAGGAGCAGCCGGTCCGGCCGGTCCGGCCGATGATTATAGATCAGGGTCAGCTCCTCCTCCGGCGGGAAGTGCTCCCGCAGCAAAAGCAGCGAGGACTCAGGGTCGTTGGCCGAGAAAAGATCTAGAAACCGCCGCTCTCCCATGGGATAGCATTTGCAGGCGCCGAAATCCGCATGGTAAAAGTCAGCCGATGCCGGGAAGCGGTCAGGCGTGATTCCAAGCCGTTCTCCGATGGCGCGTGCAATCGCCCGGTTTTCAGAGCCAGGGCTGCCGTCGCCTGGGCAGAGGACTATCTCGGTCCCTGTTTCCCGGCAGCGGGTCTGAAAGAGAGGAAAAAATGTTTGATCGCCGGTAAAAAGCACTCCTCCGGTGGGAATAACTGCACTGAGTCCCTCCGCGATCTCCTCCAGGCTCTCCCCCATTTCAAAGATATGGTCGTAGCGCACATTCGTGATAACATTCCAATCGCCCTGCACCATCTGCTCCTGAGCCACCCGCTGCAGCTCAGGCGAGACCGCCATGCACTCCAGAACGAGAATCTCCGCGCCCTCTCTCCAGGCCCTGCGGATGATAGAGAGCTGTTCGCCGATGTGCGGGGGACCCCGCCGGCGGATCGGGTGCTCCACACCGGCGGTGTCGATGTATATCGGGTCAGTCCCCGTGGTTTTCGTAAAGACACGGAAGCCAGCCTGTCGCAGACAGGCGTCGATGAGCCGGCAGGTGGTTGTTTTGCCCCGGATGCCGTTGACATGGATCACATGCCGGAAGGAGCGCCTGGCCCGTCGATTGATATAAGCCTCACCAAGCAGCCAGACCAGATATCCGGCCAGCAGGATCAGGGAACAAATAAGCATAGCGCTCCTTTCTCTCCTATGCTCCCGAAAAGCCCTCCGCCACCAGACGAAGGGCTTTTCGGTGCTGCTTCACATCAAAAAACAGGAAAGTCAGTCATAATACACCCGTTCAGCAGAGGCAGCGGCCGGATCATGATAGTATCCGCCCAAGCCCTGCTCCATAAGCTCCTCATACGTGGGAATATTCTCAATGAGAATGGTTTGATCGGGGTTTACGGTATTGTTTACCTCCATGATGGTGGTGGCAGTAGCCACATGACGGGCTACGCGCTTGTCGATTGGCCAGCCGTTCTCGTCAATGGGGGCGTAGAGCAGCTTATGTTCACCGGCCTTAATGACAAACACATCCTTGCCGCTCATGAGCAGCTCCTCGTCGGTGATGCCGCGAATACGGTCCAGCATGGGCTCGGCCACTTCCACCAGATAGGACGCGGCATCGGTGTGGTCGCCCACCTCACGATGACTCAGGCCATGGAGCGCGGCAGGAGAAAACTCCATTCCTATGGGCACATCAAAGGTCTCGGAGGTCAGCATCATAGAGACCATGGCCGCCACCGCCTGGCCCTTTTCATGGACCACGATGGTATTTTCCACCGTGTATTCCAGTTCGGCTTCATGGAGGTCCAGGGTCATGTCCACACCCTCAGCCTCAATGAGCTTCGTAATGGCATAGTTGGTGCGCTCGGTCAACAGGCCGTTGGCCTTGCCGGGCCAATTGCGGTTGGTGTTGCGGATATCCACATTTGCCAGAGTCTGGCCGCTTGGATAGTGGATATAGACCTCGGGGTCCGGCCAGGAGTCCAGAGGGTTGGCATGGCGGTCGCCGAAACGCCAGACCTTGGTTCCCCAATCGGTCTGATAGGTGAAAAAGCGGGGATAAGCCTCGCCCACACGGGAATTGGTGGAGCAGCTGTTGTTCTGGCGGTCAATGATGATGACCTTTCCCTGATTGACCTTCAGATTCTCTACTAACAGGTTGGCCGCCATAACGCCGGCCGGCTCCTCGGCATGGGTGCCGCCCCAGATGAGCATACAGCCGCCCTCTACGCCGCTGTCAAAGATGTAGACATTGCAATCGTTGGTCGTGCCCTTTACCACATCGCTGTAATCACTCAGCTTCTTAACTTCCGTAATGTACTCGCTGACCACGACAGGCTCCTTGTAATTGCGGTGCTCCCAGAAGAGATAGCCGGCCACGCCCACGCAGAAGGCGAGGATAATCACACAGATGGCCTTCACTGTGTTGATGTTCAAGTTCAATTTTTTCAACTCTACCCCTCCTCCCTTATTTCAAGCGCAACAGGCGCAGCACAAAGGGGACCATGATGACGCCATACACCAACGCGGCCTGAACGTTCTTCGTCCGACAGAAAGCGCGAATAATCGCGATCAGGAAGAAAAGCGCAGTGGCATAGGTAAGGACCGTAAAAATGGTATTGATAATGACCAGAATATCCATACGTTACACCCCCAGCAGAGCGCCCAGTTGATTGTTGAAAATCATGGCGGCGGTACACAGCGCCAAAATAAACAGCATCGGGACCAGCGCAGCTTTCAGGAACCCCTTATAATAATCGCCTTTGTAGTCCAGCTGCAGCACAGTGGCGCGGCCCACCACAGCGGTGGGAGGCAGACAGTCACCTACCGGCCACATGACAGACCAAGCAGCCAGAGCGATGACGGCATCATAGCCCTTCATATTGAACAGCATGATCAGCGGCACACCAAGCAGGGGGGCCACAGCATACTGAAGTACGCCCTCGGCCACTGGCAGGATGATCCACAGCGCGGCAAAGAGCAGCATGATAGGCAGTGTGACCACGCCCAGGGAAATAAGTCCGCGGGCGCCGGTCAAGGTCAGGATCTGGTTCAGCACACCGACAACCACCATGATGCCCACCAGTTCCTTCAGGTTGACCACCGTGGTAACCGCCACCTCAAACACATTGACCTTGTGAGGCGTGCACAGCAGAACGGAGGCGGCGCTAATCATAAAAATCATGGGCAGACCAATCACAGGCCAGCTGGCAGGCACCACCCGGGCCCCCAGGATCAGAGTCAGCATCACGATAAAGGGGACAACGGCCCGCACGGCATTCCAGCCCCGAAGAGGTTGTGGCAGCGTGGAAAGGACCTCCTCCACGGAGGAATCGCTCTTGGTACCGCGGGTCAGATAGAAGGTGGCGAACAGGGCGCCGCCCAGGGACAGGATCGCCAGCGGAGCGGTAAAACCAACATAGGGCATATTGGCACCGGCGGCAGCCATCATCGTCCACAGATTGATCGGGGGGCAGGCGGCGCTCATAGCGGCCAGGATAAACACCAAGGCCACGCGCCGGTCCTCCTTCACTCCCATGGCAGCCAGAACGGTGCCCACCAGGCCCCCTACTGTCAGCACAGTGGTAGCGCCGGACCCGGTGACGGCACCGGGAACCATCATTACCACCAGAAGCAGAAGCAGGCAGAGAACACGGCGCTTGTAGAAGCGGCCCACGATCTGATGCACCAGATAATTAACGCCGCCGGTCTCCTTATAGAGGGTCATAAAGAATGTGGCGGTCAGGAAGGTCATACAGACGTCGAAGTAGTTGAAGGTACCCTCCACCAGATGGCGGATGATCTCTGTGAATGGCAGGGCGGAGCGCGCATCGACTCCCATCGGCAGAATCAGATGGGCAGCCAGGGCGCCAAGCGCCGCCAGCAGCAGCGTCATTTCGGTGCAGACCTTACACTTTTTCGCCAGAGCAAAAACCACCGCAATCACAGCAATGACCGCCAGAGAGTGCTGGAACATAGTCACAAGATTACCTCCTCCGTGCGGGCTGGGGGCGCACATGCGCCCCACAGCCCTCAATTCAGGATGTTGGGTGGGTTTATTCCGCTGCCATATAGTCGCCCATACCCAGAGCGTCCTTGGATGTGATGATGGGAATGTCGTGCTCCGTGGCGTAATTCGAGAACAGCCCATCGCTGTCGCTCTCCTCCACCACCATGATGACGTCGGCCAGAGGCAAAATGGCATCAATGGACGCCTGATCGTTGGCGTCGGTGCGGCGGGCCATGCCCTCCACATGGGCGCAGACGATGGTCATGCCAGCCTCTTTGGCGGCCTCAATCACGGCGGTGCAGCGCTCGATCTCGTCGTTAACATCCGTGCCGGCAGCGCCCATTCCCTTTCCGCTGGTACCGGTCGTAACGATGAGGGTCTTGGCGTCACCGGGCTCGAACGTATCCGCAGAGAGCTCATGATCGTCCGTGGAGGTGGCGCCGATCTGACCGGCCACCATGTGCAGCATGACAGAGCCGGTGCTCTGGCCGCAGGTGGTCATCACGAAGGGACCATGGACTTTGCCGTCGAACTCAGCGGGAGTGGAGGCCGTGCCGTTCTCATCGCCGGCAGGCGCCTTGGATTCCGTCACCGCCTGGGAGGGGGGCGTCTTGCTCTCAACCGGCGCGGCGGAGGGATCGCCGCAGGCAGACACGGACAGGATCATGCCGAAGGCCAGAAGAGAGGCCAACAGTTTCTTGCGGTTTTTCATAGTACAAATCTCCTTCTCAATCTCAAAGTCCTCCAAAATACAGGAGCGGATTAGTTCTTCTTCTTCTGAAGGATGACAACAGCAGCGATGGCCGCCACGATCACGCAGACGGACCCAATGATCAGCGCCGTGGAGTTGCTGGTGGTGGTGTTCACCACGGGGGCGGAGGGCTCACCAGACGGGACGGAAGCGTCAGGTTCCTCAGAGGGAGCGGGGTCAGTGGGAGTCTCGCCCTTATCAGCCAGGCTGGTGGCGCCGAAATCCACCGCCTCAAGCCACTCAGTGGGATAGCCCAGAGTCGTAGAAGAGCCGTCCTCTTCAATATGTATTCCATCATAGTAGGTGCCCACTAATTGCCAGGCAAAAGCCCACCACTCATCATTGAGCTCATTCAGATTGGTGTTCACATAGTCGGTCAGATAGGCCTTTGCGGCTTCCACGCCGGAGGAGTTGTAGAGTTCCAGGGCCTTGGCATCCACATCGGCCTGCGCGGCAAAGTACTCGCTCTCGATGGCGGCCTTCTTCTCACGAATCACAGGATACATGGCGTTCCAGTTCAGCTGGGCATAGTTTCCAATGAAATTGAACGCCCACCAAGCGCAGTTCTGGTCAAAGCTCTTCCGGTCGCCGCTGGACCACTCCTCCGGAACCGCGGTGGTACCGGCATAGATGGGCGTGTAGACGGTGGTATCGGGAGAATCCTGGCCAAACCACAGCACACTGCCGATCTCCCCGGGCATATCGGGACGCAACTCGGCCACGAAGCTGTAAGAGCAGCGGAACTGGGCGATCTCGCGCTCCCAGTCCTCGCTGGCGGCACTCTCCGGCTTGTTGCCGCTGGCCAGCTGCCAGCGGTGGGGATTGCCGAACGGACCGGCGGCCAGGCCCTGGGTCATATCATACTCGGTGCCCTCCAGATGGTCGCTGTAAATGTCCATAATGTCCTGGATGGAAACCAGCTCATCGGGCTTGATCGTGAAATCGTAGTGGCTCTGATTATCCAGCACAGGGAACTTCTGAGAGGGGGCCAACAAGCTGAACACCCGCCACTCGCGGCGGCTGGCATAGAATTCATAACCATAGGGCTCGGGGTTAAAGATCTGGGTGAAGTTGAAATCCTCCCCCTCGCTCCACCAGCCCATCTGCTCAGGCAGGTCAGTGATGTTGGTGGACCACATGTAATTCTCGGTGTCATTGAAGTCGATCACGCCCAGGCGGGAGCGGTTTGCTCCGGTATAAACCTGGTCGTCAGGTACACGCCGGGCCGCCCAATGGGCGCCGGGAGCCTCGCTGCCCTGCGTCCAAAGGGGACCGCCGCCGCAGATCTCAAAGATCCAAACTTCATTCTGGTCGGCCACCAGCAGACACTCGCCGCCGTCACAGTAGCCGTACTCCTCAGCCAGCGCACCCATAATCTGGATGGCCTCCCGCGCCGTGGCGGCCCGCTGCAAGCCCAGCATCTCCAGATTGGCAATGACCATCATGCCCTCAGCCGAGCTGACCTCGCTGCGGCCGCTCCAGGTAAACTCACTCATGACCACGCCCTTTTCATTCATAAAGGGGTAGCCGATGTTGAAGTAGGTATAGGTTGACTCTGCCTGCGGGATCTGGCCCACTAGGGTGACTTCATTTTTTGTCGCGGTGCAGGGGTCGTTGTAGATGTCCACAATCTCGCCAGCGGCATCGGTGCCGCCCTCTACGATCTGGATGCGGTGGTCATACCAACCGTCGCAGGTGTGGGATACGAGGACCGAACCAGTGTCGGACGCGTCCTTGCCGACCGCCAGAGTAGTACAGGCGCTGGCAGAAGTAGCAGTACCCAGAGCGATCACACATGCCGTTGTCAAACTGGCCACTTTTTGAAGCGCATGTTTCATATTTTCCTCTGCAAAATGGCAGGCGACGTAATGCTCACGCCCGTCAATCTCATACTTCTTAAGTTCCGGTCTCTGGTTCTTACAGATT
>ENA-UERZ01002309-UERZ01002309.1-human-gut-metagenome-genome-assembly--contig:-NODE-2309-length-10936-cov-3.149277_pt1 | contig 10936 bp, 10 predicted proteins | sample MGYA00242997_ERZ507998 | MGnify/ENA primary metagenome ERZ507998 (study PRJEB26167, sample SAMN06115470) | human gut metagenome | host: Homo sapiens | place: China:Henan | collected 2016-06-23... | reverse complement strand
GGTTCATCATCAGGATCCGGTCTCCATACTCCACCGCGTAGCGGAGGTTATGGGTGACCATCATGGCCGTCAAATGCTTTTCACGGATGACTCTGTCCGTCAGGGCCATGATGACCTCAGCGGTCTTGGGGTCCAGGGCCGCCGTGTGCTCGTCCAGAATCAGGAATTTCAGGGGCGTCATGGTGGCCATCAGCAGCGCCACCGCCTGCCGCTGGCCGCCGGAGAGAGCCCCCATCCGCACATCCAGCTTATCCTCCAGTCCCAGGCCCAGGGAGGCCAGCTGCTGGCGATAGAAGTCGATACGCTTTTTATTGACGCCCCGGCCCAGGCCGTAGGACCCGCCCTTGTTATCCGCCAGGGACAGATTTTCCAGCATGGTGAGGTTGGGGCAGGTGCCGGCGGCGGGGTCCTGGTAGACCCGGCCCATGGTGGCGTACCGCTGGTAGTCCTTCAGCTTGGAGATGCTCCGGCTGCCCACCAACACGTCACCGCCCTCGATGGGGATAGAGCCGCAGATGATGTTCAGCAGGGAGGTCTTGCCGCTGCCATTGCTGCCCACGATGGCCACGAACTGGCCCTCCTCCACTGTCAGGGAGAAGTGCTCGAACAGCCGCTGCTCCGTCAGGGTGCCGGGGTTGTAGATCTTCGTGATGTCCCGTACTTCAAGCATGGATGATCGCCTCCCCCTTCCGGCCGGACAGCACCAGCACCAGCAGGAACAGTGCAGCCGTAATCAGCTTCATCATATTGGTGGGCAGTCCCAGGCTCATGGCTACCTGGATGCACAGCTTGTAGAGCACACTGCCCAGCACTACCGCCGTGGTGCCCTGGGGGGAACCCAGGAAGCGGAGGGGCCCGGACTTCCGCAGTCCCCGGGCCAGCCGGGTGCCGGTGTAGAAGTGTATGATGGACACACCGATAATCACCGCCGCCAGGCCGTACACCAGCTGGCCGGTACCCATGGTGGCGGAGAAGCTGCGGGTTTCGTGGCAGACGATGCAGCCGCCGAAGGCCACCAGGGCGTTGGAGATCACCAGCCCCAGGATCTTTACTGTGCCTCGGTCCTTGGCCAAGGTGGTCACCAGGGTGGCGTTGTCGCCCACAGCCCGCAGCAGCAGGCCGGACTTCGTGTGGAAATAGGCGTCCAGCAGCAGCTTGATGACGATGACCAGCGCCAGGGACACAATCAGCTTCCGCCCGGAGAGGGAGAGATCCCCAAACAGGGCCATCACCGGGGCAGAGGTGAAAATGGTGTCCGTACCCCGGTCGATGGTCAGGTTGGACCCGGCGATCTGCAGGTTCACAGAGAACAGGGCGGTCATGGTGATGATGCCCGCCAGCAGGTTCCGCACCTTCAGCTTCACGTGGACCAGACCGGTGAAAAGTCCCGCCAGACCGCCCACTATCAGGGAGGCGGGCAGGGTCAGCCAGGGATCGACGCCCTTGGTCATCAGCACCGCCGTGACAGCGGCCCCAGGGGAAACGTGCCATCCACCCCCAGATCCGGAAAGTCCAGAATGGAATAGGTGATATACACGCCGTAGGAGATCAGGGCGTAGATCAGCCCCTGGATCAGAGTGCTGGTCAGCAGTTCCATCACATCCATGAGATGAGAAGCCTCCTTGTGAAAAGATCAGATCACGGTGCTGCAGAGGGTGCCGATGCCCTCGATGGCGCATTCCACCGTGTCGCCGGACTGGAGGAATCTGGGCGGATCGAAGCCCATGCCCACTCCCGCCGGGGTGCCGGTGGCGATGATGGTGCCCGGCAGCAGCGTCATTCCCCCGGTCAGCTCCTCCAGGATCTGCCCGATGGAGGTAATCAGCAGAGCGGTATTGGACTTCTGCCGCAGCTCGCCGTTGACCCGGCTGGTGATCTCCAGCGCCGGGGGATAGGCGATCTCGTCGGCGGTGACCAGTACGGGGCCCATGGGCGTGAAGCCGTCCAGACTCTTGCCGAAATACCACTGCTTATGGCCCGTCTGCAGGTCCCGGGCGGATACGTCGTTGAGGACGGTGTAGCCGAAGATGCAGTCTGCCGCATCGACGGCTTTCACGTCCCGGGCGGCTTTGCCCAGCACCACCGCCAGCTCCGCCTCATAGTCCAGCCGGTCCGTAAGGCCCGCGTGACGGGGGATGACGCCGTCGGGCTTCCCGGCCTCGCTGACCCGCTTGGAGAAGTAGACCGCCGCTGTACTGTTCTTGGTGAAGGCATCGGCGCTGTACCGGGCGGATTCCTCCGCGTGGTCCCGGTAGTTCATGCCCAGGCAGACCACATCCTGCCGGGGGCGGGGGATGGGAGCCAGCAGCTCCACATCTGACAGCGGGACCGCACCGCCCCGCTCTGCCGCCGCGGCGGCAGAACGGAGGTCGGCAGGGGTCATGGTTTCGATCAAGGTGTTCATATCGGCGGCGGGGAGGGGCAGCACGCCCTTTCCATCGGCGGTGAGGGCGCCCACATGCTCGGCGCCGCTGAGACGATAGGTGACAAGCTTCATGAAGAGTTCTCCTTGGTAATGGATGTTACAGATGTTATTCCGCGCACTCCTGGGCCTCCTGGGCGATGTCGTCGGGAATGGTGATGCCCAGCTCGGCCGCCGCGTCGGAGTTGATATACAGGCCATAGTTTTCGATGGTCTCGTAGGGCAGGTCTTCACAGGCGGCCTCGCCGGTGAGGACTTTGGCGGCCATCAGGCCGGTCTGGATGCCCAGCTGGATGTAGTCCAGGCCCGCGCCGCCCACGCAGCCCAGCTTTACCTGCTCCACCTCGGAACCGTAGACAGGGATACCCGCCTCGTCCGTCTTCTCCAGAATGGCGCCCAGCACGCCCACCACATTGTTGTCCGTCAGGTTGGACAGGCAGTCCACCCCATGGGACAGCAAGGTATCCACCGCCTGGGTGACCTCTGCCTGGGAGGTGACGCCCACCGCGTCAATGGTGAAGCCGTAGTCCGTTGCCAGCTCCTCATAGACGCTGATGGAGTAGACGGAGTTGGCCTCGCTGGTGGTGTAGACGATGCCGATGGTGTCGGCATCCGGCTGCAGGGCCCGGATCAGCTGGAGCTGGCCCTCCACCGGCAGGGCATCGGAAGTGCCGGTGATGTTGCCCGCGTCCAGGTGGGCGCCCACCGGGTCGGTGATGGCGGTGAAGATCACGGGGATGTCCTTGTCCTCCGCGGCATTGAAGCAGGCGATGGCGGAGTTGGTGGCGATGCCCACCATCAGGTCCGCGTCCTCGGCGGAAAACATCTGGCCGATTTGGGTAGCCTGGTTGTCGTCGAAGTTGGCGTTCTGGTAGTCCACCTCAAAGTCCGTGCCCTCCACCAGACCGGCCTGCTCCAGGCCCTGGAGGAAACCCTCCCGGCAGTTGTCCAGGGAGCCGTGCTGGCCGTACTGGCTGATGCCGATCAGATACTTGACGGGCTCACCGCCGCTTTCGCCGGAGGAGGTGTCATCGGTGCCGCCGCAGGCGGCCAGGGACAGGATCATGGTCAGGGACAGGCCGCAGGCGGCCAGCTTCTTCAGCAGATTCATCATAATAGATTCTCCAATCTTTGATACAGAATATTTGAAAGGGGTCCGTTCAGGGAATTGATATTGCAGCACAGGCCGCGCCATCGTCTGGTATTGTGTTTCATATCTCCATACTCCTTTCCCGGACCGATCAGGGGAATCAAAAAAAGCCCTGCCCCATATTTGGGACAAGACTTGAAACCATCCTGCGGTACCACCCAAGTTGACGCAAAGCGCCCGCTCGTTCCACGTACATTCATACGCGCCGCCCGGATAACGGGTGCGGGCCCCGTCAGACGCTACTGAGCATTTTGCCGTTTGCGCTGCCCTCGCAAGTCCATTCGCTGGAAAGTTCTCTGCCGTGATCCCACCATCCACGGCTCTCTGAAAGGTGACCTGACCAGGTACTCCTCTTGCTCATCGGTTTTGCTTGATTGCTTTGCATTATACGAAGCGGCGGCGGAAATGTCAACCGTGATTTTGCACAAATCTTTTTTGCTGCTTTAAAGAGATAAAATCCGGGGCAAGAACTACCCCGGCAGGATGGCCCTGCCGGGGAGTAACATGCAGTTTGAATCGGGTTTTCCGCGGCTCAGGAAAGCAGCAGCTTGTCGTCGGCTTCGTCAGAGCCGCTGACTTTGCTGAACAGGGCCAGCAGGTCGGGAACGGTGAGCTTCTTCTTCTCCTCGCCGGACACGTCGATGACAATACGGCCGTCGTACATCATGATGAGCCGGTTGCCGTGGACGATGGCGTCCTTCATGTTGTGAGTGACCATCATGGTGGTGAGGCCGTTTTCCTCCACGATCCGGTCGGAGAGAGCCAGAACCTTGGCGGCGGTCTTGGGGTCCAGGGCGGCAGTGTGCTCGTCCAGCAGCAAAAGCTTGGGCCGCTTCAAAGAGGCCATCAGAAGCGTCAGCGCCTGGCGCTGGCCGCCGGAGAGGAGCCCCACCTTGCTGGTCAGACGGTCCTCCAGACCCAGCCCCAGGTCCCGCAGCAGCTCCCGGTAGTCCGCCCGCTCCGTCTTGGTGATGCCCCAGCCCAGGCCGCGGGGCTGGCCCCGGCGGGCCGCCAGCGCCAGATTTTCCTCGATCTGCATGGTGGGGGCGGTGCCCATCATAGGGTCCTGAAACACCCGACCGATGAATTTGGCCCGCTTGTGCTCCGGCAGGCGGGTCACGTCCACCCCGTCGATGACGATGGCGCCGCTGTCCACAGAAAAGGTGCCGGCCACCGCATTGAGCATGGTGGACTTGCCGGCGCCATTGCCGCCGATGACCGTGCAGAAGTCACCGTCCTTCAGCGTCAGGCTGACGCCCCGGAGGGCCTGCTTTTCATTGACCGTCCCGGCGTTGAACGTCTTCCAGATCTCCTTGATCTCAAGCATCCTGATCCCCTCCTGTTTTTGCTCCGGCATTGGCGCTCCCGGCGGGCACCTTGACGTGGGCGTATTTCCCCTTCCAGTAGGGGATGGCCAGAAAGGCCGCCACGATCAGGGCGGTGATGAGCTTCATGTCATCGGTGTTCAGGCCCAGCCAGATGACCACCTGGTACACCAGGTAGTACAAAATGGCGCCGATGGCCACAGCCAGCATCTTCAGCGCAAAGTTGCGGAACACTTTGCCGAAGATCACCTCGCCGATGATGACGGCGGCAAGGCCGATGACGATGGCGCCCCGGCCCATGTTCACGTCCGCGAAACCCTGGTACTGGGCCAGCAGGGCGGAGGACAGGGCCACCAGTCCGTTGGACAGCATCAGGCCCAGCACCTTGGTGAAGTTGGTGTTGATGCCCTGGGCCCGGGACATATTGGGGTTGGAACCAGTAGCCCGCAGGGAGGCACCCAGCTCCGTGCCGAAGAACCAGTACAGCAGGGCAATGACCGCCGCCACAAAAATGGCTACCACCAGGATGGGGTTGTCCAGGCTCAGGGAGCGGACGCTCTGCTGGTCCACCAGCAGGTCATACTGTCGGGAGCTGACGGGCCGGTTGGCCTGTCCCATGATCCGCAGGTTGACGGAGTACAGGGCCAGCTGGGTGAGGATACCGGCGAGGATTGCCGGAATGCCGCAGGCGGGGTGGAACAGGCCGGTGACCAGTCCCGCCAGCACACCCGCCAGAAACGCCCCCAGCATCGCCAGCGGCACCGGCGCCCCCGCCATGGTCAGCATGATGAAGGCGGCGCCGCCGGTAGCCATGGTGCCGTCCACCGTCAGGTCGGCCACGTCCAGGATCCGGAACGTGATGTAGACGCCGATGGCCATGATGCCCCAGATCAGTCCCTGGGCGGCCACACCCGGCAGGGCGTTGACCAGATGCATGATGTTCAAGTGAAATCCCTCCAAAATCCCCCGGCTGTTTCCGGAGGCAATTTGCTGCTCTATTCTAGCAAAGTTCAGCGGAAAGGGGAAGCCCCTTTTCCGCTGAAAGTGTGTTGATAAGATTTGGATGACGGGGCGGAAGGGTGGCATACCGCAGACGCCGCCCATAGGACGGAGACCGGGCGGCGGAGAGCCCCGGAGAGGGCTCCCCGCCGGTGAAGGCGGAAGTTTTGCAGACAAGAATTTGAAAACATCCGCCGGCTCTTTATCGGTTCTCCGTCCATTCGTCCTTATTCGGCGATGGCCTCATAGCCGTCGGGCGGGGTCAGGCCCAGAGCCTCGCACATGGTGGGGTTGTACTTGGGGGTGAACTGGGGGGCGTACTCGATGGGCATGGTGGCGGGATCGGCGCCGTTCACCAGGATATCATAGGCCATCTCACCGGTTTTGTAGCCGATGTCATAGTAGCTGATGGTCAGCGTGGCCACGCCGCAGCCCTTGCAGATGCCCTCCTCACCGGCGATGATGGGAGTGCCGGTGTCCAGGGAGATGTTGCCGATCAGTTCGGCGTTGTTGGCAGCGGTGTTGTCGGTGGGAACGTACAGGACATCGCTGGCCGTGCAGGCTGAGGAGGCCACAGCGGACAGGTCGTTGGAGTCGGAGAAGGAGTATTGGGTGCAGGTATAGCCCAGATCCTCCAGGTAGCCTTGGACGGTGTCCACCTGATACTGGCTGTTGGGCTCGGCGGAGCAGTACAGCAGGCCCACAGTCTGGGCGTCGGGGAACCAGGTGTGCAGCATCTCAGCCTGCTGGTCCAGGGGCGCCAGATCGGAGGTGCCGGAGACGTTGTAGCCAGTGGTGCCGGTAAAGCCGTCAATGCCCAGAGCCACGCCGTACTCGGTGATGGAGGTGCCCAGAATGGGAATGGTGCTGGTGCCGGTGGCAGCGGCCTGGAGAGCGGTGGTGCCGTTGGCCATGATCAGGTCCACGCCCTGGGAGACAAAGTTGTTGGCAATGGTGGTGCAGTTGGCGGTATCGCCGGAGGCGTTCTGGGGGTCGATGGTGACACTGTCGCCCAGCAGTTCCGTCAGGGCGTCCTGAAAGCCCTGGGTGGCGGCGTCCAGGGCCTCGTGCTGGACCTGCTGGATAATACCCACGGTGTAGGTCTGGCTGCCGGAGGCGGACTCGTCGCCGCTGGTATCGGCATCGGTATCTGTGGACTGGGTGTCGCCGCCGCAGGCAGCCAGGCTCAGAGCCATGACGGCGGTCAGCGCAAGGGCAAGAAACTTCTTTTTCATCGCAGAGATCTCCTTTTCAAGATTGATCGCGGGGAAATTACAAAAAGCGGCTCTGTCCGAAGAGCAGAGCCGCCTTCCATACGGGGTGAGATCCACCGGCCGCCGGACCTTCACTGGCTGCTCTGCCTATGACAATATCGGCCCGCATAGCGGACCTGGCAGCCATAAAATCGAGAGAACCCCGCCACAGTGCGGAACGCTGCTGCAAACAAAACCATGGAAGAGCTCCCTTCTGCCGACCGGCCTTTGTACTTTTACACCATACTGCTTTAAACAGGCAAAGTCAATGGTGAATTTATACAAAATCTCTGGAAAATGTTTCAGAGGCAGGAGATTTCCCAAAAAACAGAGCCGCCCGGCAGCTTCCTCAGCAGAAAGCGCCGGGCGGCGGGGCCACGCGCTCCTCAGCCCCACAGGGCGGAGAGCATGGGAATGACCTGCTTTTTCCGGGACATGACCTTGGGCAGGAACACCACGTCCTCCGCATCCTCCACATTGAAGGCCTGGCGGATGCTGTCCCTGTCGCCCACGAACAGCAGCTGGGTGCCCTCCAGCAGTACATCGGTAATCATCAGGATTACCATGTCGAAGCCCTGCTTCTTCTGCAGGGAGCTCATGAGCTGCAAAAACTCTCCCTTGCGCTGGAGCAGCTGGTCGGAGTCCATGCAGGTGACCTGGCTCACCGCCAGGTTGTGGCCTGCGATGTGGAACTCCTTGTAGTCTGTGCGGAAGATCTCCTCTGCAGACTTCGCACCGCCGCCGGAGGCGGAGAAGATCACCTGTCCCAGCGCCTGGAGGGAGATGTTGGCGATCCGGGCCATGCGGTTGGCCACGTCGATGTCCCGCTGGGTGCAGGTGGGAGACTTGAACATGACCGTATCAGAGACGATGGCCGCGGCCATCAATCCCGCCATCTTGGCGGTGGGCATCAGGCCCTTGTCCTGATACATCCCCGCCACGATGGTGGTGGTGCTGCCCACGGGCTCGTTCCGGACAGTGATGGGATTCTTGGTCTGGATGTCCGCCAGCCGGTGGTGGTCGATGATCTCCAGAATCTCCGCCTGGTCCAGGCCCGGTACGGACTGGGCCTTCTCGTTGTGGTCCATCAGGATCACCTGCTTGCGGCGGGGCCGCAGCAGATGGTAGCGGGACAGGGTGCCCACCACCCGCTCCTCCTCATCCAGAATGGGATAGGCCCGGAAGCGGCTTTCCAGCACGGTGTTCTGCACGTCGTCGATATAGTCGTCCAGGTGGAAGCACACCAGATCCTTGTTCTTGCAGATGCTGCTGATGGGCATGGCATGGTAGATGAGCCGCACTGCCCGGTAGGCGTCATAGGCGGTGGAGATGATGCAGGTGTCCGTCTGCATGGCCAGCAGCTCCGGGTCCACCTCCGCCTGACAGACGATGATGCAGCTGACGCCGATCTCCAGCGCACGGCGGATCATGTCTGGCTGGTCGCCGCAGACCACGATGCTGCCCGGGTCGGAGAACACCAGGTTCTCCCGGCTGGCGGGCAGGGCGATGGTGACCTCACCGGAGATCACGTCCCGCATCTCGCCGCCCTGGTTGAGAATTTTGCCCTCCAGCACGGACAGCAGGTTGTACACCGGGATCTCGCCCACCTTAGGGTTGCGGACGGAGGACATGTCATAGTTGGCCACATCCCCGGCGGAGAGCATTCCGAACAGGGTCCCGTCCTCATTGGCCACGGGGATGGCGGAGATCTTGTCCTTCTGCATGGTCCGCCAGGCCCGGCTGATGGTGGCAGCGGCGGACAGGGTGGCGGGCGTGTCGTAATCCAGGTCCCGGACCTGGGTACGCACGTTGTTCAGCAGCTTGGGGGGCTGGAAGCCGAAGCGATCCAGCACGGTCTGGGTCTCGTCACTGATCTGGCCCAGGCGGGCGGCCTCGTACTGCCGCTGGCCAAGGGCGTTCTTCAGCGCCGCGTAGGCCATGGCGGAGACGATGGAGTCCGTGTCCGGGTTCCGGTGTCCGGTGATATAGATGGTGTCCATGAATACTCCCTCTCAAGTGGATGCGGGGCATCCAATTTTTGGCGTGTTGATAGCTTTATTATGCGTCTCCGGCGCAGGTTTGTCAACAGCCCGCAGGCCGGAAAACCGGGGGCCGGAAGGGCAAAAACTGCCTCCGCCAGCGGGGGCGGAGGCGGTTTTGCGCCGGTGCGCGACGGCGTTCACAGGGTTTCCAAATAGGCCTCGATGGCCTCGCCCATGAAGTGGGCTGTGCCGGGGCCGTAGCTGTCCAGAACCTCTGCAAAGCGGTTGTCCCAGCTGTACAGGTCCGCCAGGCGGCGGAGCTTCTCCTCGTCGCAGCTGCGGCTGAACTTCACCAGATGGGCCTGCCAGCGGAGCACCAGCTCCCGGGCCTCCGGACTGGCGGGGTCGCCCTTGGCCGCCTCAGCGGCAAAGGCCATGAGAATGGGGTCGGCGTCCTCCTGCTCGGCGGACGCGCCGATATAGCTTGCCATGGGATTTTTCCTCCTTGCGGGGGACTGAATCGGGGTCAGAGAATGACCAGCTCCTTGGGGGCCAGAGTGAGGTTTTGACAGCCCTCCGGTGTGAGGTACAGCACGTCCTCAATCCGCACACCCAGCTTCCCGGGCAGGTAGATGCCCGGCTCGGCAGAGATCACCGCCCCGGCGGGCAGGGGCTTGTCGTTGGAGGGAGTGGCGTTGGGCCCCTCGTGGATCTCCACTCCCACGCTGTGGCCGAAGCTGTGGCCGAAACAGGGACCGTAGCCCGCCTGCCGGATGATGTCCCGGGCGGCGCCGTCCACGGCCTTTCCAGTGGCCCCGGCCCGGGCGGCTGCGATACCCGCGAGTTGGGCCTGCAGCACCGTGTCGTAGACCTGGCGCATCTCATCCGTCACGGATCCCACCGCCACGGTACGGGTCATGTCGGAGCAGTAGCCGTGATAGATGCAGCCGAAGTCCATGGTGACGAACTCCCCGGCCTGGATGACCTTTTCCGAGGGTACCCCGTGGGGCAGGCTTCCGTTGGGGCCGGACACCACGATGGGATCGAAGGACTTGTCCTCCGCCCCGTAGTGGAGCATGAGATACTGGAGCCGGGCGGCGATCTCCTTCTCCGTGACGCCGGGCCGGATCTCGTTCAGGATATCCGTCAGGGCCTTCTCCGCAATCCGCTGGGCGGCAATCATGATCTCCAGCTCCTCCGGGTCCTTTACCGCCCGCAGTTCTGCCAGCAGGTCCGCAGCGGGCACCAGCTCACAGGGTAGAGCCCGGGCATAGGCGTCGTGCTCCCGGACGGTCATATAGGCGTCCTCAAACCCCAGGCGCTGGATGCTGTGGCGCTGGACGGCCTCCTTCAGCAGGGCGGAATAGCCCCGGCCGTGGCCTGCCTCCTGGACCTCCGCATCCTGCACATGCCGCCGGGCGGCCTCTGTGTACCGGGAGTCGGTGAAGTAATAGAACTTCTCTCGGGTGACCAGGGCCATGCCGTCGGTTCCGGCGGAGTGGAAGCCGGAGGCGTAAAAACGGTTGGCCTCATGGGTCAGCAGCATACCGTCCAGGTCACGGGATTCCAGCTGGGCGGCGATTTTAGCAAAATGATTCATCGTGTTACCTCCTGGGCCTCTATTTTCTTCACAGAGGCCTTTACAAATCCGTAGAACAGCGGATGCGGCCGGTCGGGACGGACGGCCGCTTGCAGCGGCAGTCCGCGAGAGATGCTGGCGGGCTCGCCCCTTGCGGGGCAACCGCCCACATGGCAGAGAGCCGTCCCGCCCGGGACTTATTGAGTGTCAGCTTCTATTTTCTCCA
>ENA-UERZ01002308-UERZ01002308.1-human-gut-metagenome-genome-assembly--contig:-NODE-2308-length-10936-cov-4.660834_pt1 | contig 10936 bp, 10 predicted proteins | sample MGYA00242997_ERZ507998 | MGnify/ENA primary metagenome ERZ507998 (study PRJEB26167, sample SAMN06115470) | human gut metagenome | host: Homo sapiens | place: China:Henan | collected 2016-06-23... | reverse complement strand
TCTCCATATTCAATCCCCCTTTTCTTTATTATACCAGAAGAACCCCGCCGCTGGCGAGGTTCTTTGACAGACTGAAACGTGCGGACTTCTTTCGAAGTCCGCACGTTTTCTCTCGTTCATGGCTCAGGGGCCCTCTTGTTCCCGCTGTTCCTCCTGCCTCTGGATCAGCTCCCGCAGCGTTGTTGACAGGATCTCAAAATCTATCGGCTTGGAGATATGGGCGTTCATTCCCGCGTCTACCGTGGCCGCGATATCCTCCGCAAAGGCATTCGCAGTCACCGCAAGGATCGGGATCTCCAGGGCATCCGGGCGGTCCAAACCGCGGATCATCTTGGCCGCCTCACATCCGCCCATCTCCGGCATCTGCATATCCATCAAGATCGCGTCGAAGCCAAAGGGCGGGGAGCTCTGGAAGCATTCCACGGCCTCTCTGCCGTTCCACGCCTGGGTTACAGACATATCATGCATATGCAAAAGCTCTGTGGCGATCTCCATGTTGATGGCGTTGTCCTCTGCCAGGAGAATATGTTTTCCCCGCAGCCCGTCTGCCGCCCCGGCCGGACTCCAAGTCTTCTTCCCGCATACCTCCGGCTCATCTTGGGCCACCTCCAGGGGCAGCGTTACTGTGAACGTACTGCCTTCTCCCAGGGTGCTCTCAACAACGATTTCGCCCCCCATTTGCGACACCAGGCTCTTGACAATGGGCATTCCCAGTCCAGTTCCCAGCACATACTTAGCTCCAAAACGGGTCTCCCGTTCATAGGGGAGGTAAATCCGTTCCAAAAATTCTTTGGACATGCCGGCGCCGGTATCCGAGACTTTGATCTGGTACTTGGCATGCTTCTGGTGATCGATCTGCCGTACTGAAACAGCGATGGAGTCTCCTTCCCTGGTAAACTTGAACGCGTTGGAAAGCAAATTGTTCAAAATCTGTCCAACCCGGAAGAAGTCTCCATAGACCTGCTCTTCTTTGAGGTCAATAGAAATCTCAAAGTCCTTCTTCTCCTTCTCTGCCTGAGGACGGAACACCTCCGCACAGCCCGCAGCACAGCTGCGCAGATTAAAGCCGGTCCAGCGTCATCCCACCCTGCTCCATCCGGGACAATTCCAGAATATCGTTGATCAGCCCCAGAAGCTGGCGGCTGGAGGTTTCGATCTTACCCAGATAATCCTTTATCCGCTCCGACTCCTCCACATAGTTTCCGGCCAGTTCGGTCAAGCCCAGGATCGCGTTGAGGGGTGTGCGCATTTCATGGGAGACTGAGGAGAAGAAGTTTTTCTGGGACTGCTCGCTCTTGTGTGCCGCATCCAAAGAGTTCTGAAGCAGCTGCATCTGCTGGAGCTGCCGCCCCTTTTCCTCATCGATCTCCCGGAAACAGAGCACGACCTCCCCCCGGTTCAGGGATTCATCAAAGAGCATCTGTATCTGGACCCAGCGCAGTTCTTGGTCAAAGATCCGCCGGAACTCTCCCCCGAAGTTTCTGACCCGCCGACCCATCAGGTCCCGGATGTTCTGAATGGAGAAGCTGCTCTGGAACTCTTCGGACGCTTTGCTCTCGATCACCGAGCCGAGATGATGGAGCAGGTCGGCATAGGGCCCCTGTTGCGGCAGATTCCTCCGGATATAGTCCGAACCTTTGATCATATCGTAGGTCTCCTGCTCTACATTGACCCGGTAGATGGCGTAGTAGGAGTTTCCCAGCACCCGAACCGTCTCGTTGGTCCGTTCGATCCGGCGGTTGAGCACATGCTCCCGCGCGCTCATTCCCACCACAATGGCCAGCAATCCAATCAGCAGCATCAAAAACCAGAGCGTAAAGGTCTGAAGATCTCCCAAAATCGTGCTGAAAGGAACGGTAATGATGGACATCCATCCATTGGGGGCGGCCGTATAGTAAACGCCCCGCTTGGCCCCCTCCAGGTCGTAGACAAACTCCCCTGGAGCGTCTACCTCTCCGGCCTCGATCTGTCCAAAGAGTTGTTTGACATATTCCTGTATCTCTCTGGAACTCCCCTCCGTTTCGGTATGCGCATACAAAAGCGTACCCTTTGTGTCGCACAGATAATAGGAACCTCCCACCGGAAGATTCTGCGGATTCACCGCTATCTGAAAATTTTCGGGAAAAATATCAAACGCCATGATGTTTACACGCTCGGAATGGCCGCACCTTTTTGCAATCGTAACGACCGGACGCCCTGTAATGGCATCCATATATGCGTCTGTGAATACAATATCCCCATCCGCTGCAAGGGCTTTTTGATACCACTCGGCTTCGCTTACGTCATAGGTCTCCGCCCTCCCAGTAATTGGCCGCAATGATCTTCCCATCAATCACCACATAGGGGTCGATCACTGCTTCCCCAAACATATCCCGGACCGTATCAAAAAAACTGCTCATCCAGCGTTGCACGCTTTCATAGGAGGCATTCTCCTGAAGCTGCTGATCCAAATATTCTGTTCCGAATTCCATCAGCATTTCAAAGACGGCGATGTTGCGCTCCTCCTCCACCGAGTAGCTCTGCGCCAAAGACTGGCCCACCTTCTGGGAGTTTTGCAGCAGGCTATTCTGCAGCAGAGTCAATCCCAGTAGTGCGGACACCGCAAACGCAAGCAACACCAGCAGATTGAACCGCATCTGCTTCCAGATGGACTTTGACCCGCCATTATGGATGGATTTTCCACCATTTCGCTTCATGCTATCGCTCCTTCATGCTCTGATTCCTTTCCGGCACGGAGTTTCCTTTCTATTGTACTTGCTGCGGAAAACGATGTCAACGACCGCTTGTTTTGCAGATTTGTCTCGCTTGTTTTGTAGATTTGTCTTCCCATCTGTTCCGGCATATCGGTGCGCAGCAAAGCCGGCGCGCTCCTCCCGTTCCCACCGTGCAGGTCAGACATAAAGTTTTTCCCTCCAAAATCTGTATTTCTACACTCACGAGTATTGCTTTTTTTAAACCAGTCAGTTATGATTATGGAACAGAGATTTCAACCAACGCTGATGTATCTGAAAAAAGGCAAAGTGAGGGATCCTATGAATATCGCGACACAGACCTGTACGGAATTTCTGGAAGCGCTGGCCTCCAAGGCCCCGGTTCCCGGCGGCGGCGGCGCTTCCGCCCTGGTGGGCGCCGTCGGCGTAGCCCTCGGCAATATGGTGGGGAATCTCACCGTCGGAAAGAAAAAATACGCCGATGTGGAGGCTGATGTCCGCGCGCTGGACCAGCGCTCGGAAGCGCTGCGCCGGAAACTGGAGGCTCTGGTGGCCGCCGACGCGGAAGTCTTTGAGCCCCTCTCCCGCGCCTACGGACTGCCCAAGGATACAGAACAGCAGCGCTCCTATAAGGAGCAGGTCATGGAGCAGGCCCTGAACACCGCCTGTTCCGTTCCCATGGAGATCATGGGCGCCCTCTGCGAGGCGATCGAACTTCACCGAGATTATGCGCGTATGGGCTCTGCCATTGCCATCTCGGATGTAGGCGTCGGCGTTCTCTTCTGCAAAGCGGCGCTTCAAGGCGCCAGCCTGAATGTCTTTATCAACACGAAGTCCATGGCAGACCGGGCGAAGGCCCGCGCTCTGGAGGAGAAAACCGAAGCCATGCTCTCCAAATATGTTCCCATGGCGGATGAGATCCACACGCAGGTGCTGGGCCGCCTGCGCTGACAGCCGGCGCACACTGAAAAAGGAAAGGTGATGTACATGTCTACCATTCTCTCCGGCAAAGAGGTTGCCGCCGCCCTGACCGACGCACTGGTCCAGCGCACCCGCGTCCTTAAAGAGCGGGGGATCTCTCCTGCTCTGGCCATTGTCCGGGTCGGAGCGCGGGAAGACGACCTGAGCTACGAGCGCGGCGCCACCAAGCGCTGTGAGAAGATCGGTGTGGCCGTGCGCTCTTTTGTCCTCCCAGCCGACGCCTCCCAGGAGGCGCTGCTCCAGGTCATCGACCAGGTCAACCGGGACCCGTCCATCCATGGCTGCCTGCTCTTCCGTCCATTGCCCAAACAGATGGATGACGAGACCGTGCGCCGCGCCCTCGCCCCGGAAAAGGATGTAGATGGGATCACCGACGGCTCTCTGGCCGGGGTATTTGCCGGAGTAAAACGGGGCTTTCCGCCCTGCACCGCCCAGGCCTGCATGGAGATCCTGGCCCATTACGGCTATGATCTGACCGGCAAGCGGGTCACTGTGGTGGGCCGCAGCCTGGTGGTGGGCAGGCCCGCAGCCATGATGCTGCTCCAGAAAAACGCCACCGTCACCCTCTGCCACACCCGCACAGTGGATATGCCCTCTGTCTGCCGGGAGGCAGAGATCCTGGTCGTTGCGGCCGGAAAAGCCGGCGTGGTGGACGCCTCCTATGTCTCTCCCGGTCAGGTGGTTGTGGACGTGGGCATCAACGGCAACGCCGAGGGCAAACTCTGCGGCGACGTGGCCTTTGACGCGGTGGAGCCGGTGGTGGAGGCCATTACTCCGGTGCCGGGCGGCGTCGGCTCGGTCACCACCTGTGTTCTGGTGGGTCATGTAGTGGAGGCGGCCGAGCGCGCCTGCGGACTGGCATAAGGCGTTCTGCCACGGTCATTTTCCATGTTTTTGTATGGAAGAGCCGTCTCCCAAGTCAAATTATGCTATAATGAAGGGGCCGGCAGTTTGCCGGCCCCTTCATCTGTTCAAAGGAAGTGACGTATATCTATGGAACAATCCCGCGTCTCCCGTGTCACGGCGGAGATGAGAGCCGCCGGACTCTCCCAGATCCTCATCACCGCTACCACCTCAGTCTACTACCTCACCGGCTTCTGGGTAGAGCCCCATGAGCGTCTGCTGGCCCTTTACCTGGATGCAGGGGGAAAGGCCGTCCTGTATGGCAACGAGATCTTCGGCCTCCCCTCCACGCCGGAGCTGCCGGTGGTTACCCACAGGGACGGGGAGGACCCTGTCGCCGCTCTGGCCGGCGCCCTCCGCCCCGGTTCCCTCGGTGTGGACAAGTTTTGGTACAGCAAATTTCTCATCGGCCTCATGGAGCACCGCCCCGATGTGCGCCCCGTCCACGGCTCCGGGCCCGTGGACCTCTGCCGCAAACAGAAGGATGAGGCCGAGCGCGCCGCCATGCGCCACAGCTCGGCCATGAACGACCAGGTGGTGGCCGCCGCCATCGGGGCCGTCCGGACCGGCGTGCGGGAAAATGAACTGGCCGCGCTGGTCAACCGGGAATTCCTGGCCCGTGGAGCCGACTGTGAGGGGACGCAGCTGGTCTGCTTCGGCGCCAACGGGGCCGATCCCCACCACAGCGGCGGCTCCACCGTGCTCCAGCCCGGGGACAGCGTGATTTTCGACCTCTTCACCCCCATCTCCCGCTATTGGTGCGATATGACCCGCACGGTCTTCTACCAGACGGTCAGCGACAAACAGCGGGAGGTCTATGAGCTGGTCCGCCAGGCCAACGAGGCGGCTGAGGCCATGATCCGCCCCGGCGTCCTCCTCTCCGACCTGGACCGCTGCGCCCGGGACATCATCACCAAGGGCGGATATGGGCCCTGCTTTACCCACCGCCTGGGCCATGGCTGCGGTCTCGACTGCCACGAACCCCCGGACGTGAGCGGCGTCTCGGACACCCCCCTGGAACCCGGCATGGTTTTTTCGGTGGAGCCGGGGATCTATCTGCCCGGGGAGTTTGGCGTGCGTATTGAGGACCTGGTGCTGGTGACGGAGGACGGCTGCGAAGTGCTCAACCACTATCCCAAGGATCTGCAAGTCGTTGGATAAGCCATTTTAGCGAAAACGAGCCGTATATCTTTTAAATAGATATACGGCTCGTTTTCATTTTGAGCTCTACAAATGTTTCCCAAGATCGCGGAGCCAGATCTCCGCCAAGTCCATCCAGCCGGCACACTCCATCTGGAGGCCCCGGTTGTCCCGCCCGGCGGTGAGGGGACCGGCGGTCCCGATGCCGTGCCGCCCCACCGGGTAGAGGTGAAATTCGGTGGAGATCCCATGGGCGCGCAGCGCCTGGACAAAGAGGATGGAGTTTTCCACCGGCACGCTCTCATCGGTGAATGTGTGCCAGAGGAAGACCGGCGGCACGTCGTCGTTCACCTGTTTTTCCAGGGAGAGGAAATCCCGCAGCTCCTCCTCCCGCTCGGCCAACAGGTTCTCCGCGCTCCCCCGGTGGCCGAATGGCCCCATGGTAATGACCGGATAGCTCAGCATCAGGCCGTTGGGACGGTGCAGCTCGGGTGGGCTGTCCAGCGCCCGGGCGAGGAAGTCCGCCTTCCAGAACACCCCCAGGCAGGCGGCCAGGTGCCCCCCTGCCGAGGAGCCCTGCACCACGATGCGCCCGGGGTCCACATACCACTCCGCCGCGTGACGGCGGATGAGGGATACGGCGTTTGCCAGCTGCAAAAGGGCGGTGGGAAAGCGTGCCGGTGCCACGGAGTAGCGCAGCACCGCCGCATGGGCCCCCATGGTCATACACTTGAGCGCAATGGCCTCCCCCTCCCGGTCGGAGGTCATGGCATATCCGCCCCCGGGACAGATGACCACCATGGGCCGGAGCAGCCCGTCGTCCAACTCCTCCGAATTGTCCCACAGGTAGAGGGACAGCTTTGCCGTGGGGCCTCCCGCCCCCGCCGGGATCTCATGGATCTGATAATTCATGGGTCTCTCGCTCCTTTTTGGGTTTCACAGTTACCAAACGAAGGCCGTCAGAACAGGCTGATCTGACCGCTCTCATATTCTCTGGGGCGTCCCTGGGCCTCCTCCCGCTCCACCAAAGTGGAGGGAAGCTCCTCCAGGAAGGGAGAGGGCTCCTCCCCCGAGGTGAGCAGGATCAGCTCTTCTCTGGCCCGGGTCATCCCCACATAGAAGAGCCGCCGCTCCTCGCCGCCGTCCACCGGATGGCGCTCCGATTCCAGCGGCAGCACGCCCCTGCGCACTCCACAGAGGAATACCACAGGGAATTCCAGCCCCTTGGCGGCATGGAGGGTCATGAGCGTCACTGCCCCCGCGTCATATTCGCCGGAGCGCCGCCACAGGTCCCCCTCGCCTCCCAGGGCGACCCCTTCCAGCAGTCCTGGCATGGTTTTATAGAAGGAGGCCATGCCCATCAGCTTCTCCAGGGCGTCCGAACCGGCGCAGCCCGCGGCGCCGGCCCAGCGCTCCAGCAGCCGCCAGGGGCGCTCCCAGTCAGCCTGCTGTCCAAAAAAGGCGGTCAGCTCCAGCCAGGGACGCAGGATGGTCAGCTCCCCATAGTCCTGCTCCACCGCCTTGACCCGCTGGGCCGCATCCCCCTCGGCGACTGCCCAGGTGTGGGACACCGCCCGGACCAGATCCGGCGGAACCTTCCAGATCAGACGCAGCGCCGCCTCCAGCGCCAGGGTATCCGCCGCTTCCAGCAGCACCCGGAAAAAGCACAGCGCGCCCCGCACCGTATCGTCGTGGAGAAAGTCGTCCCGCCCAGCGACCCGGCAGGGGATCCCCTCCCGCCGCAGGCACTGCTCCAACACACCGGCCTGATGGCGGGTGCGGTAGCAGACCGCCAGATCGGAAAAGCTCCAGTTTCGCCCGCGGTCCTGGTGGCGGCGGGCCTCCAGCAGATCCACCCCGCCCACCAGGCGGTTGATCTCCTTGGCCACAAAGACAGCCTCGGCCCGGTCGCTTCCCGTATGCACCAGGCGCACCTTTGCCCCGCCTGGCCGGACGGCATGGAGGACCCGTTCTCCGCCCCCGTTGTGCCGGATGACCGCCAGGGCGCATTCCAGGATCTCCGGCGTGGAGCGGTAATTTTCTCTCAAATGGATGGTGCGCAGCTGGGGCGTCTCCTCCTTCAGCCGGGAAAAACAGGCCGGATCAGACCCCCGGAAGGCATAGATGGACTGGTCCGGGTCGCCGATCACAAAGAGACTGCGGCCCAGACGGTTCCAGGCCCGGAGCAGGCGGTACTGCATGGGGTTGCAGTCCTGAAACTCATCCACCAGCAGATGACGGAACTTGCGCGCGTCGCTCCGGCTCTTTCCCTCCCACTCCTCCAGTGTCCGCAGGAGCAGGTCGTCGTAGTCCATCATCCCCCGCTCAGTCAGGCGGCGGTCATAAAAAGCGCAGGCCCGCTCCAGCTCCCCGTCCCCCGGCTCTTCCATGCCGTTTTTCCGGCGGGAGACCGCCTGGAGCAGCCGCTTGGGCGGCAGGGACATGCCGAGGGCGCGCAGGACCTGTCCCGCCAGCTCCAGAGCCTCATACTCGCCCACCAGTCCCACCGGTTCTTCCCGGGAGAGCAGGTGGAGCGCGATGGAGTGAAAGGTCCCAATGGTCATACCGCTCATGAGCCGCCGGTCTCCCAGCGCCTGTTCCAGCCGCTCCCGCAGCTCGGCTGCCGCCTTCTTCGTAAAGGTCACCGCCGTGATCTCTGAGGGGCGCTCCCCCTGCGCGAGGAGCCACAAAATGCGGGAGACCAGGGTCTTGGTCTTTCCAGCGCCCGGTCCGGCCACCACAGCCACCGCCCGCTCACCGGCACACACGGCGCTCTGCTGGGCGGCATTGAGAGCTTCCGGCCGGGGCACCTGCGGCTCTTCCACCGGAACCGGTTTTTCCACCGCATGCTTTTCCCGGGTGGAAACGCTCCTCTTTTTGACCTTGGGAACGTCGCAGCCAAAGAGGCTCACCTGTCCGCTGAAAGACTCCTTCTCCTGCTCGGTGAGGAGAGTCATCCTGCCATACTCCCCGTCAAAGCCAGGTTCCCACAGGGCCTCTCCCGCCCGCAGGCGGCGGATGCCCTCGGCCACGCAGGGTCCGGCGGCCGCCGCGATGTCTTCGATGGGCGCCTCCCGCAGAATGTGGAACTCCGGTCCCAGTTTTTGCAGCATCTCCTCGTAGCGCAGCTGGTTGCGCTTGCACTCCGGAGCGCCGCCCAAGGTGGCGGAGAGGACCTCCGGCAGCGGCGCCAGCCGCTCATAACCCGGCGCTCTGGGGCGCACATATCCCTCCGGCCGGTCGGCCAGCTGCTCTACCCGGTGGAGCACGCCGGTGGTCAGCCGTTTGCCGCAGACGGGGCAGACCCCTCCCACTGCCTCAGCCTCCTGGGGCGAGAGGCACTGCTTGCAGTTGCGGTGGCCGTCGTAGTGGTACTTTCCCTCCTCCGGGAAGAACTCCACCGTCCCCTTCAACCCCCGCCCGGTCCGCAGGGCCTTTTCCAGCGCGGCATAGGAGCAGGGGATCTCCAGGAGGTTTGCCTCCCGCCCCAGCTTGGAGGGGGAGTGGGCGTCCGAGTTGGAGACCAGATGGAAGCGGTCCAGGGCCGAGCAGCGCCAGTTCATGGGCGGATCGGAGGAGAGCCCGGTCTCCAGCGCATGGATATGGGGGGTCAGGTCCTCAAAGCACTCCTCAATGGTATCAAAGCCGGAAAAGGCGCCGAACAGGGAAAAATGCGGCGTCCAGATGTGGGCGGGAATAAAAATAGCGTCGGGGGCGGCCTCCAGCGTGATCTCCAGCAGGTCCCGGCAGTCCAGTCCCAGGATGGGCCGCCCGTCCGAGTGCAGGTTTCCGATGGCCTCCAGCCGCCGGGAGAGGACCTCCGCCCGCTCCAGATCGGGCAGCACGATCAGGCTGTGAACCTTGCGCACTGCGCCGTTTTTCTTGTAGATGGTGCTGATCTCCCCGCTGACCACAAAGCGCGGGGCCTCCTCCACCGAAAGGGCGCCCGGGCGGACCGCCTCCTCTTTCAGGGTATAGAGTCCCTCCTCCGCGGGGGCAAGCTGTTCCGCCAGCTCGGCCCGCCAGGCCGGGTGGGTAAAATCTCCGGTCCCCACCAGATGGATGCCCTTGCGTCTGGCCCAGAAATCCAGCGCGGCGGGCACGCAGTCCCGGCTGGTCGCCCTGGAATACCTGGAATGGATGTGCAGGTCTGCGATCCGCATATATCTTCCCCTCTTTCTCCGTCCGACGCGCCTTTCCCGCCCCGGTTTCCTGTCGTCTGTTCCATGATAGTACGTTTTCCGCTTCTGTGCAAGGCCTTGTCTTTCCCGCCGGAGGGTTTTATAATGTCGTTACAGATACAAAACACAGAAGGCAGTTTGGCATGAAACTATCCGTACTCTATTTTTCCCGCTCCGGACACACCCGGGACATGGCCGAAGAGATCGTATCCGGCATGAATACCGTGGAAGGTGCTCAGGCCCGGGCCTTTCCCCTGGACGCTGTCGATGCGGACTTTCTCCGGGAGAGTTCTTGCGTGGTACTGGGCACACCCTCCTATCTGGCCTGTATGGCCGGTCCGGTCAAGACCTGGCTGGACACCGAGAGCGGCAAATACGGCCTGGCCGGCAAGCTGGGCGGCGCCTTTGCCACCGCGGACTATGTCCACGGCGGCGGCGACATGGCGGTGCAGGGTATCCTGACCCACTTCATGGTACGGGGCATGCTGGTCTACTCGGGAGGAGGCTCCTGGGGCAAGCCCTACATTCATCTGGGCCCAGTGGCCATCAGCGATGACCTGGCCAAATACGCCCCCACCTTCCGGGCCTACGGCACGCGCATGGCCTCCAAGGCGCTGGAGCTCTTTGGCGTCTGATTTCCTTCCAAGCACAAATACGCCCGCACGGATCGGACCGCCGTGGGGGCGTATTCTATTTGAAGCAGATTTCTTTCTTCTTTTCCCAGGTGCAGCACCGCTTCCGGTCTGAGACAATCTGTCCCAGCATAGAATATCCTATACAGAATTTGGAAAGGAGGTCTCCCTATGGCATCCCCCACCTGTTGGGTCGGTCTGCGCTGGAATCCGCCTCCCGTCCCGCCCGCCCCCATCCATTCCGGATCTTCAGGCGCGCCAAAGAAATAGGTGTCCCCGCAGCAGGGGCATCCCTGGCGTTTTCCTTTGTGAGCTGTTTTTGAAAAACATCCATTGCGAATGGAAGGAAAACATCTCGTGTAGGATTGTCAAACATATTGGACAGTGA
>ENA-UERZ01002303-UERZ01002303.1-human-gut-metagenome-genome-assembly--contig:-NODE-2303-length-10945-cov-4.670685_pt1 | contig 10945 bp, 12 predicted proteins | sample MGYA00242997_ERZ507998 | MGnify/ENA primary metagenome ERZ507998 (study PRJEB26167, sample SAMN06115470) | human gut metagenome | host: Homo sapiens | place: China:Henan | collected 2016-06-23... | reverse complement strand
GTTCTCCATATTCAATCCCCCTTTTCTTTATTATACCAGAAGAACCCCGCCGCTGGCGAGGTTCTTTGACAGACTGACAGCCCGGAGCGTCTTTCAGAGACGCTCCGGGCTGTTTCACATTCAGGGCATCATCACGCCGGCGCGGAGAAGCGGGGGGCGGATCATCTCCCACAGAGGAACTGCCACTGCCACGGCCAGAATGGCGTTAATCGTAGAGGTCAGGCATTTGGTAGCCAGGAAGATCAGCATGGGCGAACCGGGGGAGAGGCTGAACACAAAGGCGCCCATGAGCCAGCTCTTGCAGAAATAGAGGACCACATAGGCCAGAGAGCCCAGAATGGCGCCGGACAGGTTCCAGCGGAAGGAGAGGCTTTTGCGCCCCCGCCAGTGGGCGATCAGGCCGGTGAGAAAGCCGATGAAGAATTTGTTGAGGAAGGTGATCCAGGCCTCGGGGGCATAGAGCGGGTTGGTCAGGTCGTACAGGGCCGAACCGATGGCACAGGAGAGGCCGCCCGCCGGCCCCAGCAGCAGGCCGGAGAGGACGCACATGATGTTGCCCAGCTGGATGGCGGCGTTATCCACGGAGATGGGCACCAGGATGCGGAAGCCGGAGAAGATGAGCACCAGGGCGGACATGAGGCCGATCAGCACGATTTTATGGGTGGTAAAGCGGGAACGGGTGGTGATCTTCATAAGCAGACACTCCAATCAAGATAACAGGCATGTCCCTCATTATAGCGCGCCGGCCTGTGGGATGCAAGCGGCTTGCGGTGGGACGGACGGGTGCAGGGCGCTTTCCTCCAGAGCGATGCGAAAAAGAAAAAGCGCCGGAACCGGCGGCCTCCATTGACACAGCCCTGTCAATTTAGTAAGATAAAGCAACAGAATCTTTCCATTCCAAAGAAATCAGGTGAGTCCACAATGAAGAAGCCTTTTGTCACCCAGGAGCAGCTCCAGAACATTGCTGCGCAGTATCCTACCCCGTTTCATCTCTATGACGAGCGGGGCATCCGGGAAAACGCCAGCCGGCTGAAGGCGGCCTTTTCCTGGAATCCCGGGTTTCGGGAGTATTTTGCCGTCAAAGCTACCCCGACGCCCGCCATTCTCAAGCTCCTGCGGGAGGAGGGGTGCGGCGTGGACTGCTCCTCCCTGACCGAGCTGATGATGTCCGAGCGCTGCGGCTTTCAAGGAGAAGAGATCATGTTTTCCTCCAATGACACCCCGCCGGAGGAGTTTGCCCTGGCCCACCGCCTGGGGGCCACCATCAATCTGGACGACATCACCCACATCGACTGCCTGAAGGAGACCCTGCCGGTTCAATCCGGGGGGCGTGTTCTCCATCGGAGCCTCCAAAGAGGGGTTCCAGGTCATGGATCACCCCGGCGACGCCAAGTACGGATTCACCCGGGAGCAGCTCTTCACGGGCTTCCGCCGGCTCAAGGAGCTGGGGGTGAAGCACTTTGGCCTGCACTCCTTCCTGGCCTCCAACACCCTGTCCAACGAGTACTATCCCACCCTGGCGGGGATTCTCTTCCAGCTGGCCGCCGACCTGAAGCGGGAGACTGGATGCCACATCCGCTTCATCAATCTCTCGGGCGGCGTGGGCGTGCCCTACCGCCCCGAACAGACCGCCAATGACATCTTCGCTATCGGCGAGGGGGTGCGCAGACAGTATGAGTCCATCCTGGCGCCGGCCGGGATGGGAGATGTGGCCATCTTTACCGAGCTGGGCCGGTTCATGCTGGCCCCCTACGGCTGTCTGGTGACCCGGGCCATCCATGAGAAGCATACCTACAAGGAGTACATCGGGGTGGACGCCTGCGCCGCCGACCTGATGCGCCCGGCCATGTACGGGGCCTATCACCACATCACCGTCATGGGGAAGGAGGACGCCCCCCGGGACCACGTCTATGATGTGACCGGCTCCCTGTGTGAGAACAACGACAAGTTTGCCGTAGACCGCGCCCTGCCCCGGATCGACATGGGGGACCTGCTGGTCATCCACGACACCGGCGCCCACGGCCACGCCATGGGCTACAACTACAACGGCCGCCTGCGCTCGGCGGAGATCCTCCTGCGGGAGGACGGCTCTACGGAGCTGATCCGCCGGGCCGAGACGCCGGAGGACTATTTCGCCACCGTGGTGTGGTAAACCAAAAGGAAAGCCGCCCTCCGTCCATGCTGCGCTGCGCAGAGGACGAAGGGCGGCTTTCCCGTCAAGAAAGGGCGGCTCAGGAACGGCGGGAGTCTTTGCGCTCCTGCCGCTTTCCCAGATAGACGGCCAAAAAGATCACCGTGAGGATATTGACCGAGCAGAACCCAAGCAGCCCTATGAGGAGGAGCTGGGCCCCCGCCTCGCCGCCGGCGGAGGATTGGAAGATCAGCACTCCGGCCACGCCCAGAGAAAAGAGAAGCGAGAGCGCGGGCAGAATGAGCCCCGGCCACCGGCTGGGGCGCGCGGACAGGACGCTCTGAAGGGCGCACAGGGCGGCAAAGCAGGCCGTCAGCAGGACAAAGCCTAAGACAAAGGGCAGCATGGAGACACTCCTTTTCCGATGAAAACTGGATCAGAGGTATTATAATGCCGTGGAAGGGGAATTGTCTACCCTCGGAACAGGAAAGAGCGGGGGGCGGACTTGTAAGAATGGAGTGAAAATGGTATAATAATACGACTTTAAAGCAACCGATTGAAGGAGAGACGGGAAGTTATGGCTTACAAAGAAGAATTCATCACCTTCATGGTGCGCTCCGGCGTGCTGACCTTCGGCGACTTCACCACCAAGTCCGGCCGCAAGACCCCCTATTTCATCAACACCGGAAACTATAAGACCGGCGCTCAGGCCGCCAAGCTGGGCGACTACTATGCCGCCTGCATTCAGGAGAACCTGCCCGAGGGCGTGACCTGTCTCTTTGGCCCCGCCTACAAGGGCATCCCCCTGGCCGTAGCCGCTGCCTCCTCCCTGTACCGCAAGTATGACCGGGACCTGCCCTACTGTTTCAACCGCAAGGAGGTCAAGGACCACGGCGAGGGCGGCTCCATGGTGGGCTACAAGCCCCAGGACGGGGACGACGTGGTCATCGTGGAGGATGTGGTCACCGCCGGCACCGCCGTGCGGGAGTCCATCGAGCTCTTCAAGCACGTGGCCAAGGTCCGCATGAAGGCCCTCATTGTCTCGGTGGACCGGATGGAGCGGGGCACCAAGGACTGCTCCACCCTGGACGAGCTGCGGCAGGACTACGGGATCGCCGTCTATCCCATTGTCACCGTGCGGGAGATCATCGCATTCCTGCACAACCGGGAGATCGACGGCAAGGTCTACATTGACGACGCCGTGAAGGCCCGCATGGAGGCCTATCTGGCGGAGTACGGTCCCCGGGGATAACCTATGGGGATCCACGATGGGCACCGGCAGCGGCTGAAGCGCGAATTTCTGACCCGGCCGGAGTCCTTCCCCGACCATAAGGCGCTGGAGCTGCTTCTCTTCTATGCCAATCCCAGGAGCGACACCAATCCTCTGGCCCATGACCTGATGGAGCGCTTCGGTTCCATCGCCGGGGTGCTGGACGCCGCGCCGGAGGAGCTGGAGAAGGTCAAAGGGGTGGGAGAGCACGCCGCCGTGCTCCTCAAGTGCGTCAAGGAACTCTCCGGCCGCTACCTCACCTCCCGGGCCAGTCTGGACGGGATCGTGGAGGATACGCAGACGGCCTGTGCCCTGCTGCGCCCCTATTTCTTCGGGGCCAGGAATGAGCGTGTGTGCGTGCTGTGTATGGACGGCAAGCGCAAGGCGCTGGGCGTACGGGCGGTGGGGGAGGGCAATGTGAACGCTGTGGAGGTCACCAGCCGCCGCATCGCGGAGGCCGCGCTGGCCCTCAATGCCACGGGGCTGATCCTGGCCCACAACCATGTTTCCGGCCTGGCCTTTCCCTCAGTGGAGGACAAGCTCACCACCCGGCAGTTGGCGGAACTGCTAGCCCGGCTGGGCGTGGAGCTGGTAGACCACATCATCTTTACCGATGATGACGCGGTATCCCTGCGGGACAGCGGCTTTTTTGCCGTTATCTGACACTTGAATTAGAACGTGCGTTCTGATACAATGGACGTACGGCGGCCGCGGGGAGATGTGGATGCACGTCGCCCCGCGCCCTTTTTCCGGGGGAGAGCGCCCGGCGGATCACAAGAGCAAGGAGGAGGAGACATGCCAGATTTTCAGGTGGTATCGGAATACCGGCCCGCGGGCGATCAGCCGGAGGCCATTAAGACCCTGGCCCGGGGGGTGGAGATGGGCTTGCAGGAGCAGACCCTGCTGGGGGTCACGGGCTCGGGCAAGACCTTCACCATGGCCAAGACCATTGAACGCATCCAGCGCCCAACCCTGGTCCTGGCCCACAATAAGACCCTGGCAGCCCAGCTCTGCGCCGAATTCCGGGAGTTTTTCCCCCACAACGCGGTGGAGTATTTTGTCTCCTACTACGACTACTACCAGCCGGAGGCCTATATTCCCCACACCGACACCTATATCGAGAAGGATGCCGCCACCAACGATGAGATCGACCGCCTGCGCCTCTCGGCCACCTGCGCCCTGCTGGAGCGGCGGGATGTGATTGTGGTCTCCTCCGTGTCCTGCATCTACGGCCTGGGCGAGCCGGAGGATTTTGCCAAGATGATGGTCTCCCTCCGGGTGGGCGGCACGCTGGAGCGGGACGAGCTCCTCCGGCGGCTGGTGGAGATCCGGTATGAGCGCAACGACATCGCCTTTGAGCGCAATATGTTCCGGGTGCGGGGGGATACCGTGGAGGTCTTCCCGGCCTATTGGAAGGACACCGCCATCCGGGTGGAGTTTTTTGGGGACGAGATCGACCGCATCAGCGAGATCAACGTGGTCACGGGCGCCGTCATCCGGAACCTAAATCACATCCCCATCTGGCCCGCCACCCACTATGTCACCCCGAAGGAGAAGATGGACGCCGCCATCGGGGAGATCTACCGGGAACTGGAGGAGCGGCTCAAGTTCTTCCAGGACAACGAGCAGCTGGTGGAGGCCCAGCGCCTCAAGCAGCGGGTGCTCTACGACATCGAGATGATGCAGGAGCTGGGATACTGCTCCGGCATCGAGAATTACTCCCGGGTCATCGAGGGACGGCCGGTGGGGTCCCCGCCCCATACCCTGCTGGACTATTTCCCCAAAGACTTTGTCCTCTTCATCGATGAGAGCCATGTGACCCTCCCCCAGGTGCGGGCCATGTACAACGGGGACCGGGCCCGCAAGACCACGCTGGTGGACTACGGCTTCCGCCTGCCCTGCGCCTTTGATAACCGTCCGTTGAAATTTGAGGAATTTGAACAGAGAGTAAACCAGGTCATCTATGTTTCGGCCACCCCCGGGGAGTATGAACGCACCCGTTCCGGCCAGATCGTGGAGCAGGTCATCCGGCCCACGGGACTCCTGGACCCCCGGATCGAGGTCCGGCCGGTGGAGGGACAGATCGACGACCTCATCGGCGAGATCAACGAGCGCGCGGAGCGGAAGGAGCGGGTGCTGGTCACCACGCTCACCAAGAAGATGGCGGAGGATCTGACCACTTATCTCCAGGGAGCGGGCGTCAAGGTGCGCTACATGCACCACGACATCGACACCATGGAGCGCATGGAGATCATCCGGGACCTGCGTCTGGGGACCTTCGACGTGCTGGTTGGCATCAACCTGCTGCGGGAGGGTCTGGACCTGCCCGAGGTGAGTCTGGTGGCGATCCTGGACGCGGACAAGGAGGGCTTCCTCCGCTCCGAGACCTCCCTCATCCAGACCATCGGCCGGGCGGCCCGCAACGCCGACGGCCTGGTGGTCATGTATGCCGACACCATTACCCCCTCCATGCGCCGGGCCATTGACGAGACCGAGCGGAGACGGGCCAAGCAGGACGCCTTCAACCAGGCCCACGGCATCGTGCCCAAGACCGTCATCAAGTCGGTGCGGGAGCTCATCCGCCTCTCGGAGGAGGAGAAGAAGGACCGGGAGGCCAAGCATGCGGGCAAGATGACCCGAAGCGAGCGGGAGGCCGCCATCAAGAAGCTGGAAAAGGAGATGAAGGAGGCCAGCTCCCGGCTGGAGTTCGAGTATGCCGCCGTCCTGCGGGACCGGATCATCGAACTGCGGGGGCAGTCCTAGCCTCCTTCAGCTCCGCAGGGGCCCCGCAGGGCGGGGCGGCGCTTGCGCCGTACAAGTGTTTTGACGCAGGCAAAGCCTTGGCGCAGGGCCGATTTATTCGGCCCGAGCATGTGAAAGATTCAGGGTCCCCGCGCGGCGTTGGCCGCGTGGGGCGAGGAAGGAGGCCAGCTCCCGGTTGGAGTTCGAGTATGCCGCCGTCCTGCGGGACCGGATCATCGAACTGCGGGGGCAGCCCTCACACTGACAGCACCCGCCAAAAGAGAAAGGGCGTGTTTTATATGAAAAAGAGAATGGAACTCCTCTGTACCACTGCGATCTTCTCCGGTATTCTTCTCCTGCAGCTGGGCATCCTGTTTGCGGCGGTGCTCTCGGGGGACCCGGGCGCCGGGGCTTCCGTGGAGGAGCAGGCCGCCGCCCTGGGCTGGATGCGGGCCGGACAGGTCAACGCCGTGGCGGGAGCAATTCTCTTTGCCCTCGGTCTGGGGGCAAGGCTGTGGATGGGCCGCCGGCCCCGGCAGTGCCGCCGCTCCCGGGAAACCGGGCGCTCCTGAGAGGGGGAGCTGATATGAACCGTTGGAGAGCCCTTACCCCTTTCCCGCGGATCATGCTGTGCATCCAGGCAGGGCTGCTGGTACTTTTCACCGCTCTCTATCCGGTCCTGGGGATGCAGCGGGGGATCGACTTCCAGGGGCAGTTCCTCCGCCAGGTGGAGCGGGGAGAGGACACAGTTTATACCGGCACACTGGACGGAAAAACAGTGGAGCTCACCTTCACTCCATCGGGCGCCCTCTTCTACCGCTGGGGGGACGTGGAATACGGCCCCTATACCCTGACCGAGGACCCCACCGCCCTTCCTCCGTCGGAGCTCATGGGGGATGTGACTGGCGTGGAGCTCCGCCTGGACGGGGCGATCCTCTTCCGGGGCGGTTACGGCTGGGACGGCCTCTATCTGGTAAATGAGGACGGCACTAAGCTGAATGGTCTGGAAATCGTCACAAATGGGACGGCCTACGGCTTGGACGGAAGCCAGCAGATCTATGAAGAGGGCCTGTCTATCACCCGGGCCATCGGCCTGCTGCTGGAGGGGCCTCCGCTCCGCAGCCGGGCAGATCTGGAATTGTATTTTATAGGAACTCTGATGGCGGCTATCAATGTGGCCTCCATCCTCTTTGCCGATGAGCTGTTCCGCTGGAATCTGCGGTGGCGCATCCGGGACCCGGAACGGGCGGAGCCCTCCGAGTGGGAGCTGTTCAGCCGGGGTTTCAGCTGGGTGCTGCTGACCATTCTGGCCCTGTTCGGATATATGATGGGACTGTCCAGCTCAGCGTAGCACTATTTTTTCTGAAGGAACAAAGGAGAAGCAAACACTATGCTCGACCATATTTTTGTCAAAGGCGCGCGGGAAAACAACCTGAAAAACATCGATGTGGACATCCCCCGGGACAAGCTGGTGGTGCTCACCGGCCTCTCGGGCAGCGGCAAGTCCTCCCTGGCCTTTGACACCATCTACGCCGAGGGACAGCGGCGGTATGTGGAGTCCCTCTCCTCCTACGCCCGGATGTTTCTGGGCCAGATGGAGAAGCCCGATGTGGACTACATCGACGGACTCTCTCCCGCCATCTCCATCGACCAGAAGACCACCAGCAAAAACCCCCGCTCCACCGTGGGCACGGTGACCGAGATCTACGACTACCTGCGCCTCCTCTGGGCCCGGGTGGGCACCCCCCACTGTCCAAAGTGCGGCAAGGAGATCATGCAGCAGACCATCGACCAGATCATCGATCAGGTCCTCACGCTGCCCGAGGCTACCCGCATTCAGGTCATGGCCCCCGTGGTGCGGGGGAAGAAGGGCACCCACCAGAAGCTGCTGGAGGACGCCCGCAAGTCGGGCTATGTCCGCTGCCGGGTGGACGGCTCCCTCTACGACCTGAGCGAGACCATCGAGCTGGACAAGAACAAGAAGCACTCCATCGAGATCGTGGTGGACCGCCTGGTCATCAAGAGCGACATCGCCCGCCGACTCACCGACAGCGTGGAGGTGGCCTCCAACCTGGCGGGGGGACTGGTGGTCATCAATGTGGTGGGGGAGGACCGGGACATCCTCTTCTCCCAAAACTACGCCTGTGAGGACTGCGGCATCTCCATCGAGGAGCTCTCGCCCCGGATGTTCTCCTTCAACAACCCCTACGGCGCCTGTCCCACCTGTACGGGCCTGGGCTCTCAGCGGAAGGTGGACCCCGACCTCATCATCCCCAACAAGGACCTCTCCATCCTGGAGGGGGCCATCACGGCCAGCGGCTGGAACAACATCAAGGGGGACGGCATCTCCCGGATGTACTTTGACGCCCTGGCCAAGCAGTACAAATTCAAACTCTCCACCCCGGTGAAGGACCTGCCCCCCCAGGTGCTGGACGTCATCCTCTACGGCACGAAGGGGGAAAAGCTCAAGCTCACCTACGAGCGGGAGAACGGAAAGGGCACCCTCATGCAGGCCTTTGAGGGCATCTGCAACAACCTGGAGCGGCGCTATCAGGAGACCCAGTCGGACGCGGCCCGCCGGGACCTGGAGGAGTACATGAGCGACCGGCCCTGCCCCGACTGCGGCGGCCGCCGTCTGCGGAAGGAGGCCCTGGCGGTCACGGTGGGGGGCATCAACATCGACGCATTCTGCCACAAATCCGTGACCGCCGCCCTGGACTTTGTGGAGCACCTGGAGCTGAGCGAGCAGAAAATGCGCATCGCCGACCGCATTCTGCGGGAGATCAAGTCCCGCCTGGGCTTTCTCCAGAGCGTGGGGCTCCAGTACCTGACCCTCTCCCGCTCGGCGGCAACCCTCTCGGGCGGCGAGAGCCAGCGCATCCGTCTGGCCACCCAGATCGGCTCCTCCCTGATGGGAGTGCTCTATATTCTGGACGAGCCCTCCATCGGATTGCACCAGCGGGACAACGATATGCTGCTGGCCACTATGAAGCGCCTGCGGGACCTGGGCAACACCCTCCTGGTGGTGGAGCACGACGAGGACACCATGCGCGCGGCCGACTACATCGTGGATATCGGCCCCGGGGCCGGTGTCCACGGCGGACAGGTGGTGGCGGCGGGCACCGCGGAAGAGGTCATGAACACCCCCGGCTCCATCACCGGAGACTACCTCTCCGGGCGGAAGAAGATCCTCGTCCCCGCCCAGCGGAGAACGGGCAGCGGACAGTTCCTCACCGTCCGGGGGGCGGCTGAGAACAACCTGCAAAACGTGGACGTCTCCATCCCCCTGGGGACCTTTACCTGTGTCACCGGCGTGTCCGGCTCGGGCAAATCCTCCCTGGTCAATGAGATCCTCTATAAGCGCCTGGCGGCCGACCTGAACCGGGCCAAGACCCGGCCGGGCAGGCACGCGGGCATCGAGGGGGAGGAGTTTTTGGACAAGGTCATCGACATCGACCAGTCCCCCATCGGGCGCACGCCCCGCTCCAACCCGGCCACCTATACCGGACTCTTCAACGACATCCGGGAGCTCTTTGCCTCCACCCAGGACGCCAAGGCCCGGGGCTATGGCCCGGGGCGGTTCTCCTTCAACGTGCGGGGCGGCCGGTGCGAGGCCTGCTCCGGAGACGGCCTCATCAAGATCGAGATGCACTTCCTCCCCGACATCTATGTGCCCTGCGAGGTCTGTAAGGGCAAGCGGTACAACCGGGAGACCCTGGAAGTGAAGTACAAGGGCAAGAATATCCACGAGGTGCTGGAGATGACGGTGGAGGAGGCGCTGGGATTCTTTGAGAACCTGCCCCGCCTCTACAACAAGATCCAGACCCTCTACGAGGTGGGACTGGGCTATGTGAAGCTGGGGCAGCCCTCCACCACCCTGTCCGGCGGCGAGGCCCAGCGGGTAAAGCTGGCCACGGAGCTGGCGAAACGTTCCACCGGGAAGACCATCTATATCCTGGACGAGCCCACCACCGGACTGCACACTGCCGATGTGCACAAGCTCATCGAGGTGCTCCAGAAGCTGGTGGATGTGGGCAACACGGTGGTGGTCATTGAGCACAACCTGGACGTGATCAAGACGGCCGACCATGTGATCGACCTGGGGCCCGAGGGCGGCGACGGCGGCGGAACTGTCGTTGCGACCGGCACCCCGGAGGAGGTGGCGGCCTGCCCGGCCTCCTACACGGGGCGGTACCTGAAACGGATGCTGGAGGGTTAATCCGGGTCCGATCGGAAACTCTCGGCCAGACCCAGGCCGGTGCGCAGACCCAGCAAAAAGGCCTGGAGGGAGAAAAACTCCCGGCTCTTGGCAAAGTTCTTCCGGTCCTCCGGGTCCAGATTGGACTCCAGGAGGGAGAGCTCCATCTCATAGCCGCTCCCCGGAACGTGCTCCTCCTGGTAGGGGTAGATGTAGCGGGTGTAGAGCCAGGGTAAAAATCGGTCCAAAATACCACCTCCTATGTCGTATATTTTATACGTCTTTTAATGTCGTGTCAAGTGGGTGAGAGACAATGGAAAAGATTATGGAACCTTTTGGCGCCCGGCTGAAGGTCCTGCGGAAGGCAAAAAAACGCAAGCAGTCAGATATGGCCCTTCTGCTGGACTGTACAGACCGGCACTATCAACGTATGGAATATGGATATGTCAACGTACCGTCCCTCACTCTTTTGAAGCTGGCTGACTATTTCGGAGTCACCACGGACTACCTTCTGGGGCGGGATCTGTCGGAGCCGTAGGGGCGAAAACACATATATATGTGACTGTTTTTTCGGGAGGTAGCTGGCGTGGCAACATCTCAAAAG
>ENA-UERZ01002301-UERZ01002301.1-human-gut-metagenome-genome-assembly--contig:-NODE-2301-length-10961-cov-6.534454_pt1 | contig 10961 bp, 6 predicted proteins | sample MGYA00242997_ERZ507998 | MGnify/ENA primary metagenome ERZ507998 (study PRJEB26167, sample SAMN06115470) | human gut metagenome | host: Homo sapiens | place: China:Henan | collected 2016-06-23 | study... | reverse complement strand
CAATAAGCCATTCCTCGGTGAGGAACACATCCTTCCTCACCGAGAAAGCCTTCCATACTCACCGACCAAGTTATAAAAGCCCTTGGAAAAGCCCGTTTATAGGCTAGTTCATCATCATATACGCACCAAAAAAGAATGATAAAACAAACTACATACGGGCAAACAGTAAGCATATAGATAGCAATACAGAGGAATTATTTATTTTTAGACAGGAATTATCCAGGACAACAAACAACCCTACATTCTTTCATCCAAAATGCAGAGCGTTTTTTCCTTCACCACAAACAAGTGACTGATATATTAAAAACTGAAAGAATAGAATATACCCTTTTTCAGATCAGCATACTTTTAATCCCATCCTTTCAACAACCATACTCTTTCAGCGTCTGCATCAACTTCGCACCATTGATCGGCTTCACCAGATAATCATCACAACCAGCTTTCAACGCAGCTACCCGGTCGGCATCAAAGGCATGAGCAGTCAGGGCGATAATCGGAATTTCAGCATTGAACTTCCGGATCTCCGAGGTTGCAGTACGCCCGTCCATTACAGGCATCTTCATATCCATCAGTACCAAATCCACCGATTGGGTACGGACAATCTCAACTGCCTCCAGTCCATTCGGTGCGTGTAACAACTGGCATTTGTTTTTCAAGATAGAAGATACCAAAAAGAAGTTACTTTGTATATCTTCAACGACCAGTACTCTTTTAGGTACTTTCTTTGTTTCTTCGGAGTCAAGAACATTTTCTTTATCTGCATCCTTCTCATTATTCCGACGTGAAGAAGTCGATTCGCTGCCAACTGACTTAAACTGGCATGGCAAAACCGCCCAAAACAAAGACCCTTTATCAAATTCCGACTCAAAGCCTATCTCTCCCCTGCAAGCCTCAACGATGGCTTTACAAATAGACAGTCCCAATCCGGTTCCCTGTGCAAATTCATCCAGTTTCTCAAAACGATGGAACACCTTGTCTTTTTTATCTTCCGGTATACCAATACCTGTATCGCGAACGTAAAGACGAATATTTCCGTCTATCTTTTCATACCCCATTTCAATCATTCCTTTGGAGGTATATTTGATAGCATTAGTTACAAAGTTAGTGAGAATCTGCGCTAACCGGTTTTTATCCAAACGAACGGTACAGGTTTCATAAGGATTCACGGGAACTAACCGAACCTGCGGATTTACTACACGACGATGCATCGAAGCAGCTAATTCGTTGAAATAAACAGCCAAATCAAAATCTTCGTATTTCAGTTCTACCGAGCCGGCTTCTATTTTCGAAAGATCCAGTATGTCGTTAATCAGCTTCAAAAGCAACTCATTGTTGGCATTGATAATCTGAATAAATTCTTCTTTTTCTTCTTGATCTTCCGTCACCATCAATAAGTCGGAAAAACCAACGATAGCATTTAACGGTGTACGGATTTCATGGCTCATATTTGCCAGAAAGGCGGATTTCAACTTATCGGATTGTTCAGCGCGGCTCCTTGCCTTTTCAAGTTCACCAATCATGTGCTGCCGCTCGGTAACATCATCTACACGAATCACGACACCGTCAACATCTCCCTGTTCATTAAATATGGGAGTAGCAAAGACTTCTATGACATGCTTGTTATCCAGATTAAACAAGATAGACTCTACCTGACCGGATTTCCGGGCACGTTGCATCACACAATTCTCACAAGGAGTGGTGCGATTATGGGCTGTCAGATAGCAAGGTTCTCCTTTTTTGTAAGCCTCATAAGAAAGGCTTTTACTACAAAGCGAGATATTCTCCCATTGTACGATATAGTCGTTCGCAATATATGCCAATCCCGAATTAATATTGTTCAATACCAATTCATTCTGACGAATCAAATGGATCATTCTTTGTTCGCTCTCAAGAAGTTCTTTTTTCGAACGCACAACCTCTTCGTAAAGATTGTCATATTTGTTTTGCCACAAAACACGTTCGGTGATATCTTGAGTTATCACCATATAATTGGTAATTTCAGACTTATCATTATGTACAAAAGAAACGGTAATCTCGAAGAATGTTATACCGGACAGATTAGTAGGAAAAAGACGGCACAAGTCATCAAAATCATATTTTGCCATGAAACGCACTGTTTCTCCTTTTCTGATCTGTTCCTTGATTTCATCAGAGAAACTGGTGTAGTTGAATAGATTATAGCCCAAAATATCCTTTTTGTCTTTTATCCCCATTGATCTCAACCGTGAATAATTGACATCTATCATGAGACCGTCCTTATCATACAATTCCAAGCCTACAGACAAGTCATTAAAGATATTATGCAATAAGTTATCAGCTATCCCATTTACCAAAGTCTGTTCCATGCAGCAAAATTTGTATAGTATTACAATATTGATTGTTTATCCAAGCAAAGTTACTTTAATATTTTGTTACATAGAAAGAAAGAGGCCTTTTAGCCTCTTTCAGTATCTTTATTTCGCATTTTGGTATAAGAAGCCTTCTGCTTTCGCTAATGTTTCCGGTTTGCCTATATCAATCAGATGCAACTTTTCTGTCAAGTAACCACCATAGTTTACTTGCCGGCAAGTGGCAAGATAGAAATCCATGATAGAGAATTTTCCATCCCATGAGGGAGAGGTCATCCATTGAAAAATGGCGGGCGAAAGTACATGGATGCCACTGAATGCATATTCTTGATAAAGGGAAGAATCATACTGAAAACCTTCCGGTTTCACTTGTTCCGTATCCTTGTTTATCCATCCGCAAAGTCTCTTATCTGTATCAAAAAGAAGATAGCGGGAGGTTTTACGTTGGCTGGCCAGTAAAGTGGCAACAGCACCGCTTCGTAAATGGTAGTCATATAATTCTTTCAGATTCACGTCTGAAAGAATATCGACATTGTGTATCAGGAAAGGCTCATCGGAGTTCTCAAAGAAAGAACGGGCTTTCTTAATTCCCCCACCGGTGTCGAGCAACAGATCGCGTTCATCGGAAATATGTATGATAAGCCCAAAATTCTCATTGGCTTCTAAGAAATCAAGTATTTGTTCGCCAAAATGATGGATATTAATCACTATTTCTGTGAATCCGGCAGCTTTCAGTTTTAAGATCACATGTTCCAACATCGGATGTCCGGCTATGGGAACCAAAGCCTTCGGCATGGTATCGGTGAGCGGCTTCAGCCGGCTACCCAAACCGGCTGCAAATATCATTGCTTTCATTCTTTCGGTTACTTTCTTCTTTAATATTTACTCTTCTTAGATTGTTGCCTCAAACGTATGTTCGATATTCTGTTCCCGATGCACCAGTTCGACTTTCACACCAAATTTCTGATTCAGGTGCTCTGCCAGATGCTGGGCAGAATAAACAGAACGATGCTGTCCGCCGGTGCAACCGAAGCAGACGGACAAATTGCTGAATCCGCGTTCCATATAACGTTGCACGGAGGCATCCACCAAAGCATAGACATGATCGAGGAAACGGAGTATTTCTCCATCTTCTTCCAAGAAAGTGATTACAGGTTCATCCAGTCCGGTGAAAGGTTTGTAACGCTCATACTTACCGGGATTATTCACGGCGCGACAGTCGAATACATAACCTCCTCCGTTACCCGTGGAGTCATCAGGAATGCCTTTCTTATAAGCAAAGCTCATTACTTTGACAGTTAGCTGCCGCTTTTTCAGATCATCCGTAAACTGTTTCAGTCCGGTAAGCTCCCGTAAAACGTTACAGAGATACGGATATTCCGGATATTCTTCTTTCAACAATTCACGCAGGTTCTCGATGGCATAGGGAACACTTTGGATAAAATGCGGTTTCTTTTCGAAATAGCCACGGAAACCATAAGCTCCCAACACTTGCAGCGTACGGAAAAGAACAAAGTGACGAAGTTGGCTATAAAAATAGGATTCGTCAATCGGCTGGTATTTGCGAAGAGCTTCCATATACTCTTGCAGCAGTTCTTTACGGAGGCTATCGGGATATTTCGCTTTCGCTTGCCACAGGAAAGAGGCTATGTCGTAATAGAACGGGCCTTTACGTCCTCCTTGAAAGTCAATAAACCATGGTTCGCCATCTTTTATCATCACATTACGGCTCTGAAAATCACGATACATAAAAGTAGCGGAAGAACTACGAAGCAAGACATCACTCATTTTCTGGAAATCATCTTCCAGTTTATCCTCCTGAAACTCCATACCGGTAGCTTTCAGGAAGCAATATTTAAAGTAATTCAAATCCCACAAAATGGAACGTTGATTGAACTCCGGTTGAGGATAACAACGGGAAAAATCAAATCCATCGGCCCCGGCAAACTGAATAGCAGGAAGCAGACGAATCGTTTTGCGGAGCAACTCTTTCTCCTCTTCTGAAAAGACACTGGTAGCACGTCCTTTCTCTATGGCATGAAACAATAGAGCATCTCCCAAATCTTCCTGCAAATAATAGGTTTTATCTTCCGAGACAATGCGAACTTCGGGAACAGGCAGACCGCACTTACGGAAGTGCCCCGCCATATAAAGAAATGCTTCATTCTCATCTGTTGAAGCCCCGTAGACTCCAATCAACGGCTGAATACCCGTCAACCGAAAATAACGGCGGTTGGAACCGGAAGACGGTAATTCTGTTATGTTTTCAGCGGGAACGCCCGTATATGACTGATAAAGTTTCTGTAGTTCTTCGGTAATCATAGTCGTATATTTTCGAGCAAAGATAAGCATAAAAACTAAAAAATAAGAGAGGGGATTTAACTAATATTCATCCGAATACACTATCTTTGTTTCAGTTTAACTGACCTGATCTCATGAGAACAAAAACCTTTTTACTACTATGCATTGCATTTATCACACTGTTTATCGGCGTTTCCACTCTTCAAGCCGGTCATTATTACTATAAGCAAATCTCACTAAAAGACGGACTGCCTTCTACCGTACGATGCATCTTAACGGATGAACAAGGTTTTGTATGGATTGGAACCCGCTCCGGACTGGGACGATATGACGGACATGAACTTAAAAAGTATGTCCATCAGTCAAACAACCCTCATTCCATTCCCCACAATTTAATCTACCAGCTGATAGAAGATGTACAAAACACTATATGGATTCTGACAGATAAGGGAGTGGCACGTTATCAGCGGCAAAGCGATGACTTTCTTATACCGACTGATGAAACAGGAAATAATATCATCGCCTATTCCGTCTGCCTGACTGATGATGGAGTGTTATTCGGTTCGAAAAATAAAATCTTTTTCTATAATTATCAGGATGCCACTTTCCGCCTCCTGCAAACGTTTGACCTAGAGCCCAATTATAATGTGACTCTGCTAAGTCTATGGGATAAACGAACATTACTTTGTTGTAGTCGCTGGCAAGGACTACTCCTGCTCGACCTGAATACCGGAAAATGCCGCCGTCCTCCTTTCGATTGCGGAAAGGAAATAATGAACGTACTCATAGACTCACAAAAAAGAATCTGGGTAGCCCCTTACAACGGAGGGCTGAACTGCCTGACACACGACGGTAAACTACTGGCTACATATACTACCCACAACTCTTCTCTAAGTAACAATGTTGTACTAAGTCTCGCCGAACGGGAAGGAGAAATCTGGATTGGAACAGACGGAGGAGGCATTAATATTCTCGACCCGGAAACCAGACATTTTTCTCTGCTGGAACATGTGCCCGGAAGTGACAACTATTCACTTCCCGCCAACTCTATCTTATGCCTATACAACGACTACAACAACAATATATGGGCAGGCAGCATCCGCAACGGACTAATCAGCATCCGGGAAGTTTCCATGAAAACATATACAGACGTACCACCCGGCAACGACCGGGGACTTAGCAACAATACCGTTCTAAGTCTTTTCCAGGAATCTCAAGATCAAATCTGGGTAGGCACGGACGGAGGAGGTATCAACAACTTTAATCCGCTCACAGAGAAATTTACTCATTATCCCTCAACCTGGGAAGACAAAGTTGCCTCTATCTGTCAGTTTACTCCCGGTAAATTATTAATTTCTATTTTCTCACAAGGAGTATTTATTTTCAATCCGGCAACTGGAGAAAAACAACCTTTCACCATTGTCGACGCTGAAACAACAGCACTCTTATGCAATCGAGGCAAGGCTGTAAATCTACTCCGGAACACTCATCACAGCATTCTGTTCCTTGGAGAACATATCTATATATATGATTTGAATACACGTACTTTCAGTACGGCTATAGAACAGGAAGAACAAGATATTATCGGTGCTCTCCTACCAATCGGCAATTATAGGAACACCACTTATCTAAATGATACGAAGCACATATATGAACTGGACAACCATACAAACCGGCTGAAAGCCCTATACAGATGCTGGAAAGACACGACCATCAACTCCGTTTCAAGAGACGAAGAGGGAAACTTCTGGATTGGGAACAATTACGGATTGGTACACTACAATCCCGCCACCAAAATACAGACTCCGATCCCGACCTCTCTATTTAGTGAAATCACTTTGATCGTATGCGACCAGCAAGGAAAAGTATGGATAGGAGCTGACAGCATGCTTTTCGCTTGGCTTATCAAAGAAAAAAAGTTCGTTCTATTCGGCGAATCAGACGGCGTAATCCAGAACGAATATCTTTCCAAACCCCGCCTGTTAAGTATGCAGGGAGACGTCTATATGGGTGGAGTAAAAGGTTTACTGCACATTAACTGCAAAATACCATTAACAACTTCTGAACTTCCCCAACTCCAATTATCCGATGTCATCATCAATGGAGAATCCGTGAATAACGAATTAACCAATCGACCAACAGGGATCTCCGCTCCCTGGAACAGTAATATCACTATCCGGATCATGTCGAAAGAGAAGGACATTTTCCGACAGAAAGTGTACAGATACCAGATAGAAGGGCTGAATGACCAGCAAATCGAATCGTACAATCCCGAACTGGCTATACGTTCACTTCCTCCGGGAAGTTATAAGATTATGGCTTCATGTACAGCTAAAGATGGCAGTTGGATTCCCAGTCAGGAAGTACTGGAACTAACCATTCTCCCTCCCTGGTATCGGACATGGTGGTTTATTCTTAGCTGTACCGTTCTTACTGCTGCCGCTATTATTGAAACTTTCCGAAGAACTCTAAAGCGTAAGGAAGAAAAACTGAAATGGGCAATGAAGGAACATGAACAACAGGTATATGAAGAAAAAGTACGTTTCCTTATTAATATCAGTCATGAGCTGCGCACACCTTTAACGCTCATACACGCACCGCTTAGCCGGATACTGAAATCGCTTTCTGCCGAAGATACACAATATTTACCTATAAAAGCAATCTATCGCCAGTCACAGCGAATGAAAAACCTTATTAATATGGTACTCGATGTACGCAAAATGGAGGTTGGGGAAAGTAAATTGCAGATACAGCCGTATGCTCTCAATCAATGGATTGAACATGTATCCCAAGATTTCGTCAGCGAAGGTGAAGCTAAAAACGTCCGTATCCGCTATCAGCTTGACCCACAGGTCAATACTGTAAGTTTCGATAAAGATAAGTGTGAGATTATTCTAAGCAATCTGCTTATCAATGCCTTGAAACACAGTCCACAAGATGCAGAAATAACAATTACATCGGAGTTGCTTTCCGAGAAAAATAGCGTACGTATCTCCATCATTGACCGGGGAAACGGATTGAAACAAGTAAATACACAAAAACTCTTCACCCGTTTCTATCAAGGTACAGGAGAGCAAAGCGGCACAGGTATCGGATTATCTTATTCCAGGATTCTGGTAGAACTACACGGAGGCTCCATCGGTGCACGGGATAATCAGGAAGCTGGTGCAACATTCTTCTTTGAACTACCCTTGAGACAACAATCGGAAGAGATCGTCTGTCAGCCGAAGGCATATCTGAACGAATTGATGAACGATGATAGCAAAGAACAGTTACCGGAGGAAAATACGTTTGATACGAGTCCTTACAGTATTCTAGTGGTGGATGACAATCCGGATTTGACGGATTTTCTGAAAAAGTCACTGGGAGAATATTTCAAACGGGTAGTGATTGCTTCCGATGGTGTGGAAGCCCTTCAACTGACCAGAAATCATGCTCCGGATATTATCGTCAGTGACGTGATGATGCCGAGAATGAATGGATATGAACTTTGCAAAAATATAAAGGAAGATATTACGATCAGTCACATTCCTATCATTCTGCTGACAGCAAGAGATGATAAACAAAGTCAGTTGAGTGGCTACAAGAACGGGGCGGACGCTTATCTGACTAAGCCCTTTGAGATAGAAATGCTAATGGAAATCATTCGCAACCGATTGAAAAACCGCGAATCTATCAAGAAAAGATATTTGAATACAGGATTAGTCCCTGCGCCGGAAGAGAGCACTTTCAGCCAGGCAGATGAAACATTTCTGCTGAAACTGAATAAAATTATTCAGGAACATCTGGATAGCAGCAATCTGGACGTCACTTTTATCTGCAAGGAGATAGGTATGAGCCGGGCTTCCCTTTACAATAAGCTAAAAGCTCTGACCGATATGGGAGCCAATGATTACATTAATAAATTCCGGATGGAGAAAGCGATCACATTAATCACCAGTACGGACATGTCGTTCACGGAAATTGCCGAGAAGGTCGGCTTCACTACTTCACGCTATTTCAGTACGGCTTTCAAACAATATACAGGAGAAACGCCAACTCAATATAAGGAGAAGAGAAAACAGGAACGGAAAAAAGAGTAATGAGCAGCTACCCGAAAAAACAAATATTCTTTAGGCACGGAATTCTAAGACCTGAGCAAATAATCCGTGCCTAAAAATTTTAATATACTGCAAGTTTCATTACTTACTCAACCATTGACTTTTTTATAGTCTTCCAGAAACTTCTTCAATCCCGAATCCGTCAACGGATGATTCAATAACCCCTTGATAGCACTCAACGGACAAGTAGCAACGTCCGCTCCCACTTCCACACATTCGATAATATGTTTCGTATTGCGGATAGAAGCAGCGAGCACTTGTGTCTTGTAATCATAGGTACGATACATACGTACAATATCTCCCACAAGCCCTACTCCATCTTCACAAATATCGTCCAGACGACCGACAAAAGGCGAAACATAGGTAGCTCCGGCTTTAGCTGCCAGTAATGCCTGTCCTACTGAAAAGACTAATGTACAGTTAGTACGGATTCCCTTTTCCGTGAAATGTTTGATCGCTTTAATGCCATCGGCAATACAGGGGACTTTTACTACAATATGCGGATTGAGCGCGGCAAGTTCTTCACCTTCACGAATCATTCCTTCATAATCGGTTGCTATCACTTCGGCACTGACATCTCCGTTGACAATCTTACATATCTTGATATAATGTTCACGCTGATTCTGCGTTCCTTTGATACCTTCTTTCGCCATCAGCGAAGGGTTGGTAGTCACTCCGTCAAGTACTCCGAGGTCATAAGCCTCCTGAATTTGCTCCAAATTAGCTGTGTCAATAAAAAATTTCATACTCTTAATTTTTAATGGTTAACGATCTAATAGTCAAAGATAATAATTTATTTCCATTCATCTCTGATTATGCAATCGTTATTGACGAATCAAGATATACATCCTGAATAGTATTCAATAATTCCACCCCTTCGTTCATTGGTTTCTGGAACGCTTTACGTCCGCTAATCAATCCCATACCTCCTGCACGTTTGTTGACTACAGCTGTAATGACTGCATCACGCAAATCGGAAGAACCGTGAGATTCTCCACCGGAGTTAATCAAACCAACGCGTCCCATATAGCCGTTGGCTACCTGATAGCGGCAAAGGTCAATCGGATGTTCGGAAGCAAGTTCGGTATACATACGCTCGTCGATCTTTCCGAATCCGATAGCTTTGAAGCCACCATTATTAGTCGGAAGTTTCTGTTTTACAATATCAGCTTTGATAGTCACTCCCAAACGGTCGGCCTGTCCTGTCAGGTCGGCGGCAGCATGATAATCGACAGCACCTTTCTTGAAATCATTATTGCGCAGGTAACACCAAAGAATGGTTGCCATCCCCAGTTCGTGAGCATATTCAAAAGCTTCGGCTATCTCCACGAGCTGACGGCGACTCTGTTCCGAACCGAAATAGATAGTGGCGCCTACCGCTACTGCTCCCATATTCCAGGCTTCTTTAACGGTACCAAACAATACTTGGTCGAAACTGTTAGGATAAGAAAGTAATTCATTGTGATTCAACTTAACGATAAAAGGTATTTTATGGGCATATTTACGTGCTACGGATCCAAGAATCCCAAAGGTAGAAGCTACTCCATTACAGCCTCCTTCAATAGCCAGTTTTACGATATTTTCCGGATCGAAATAGATCGGATTGGGGGCAAACGATGCTCCGGCAGTATGTTCGATGTCCTGATCGACAGGAAGTATAGACACATAACCGGTATTTGCCAGGCGGCCATGTCCCAACAACGTTTGCAGACTGTTCAATACTCTGATGCTCCGGTCCGAATCAATCCAGATTTTATCTATTGTATCGGGAGACGGAACATGAATCAATGATTTATCAATGGTTTCGCAAGTGTGGTCCAGGTAATAACAGGCCTTATCTCTTAATAATTCTACTACTTTACTCATAACTTCTTTTTTTAATGTGTAACTTTTCTATTTTTTCTTTCCCTGATTGGCTACTGCTTCCATCAGTTTTTTGATCTCTTCCGGGTTTCCCAGGAAATAGTCATTAGCAACGTTCAGGTTTTCATCAAACTCAAATACGTAAGGCACAGCCGTAGGTAGATTCAGCTTGACAATATCTTCATCGGAGATGTTTTTTAGATGCTTGATGATGCCTCTCAAACTATTGCCATGAGCGACCACTAACAGCGTATGAGCTGTTTTCAGACTAGGAAATATATCACTTTCCCAATAAGGCATAATACGTTCAATGGTATCTTTCAACGATTCAGTAGGTGGAAACTCCGCA
>ENA-UERZ01002293-UERZ01002293.1-human-gut-metagenome-genome-assembly--contig:-NODE-2293-length-11015-cov-4.275919_pt1 | contig 11015 bp, 7 predicted proteins | sample MGYA00242997_ERZ507998 | MGnify/ENA primary metagenome ERZ507998 (study PRJEB26167, sample SAMN06115470) | human gut metagenome | host: Homo sapiens | place: China:Henan | collected 2016-06-23 | study... | reverse complement strand
CCCCTCGAAGAAGCGCAGGTTGAGGATGTGCCGCTCCCGGTCGGAGAGCTGGGCCATGGCCTCCTTGAGGGCGATGTGCTCCAGCCAGTTCTCGTCGGTATTCTTGGCGTCCCGCACCTGGTCCATGACGCAGATGGCGTCTCCGCCGTCGGAGTAGACCGGCTCATAGAGGGAGACCGGGTCCACGATGGCGTCCAGGGCGAAGATGATCTCCTCCCGGCGCACGTCCAGGGCCTTGGCGATCTCCTCGATGGAGGGCTCCCGCTGGTGCTGGGAGAGGAAGGCCTCCTTGACCTGCAAGACCTTGTAGGCGGTGTCCCGCATGGAGCGGGAGACCCGCATGGCGCTGTTGTCCCGCAGATAGCGGCGGATCTCCCCCACGATCATGGGCACGCCGTTGGTGGAGAAGCGTACGTCCAGATCGGTGTTGAAGTTGTCGATGGCCTTGATGAGCCCGATGCACCCCACCTGAAAGAGATCGTCCACGTTCTCGCCACGACCGGAAAATTTCTGGATGACCGAGAGGACCAGCCGGAGATTACCGGCGATCAGGGCCTCCCGGGCGGCGGCGTCCCCGGCCTTGGCCTTTTTCAGCAGCGCCATGGTCTCCTCATTTTTGAGGACCTTGAGCTTGGACGTGTTGACGCCGCAGATTTCCACTTTTCCTATCATTGAGCGGTCCCTCCTGTGCAGAAACGGTCTGTTCCTCAGTATTTCCGGGCGGAGAAGGAACATACCGCTGGGCCGGGGCGATATTTTTTATTGTGGGACCCGATTCGATGGATTTTGCGGGAGAAGGGGGAGGACACAAAAAAGCCGGAGCGATCTGGAAAAAATCACTTGCCAAACCGGGGATGGCGTGCTATAATATCCAAGTCGGTAACCAAGATGCAGGTGTAGTTCAATGGTAGAATGTCAGCTTCCCAAGCTGAACACGCGGGTTCGATTCCCGTCACCTGCTCCATGTCGGAGCAAGCGTGTATGTGCTTGCTCCGACTTTTTTTCCATATCGAACGGCCCTGGCGCCGCGGCATGATGCTTTCGGGGCCGTCCGGCGGACTGCGTGCAGCGGGGCCAGCCGCATGCCGCCCCTCTTTCCGGGACCCAACACCGCGGGGAGCCTTTTGATCGGGGCTTCCCGCGGTATTTTTCTGTCCGGAGGATTTCGGGCATCCTATTCTAATTTAAGGAAAAAGCTGTTATAATAAGAGTTATGGAATGACCGGGGCCGCAGGGGGCTCTGCGGGGGAACCGTGGTCCGGCGGGTCAGATTGTAGTTTGGAGGTTTCCATGGACGTTTATTCCGCATTGATCCAAGCACTCAGAGAGAGGTTTCCCGGCATGGAGCTGCGTGAGCGGGAGCCGATGGAGCGGCACACCTCCTTTCGGATCGGGGGGCCCGCCCGTCTGATGGCGCTGCCCCGCAGCGAGGAGGAGGCGGCGGGTGTGGTCCAGGCCGCCCGCGCCCATGGGATCGAGCCCTTTTTCATGGGTAACGGTTCCAACCTCCTGGTATCGGACGCCGGATATGAGGGCGTGATCCTCAAGACCTTTGACGGGATGGACTGTCTCTCGGCCGAGGAGGACGTGATCCGGGCCGGAAGCGGGGTGCTGCTCTCCCGGCTGGCCCATTTCGCCCTGGAGCACGGATTGACCGGGCTGGAATTTGCCCACGGCATCCCCGGCACGGTGGGGGGCGCCCTGCTGATGAACGCGGGGGCCTACGGCGGGGAGATGTGCCAGGTCGCCCAGGAGACCCGGGTCCTCACGCCGGAGGGGACGGTCCGCGCCGTGCGGGGGGAGGAGCAGGGCTTCTCCTACCGGCACAGCGCCTTCTCCGACGGCGCGCGCCTGATCCTGGGCGGGACCTTCCGCCTGGAACGGGGAGAGCGCAGCGAGATCCGCGCCAGGATGGAGGACCTCTCCGCCCGCCGCCGGGAGAAGCAGCCCCTGGAGCACCCCAGCGCGGGCAGCACCTTCAAGCGGCCCGAGGGGCACTTTGCCGCCGCTCTCATCGAGCGCTGCGGCCTGAAGGGCAAGCGCGTGGGGGGCGCCCAGGTGTCGGAGAAGCACGCGGGCTTTGTCGTCAACCGGGGCGGGGCCACCTGCGCCGACGTGATGGACCTGACCGCCCACATCCGGGAGACCGTCTTCCGGGAGACCGGCGTGACGCTGGAGATGGAGGTTCGTACCCTGGGGATCTGAGCGGTCCCCACAGGAGAGAGGAGCAAGAGGGATGGAATTTGTGATCATTTCCGGCCTGTCCGGAGCGGGAAAGAGCAAGACGGCGTCTTTTATTGAGGACATGGGATTTTACGTGGTGGACAACATGCCCGCCCCGCTCATCCCCAAGTTTGCCGAGCTGTGCATGGCGGGACAGGGCAAGTATCAGCGGGTGGCCCTGGTGACCGACATCCGGGGCGGACACACCTTTGACGACCTCTTTGAGGCCCTGAGCGCCCTGAAGGAGATGGGGTGCGTGTACAAGATCCTCTTCGTGGAGGCCGCCCCCGAGGCCATCATCAAGCGCTACAAGGAGACCAGGCGCATCCACCCCCTCTCCCGGGACGGGCGCTCCCTGGCCCAGGCTGTCCAGGCCGAGCGGGACGCGCTCCAGCCGGTGCGCCAGCGCTCGGAGTACATCATCGACACCACCGCCCTCTCCACCGCCAAGCTGCGGGGGGAGGTCCTGCGCCTCTTCGGGGACGGGCAGGTCCCCCACGCCATGAGCATCAATGTGATCTCCTTCGGCTTCAAGTACGGCATCCCCATCGAGGCCGACCTGGTCTTTGACGTGCGCTTCCTGCCCAACCCCTACTACATCACGGAGCTGCGCAGCCAGACCGGATTGGACGAGCCGGTGCGCTCCTTTGTGTTCAATTACCAGCAGACCCGGGACTTTATGACCCACCTGGAGGACCTGATGAATTTCCTCCTGCCCCAGTATGTGGCTGAGGGAAAGACCGTGCTGGTCATCGCCGTGGGGTGCACCGGCGGACAGCACCGCTCGGTGGCCGTCACCCGGGCCCTGGCCGAGTTCATTCGCCGGAAGGGCTATGACGCCAGCGAGAACCACCGGGACATGACCCGGGCATAGGGCCCATGTCCCACCCATTCAGCGCGGAGGAATCGTACATGACAGAACGTAATTGCTGTGAAGGCGGCCGCGGCCCCAGGATCGTGGCCATCGGCGGTGGGACGGGGCTGTCCACCATGCTGCGGGGCCTGAAGCTGCACACCCGAAATCTCACAGCCATCGTCACCGTGGCCGACGACGGCGGCGGGTCGGGGGTGCTGCGGGAGGATCTGGGCATGCCGCCCCCGGGGGATATCCGTCACTGCATGGAGGCCCTGGCCAACGCCGAGCCGGTGATGGAGCAGCTGCTCAGCTACCGCTTTCCCAGCGGCTCGGGGCGGCTGACCGGGCAGTCCTTCGGGAACCTCATCCTGGCTGCCCTCAACGGGATCTACCCATCCTTCGATGAGGCGGTGGCCCGCATGAGCGAGGTGCTGGCCATCTCGGGGCGCATCCTCCCGGTGACCAATGAGAACGTGCGGCTGGAGGCCACCTTTGAGAACGGCACCTCCGTGGTGGGGGAGTCCAAGATCTTTCAGTTTAAGAAGGAGCAGGACTGCCGCATCCGCAGCGTCCGGCTCCTGCCCGAGCGGCCCGCCGCCCTGCCCGCGGCGGTGGAGGCCATCGGGGAGGCCGAGCTCATCCTGCTGGGGCCGGGGAGCCTCTACACCAGCGTGATCCCCAACCTGCTGGTGGACGGGATCGCCGAGGCGGTGTGCCGCTCCAAGGCCCTCAAGCTCTACATCTGCAACATCATGACCCAGGACGGCGAGACCGAGGGGATGACGGCCTCCGACCACGTGGCCGCCCTCCTGGACCACTCCGGCCCGGGCCTGGTGGACCTGTGCCTGTGCAACTCCGCCCCGGTGCGGCCGGGCCTGCTGGAGCGCTACCGGGAGGAGGACGCCATCCCCATCACCGTGGACAGAGAGGCGGTCGAGGCACTGGGGGTGGAGCTGGTCACCCGCCCGGTCTCCTCCGAGACCTCCCACTACGCCCGCCACTCGGTGACCCGTCTGGCCCAGGCGGTGATGGAGCTCTACGAGGAGCGGGCCCACACCAAGATCTTTTAAGGGGGGAGCGGCCATGTCCTTCGCATCCGAGACCAAGGGGGAGCTGTGCCGAAGCGAGCTCTCCCGCCGCTGCTGCGCCCAGGCGGAAGCTTACGGGGCGCTGCTCTTCTGCAGCCAGTTTTCCGCCGCCGGGGCCCGGATCGTCACCGAGTCCGAGGCCTTTGCCCGGCGGCTCCCGGTTCTCTTCAGGAAAGCCTTCCGGCTCCGCTTTGACAGCCGGCCCGGGCCGGAGCACCGGGGGAAGCATATCTTCACCATCCAGGACCGGGACAAGCTCTCGGCCATCTGCGAGGTCTTCGGCTACGACCCCGGGGAGACTTTGGCCCACCACATCAACTTCGCGGTCCTGGAGGAGGAGCACTGCCGCGCCGCCTTCTTCCGGGGGGCCTTTCTGGCGGGGGGATCGGTGACCGACCCCTCCAAGCGCTACCACCTGGAGCTGGCCACCTCCCACTACAACGTGAGCCGGGAGATGAGCGCCCTCCTGCTGGAGGCGGGCTTCTTTCCCAAGGAGACCACCCGCAAGTCCCACTACATCACCTACTTCAAGCAGAGCGAGACCATCGAGGACTTCCTCACCGGCATCGGCGCGCCCCTCTCGGCCATGGCCGTGATGAACGCCAAGGCGGAGAAGGCGGTGGTGGGGGGCGTCAACCGCCGGGTGAACTGCGACGCGGCCAACCTGGACAAGGCGGTGGAGGCCGCCCAGGAACAGATCGAGGCCATCCGCCGGCTGGAGGAGCGGGGGATGCTGGACGAGCTCCCCCCCAAGCTGCGCGCCACAGCAGAAGTGCGCCTTGCCCATCCGGAGCTCACCCTCGCCCAGCTGGCCGAGGCCCTGGACCCGCCGGTGACCAAGTCCTGCCTCAACCACCGGCTGCGCAAGCTGATGGAGCTGGGGAAAGCATAATAGAGCAGGCGGGCGGAAAAGAGGGGTGTTGTGCAAGTGGTTGTGTTCTGCCTGCATCCCCCCTCGAAAAAATGCTTGCATTTTTGAGAAATAGAAGGAGATGGAAAACCCCATGCATAGAACACTACCCGGCCGCCAGATGGCGGCCCTGGCGGCGGGCGTGGTACTGCTGTTGCTGGGCGCGGTGGGCCAGACCGCCCTGCGGGCCCAGGCCGCCGCCCTGGTCTGCTACGCGGCGGGGGTGCTGTGCCTGGCTTTCGGCATCCAGGGGGGCGTGCGGCGGAAGACCTGCCCCCTGTGCCGGGCCACCCTGCGCACCCCAACCGACCAGCTGCCCGGGCAGACGGAGCAGTACTGCTGCCTCAGCTGCGGCAGCATCGTGACCCCGAAATAAGGAATGGGCGTCGGGGACGCCGCCCCCGACAGGCACAGACCGCAGGGGCGGGCCTCCGGATCGTCCGTTTGTCCCCCACACGCATACAGATCAGATCAAAAGGAGGAGCCCCATGTCCTTTGTCCATTTACATGTCCATACGGAGTATAGCCTTCTGGACGGCGCGTGCCGCATCGGGGGGCTGGTGCAGCGGGTGAAGGACCTGGGGCAGCGCGCGGTGGCCATCACCGACCACGGCGTGATGTACGGCGTGATCGACTTCTACAAGGCCTGCAAGGCGGCGGGGATCCAGCCCATCATCGGGTGCGAGGTCTACGTGGCCCCCCGCACCCGCTTTGACAAGGTCCACGAGCTGGACTCGGCGGCTCGCCACCTGGTGCTCCTGTGCCAGAACGAGGTGGGCTACCGGAATCTGAGCTACCTGGTCTCCCAGGCCTTTCTGGAGGGCTTTTACATCAAGCCGCGGGTGGATATGGACCTGCTGCGGGAGCACTCGGAGGGGCTCATCGCCCTCTCGGCCTGTCTGGCGGGGGCGGTGCCCCGGCTCCTCCTGGGGAGCAACTACGAGGGGGCCAAGGCCCACGCCCTGGAGATGCAGGAGATCTTCGGGGCGGGGAGCTACTACCTGGAGCTCCAGGACCACGGCATCCCCGCCCAGCGGCAGGCGGCCGAGGGCATCCTCCGCCTCCACCGGGAGACCGGCATCCCCCTGGTGGTCACCAACGACGCCCACTACCTCACCCGGGAGGACGCGGCCATGCAGGACACCCTCATGGCCATCCAGATGGGCAAGACGGTGGACGACCCCTCCCGGATGCGCTTTGAGACCCGGGAATTCTATCTCAAGTCGGAGGAGGAGATGGCCTTGCTCTTCCCCGAGTACCCCGAGGCGGTGGCCAATACGGCCCGCATTGCCGAGCGGTGCGCGGTGGAGTTCGAGTTCGGCAAGTACCACCTGCCTGAGTTCAAGCTCCCCGAGGGGTACACCGACGGGGACGCCTATTTCCAGAAGCTCTGCGACGAGGGCTTTGCCCGGCGCTACCCCGACGCGCCCCGCGCCTACCGGGAGCGGCTGGAGTACGAGATGGGGGTCATCCGCCAGATGGGCTTTGTGGAGTACTTCCTCATCGTCTCCGACTTCATCCACTACGCCAAGAGCCGCCACATCCCCGTGGGGCCGGGCCGCGGCTCGGCGGCCGGGTCCATGGTGGCCTACTGCCTGCGCATCACCGAGATCGACCCCATGCGGTATGACCTGTACTTCGAGCGATTCCTCAACCCGGAGCGGGTCACCATGCCCGACATCGACGTGGACTTCTGCTACCGCCGCCGGGGCGAGGTCATCGACTATGTCAACCAAAAATACGGGGCCGACCACGTGGCTCAAATCGTCACCTTCGGCACCATGGCCGCCAAGGGGGCCATCCGGGACGTGGGCCGGGCCCTCAACATCCCCTATGCGGATGTGGACGCCGTGGCCAAGCAGGTGCCCAGCGGCCCGGGGGCCCTTCACATCACCCTGGACGAGTCCCTCAAGCTCTCCAAGCCCCTGCGGGAGGCCTACGAGGGGGACGGGACCATCCGCCGCCTCATCGACACGGCCAAGGCCATCGAGGGCATGCCCCGCCACGCCTCCACCCACGCCGCGGGGGTGGTCATCACCAAGCGCCCGGTCCACGAGTATGTCCCCCTGGCGAAAAACGACGAATCGGTGGTCACCCAGTACACCATGACCACCCTGGAGGAGCTGGGCCTGCTCAAGATGGACTTTCTGGGCCTGCGCAACCTGACCGTGCTGGACGACGCGGTGAAGCTGGTGCAGGCGCGGGAGCCGGACTTTTCCCTGGAAAGCCTGCCCGACCACGACCCGGCCGTGTTCCAGATGCTCTCCGAGGGCAAGACCTCGGGCGTGTTCCAGATGGAGTCGGCGGGCATGACCGGCGTCTGCGTGGGCCTCAAGCCCCAGAACATCGAGGACATCACGGCCATCATCGCCCTCTACCGCCCGGGGCCCATGGAGTCCATCCCCCGGTTCATCGCCTGCAAGCAGAACCCGGAGAAGATCACCTACAAGCACCCCTCCCTCCGGCCCATCCTGGAGGTCACCTACGGGTGCATCGTCTACCAGGAGCAGGTCATCCGCATCTTCCAGGACATGGCGGGCTACTCCCTGGGACAGGCCGACATGGTGCGCCGGGCCATCTCCAAGAAGAAGAAGGACCAGATCGAGCGGGAGCGCAAGGCCTTCATCTACGGCGACCCCGGCCGGGGGATCGACGGGTGCATCGCCCGGGGCATCCCGGAGCAGGTGGGCCAGGACGTGTACGACGAGATCTACGATTTCGCCAACTACGCCTTCAACAAGGCCCACGCGGTGAGCTACGCGGTGGTGGCCTACCAGACCGCCTGGTTCAAGCGCCACCGCACCCGGGAGTATATGGCCGCCCTCCTCACCTCGGTGCTGGACTCCAGCGAGAAGGTGGCCGAGTATATCGCCGAGTGCAAGGACTGCGGGATCTCCCTCCTGCCCCCCGACATCAACGAGTCGGGGGCCTCCTTCACCGTGTCCGGGGAGAACCTGCGCTTCGGCCTGGCCGCCGTGAAGGGGGTGGGCTGGGGCTTCGTGCGGGACGTGCTGGCCGAGCGGGAGAAGGGGCCCTTCCGGGACTTCCCCGACTTCTGCCTGCGGCTCTTTGACCACGACCTCAACAAGCGGGTGCTGGAGAACCTGATCCGCTGCGGGGCCTTCGACTCCATGGGGGTGCGCCGCTCCCAGCTGCTGGACGCCTACGAGCAGCTGGTGGACACCATCGCCCAGAACAAGCGGAAAAACCTGGCCGGACAGTTCGACCTCTTCGGCGGCGGAGGGGACGCCATGGAGACCGCCCCCCAGCTGGTATTGCGGGACATCCCGGAGTTCAGCCGGCAGGAGCGCATGACCATGGAGAAGGAGACCACCGGCCTCTACCTGACCGGTCACCCCATGGACGAGTACCGGGCGGCCGCCCGGGCCTGCCGTGCCGTGCCCATCGGCTCCATCACCGCCGACTTCGCCCGGGAGGGCGGGCCGGAGCGCTATGCCGACGGCCAGAAGGTGACCATCGCCGGCGTGGTGACGGCCTCCAAGACCCGGACCACCCGGAGCAACAGCCTCATGGCCTACGCCACCCTGGAGGACGACACCGGCGCACTGGAAGTACTCATCTTCTCCCGGGTGCTGGGGGAGTGCAGCGCCTGCCTGAAGGAGAACACCCCAGTGGTGGCCGAGGGGCGCATCTCGGTGCGGGATGAAAAGCCTCCCCAGCTCATGTGCGACAGCCTGCGCCCCCTCCAGGGCGCGCCCGAGAGCGGCCCCTCCGCCCCGGCCGAGCCGGAGGCGGGGAAGGTGCGTAAGCTCTACCTCCGCCTGCCCTCCCGGGAGGACCCCCGCTGGCGGCATATCCTGCGCGTGCTCCTCATGTTCCCGGGGAGCGAGCCTTTGCGGGCCAAGTTCGCCGGGGAGGGGGCCTGGACCCCGGCCTACCCCTGCCAGATCCACCCCCTGCTCCTGGAGGAGCTGCGGGGCGTGCTGGGGGAGGAGAATGTGGTGGTCCAGACGGGTAAGCCGGAGCCCCTGACGCCCCTGCCGGGCGGGGAGGCGTTCCTATGATGAAGAAGCTGGCCTCCCTCCTCTTCCACCGGCTGACCGTGACGGCGGTGCTCCTGGTGGTGCAGCTGGCCCTGCTGCTGGCCATGATGGGGCGGTTTTCCGCGTACTTTGTCTACTTCTATTGGCTGTGCATCGCCCTCTCGGTGGCGGCGGTGCTGTGGATCGTGGGGAACAAGAGCGATCCGGGCTACAAGATCGCCTGGATCATCCCCATTCTCCTCTTCCCGGTCTTTGGCGGGCTGATCTACCTCCTCCTGGGGGGCACCCGGCTCTCCCTGCGGCAGCGGAGAAAGATGCAGGGCATGGAGCGGCAGATGGTCTCCGCCCTGGAGCGGGACTGCAAGGCCGGGGCGCTCTCGTCCTACGGGGCGGACGCGGTGAACCAGGCCCGCTACCTGGAGCAGTATGCCCACGCCCCGGCTTACAGCCACACCGAGGCCGTCTATTTTCCCCTGGGGGACGACGCATTCCCCCGGATGCTGGAGGAGCTGCGGAAGGCTGAGCGGTATATCTTCCTGGAATATTTCATCATCGAGCGGGGGATCTTCTGGGACGCCATCCTGGAGGTGCTGGAGGAGAAGGTACAGGAGGGCGTGGACGTGCGGATCATCTACGACGACATCGGCAGCCTCTTCACCCTGCCCAAGGACTACGCCGCCCAGCTGGAGGCCAAGGGCATCCAATGCTGCGTGTTCAACCGCTTCATCCCCATCCTCTCCCTGCGCCTGAACAACCGGGACCACCGGAAGCTGTGCGTCATCGACGGCCACACGGGCTTTACCGGCGGGATCAACCTGGCCGACGAGTATATCAACCGGAAGGTCAAGTACGGCCACTGGAAGGACACCGCCATCCTCCTGCGGGGGGAGGCGGTGTGGAGCATGACGGTGATGTTCCTCACCATGTGGGACTATATGCGGGGGGAGGAGCGGCTGGACGACTTCCGCCCGGATTCCCTTCCGGCCGCGTGCGCCGGCTGCGGCGGCTACTTCGTCCAACCCTACACCGACAGCCCCCTGGACGGGGAGCCGGTGGGGGAGACCGTCTACCTCAACCTCATCAACAAGGCCAAGAAGTATGTCTACCTGACCACGCCCTATCTCATCGTCAGCGACAGCGTCAACACCGCCCTGTGCAGCGCGGCCAAGGCGGGGGTGGACGTGCGGATCATCACCCCCCACATCCCCGACAAAAAGGTCATCTTCGAGGTGACCCGGGCCCACTACGAGTCCCTGCTGGAGGCGGGGGTGCAGATCTTCGAGTACACCCCCGGCTTCATACACGGGAAGAACTTCGTGGTGGACGACCGGTTCGGCACGGTGGGGACGGTCAACATGGACTACCGCAGCATGTTCCTCCACTTTGAGGACGGCGTATGGCTGTGCGGCGCGCCCTGCCTGCGGGACATCAAGGAGGACTTTCTCCGCACCCAGGCGCAGAGCGAGCGGATCACCCTCCAGCGCTGCCGGTCCCACTCAGGGGTGCGGCGGCTCTTCCGCGCGGTGCTGCGCATCCTGGCGCCCCTCATGTAGGGGCATTCTCAAACATGCAAGCCCGCCCCCTCTCCCGAACAGGAGAAGGGGCGGGGCTTTTGTTTTATTTGTTCTCAGCGAACTGGCAGGCCTCCTCGATCCAGGCAAAGAGGGCGTCGTCCAGCTGCTCGGGTGAAGAGACCACCACGTGGTGGGTCCAGCGGTTGGGATAGGGCTCCACCGCCACGGCCACGCGGGGGGAGTCCAACCGGTGGGAGAGCCCGAAGGTCACCAGGATGCAGGTCTTGGGCCAGTCCTTCTTTCGCCGGACCGGCAGGGAGGCGGCGGCGAAGAGGCGGCGGTGGTAGAAGCTGATCTGACTCTTCTGCACCTTGACCGAGCAGGCGGGGAACTGGGCGCACATACGCCGGAAGAAGGCCT
>ENA-UERZ01002268-UERZ01002268.1-human-gut-metagenome-genome-assembly--contig:-NODE-2268-length-11147-cov-10.001174_pt1 | contig 11147 bp, 5 predicted proteins | sample MGYA00242997_ERZ507998 | MGnify/ENA primary metagenome ERZ507998 (study PRJEB26167, sample SAMN06115470) | human gut metagenome | host: Homo sapiens | place: China:Henan | collected 2016-06-23... | reverse complement strand
GATCTCGGCAGCGGGAGCGTCCACGGCATCGGCCCAGGAAGCGGGGATCTCCACCTTGACGGCGGCGTGGATGCCCACATCCACGGCCTGGTTGTTCAGGTCAACGATCTTCTGACCGGCCTTCTTGAAGTAGGAGTTGTAGTTGTTCTTCTTCATGTCCTCCACGGCCACGTCCAGGGGGATGACCTTGGTCAGGGCAAAGAAGGCGGCCTGCAGGATGCTGTTGGTCCGCTTGCCCAGGCCGATCTCACCGGCCAGCTTGGCCGCGTCGATGATGTAGAACTGGGCGTGCTTGTTGGCCAGGTCCCGCTTCATCTTGGCGGGCAGGCGCTCGTCCAGCTCCTCCACAGTCCAGGGGCAGTTGAGCAGGAAGGTGCCGCCGTCCTTCAGGTCGGCGGTGGTGTCGTACTTGTTGACATAAGTGGGGGCATGGACCGCCACAAAGTCAGCGGAGGACACGTTGTAAGTAGCGCGGATGGGGTGATCGCCGAAGCGCAGGTGGGACTGCGTCAGGCCACCGGACTTCATGGAGTCATAGGAGAAGTAGGCCTGCGCATACTTGTTGGCCACCAGGCCGATGGTGGAGATGGCGTTCTTGTTGGCGCCCACCGTACCGTCGCCGCCCAGGCCCCACAGCTTACAGGCCACCTCACCGGGATGGGCCAGCTCCACTTCCTTGTAGTCCAGGGAGGTGTGGGTCACGTCGTCGATGATGCCGATGGTGAAGTTGTTCTTGGGATTCTCCTGCTTGAGGTTGTCATACACGGCGATGAACTGGCCGGGCGTGGTGTCCTTGGAGGACAGGCCGTAACGGCCGCCCACCACGCGGATGTCGCCGCGGCCGGCCTGGTTCAGAGCGGTGACCACGTCCAGGTACACAGGCTCGCCTACGGAACCGGTCTCCTTGTTGCGGTCCAGCACGGCGATCTTCTTGACCGTGGCGGGAATGGCCTCGGAGAAGTGCTTGACGGAGAAGGGACGGTACAGATGGATCTGGACCATGCCCACCTTACGGCCGTTGGCGTTGAGGTAATCCACGGTCTCCTTCACGGCCTCGGAGGCGGAGCACATCACCACGATGACCTCTTCCGCGTCGGGAGCGCCGTAGTAGTTGAAGAGCTTATAGTCGCGGCCGGTGATCTTGTTGATCTCGTCCATATAGTGCTGAACGGTCTCGGGCACGACGGCGGCCTTGACATTGGCGCCTTCCTTACACTGGAAGTAGACGTCGGGGTTGACGTTGTTGCCGCGGTTGGTGGGGTGCTCGGGGTTGAGGGCGTTGCGGCGGAAGTCCTTCAGGGCCTCGGAGTCCACCAGGCCGCGCAGGTCCTCATAGTCCAGGGCCTCGATGCGCTGCATCTCGTGGGAGGTCCGGAAGCCGTCAAAACAGTGCATGAAGGCATACTTGGAGCTGATGGCGGACAGGTGGGCCACAGCGCCCAGGTCCATAGCCTCCTGGGGAGAGGAGGACATCAGCATGGCATAGCCGGTCATACGGCAGGTCATGAAGTCGGTGTGATCGCCAAAGATGGAGTGGTGGTTCGAGGTCACCACACGGGAGGCGATGTGCATCACGCTGGGAAGGAACTGACCGCCCATGGCATACATGGCGGGGATCATCAGCATGAGGCCCTGGGAAGAGGTAAAGGTGGTGGTCAGGGCGCCGGCCTGCAGGGAGCCGTGGCAGGTACCGGCAGCGCCGGCCTCAGACTGCATCTGGATGACGTCCACGGTGGAGCCGAACAGGTTCTTCCGGCCTTTCGCGGACCACTCGTCCACCTTCTCCGCCATGGGAGAAGAGGGAGTGATGGGGTAAATCGCCGCAACCTCAGTAAAGGCGTAGGCCACATGGGCCGCGGCGGTATTACCGTCCATAACGACGTAATTTTTTTTGCTCATAATGATCCTCCTTGTACTACAAAACAGTAGTTTCCAAAGGCCCTATGAAGGGGTCTGTTGGGGCATCAAACGAAAGGGGAAGCTCCCATTCCGTTCAACAGATTCTTTCTCTTTTCCTTGCCAGGATCTATATCCCACAAATGTGGAGCACTTTCTCTACGGCACACAAGAGAAGATACCCCAGCCGGAGCATTCCGGCGGGGTCTCTTCTCTATGTGATGCCGCTGTGAAAGGAAGAGGAATTACTTGGAGGCCTTGAGGGCCTTGATGGACTCGATGAGCATGGGTGTGACCTTGAAGAGGTCGCCGGCAATGCCGTAGGAGGCCGCCTCGAAGATGGGGGCGGTCTCGTTCTTGTTCACCGCGATGATGCACTCGGAGTCCTGCATGCCGGCCTTGTGCTGGATGGCGCCGGAGATGCCCAGAGCCACGTAGATCTTGGGATGCACGGTCTTGCCGGTCTGGCCCACCTGGTGGTCGGCAGAGATCCAGCCTGCGTCCACCACGGCACGGGAGGCGCCAACCACGCCGCCCAGAACCTCTGCCAGCTCCTCGGCCAGGGCAATGCCCTTCTCCACGTCCTTGCTGATGCCGCGGCCCACGGACACCACCACGTCGGCGCCGATCAGGTCCACCAGCTTCTTGGCCGCCTTCTTCACCTCCAGGACCTCCACATGGATGTCCTCCTTGGTCAGGGCCACCGCGGGCTTCTCCACCACAACGGCGTCCGCCTTGGCCTGGTCGAAGGGAGCCTTCTTCATCACGCCGGGACGTACCGTCGACATCTGAGGCCGGAACCGGGGGCAGATGATGGTGGCCATCAGGTGGCCGCCGAAGGCGGGACGGGTCATCTTCAGGTTGGTGTTCTCCTCAAAGACCGTGTTGTCCACGTCGATGGTGGAGGTGGTCTTCAGGAACTCCTTGTACTTGGTCACATCCACGTCCAGGTGGGTGCAGTCGGCGGTCAGGCCGGTGTGCAGACGGGCCGCACAGCGGGGGCCCAGGTCACGGCCGATGTTGGTGGCCCCGATCAGGAAGATCTCGGGCTTCTTCTCCTCCACCAGGTCGCAGATCACCTTCGCATAGCCGTCCGTGGTGTAGGTCTCCAGAAGCTCGTGGTCGCACACGTACACCTTGTCCGCGCCGTAGCCGCCCAGCTCCTTCGCCAGACCCTCCACGTTGTGGCCCAGAAGAACGCCGCACAGCTCCACGCCCAGGTCGTCCGCCAGCTTCCGGCCCTCGCTGATCAGCTCGAAGTCCGTGCTCATCAGCTTGCCCTCGCGCTGCTCACAAAATACCCATACGCCCTTGAAGGCGCCGGTGTCTCTACTATCAAAAGCCATTTTTCTGCTCTCCTTTCGATCAGATCAGGTGCTTCTCATCCAGAAGCGACACCAGCTTGTCGCAGGTGGCCTTGTCGGCCCCCTCCAGCATCATGCCGGCGCCCTTCACCGGGGGGGAGAAGGACTTGTACACGTTGGTGGGAGAGCCCTTCAGGCCGATGGTGTCCAGATCGATCAGGGGATCGTCCTTCAGGGTGTTGAAGTCATACACCTCGTAGGGCTTGCTGTAGGCCTCCACGATGCCGCCCACGCTCATGTAACGGGGCTCGTTGAGCTCCTTGATGCAGGTCAGCAGGCAGGGCAGCGCCACCTCGATGGTCATGTAGCCGTCCTCCAGCATCCGCTGCACGGTGATCTTCTTCCCCTCCGCCTTGATCTCGGAGACGTAGGTCACCTGGGGCAGGTTCAGCTTCTCGGCGATCTGGGGACCCACCTGGGCGGTGTCGCCGTCGATGGCCTGACGGCCGCAGAACACGATGGTCTCGTCGTCCACGCCGATCTTCTTCAGCGCGGCGGCCAGGATCTGAGAGGTAGCGTAAGTATCGCTGCCGCCGAACTCACGGCCGGACACCAGCACGGCCTTGTCCGCGCCCATAGCCAGCAGCTCCCGCAGCATGCCCTCCGCGGGCGGGGGACCCATGGAAACCACGGTCACTTCGCAGCCGGTCTCGTCCTTCAGCTTCAGGGCCGCCTCAATGGCGTTCATATCATCGGGGTTGGTGATGGTCGCCATGGACGCGCGGTCCATGGTGCCGTCCGCCTTCACCGCAACCTTACCGGAGGTATCCGGCACCTGCTTCACACATACGATTGCTTTCATAATTGCTCTGTCCCTCCGTTCTTACTTCAGGCCCATGTGGCTGGCGATCACGATCCGCTGCACCTCGCTGGTGCCCTCGTAGATCTCCGTGATCTTCGCGTCCCGCATCATCCGCTCCATGGGATAGTCCTTCGTGTAGCCGTAGCCGCCGAACATCTGCAGCGCCTTCGTCGTGATCTTCATCGCGTTCTCGGAGGTGAACAGCTTCGCCATCGCAGCCTCGGTGGTGAAGGGCTTGCCAGCCGTCTTCAGGGTCGCAGCCTGGTAGGTCAGCAGACGGCCAGCCTCGATCGCCACCTTCATGTCCGCGAAGGTGAACTGCGTGTTCTGGAACAGCGAGATGGGCTTGCCGAACTGCACGCGGTTCTTCGTGTAGTTGATGGCCTCTTCCACCGCGCCCTCCGCGATGCCCAGGCCCTGGGCCGCGATGCCGATGCGGCCGCCGTCCAGCGTCTGCATGGCGATCTTGAAGCCCTGGCCCTCCTTGCCCAGAAGGTTCTCCTTGGGCACGATGCAGTCGGTGAACACCAGCTCCGCCGTGGGGGAGCCGTGCAGGCCCATCTTCTCCTCGTGCTTGCCCACAGAGTACCCGGGGAAGCTGCTCTCCACGATAAAGGCGGAGATGCCGCGGGTCCCCTTGCTGGGATCGGTCATGGCGAACACCACCGTCACGTCGGCCACATAGCCGTTGGTGATGAACACCTTGGAGCCGTTGAGCACATAGTGGTCGCCCTCCAGCACCGCAGTCGTGGTGCCCTTGGAGGCGTCGGAGCCAGCGTTGGGCTCGGTCAGCGCGAAGGCGCCCACCTTCCGCCCCTCGGTCAGCATCCGAAGGTACTTCTGCTTCTGCGCCTCCGTGCCGTTGCGCAGGATCGGGTCGCAGCACAGACCGTTGTGGGTGGCCACGATGTCGCCCGTGGAGGCGCACACCTTGCTCAGCTCCTCCACCGCGATGGCCGCGCTCAGGTCGTCCGCCCCCGCGCCGCCGTACTCCTTCGGCACGCACATGCCCATCACGCCGTAACGGAACAGCTTCTCAATGTTTTCACGGGGATACGCGCACGTACGGTCGGTCTCCGCCGCGATGGGCTTTACCTCGTTCTCCGTGAACTCGCGCACCATCTTCTGGACCAGCGCCTGCTCCTTGCTGAGATTGAACTCCATAATTCGGTTCGCCTCCTACCTTCAGTTCTTGTTGTCGTTATGGATGCCCGCAATGTTCCGGGCCAGCTGCTTCTTGCCCTCCATGTTGCACTGCCGGGAGATCATGATCCGCTGTGCCTGGGGAGAGCCGGCTCCGTGCATGGACTCCGTACGGTAGCCAACCGCCGCCGCGCCCAGGCAGATGTTCTCCAGGAACCGCATCACACGCTGACGGTCCTCCGTGGACACGCCGGGGCGGCCCTTGAAGAACTTGTTGCAGATCTCGCCGATGGTCTCGCCGTTCCGGCCCACCACCGTGCCCGACTTGAAGTCCGCCTCAGAGGGCATGGTCACCATCAGGCCGCCCGCCACATCTTCGGCCAGGCGCACGATCTCATAGGGGAAACGGGTCACGTTCTGCTTGCACACGTTGGCCAGCAGCAGATCGATCTGGTAGTTGCCCGCCTTGGTCTGGAAGCCCTGGCTGGAGCACGCGATGCCGCAGCAGTACAGGGTCTCGTTCAGGTGGGTCATCTCGATCAGCTTGTCCTTCACAGCGGAGGCCTTCTCCACGCCGTTGTACTCGGCCGCCAGCGCCGTGGCCCCGATCACCACGTCGCCCACGCCAACCTTACAGCCGCCGTAGCTCTGACGGTGATACCCGGCGAACCGCTCCACCATCATACCGGCAAACTCGTACTCGCCGTTCAGGAAGATATACTCGTTGGGGATGAACACATGGTCCAGAACCACCAGGGCCTCCTGGCCGCCGAAGGCCTTGTTGCCCAGGTCGATGTCCGCGTTCTCCTCCATCTTCCGGGTGTCGCAGGACTGACGCCCGTAGATCATGTACATGCCCTCCGCGTCCGTCGGGCAGGCAAACGACACCGCCCACTCCTTATCCTCCGGACCCATGGAGATGGTGGGCATGAAGATGTGCCAGTGCGAGTTGATGGAACCCGTCTGGTGGCACTTGGCGCCGCACACCACGATACCGTCCGCACGCCGCTCCACCACATGCACGTACATGTCCGGGTCCTCCTGCGCGTGGGGCGCCTTGGAACGGTCCCCCTTCGGGTCCGTCATCGCTCCGTCCACCGTCAGGTCCTTGTCCTGCACCATCGTCAGGAAGTTCTTGAAGTTCTCATGGTAGTGCGTCCCGTGGGCCTCGTCCACCTCATACGTGGTGGAGAACACCGCGTTGAAGCTGTCCATCCCAACGCACCGCTGGAAGCAGCTCGCCGTCTTCTGCCCCAGAAGACGCTGCATCTTCACCTTCTTGATCAGGTCCTCCGTCGACTGGTGCAGGTGCGTGAACCGGTTGATCTTCCGGCCCGTCAGGCTCGACGTCGCCGTCATCAGCTCCTCGTACTCCGGGTTCTGCGCCAGCGCATACGTCATCGCCACGCAGTTGATCGAGGGACGGATCATCGGGTGGTCCACCCAGTTCTCGATCGCCTCCCCGAACATGTACACCCGCGTCTTCAGCTTCCGCAGGCTCTCAATGTACTCCTGGGATGTCATCATATCGTTCTACTCCTCTTCTTACTTGTTCTCAAAGGCCGCGGAACGCTTCTCCAGGAACGCGGTCATGCCCTCTTTCTGGTCGGCGGTGGCAAAGCACATGGCGAACAGCTCGTTCTCCAGGGCGATGCCGTCGTCGATGTCCATCTGCATGCCGCGGTCGATGCAGGCCTTGGAGTACTTCACGGCGATGGGGGCGTTCTTCATAAAGGAGCGGGCCATCTCCACCGCGCCGTTCATCAGCTCCTCGGGAGCGTAGACAGCGTTAGCCAGACCGATCTTCTCGGCCTCGTCGGCCTTGATCATCTTACCGGAGAAAATCAGCTCCTTGGCCTTGGCGATGCCAACCCGTCGGGGGAGGCGCTGCGTGCCGGAGAAGCCGGGAGTGATGCCAAGCCCCACCTCTGGCTGGCCGAACTTGGCCTTCTCGCTGGCCAGGATGATGTCACAGCAGAGCGCCAGCTCACAGCCGCCGCCCAGAGCGAAGCCGTTGACCGCCGCGATGGTGGGGATCTCCAGCTTCTCAATACGGCGGAACAGTGCGCTGCCACGCTGGCCCCACTTGCGGCCGCCGTTCAGGTCCAGGGGCATCTGCTCACCGATGTCAGCGCCGGCCACAAAGGAGCGTCCCTCGCCGGTGAGGATCATGCAGCCCAGGCTGCTGTCCTGCTCCACCTGGGTGATGACCTGCTCCAGCTCGCCGATGACCGTGGAATTGAGGGCGTTGAGGGCCTCGGGGCGATTGATGGTGATGATGGCAATATTGTCCTGCTTCTCAAAACGAATGGTCTGATACATAACCGTTCCTCCTCAGATAGTTCTGTTCCACAGACCCAGTCCAAACAAATACGGGGTGCCGCCCAACACAGGCGGCACCCCGTTGCTGTCATACGGACAGCGGCGATCTCACAGGGATGTCGCGGCCGTGTTTGACTGGGTCAAAACGTCGTTTGTATTCCCTTACTGCTCGTCAGCCATCTTGCGATAGCGGGCATAGCGGGCCTTCAGCTCCGCGATCTCCTGCTGATAGAGCTCCTCCGCGCGCTCGGGGAAGTTGTTCTTCAGGGAGGCGAAGCGGTTCTCACCCATCAGGTAGTCCATCAGCTTATCGGTGTCAGGCTCGGGAGAATCCAGCTGGAAGGGATTCTTGCCCTCGGCGATGCGGCGGGGATCGTAGCGGTACAGGTGCCAGTAACCGGCCTCCACCGCCTTCTTCATCTCGGTCTGGGTGCAGCTCATGCCGGCCTTGATGTGCTGCTCCAGGCAGGGGCAGTAGGCAATGATGATGGAGGGACCGGGATAGGCCTCGGCCTCGCGGATGGCCTTGAGGGTCTGATTCTGGTCATAGCCCATGGCCACCTGTGCCACATAGACATAGCCGTAGTTCATGAGGATGGCGCCCAGGTCCTTCTTGGCCACCCGCTTGCCGCCGGCGGCAAACTTGGCCACAGCGGAGATGGGGGTGGACTTGGAAGCCTGTCCACCGGTGTTGGAGTACACCTCGGTGTCCAGGACCAGCAGGTTCACATCGCGGTTCTGCGCCATGACGTGGTCGATGCCGCCGAAGCCGATGTCATAGGCCCAGCCGTCGCCGCCGATGGCCCAGATGGACTTCTTGCTCAGGTACTCCTTGTTATCCAGGATGTACTCGATGTCGGCGTTCTTCTCCACGGCCTCCAGGGCAGAGACCAGGGCGTCGGAGACGGCGCGGGTCTGATCCTTGTCCTCCCAGTTCGCCATGTAGTTGTCAATGGCCTCCACAGCGATACCGGCGGCCTTCAGATCCTCCATGCGGATGAGCAGCTCCTTGCGGATGGCGTCCTGCGCATGGAAGAAGCCGTAGGCGAACTCGGCGTTGTCCTCAAACAGGGAGTGCTCCCAGGCGGGACCATGGCCCTCGCAGTCGCGGCAGTAGGGCAGGATGGGGGCGCCGCCGCTGATGGCGGAGGAACAGCCGGCCGCGTTGCCGATGTACATGCGCTCGCCCACCAGCTGGCTGACCAGCTTGATGTAGGTGGTCTCGGCACAGCCGGCGCAGGCAGCGGAGAACTGGAAGTAGGGCTTGGCGAACTGGATGGACTTGACGGTCTTGTCACTGATGACGTCCTTCTTCAGGTAGGCGTCGTTCATGGCGACCTTGTCAAAGTTCTCCTGCTCGCTCTTCATCTCCTCGAAGGGAGTCATGACCAGAGCGTCGGCGGTCTTCTCGTTCTGGTTGGCGGGGCAGGCGGTCAGACACACGCCGCAGCCCAGACAGTCATAGGGAGAAACCTGGATGCGGAAGGAATAGGCGGGGGCGTCCTTGCCCAGGCCCTTGGCGGGCACGGTGACGAAGGAGGCGGGCACGCCGGCCTTCTCCTCCTCGCTCAGGAGCACGGGACGGATGGCCGCATGGGGACAGCTCATGGAGCAGCGGTTACACTGGATGCAGGCGTCGGGATTCCACTTGGGCACCGCGGTGGCCACGCCGCGCTTGGAGTAAGCGGAGGTGCCGTTCTCCCAGGTGCCGTCCAGCACGCCGTGCTTCTGGAACACAGACACAGGCAGCTTGTCGCCCTGCTGCCGGTCCATGGGCAGCACGATGTCACGGACAAAGGCAGAGGCGTTCTTGGGCTCGGCCATGGGAGTGTCAGGCGCGTCCGCCCAGGAGGCGGGGATCTCCACCTTCACAGCGGCGCTGATGCCCAGATCCACGGCCTTGTCGTTCAGATCCACGATCTTCTGGCCGGCCTTCTTGAAATAGGAGTTGTAGTTGTTCTTCTTCATGTCCTCCACGGCCATATCCAGGGGGATGACCTTGGTCAGGGCAAAGAAGGCAGCCTGAAGGATGTTGTTGGTCCGCTTCTCGCCAAGGCCCACCTGCACCGCCAGCTTGGCGGCGTCGATGATGTAGAAGTTGGCGTGCTTCCGGGCCAGGTCCCGCTTCATCTTGCCGGGCAGGCGGGTCTCCAGCTCCTCCGCGCTCCAGGGGCAGTTCAGCAGGAAGATGCCGCCGTCCTTCAGATCCTCGGTGGTGTCGTACTTGTTGACATAGGTGGGGGCATGGACCGCCACAAAGTCCGCGGAGGACACCAGATAGGTGGAGCGGATAGGCTCGTCACCGAAGCGCAGATGGCTCTGGGTCAGGCCGCCGGACTTCATGGAGTCATAGGAGAAATACGCCTGTGCGTACTTGTTGGCCACCAGGCCGATGGTGGAGATGGCGTTCTTGTTGGCGCCCACCGTGCCGTCGCCGCCCAGGCCCCAGATCTTGCAGGAAACCTCGCCGGGATGAGGCAGCTCCACCTCCTTGTAGTCCAGAGAGGTGTGAGTCACGTCGTCGTTGATGCCGATGGTGAAGCTGTTCTTGGGATTCTCCAGCTTCAGATTGTCATACACGGCGATGAACTGGCCCGGGGTGGTGTCCTTGGAGCTGAGACCGTACCGGCCGCCCACCACACGGATGTCGCCGCGGCCCGCCTGATTCAGGGCGGTGACCACGTCCAGATACACGGGCTCGCCCACGGAGCCGGTCTCCTTGGACCGGTCCAACACGGCGATCTTCTTCACCGTGGCGGGGATGGCCGCTGCGAAGTGCTTCACGGAGAAGGGCCGGTACAGGTGGATCTGCACCATGCCCACCTTGCGGCCCTTGGCGTTCAGGTAGTCCACGGTTTCCTTCACGGCCTCGCTGGCGGAGCACATCACCACGATGACCTCCTCCGCGTCAGGCGCGCCGTAGTAGTTGAACAGCTTGTAGTCCCGACCGGTGAGCTTGTTAATCTCGTCCATGTAATGCTGGACCGTGTCAGGGATGGAGGCGGCCTTGACGTTGGCGCCCTCCTTGCACTGGAAGTACACGTCGGGGTTCACGTTGTTGCCCCGGTTGGTGGGGTGCTCCGGGTTCAGGGCGTGGCGGCGGAACTCCTGCAGGGCCTCCTGGTCTACCAGAGGACGCAGGTCCTCATAGTCCAACGCCTCGATCCGCTGCATCTCATGAGAGGTGCGGAAGCCGTCGAAGCAGTGCATGAAGGCGTACTTGCCGCTGATGGCGGACAGGTGGGCCACCGCGCCCAGGTCCATGGCCTCCTGGGGGCAGGAGGACATCAGCATGGCGTAGCCGGTGGTGCGGCAGGTCATGAAGTCGGTGTGATCGCCGAAGATAGAGTGGTGGTTGCTGGTCACCACGCGGGAGGCGATGTGCATGACGCTGGGCAGGAATTGGCCGCCCATGGCGTACATGGCTGGGATCATCAGCATCAAACCCTGGGAGGATGTAAAGGTGGTGGTCAGGGCGCCGGCCTGCAGGGAGCCGTGGCAGGTGCCCGCGGCGCCGGCCTCAGACTGCATCTGGATGACGTCCACCGTGGAGCCGAACAGGTTCTTCCGCCCCTTGGCGGACCACTCGTCCACCTTCTCCGCCATGGGAGAGGACGGGG